>Ga0310840_101104_pt1 | contig 12665 bp, 7 predicted proteins | sample SM_ome_8_FD_201304 | JGI IMG/M metagenome (GOLD analysis project Ga0310840, IMG submission 201304) | Sorghum-adapted microbial communities enriched on stacked mutant (SM) sorghum from Joint BioEnergy Institute, Emeryville, California... ...
GGGGAAAGTGCATCTGCATAACGTTGATCTGAATCGAATGGACTGGGAAACCTCTACTTTTTTACAGTCCGCGAGGCAGATCCACTATATTCAGTGTTTGATATTACGGGCTTTCGAAATTTAGGTTTAATCATTATGTTTCGGGGGAATTGAATATGACCCGCTTGATCATAGCAGGATCTGCCGCGTTGCACGTCAAAGCATGAACGGTGCGCCCAATTTCAAAAAAAAGTGCAGAAGCAAAAGCGCTTCTGCACCAAATCTGACAACCTTATTGTGACAACAGCTCCAACAATCTCAGGATGCTGGTGACCGCTTCCGCGCGGGTCAGCGTCTCATACGGCGCGAAGAGATTGCGATCGCGACCGTTAATGATGCCCATCATTCGAATTTCTTCCACGTAACTTCTCGCCCATGCCGGAATACGGTCATCGTCTGCAAAGCTCGTTTGAGCATGGTCGGTCAACTCCGCTCCTGTTGCTCTGGCGATCATCGCCGCCATTTCCACACGAGTGACCGGCACCCCAGGTCGAAATGTTCCATCCTCATATCCTGAAACAATGCCTGCCCTTGCCGCCAAATCAATCGCTTGTTTTGCCCATTCGCCAATTTGCTCCCTGTCTGCAAAAGCAGGCGCATCACCTCCGGTTTCCCCCTCCAGCCGCAAGGCACGAACGAGCATCAACGTAAATTCAGCGCGGGTGACGGCATGATCCGGTCTAAACGTACCGTCAGGGTATCCGGCAACAATGCCTTTTGCATAGGCCTCCTGAATGAACGGCTCCGCCCAATGACCCGCAATATCCGCAAATAACGGCTCCGGGGAAGTCGGGTCCGGCATCTCCTCTTGCATACGTTCCACGGTGATGGAATACGTTCTGCGCGTTCCGTCTTCCGCAGTGACCACGATGTCAATGATATCCGTATCCGAGTGCAAGGGGATGCGAATGCTTCCCTGATCACTCCGGACTTGCCGACCATTCACGCTGATTCCAGCCTGATGATGTGCAGCACGGATCGTGAGCCGGATGCTGTCAACATCATGCGGGATCAAAGCCTTGTACGTCGTTATGTCCCACGAAAATTCCGGTATCAGCATACCTTCTGACAAGATGAGCTCCCTCAGTGTTGCATTGCCGGAGCGTATATGGACAGGCAGACTCGGCGGCGGTTCTGAAGAAACCGGCTCCCGCTCTAAACGAAAGCGCCGGGATATTCGGTAACTCTCTTGACCAACCTGATCTTTGGCGTAAATGTGCAAATACCAGTCGCCGCCGTTTTTGTCCGTATAACGCAACGTGCTGTTGTTTGTGAACGGTTGCCAATTCGCATGTTCATCCAACGGATCTGAACGCGTTGACCAAACATAGCGGAGGGAAGCGGCATCGATCCCGCTGCCGTCATCCTTCACGATGACATGACTGGATATGGTCCGCGAAAGGGTTTCATCGCCATCGGGATTCCATTCGATCTCCGGATTCGTTTTATCGATACGGATGCGTACATGCTCGCTCATTTCATTGCCCAATACATCTTCCACTCTGAACCAAAGCGAGTACTGCCCCTCTGTTGTAAAGTCGAGCGGACCATGATAAATCTCCCAAGCCGCTCCCTCATCCAACGAATAGACAATAGGCCGCAGCGCGATCCCGTGGTCATGAGAAGCATAAACCGCTGCGGTCACACTTTGGTTCGTCCACGTTCCGCCGGGATATGCTTCACTGTCATTATCGGTAAAATACAAATCCACATCCAGCTTCAGGCCGCTTCTGCTGATCTTCACGGTCCGCTCAACGATCGTACTCTTATTGCCGATGTCATCCATCGCTTGCGCCTGGACCTTCGTTTGTCCTTCTTCCGTCACCTCGAAGTGAATCGGTGTACCGTTAAATGGATGGTCCTCCCACTCCCCGTCGCCGATTTTTACGCGAATCGTGTGAACATCTGTCTGCCTTGGGTTAGCGGCGCTGTGGTCGATCGCCGCTTCCACTTTGGCAGCATTGGTCCAGCCGTCGGGATGAAGGGTGATCGTCGGCGGTTCCGGATTTCCGCTGTCCACGACGATGGCGAAAGTCTCGGACTTGTCGAATAAGGATACGGTAATCGTTGCTTTGCCGCCTTTGACGGCGCTGACCTCCCCGTTGGGATCAACACGCACAATTTCGGGGTCATCCGGATCAACGCTATACCTGGCGGTTGTTGTCGCATTGTAGCGATCCCCGTTTTGATGCTCCGTATTCACGGTAATGTTGGTCTTGTCATCAAGGTTCAATCGATCGTTTGCAATGGACGCATCCCAGGAGATGAGCGGGTTTTGCCATTGGAGAAATGGCCGATGTCCATCGTACTGGTACCAGCCCTCTGTGAGATCCCAATCCTTGAATGTTTCCGGATCGCGAAGATCTGCCTCTGTCACAGGCATTCCGATCCCATTGTCAGGGAGTTCACCATCCGTATAGCTATCGGTCAACCAGTAGCTTCCGGCGACATCAATGATATTTCCTCTTTCTTCATACTCATTATTCGCCCCGACCAGCCCGCCAGTCTCGGAATGACCGGTTACCTTGCCTGTCGCGTAACAATGCTCAACCTCGATCACTGAACCTATTCGAAGATCGTGACCATTCGTAGCATTATATCCGATCAAACCGCCCACGTATTGATTACCGTTGACATTCCCCGTCGCGTAGGAATTCTTAATTCTGATCACACCCGATGGAAGGGCTTCTGCTTTGCCAACCAATCCACCTGCAAGCTGGTCTCCATTGACCTCCCCAGTCGCATATGAATTCATGATTTCATTGACACTTCCCACATTACCCGTTGAAATTAAGCCAACCAAACCACCTGCATCATTCTTGATGCCCGTAACGTTGCCAGTTGCAAATGAATCGCGGATCGTGATCTTTAAACCAGTCGAACCTCTAAATAGACCTGCCAGCCCCCCGACTTCACGCTCTCCGACAACTTCTATATGGGCAGATGACCCGATCACGTCTTTTCTAACAATACCAGCTAACCCGCCGACTCTATATTCTCCTTGAATAAGGGTTCCCGTTACCGTGCTGTTTTCAATCATCCCGTTGCTATACCCTACCAATCCGCCGACGTAATCATACCCCTTGATCTCCACGACCTCGAGATGGACATTCCGGATGACAGCCGATTCTGACGTCACTCCAAACAAAGACTGGTAATTCTTGTCCGCACGGTTGATCTTTAAACCTGTGATTTGATAGCCATTGCCATCAAATGTGCCGGTAAATGGAGAAGATAATTCCGTTGCGATTGGCAACCATCCTCCTCCAGAACTGTAAGTTGAGAGATCAATATTGGCTCCCAATTCGAAATGGGCATCCAGATAATCTCTCACTTTGTTCAGCTGTGCAGCGGTTTCAATCCTGTACGGGTCTTCTTCCGTGCCTGAGCCGCCGGCAAAATCACTGCTTGACGGCGCGAATGCACCGCCATCGGCGGCCTGAACCCAATTCCCGTCAGTCCCGACGAGTTGTGTCCAGATCCATCCGAAACAAAGAACGAACGCCGCCAACAGAACGGCTGGTTTAAACGGCCTCATCTTCCTTTCACTTCCTTTCCAACGTGCGGAGCCCGCCAGTTCCGCATCATTGTCCGTCTGAAAGTCCAATTCTCGCCTTCTCCAAGCTCCCGGATCAATCTTTTCCATCGCAAGCATGGCCTTGTTCACGCTCTGCTGTTGTTCACCGGATTCGTCGAAACTGATCGCTTCCCAGTCGGAGGGAAATACTTGTCAGCACGATGCTCTATAATCTATCCAACATTCTGACCAGCATCACAACGGCTTCTGCTCTCGTTGCGGTTTCGTTCGGCACAAAACGATTGTCGCCGCGGCCGTCGATGATGCCTACTTTGCGGATGGCGTGAACAGCGCCTCTTGCCCACTTCGGAATCGCTTCATCATCGGCGAAGCCGGGTAGCGCATTCGCGTCAAGCTGCAGTTGCAACGCCCGGGCGATCATCATCGCCATTTCCGCCCGGGTGATCTGTGCATGGGGGCGGAAGCTGCCGTCGCTGTATCCGACCACGATGCCCGCTTGCACGGCCTGCGCAACGGCTTGCTTCGCCCATACCCCGATCTGGTCATGATCCGTGAACGTCAGCGTAGCGCCGCTGCCTTCCAGTTTCATTGCGCCTGCCAGCATTTTGACAAACTCGGCGCGGGTGACCGGATGGTCCGGTTTGAATGCGCCGTCAGGGTAACCGCTGACGATCCCCTTGGCCGCGGCGAGCTTGATATCGCTTTCCGCCCAATGTCCGGCGATGTCGGTAAACTCGATGAGCGGTTCATTCGGCTTTGGTGTGTCGCGATACAGGGTCAGCGTATAGATTTTCTTCGCACCGTTTTCCGCTTGTACCGTGAGGACAAAGGCATTGGGACCTTCCTCCAGATCGACGTTCACCCTCTCGGTCACGACGTGATCGTCCAGCATCACGTTGGCTGCGGAATGCGCCGCTTTTACGACCAGCTCCGCTTGCTCGGCTTCGGTACGCGCCGTATATGCGGGGGTTTCCGCAGCAAATGATGGGCTGAGCTTCAGCCGCTTGCCCCCCGCCCATACGAGCAGATCCGCCAGATCCGCATTGTCGGACAACACACGGCCGCTTCCCGAATCTCCGCCTGCGGCTCGGGCCGTCGTCGCTTGTTTGCGGAGCGGTGCACTTTCGTTGCCCGCATCGTCAAACGCCTTCACCGTAAAGGTGTACGTCGTGCCTGCGCGAAGACTTGTGACCGTGAATTCGTACACGCTTGCTGTAACGGTTTGCGGTTTCCAGTGGTCAACATCTACATCAATGCGATAACCTGCCACGCCGACGTTGTCCGTCGCACTCGGCCACGACAGTTTCACGCTCGTCGGGGTGATGTCCGAGACGGTCAGTTCATCCCCCTCCCGCCATTGCGGCGCTTCGGCATCCGGCTGGCGTTTCACATAGAGGGTATAGGTTGCTTGCCCTTGTTGATCCTCTGCCGTTACCAGGATGTCAATTTGATTTAAGCCGACCTTCAGCGGTTGTACTTCGCCACGCACAACCTCGCTGACGACTTCGTAGTTCGCAGCCGGATCGTCAGTTGCCGCTGTCACGGTCACTTGCTCCGTTGCATAAGGAACCACAACATCGTAGGTATAAATACCCGGATCAAAATGTTCCAACGGTTCTCCGTTCAGGGCAATGCCGCTCAGGCTCGCATTCGTATTCGGCAATACAAGAACAGCGATTTCAGCTTGCAACTGTTGTGGATTGCGAACATATCCCGGCAATTGCAACTCCCCTGTAACCGCGTACGTTCCGACTTGATCCGGGTTATAATCGGCATGCTCCAAATCCCATTTCACACCCGCATCCATCGTGACAGGCAAGCTCGATAATCGAACTTGAATATGTTCGGGAAGGGATTCCTCCAGCTTCTCTAATGCAAATCCCTTGCCAATCTTAATCGCACCGGGAGATGCAACAGCCGCAACCGTTGTATACGGCGTTTCGGATGTTGGATCCGAATAGCCGCTTTCCATCTCATCCTTCACGGTCGTTACAGCAAACCAATACAGCTTTCCGGCAGTTAAATGGTCGACCGTATAGGACGTTTCGGTTACCGGCCCCTTATCATTGTCAACCATCCATCGGCCGGCAGCGGGAGACGTGCCTTCGTCAGCTTCTTGCCTATAGACGTTATAGCCATCGACCGCATCGGTTGCCGTCCAACTCAGCTCCACTTTCCCGTCTCCCGCTGTCGCCCGCAAACCGGCCGGGGGGATAAGTGTGCTGTCGCTCACCGTTACGCTGAGCGTTGCATCATTCCCTGCACTGAACGTAAAGATCAGTGTAGTCGTACCGATCGGCAGGTTGGCCAGGTATTCTTTTGCAATGGTGACGATATTTCCATTTACGATGTAATCCGTGCCTTTCAATAGCGATGTTGTGCCATTCCTCACATCGATGAGCGTATTGCCGTTCAACTCCATCGTGACAAAAATCTCTCGCTGCTTCAGGATGTTCTTGTCGAACGACGCCTCGTCAGGTTGAATGGCGCTGTCTTGCTGCGCTTGGATGATAAGGGAATGATTATACCCGGCAGCGATCGCCTGAATGTTCGACAAACCCTCGATTTTCTTCGGCGTGTGTTGCATTTCCCTATCGCCATGTCCCAATTGGCCATACCAACCATCTCCAAATGAATATACGTCTCCTGACTTCGTTAAAGCAAGGGAATGAAATGCCCCGCCAGCAATCGCCTGAATGTCTAACAAACCTTCGATTTTCTTTGGCGTAAGTAGATCATCCGTATCGCCATGTCCCAATTGGCCATACCCACCACGTCCGAACGAGTACAATTCTCCTGACTTTGTTAAAGCTAGGGAATGATATCCCCCGGCAGCAATCGCCTGAATGTCCGACAAACCACCGATTTTCTTCGGCGTGTGTTGATCTTTGTCATGTCCCAATTGGCCATAATCACTGCGTCCAAACGAGTACACATCTCCCGACTTCGTTAAAGCAAGGGAATGATGATGCCCGGCCGCAATCGCCTGAATGTCCGACAAACCCTCGATTTTCTTCGGCGTGTGTTGATCTTCCGTATTGCCATGTCCCAATTGGCCATACCTACCACGTCCGAACGAGTACACTTCTCCTGACTTCGTTAAAGCAAGGGAATGATTATACCCGGCAGCGATCGCCTGAACGTTTGACAGACTATCGATTTTCTTCGGCTTGAGTTGCTCCCTATCGCCATATCCCAATTGGCCAGCAGCACCATTTCCAAACGAGTACACGTCTCCTGACTTTGTTAAAGCTAGGGAATGATATTCCCCGGCAGCAATCGCCTGAATGTCCGACAAACCTTCGATTTTCTTCGGCGTAAGTTGAACTTTCTTATCGCCATGTCCCAATTGGCCAGCAGCACCATTTCCAAACGAGTACACGTCTCCCGACTTCGTTAAAGCAAGGGAATGGTAAGTACCCGCCACAATCGCCTGAATGTTCGACAAACCCTCGATTTTCTTTGGCGTGTGTTGATTTTCCCTATCGTCATGTCCCAATTGGCCATAATTCCCCACTCCGAACGATAATACACCGACCACGTTTGCATTGGTTTCGGATTCTTGAGCCAAAGCCGGCGTTGGTATAACCAGCAGCGATTGATGGATCAAGAGCATGGCAATCAGCCATGGAGATAAACGCTTTATCGGGGACTTTATGGAATTCAGCATTCCTGCCAGCCTCCTTCCGCTCATAACCTGCATCGTCATTCTCGTACCCTTTATTATACTTTCATAGTGTACAAACTTTCTCTTCATCTGTGATCAACCCTGACCGGCACACAAGATCACGAAGGTTGAGCAGGGAGGTGGAGATGATTTTTGCAAAAAAAAAAGAACGAATCAGAACAACTGCAGTGTTCTGGCACGTTCCAAGGCTTGCAAGCGGTTTTTGGTCTGCAATTTGCCGTAGATATTGTTAATGTGTGTTTTTACGGTCGCCAGGGATACATTCAGTTTGAGCGCGATTTCTTTATTGGACATCCCGGTTTCCATCAGTCGAAGCACGCTCTGTTCTCTGGCCGTCAAAGCAACCGGCGTTCCGGCATGGGGAATGCCTGCTTTCCCATCGGCTTGCGGGATCAGTCTTCGCAGTCGTTTCACATAGGATAAAGGCACCTTGTGAGCGGGGCGGTAATGCTGATTTTGCCGCAATCGGATATATTGATCCAACAATTGCCCGAGGGGTGCCCCTTCGTCGACAAAGGTTCGGATATACCCTTCCGGCCGCGCCAATGCCAGCGCTTCTTCCAATACGTCCATGGAGTCGGGAATCTTTCCTTGCAGGGACAGGATCCTGCTCTTGTGAACGAGCAGACGGATTCGGTCGCTTTGCCGTCCGGCTTTGATCGACAGCTGGAGCAGGCGCTCCGTCAAAGCTGCGGCTTCTTCTGTTTTTCCCTGCTCTGCCAATATGGCAGCCAGCAAACCATATTCCTTGATCATCGATACCGGAATTTCGTCAGAACTGCGCAAGCCGCTCTTTCTCAGCCATTGTCTCACCGGTTTCTCTTCCCTTTGCATCCTGCCCAGCATGGCGCGAAACGAGGCGATTTTCCCGGACAAACGGGAATTTGCCGGTTTGGACGTGAGTTGGGCCAACTCGCGTAAGATGTGATTTGACGTCTTCTCATCTCCTTGCACGGCGGCAATGCGGGCGAGCCATAGCGCCGCGATGGTCGCCAGGCTTCGATGATCATGCATTCTTCCAATCTCATAAGCTTGGCGCATCACCTTCTCCGCATCGACCAAGCGATTTCGTTCGTACTGCATTTTCCCCAAGTCGATATAGAGATGCGCGACAAAATATTGATTTCGGGTTCCGGACCAAATCGAGAGCAAGGGAGTCAGCACCTGTTCCGCCAGCAGAAGGCTGTCATCCGACACGTAGATGTCCAACACCGGATGATAACCGTCCCGGTCGCTCCCGAACCCGATGAAAAGATCGCCTTCCGCATGTTTCTCGACATACGCCTTGGAGAATTGAACCGCATCTTCAAAGTCGCGATCCAATAACGTGCGAAATGCGGCCAGAAAAGCAAGTCCGGCACGTAAGATTTCGACTGCCGGAGGAGGCAGGGAGGATGGGTCTTCATCCAACCTGCGAAGCGTTCTCCAATACCCGTCTGTAGCCGCTTCGACATGCCCGGACATGTACTGGGCGGCCAGTTTTGTCAGCAGCATCATCGGCCGGGTAAATAACAGTGTGTCGGGAATTTCATTCAACCACGTGCTAAGCGTCGTCCATTCCTTGTCCATCAGTCCCTGCGATAATTGCTCTATTAATGAAAGCGCTTGTTCGTGACCGGCGGCCTTAAGGTAATGATCCACCGCTTCATGCGCATAACCGTTGTGTTCAAGCCATGTTCCCGCTGCCATATGACAGGTTTTCCATTTCTTCGGCTCGCGCATTTTCAACTGCGCCGTCAAAAATTGCCGGAAAAGATGATGATACCTGTACCACTCCCGCCGCTCGTCCAACGCAGCAAGAAACAGGTTTCCCTTGTCCAATTGCTGCAGATACGCATGACTTTCGGCGATACCGGTCACCGCTTGACAAAGTTCGCCCGTCATCCGGTCCAAAATCGAGGTATAGAGTAAAAAGTGCTGCATCGTTTCGGATTGTCGGGCGAACACCTCTTCAAAGAAATAATCCGAGATATCACGTTCCGTTCCGGTCAACTTACAGATCAGGGATGCGGGATCGGCATGTTCGTGCAAAGACAAGACCGCCAGCCGCATCGCCGCTGCCCATCCCTCCGTCTTTTGTTGTACGGCAGCCGCGTCTTCATCGGATAATTGCAGACCGCCGCACTTCGCAAAAAATTCGGTCGTTTCGTCCGGCACAAACCGGAGATCGCTCGCATCCAACCCGATCAACCTGTTTTCTGCCCGCAGTTTGGACAGAGGAAGCGATGGATCATTCCGGCTTGCAAGATAAAGATGGACATGTGACGGCATGCGTTCCAGCAGATAAGCAACGCCCTTCAAGATTGACGCTTCTTCGATATGATGAAAGTCGTCCCAAACGAGCACCGTCGTTTGCGGAATGCGATGCAGCCCGTTGACGAGCGCGGCAATCAGCGACTCGCCCGATGGATCTTCCGCGGCATGACGAAGCACGTCCTGTTGGTCAAAGAACGGATAAGCTTGTTTTAACGCTGCAAGGGTATGTGCCCAGAAGCGCATGCGATCATTATCCCCATGATCAAGCGAGACCCAGGCGACGGGATTATCCAGCGCCATCACCCACTCGCCGAGCAACGTCGTTTTGCCATACCCGGCTGGAGCCGTGATCAACGTAAGCGTGCGATCCAGCCCTTCATGCAAACGCCGGGAGAGACGGGGACGCGCAACAAGCGTGCTTCGCGATCGGGGAATATGAAGTTTCGTGGCGATGATCATGGTTTGCCCCCTCCCTTTGAATCGAATCATGGGGATTGAACATTTTCCTCACCATATTACCAAAAATCTTTGATTTTGGTGGGGATATTGCTTTATGAAGCCTTCCCTCCTCGATCGTGCGGAAGCCGCCCGCCTCCGTCACCGATGCCCGCGCGCCGCGCCAGGAACAGCGAGATCGTGCCGATACCATCGTCTCGCCGCAAAGCCCGTCCGCACGACGACATGCCGCAGCAGCCCCTCGATCGCCAAAGCAGGGCAAACCAGTCAAAGAGGGAGTAGGGGGCAAGCATAACTGAAACACCAAATCCCAAGGTTGGTTGCAGGGGATTCAATTCAACACCAGCGCAATATTGAGAAAAGGTCCTTCCCCAGAGGATTGGGCTATAAGGTTCTGGCCAGCCTTCTATAAAAACAACCAAGAATATTCCGTACCGTTCGCCATAAAAAACCCGGAAACTGAACCTGTACCGGTCCAACTTCCGGGTCAAAGGATTTTGAAATATTATCGGCTCTGTTTGGCAAGCCACTCGAAGATGGTCTCACCGTTTTCATCTTCTACAAGGTTATTGTAAATATAGTTCCAGGAATCGTGAGCACCATAGTAAAATTCTCCATCGAAGACGGGACCCGGAGGATACAATTTCATCCTGGCATCCACACCTGCCGCCTGCAAGTTGGCCAGAGAGGCGGGAAGGCCGGAAGCGGCAAAATCCGATGTGTTGCCCACAAGATATACTGGGAAGCCCTTGCGTGCGATGATCTCTGCCTGTTCCGCACTGATGTTGCCTCCGGAGCAGAGGATCGCTGCAGCGTAGTCAATCTGATTTTCGGTGGTGGATGTGATCAGCAGAGTCGTCATGATGGTGCCCATGGAAAGTCCGCCAACATAAATTCTGTCGGGGTCAACATGATTTTCAGCCGCTACCTGATGGATCAGTTCTTCCATGTCGTTTAGTCTGTTTGCGTTCCATCCGTCAGCAGCGGATTGCGGTGCCAATACATAGGCGCCTCCGAGGGCCTCCTGAAATTCCCTGTCTGCGAAAGAAAGGGCCCTGTTGCCTATGAGATTGCCGCCTGGATTGTCGCCGAAATAACGTTCTCCCGTGCCATGGAACCAGATGAACAACGGTCTTTTGTTGGCTTCGCTCGCTTTCTCAGGGGTATACAGCGCGTATTTGCCGCCGCCAGGGGCATCCAGGATCTCGAATTTCTCGAACAAGGGATCGTGCTTTGTTTCACGCTGGACATAAGTTGCAGATGCAATTCCCGGAATTTCCTTTTCCTGCGTAATATCAACCTCTATGCTCGCATAGGCAATGAAGCTTCCTGGGCTGCCTCCTGTGTACCACGCCGCACGGGTAGCGGGAACGTCGTATCGGTTGGCACTGCTGGCTCCACTCGGCTCGGTTCTCGTCTTCCATTCGATGTCTATTTTTACATAGCTGCCCTTGTCCACCCTGTTCCCCTCTGCATCGGAAACATAGGCATCAACAATCTTCCATTTCGCCCATCCATCACCGAGAGCGTAACTTTCTTTTTCGGGATCCCAGGCAAAATTTCCAAAAGAACCCTGAACGGTGCCATTATGTTCGGTTACTCTGGCTTTTGCGGAGAAGGTGTCCTTATCCACAGCGTCGGCGGTCAACGTAACGCCCATATCAATCAGAGCGCCGGAGAAGTAATATCCAGGGTTATTCGCGGTTCTCAAAACATCGAATTAAATGGGGCGGTCGTACAAAGCGGGAACGACAACCGTGGTGTAAAGCTTTTGTTTGTTTACCTTTGTCAATGCAAACAAAACGGTCTGTTCCTCGTTGGTCTGCTTGATTTTGACGCCAAGCTTTCCTTCTCTCTGTTTGTTGTCCACGACCGTGTACGGCGTGACGATGACCTCGCCTTTGTTGCCGGTCCAGGTCACATCGGCTCTATTATTGCCGTTGCCGTTCCATCTGACCGTGATTTCCCCGACATACCAGCCGTCTGCCGCCTCAAAAGCTCCTGCCTCAAATTCGTACACGTTATTGCTGACGGAAATCTCCAAGGCCAAAGCCTGCTGTGTCAAGCCAAACGTCATGATCAACGCGATGACAACCGTCAAGAATTTCTTCACCATGATCCCCTCCCAAAATCTAATAATTGCAAGTCCTTTTTTGATCCGAAGTTGGGATTCCTCCTTTTCAGCTTGGTTTGATACAAGTGACGGGTGATCCCAGTGCAATCATCCATATGTTTTACATAACCTCATTCATGAAAATTTAAACGCTTTCAAATCAAAAAAAAGAACAGGACAAACTGATATTCACTTTATCGAAACGGTCAGAATGGTATATATAATGAAAACAACACCTCTATTGGAAATATATCCCTATCAACCTTCTGTCCTTATAACAAAAGCCCTCTCCACAAGGGATTGGGCTTGTCATTCAGGTAAATGCGGCCAAGAGAATTACTTGCGGCCGAGCAACACACAGCACTCCACATGTGTAGAGTGGTTAATTAGGACGGCCTATGCGGAATGTGTGCTATCAACTAATCTAGTAAAGGAAATGATCTTAATAACTCAACTTTCGCAGAGAGAAAATGGCGCTAATTCCTTGGGATGATGGGGTTTTAGCTCGTTTGGTTCCAGGCTTGACGAAATGAAAAACACCTCTCTGTTTGGTATAATTGGAATTGCCAAGATCC
>Ga0310840_101115_pt1 | contig 12524 bp, 12 predicted proteins | sample SM_ome_8_FD_201304 | JGI IMG/M metagenome (GOLD analysis project Ga0310840, IMG submission 201304) | Sorghum-adapted microbial communities enriched on stacked mutant (SM) sorghum from Joint BioEnergy Institute, Emeryville, California... ...
GCGTAAGCGATCATGTAGGCGTTGTACTCGTTCTCGCCGACCTGTTCAAGGCCGGGATTGTTGAACGGGTATGTCTCGCTGACTTTCTCCGGATCGATCGTATGGTGGCCGGTCGGCGGCTGCATCCCCATCGCGAACGCGCCGACGCCGATCACGCCCAGGAAGACGAACAGCATCGCGACGCCGATGGCCAGCCAGATTTTCTCCAGACGATGAATATGCATGATGCTACCCCCTACCTGTTGATGAAAAGAATGAAAACCCCCAGCCACGACAGGGCTATGAAGCCGCCGAGCAGCATGACGGACGTAAACGTGCCTTTCAGCGTGTCCTTCTCTTTATCGCTTCGGTCCCGGGACATACGGTTCACCCTTTCCTCGTTTTTTACCGTAAGTGTAATGGCCCGCATACCCGGTCATTGTGAGATAAATCACAATAGCATCGGCCATTTTCGTCGTTTTTGTTACAAATCGTCATAATATTCGGATAACAACAAAAGCGGACGCATTCCGTCGGAATGCATCCGCCTCTTGAAAAGATGATGCCTTGAATAATAGCCGTTATTCGACGATCAGCTTGCCGATCATGTCGTCATGGCCCGTGCCGCAGAAGAGGGAGCAGATGAACTCGAACTCGCCCGCTTTGTCGGCCGTGAACGTGATCGTCTCGCTGTCCTTGATCTTCTTGCCGTAACCTTTGATCTCGACTTCGTGCATGCCTTCTTCGTTGACCAGCTTGATCTCGACGGTGTCGCCCTTGTTCACGCGGATCTCCGTCGGTTCGAACGCCCAGTTCTTCGCTTTGATCTCGAACGATTTCGTCTCGCCCGTCGAAGCGGACTGCCCGGAACCGCTGTTGCCGGAGCCGCTGTTGCTGCCTGTGTTATCCGAATTGCCGCCGCAGGCCGAAATAATCATGGACACGCCCACGGCCAGACCCAACATTTTCAACCATTTTTTCATTCTCCGCACTCCCCTATCATTGTTTCTCGGAACTGATCCCATTGTAGATGCCGCAGGGGAGCGTCTGTGTGACAAATATCACAACCGGATCGCGAATCTATGAACGTTCTGTTACATAACCCGCCTTGCGCAAGATTCGTTCGGCCATCGGATGGAGTTCCGGAATCGGGCGGTCCGGGTGAAACCAGGCCAGTTCCAGCCCTTCGTGGTCATTCACGACCGGCTCGCCGGTCACGCCTTCGGCCTCGAACACCGCAAGCGCGTTGTATACTTCGTCGCCGTTCGGATAGCGGTAGTACATGTCCCTCCCGGAGAGCAGCGCCACGAATTTGAACGATGCCGCGCGAAGCCCGGCTTCTTCGTACAGCTCCCGCGCCGCCGTCTCCTCGAACGACTCGCCCGGCTCCATGGCGCCGCCGATCGTGCCCCAATCGCCCGTGTCCGCCCGCCGCTGGAGCAGCAGCCGGCCTTCGCCGTCCCGCACCATGACGGCGGCTCCCGCCATGATGAGCGGGCGGCTGCCGACGAACCGGCGCAATTCCATAATGTAACCCATTGGCTTCCCTTCCTTCCGCCCGGTCCTGCAATGCGCAGGATCAGCTTCTGGTCCCGCCGGCACCCGGCGCGCTGAACGCATCGCCGCATTCGGCTTTACGCGCCCGCTTGAAGAGCTCTCCGTCTTTCTTGTGCACGTCCACGCTGCGCAGGCCGTCCGGCGTGCACAGCTCGAGGCCGATCCGCCCCTTGTCGATCCGCGGGCGGCAGATGATCCGCGCCTCCGCCCTTGCGCAGGGCTCGCGGGTCACGGCCAGATACGAAAATTTCTCGTCCTCGTACGGCGCCGCCCCGTCCTTCAGCCGCTTGTGCAGCCGGCTTCTCGGAATGCGGCAGCGGAAATGGCACCAGTCTTCGCCCTCCATCGGACACGCCGACGCGTGCGGACACGGCGCGGCGAGGTGGGCGCCGAGCCGGAGCAATTGCCCGCGCACCGCCATCAGCCCGCGATACGCGGCCGGTGTGCCCGGCTCCACGATGAGCAGCATGCGCTCCGCCGCGTTCCACAGTTTCTCAACCGCCGCCGCCCGGTCCGCTTCGTTCATTTCATTCAGCACATAGGAGGCGATGACGAGCTCCGCCCGCTCCGGAATGTCGTCCTTCGCGAGGTCGCGGCGGACCCAGTCCGCGTTCCGCAATGCGGGCGATGCGTCGGCCGCCAGGCTGCGCCCGAGCCGGATCATGGCCGGCTCCCGCTCCAGGCAGGTGACGCCGCGTAGATCCAGCAGCGCGTCGGCCGCCCAGGAAGCGGCCCCCGTCCCCGCGCCGCAATCCAGCAGCGTCTCCGGCCGCTCCGGCGTCCGTTCCAGCGCATACTTCAGCGCCGCCGCGACGGCGCCGTATGTCGCCGGCATGCGCGCGATCGCGTATGAGGCCGCTTCGGCATCTTCGGTAAGCAGCCTCCGCCCCCTGCCGCCGGCGGTCCGATAGCGCTCGCTCAGCGACTGCAGATCCCGTTTCAGTTTCGCATGATTCATTCCTTGAATATGCCGCTCGATGGCCAATCTCAGTTGTTGCGGAAGTTCCATGCGTGCATCCTTTCTCCGTGAACCGTCCCCATGCGGACCCTCCGGTTCAGCGCCATGCCATACGGTTGATGTATCGATTGGTTTCCAAGATGCGCCTGAGCCGTCCGTCCGTCTTCTCCGTGCGCGGCATGCCGGCCAGCCGGTCCAGCAGCATCCACCGGAGCAGGGCGATCGCTTCGAACGGCTCCAGCTCCTCCGCCCGGTATCCTCCGCCGGACAGAAACGCCGACCGGTAAATGGCGGCCGGCTCATCATCCGTGTACAGATCGGCGAGGAAGACGGACCAGGCGATATCGTACCGCGCATCGCCCAGCTGGCCGTTCGTCCAGTCGATGATCGTCAGCCTGCCGTCTTCCGCCTCCAGGATGTTGTTGAAATTGTAATCCCCGTGAATGACGGTGTCTTGCCGCGGCTTGACCAGCTCGACCAGACGCGCCAGCTCGGACTTGAGATCGGGGTGCGCATCGATGTCCGGGAAGAAATAAGAGTCAAATTCAAACCGCGGCAGCTCCAATTCGTCAAGACGGCAGCGATGGATATCGAGCAGAAGACCGGCGATGCGGCGCAGCTTGTCCGCATCCGCCTCGCGAATGGCCTTGCCGTCGAAGGATGTCAACAGCACCTGGTTGCCGGACGCATCGACTCCCCAGCCCAGCGGCCTTGAGACCGGCATTCCCCGGCCGTACAAAGACTGAAGCAGCCGGTATTGGAACCCGACATCCGGCTTCGAATGGCGATTCCAGATCTTCAGCACGCATGAGGCGTCCTCCAGCCGGATCAGGGCGACTTCGGCTTCCAGCCCCGGGGACAGCGCAACAATATCCGAATTTCCGGTTTCCGCCAATCTGCCGGTCACCTCGCTTTCGGCCACCAACGGATGCCGCGCAGCTTGTCAAGCATCGTTCAGCGCTCTCCTCATCAGAATTCGCATCAGATTCCGCCCGCTTGCGTCCGCCGAACCGTCCAGACCGTACGGCACGAACCCCGTGCGCCAATACAGCCGGAGCGCCTGCGTATTCGTGTTGTGGCAGACGAGCCTGAGTTCGCGCAGCTTGTGTTCCCGCCCGGCGATGGAGAGCATCGTCTCGACCAGAAACCGGCCGGCACCCTGCCCCCGGTAATCGGGATGGATGATGACGTTGCCCAACCAGCCGTGCGAACCGGGTTCGACCTGGTACAGGTTGCAGTACCCGATGACGGCTTCACCGCTCAGAATGACCGTCAGGCTGATCCGCCCTTCGGCCTCGCGCGCAAGCTGTCCGGGATCGACAAATGGCCGGCGAAAGTCCGGATCACTTCAGTACATGGCCGTCCAGATATTCCCGCATCACCTCATTGGACAGCACGACGGCTTCTTCCCGATTCAACGCGGGCGCCGCAATCATCAGTCCGTCATCGGCACCCCAATGTCCCTGGTCTGCTTCATGTTCAATCAACGCAATGGCGATCTTGCTGAAGTCATCATTGACAAAAAGCGTTCCCTGTGAATAGATGCGCGGCTTTCCGTTTTCGATAAACGGGTAAGTTAACGCATAGGCATTAAAGCTGCGGTATCTTTTGAGCTCCACCGTCCGCTGATCCTCGGGTACCGGGATGTCCTCGCCTTCCAGCCCGATGGTGCCTTTGAACGTCCGTTCGCCTTTGAAATTGCGGTAGATTTTTCCCTGAATGCTTACCTTGAGCGGCCTCTCCTCCACCGCTGCCTCTGTGCCCAGCCGATACTTCATCCCCTGGGCCTCAAAATCGACCGTTCTGGGATAAAACCAATACGCGAGACCAACCGCTGCCGCCGCGACGAGCAGCAACGCCCCGATCAGAATGACACGCTTCATCCGGCACCCCTGCATCATTTTCTGAAAACGAGAACCGGCCCTCAGATCGCTCAGAACCCAAGAGGCCGGCCCAATATCTTCTATATAATTATACATTAAAACCCGAACGAGCAAAAGCCCAAAATTGCCCGCGGCCCGTCATTCCTTCACACCGCCCACCATCATGCCTTTCACGAAATATTTCTGCAGGAACGGATACACCAGGATGATCGGCACGGACGCCACGATCGTCATCGTCGAACGGATCGCGTATGGCGTCACCTGGGTGAGCCCCCCTTGCGACGGGGCAGCCGTGAAGTCAACGGAACGGTTGCTTGCGTTCGAGAACGACAGCGTCTTCTGCAATTCATACTGCAGCGTGCTCAAATGCTCATAGGACGAGTTGTACAGGAACACATCGAACCACGAGTTCCATTGCCAGACGCCCGTAAACAGCGCCACGGTCGCCAGAACGGGCGTACACAGCGGCAGCACGATGGAGATGAAGGTGCGGAACTCCCCGGCGCCGTCGATCTTCGCCGATTCCAGAATGTTGTCCGGCAGATTCTCGATGAACGAGCGGATGATGATCAGGTTGAATACGCCGATCAGCCCCGGCCAGATGTACACCCAGAAGCTGCCGATCAGCCCGAGATCGCGGATGAGCAGGTACGTCGGAATGAGCCCGCCGTTGATGTACATCGTCAGAATGAACGCGATGGTGACGAACTTCCGCAGCACATATTCCGGCCGGCTGATCGTGTAGGCTACCATGGCGGAGCAGAACACGGTCAGCACGGTGCCGATCACGGTGCGCAGCACGGACGTTATCGTAGCCTGAAGAATCGCCGCTTCTTCGAATACGAATTTGTAGTTCTCGAGCGTCCACTTGCGCGGCCAGAGATAGATACCGCCGCGAAGCGAGTCGGACGCATCGTTGAACGACACGGCCAGCGTGTTCAGGAACGGATAGAGCGTCACGACCATCAGCAGGCAGAGCAGCGTGTAGTTCACCGCGTCGAAGATGCGGTCGCCGAGGGACATCCGGACACGCCGCCGTCTTGGTTTCTCGATTGTCATTTCGGCCATGTGTGACGCCTCCCCTCAGTACAGTCTCGACTCGCCCATGCGTTTCGCCAGGTTGTTCGCGACGAACAGCAGGATGAAGCTGACCACCGTCTTGAAGATGCTGGCCGCCACGGAGAGCGAGTAGTTGAACTGGTTGATGCCGTATTTCAGAACGAATATGTCAAGGTTTTCCGAATAGTCCATGTTCATGCCGTTGCCGAGCAGGTATTGCGGTTCGAAGCCGGACTCCAGCAAATATCCGATGTTCATGATGAGGAGCACGGTGATGACCGGCCGGATGCCGGGCAGCGTGATATGCCAGATCTTCCGGAATCTCCCCGCGCCGTCGATCTCGGCGGCTTCGTAGAGCGTCGGATCGATCATCGTGATCGCGGCAAGGTAGACGATCGTGTTCCATCCGACGTCTTTCCAGACGATGCTGGCGCCGTAGATGCCCCAGAACCATTCGCCGATCCCGAGGAACAGAATTTTTTCATCAATCAGATTGAGGCGCGTCAGCAAATCATTGATGATACCGTCAGGGTCCAGGACGGTCCGGATGATGCCCGCCGCGACAACCCAGGACAGGAAGTGCGGCAAGTAGCTTACGGTCTGCACCACCCGCTTGAACACGAGATGGCGCACTTCATTGAGCAACAGGGCGAGGGTGATCGCCGTAACAAAGCCGAGCACCAGATTGATCGTGCTCATGACAAGCGTATTGCGCAACACACGAAGAAAACGCTCATCGCCGAACAGAAATTCAAAATGGTAGAAACCGACCCATTCCTGCTCCCAGAAACTTTTGGCCGGCTTGAAGTTCTGAAACCCGATCGTCCATCCCCAGATCGGCATGTATCGGAATACAAACAGCCAAATGACGAAAGGCACGGACATCAGGACGAGCGCGCGTTGCTGAATGAGCAGCTTGAAAAAGCGTTTCAATCCCCTCGGTTTTTGCTTAACGGCTACGGACATGTCCGTTAGCATAAGGTTGTTGTCCATCTTGGTCTCTCTCCTTGCGAACCGGTCCGCCGGTTGGGGGATCAGGTACATGGAAAAGACGAGGCAAAGGCCGGACTTAGCGGCGCTTTTGCAGTTAAGCCGGCCTTCCCTCGACCATCAATAAAGCTCCGATGATTCATTCATTTCATTTGCCTACAACCTCTTGGATCTTCTGCGTGTACCACTGTTCGTATCCAGCAATGTCAAGCTTGTTCAGATTCTTCGTATATTCGTCCCATACTTTGTCGAATTCCTCGGGTTTCGACAGCACCAGCTGCGGGATATACTTCCGCTGGAGGTCGGACTTCTGCTGTTCGAACAGTTGCCGCTGCTCGTCCCTCGCGATACCCCATGCCGGATACCACGGGCGCTCATCCGGATCAGAGAACAATTCCGTGTAAGTCTGGACGCCGTAAGCCGACAGAATCTTCTTGTCTGCTTCGGTCAGGCTGAGCTGGAACACTTCCGGCTGACGATCCGGCACGACGGCATTGCCGTCAGAGAACGACGAGTCGTTGCCGTAATGCGGCCAATCCCAGTCGAACACGGTGAAACCGTATTCTTCTCTGAACTTCTGCGTCATCTTGTCGACCATTTCCTGCGTGCGGTACATGCGTCCGTTCTCGTCGCGCAGGTACGTTTCACCCTCGATGCCCCACTTGACGAGGATTTGGTTCTCTTCCTTGAGCAGGTTGTCGATGTACGCGATGATCCGTTCCGGATCCTTCGCGCTCGTCGTGATCCCGAACCCGCGGTTGGCGACGTATCCCGGCGGGTCAATGTATTGGTCTTTGATGTTTTCGTCGAACACCACCGGCAGCGGGAAGTACCGGTAACCGTCTTGAGACGGGTCCGCCTTCGCGGCGTCGCGCAACACGTTTTCCGCGTTGAGGACCTGCCAGCCATAATCGAAGAAGCCCAGCACCTTGTGCGACGTCAGCTTCGCAATATATTGGTCGTAGTTATCCACGAAGGACGCTTTGTCGAACATGCCCTTGGCGTTGATTTCGTTCAGCTTCTTGAACCACCGGTACTCCCACTCGGTGCCGGCGTAGATCTTGGCCTCATGGGTCTGCATGTCCACCATGACCTCGCCGTCATTCGGGTAGCCGGCCAGATGGTTCGGCACGTTCGTGGTGGCGAAGAAGCGCCAGTCGTCCGTCAGCGTAACGAAACCGATCAGGTCTTCGTCCGGATGCGCGTTGATGAAGTCTTCAAGGACCTTGAAATATTCGTCCACCGTCTTGATCTTCGGATAACCGGCCCATTCCAGCACGCGCCGTTGAACCCAGAACGCGCCTTGGCCGATATTCGGGTCCGGAACGAATTCCCCGACCACCGTGGAGAACGGGAAGATGTAGATCTTGCCGTCTTCCCAGGTCATCTTGTCTTTGTACGGGCCGTAAACCCGCTTGATGTTCGGATACTTGTCATTGTCAATATACGGGGTCAGGTCGATGAAGCCGCCCGCTTCAATTACATTCTCGATCCCGTCGTCCGGAACGAGCACGTCCGGATATTCGTTGGACGCGATCATCGTGCCGATCTTCGTCTGCAGATCGCCGACGAGATACTCGATCTTGAAGTTGACGCCGGTCTGTTCTTCAAGCTTCTTGCCGATGACCGTCTCGTTGACATTGACGTCTTTTTCACCCTGGACCGCGACAAACATCTTGAATGTCACTTTGTCCTGTGCCTGACCACTGCCGTTGTCACCGGAATTGGCGGAACCCGAGTTCGTCGTGTCCGAAGCTCCCGAGTTCGAGTTGCCCGCTTCCTTCTTGCCCGAGCAGGCCGTCAGGACGAGGGCCAGCACCATGATGAGGGACAACGTCGAAGCAAGCCATCTCTTTTTCGACACTTTTTTCTGAACCCCTTTCAATTCAGGATGGATTGTAAGCACTTTCAGTATAATGCCCCGTCCCGCGCTTTGTTTACCCACCAAACTAAAGGTCATGCTTAAAAAATTTAATGTCTGTTTATGTCCGCGGTAGGAGGGCCGCGGACCCGTCCGCCTCATCCTGCGCGGGCAGGGTGATCCGGATACACGTCCCCTGGCCCGGTGCGCTGTCGATGAACAGCCGGATCCTGTCGCCATACAGCATCCTGAGCCGGTAGATCACGTTCTGCACGCCGATCCGTTCGCCCAGTTCCTCCGCCTCGTTCTCCAGATAGCCGTAAAAGCGCTCCACCTGCTCCGGATTCATGCCGGCGCCGTTGTCCCGAATCGAGAACTCCAGATCGTGGGAGCTGCGCCGGATGGTGATATCGATCTCGCCGCCGTGCTTCATCGGTTCGATGCCGTGGATGCTCGCGTTCTCGACGAACGGAAGGAACACCATTTTCGGGATGATCACGCTCCGGGCTTCCGGGTCGACGTCCAGCCGGTAGGTGAGCCGGTCGCCGAAGCGGTATTTCTGGATCTCGAGGAAGCAGTGGATGAACTCGAGTTCCTCTTCGACCTTGATCCGGTCCTTGTTCCATGTCAGGGATGAACGCAGCAGCTTGGCCATTTTGTGGATGATCTGGGCTGTCTCCGTCTCGTTCTTGATCAGGCTGCGCATCCGGATCGTTTCCAGCGAATTGAACAGGAAATGCGGATTGATCTGGCTCTGCAGCGCATTGAACTGGGCCTTGCGATGCTCGATCTCCAGACCTTTCCTGCGTATGTCGGCGATGTACACGTCGTGAATCAGACTCTTGATCTGCATCGTCATGCGGTTGAATTCGTTCTGCAGCTGACCGATCTCATCCAGCGTTTCCCGGTGCTCGATGGGCACGAACTGCTGGTTCTTCACCTTCTTCATGTGGCGAAGAATGTTGATCAGCCGGACGTTCATCGACCGGGAGACCCAGAAGATGATCGCCGTCGAGACGAGCAGGTTGATCAGCGCCAGCCAGACGATGAATTCCCGCGGCCTCTGCACCTCGCGGAACACTTCCTCCTCCTGGATCACGCCGACGAGCTTCCAGCTGTCCAGATATTCAACCCCGTTGTAAGCGGTCGCGAATTCGATCGCATCATCCGGAAGGTCAAGTTCGTGGAAGAAAATCGTCTCCGTCTGCCAGTTGACATACGGATCTGTCGCATACTCCACCTGGCCCGACTCGTTGAGCAGGTAGATGTGGCCGTTCAGGTTGAGGTTGGAGAATACCTGTTCGATCGCCTGGGGGCGCAGTTCGATCTTCAAAATCTTCTCCCACTTGCTCGTCCCGAAATAGGCCAAATTGTTCATCCGGCGCACGATGACGAAGGTGTCGCGGACGTTCGCTGCAGGTTGGATCCGGTTCTCGCGCGCCGTCCGGATCAGGACGGGCGTTGAGCCTTTCACTTTCTCCAGCGCCCGGTACCAGTCGGAATTCCGGACCTGATACGTGAGGTTGCCGACTCCCCCGGAATGGAGCAGCGTCGGATTGTCAAGATAGATCTTGATGTTCTGCATGGACGTGTAGAGCGGCGTGTAGCTGTTCAAAATCTTGCGGAAATACGAATCGTACGCGGCGATGTAGTCCAGCGGACTCTCATACTCCGTCTCCAGAATCTCGTTCAGCAGGTAGTCCGTGATGAACACGTCGGACACCCGGACCGCGACGTCGATTTCCCCCCGGAACTCGTTCCGCACCTGTTCGAGGGCACGCGAGATGTCCCGCATGCGCTGGTTCTTCACATTGTTCGTCGTCACCTGGTAGAAGACGACGTTGGTCAGCACGATCGGCAGCAGCACGCAGAAAATGTACACGATCAGCATCTTGTTGCGCAGGCGGATATTGTCGAGTCTCGGCAGCAGCGACAATCTCATCATCTCTCCCCTTGTCCCTATACGGTTCCGTTCATGCGCATCTCTATCATACCTGATCAAGTTGATCAAGGAATAGCCAAAAACTGTCATGAACATGGATGAAGGCCCGGCATGCGGAATGCCGGACCTTCGGGTGAGCAGGCCGATATCCGAAAAGAAAGTCTGCTTTTCCCGGATAGCCTATACTGTCTATATTGTGGAGCGAAACCAGCTCCGAATCATCGGAAGCCGGCTCAAAATGTGTATGACCTGCGATCGGCTGCAATCATTGCGGCACGCGAACAATGCGCGGATCCGTGAAAATATCTTTCTCGTCCAGGCTGAGCGAGGAAAATTCGCTTACCACTGCGCCCTCGTCTCCTGCCTGAAACCAATGTTTGACGTTGGGCGGAATCGTGTACTGATCGCCGGGATGAAGAACGATCTCATGAAACACGGTGTAGTAGGCTTCGTCCCCTTGCGGTGGCGAAAAAATGGAGCAAACGATCGAATCGCGCAAATCGGCCGGCATTTACCCCGCGATGGGCTATACAAGCAACCTGGACATTTTGTGCGACTTCAGGATCGACGTGTTGAACCGCCTGCTGGAGACGCACATGCCGGACGTAGATTTGAACGCACTGCAGGCGGTGAAGTTCATCAGAACGATGGAAGATTTCATTTCTACCGTCGTTCACTTTTGCCGCAACGGCATCGGCGGAGAAGTGGACATCGAGGACTTCGCCATCATTGAAGACCTGTTCGACACGAAACCCGGCATCGGAGGAACGTCGGCGCAAGCCGCCAAGGCGCTGGCCGCGGTAGGCTGTCCCTCCGTCATCCATCTGACCGACGATTCCCGGGAAGTGTGCGACATCCTCCGTTCGCCGTACATCCATACCGTGTCGCCGGCCGGGGAACTGATCCATACGGACCAGGTGAAGCAGCGATGGGAGCAGGAGATCCACTATATCATCCAGTTCAAAAAAGGAGACGTCATTCGTTCCCGCAACCAGACCATCGAAATCCCGGCGTCCAACCGGTTGATCGTTACCAAGGTCACCGTCAACGAATTCGTGCCCTTCTCGCAACCTTATTTTGACTACATTGAAAGGCACGCCAAATCCATCAGCAGCAACGTGTTGTCCAGCTTCAATTGCATCAAGGACGAACGGGTGCTGCGGGAACGGCTCGACGCGGTCAAACGGCACGTCAGGTCCTACAAGAATAACAATCCGACCGGCGTCGTATTTTTCGAAGATGCCCATTACCACAGCCTCGATATCCGGAAACTGTGCATCGAAACGCTATACTCCGAAGTGGACATCGTCTGTATGAACGAGGAAGAGCTGACCCTCACACTGGGCATGTACAAACACACGGTCGACATCGAGGACATCCACTCCTGTATCGAGGGTGTCTTCTTCCTCAAGAACCTCTTCAACATCAAAAAAGGCATCATCGTGCATACGAAGGATTATTCGATGTATGCTGGCGACGAACCGGGTGCCGATATCGAGAGCGGACTGATCTACGGAAACTTGATGGCCACCGCCAAAGCGATGTACGGCTCGTACGGAACCCGGGAACAGATCGCCGAAGTGATGAAGCTTCCCCTGAGCGAAAAAGGCTTGCGCCACCTTGAACGGGCCATGGCGAGCCCGTATGCGGCCAAAACCGCCGTCGTCCCCACCAAATACATCGACAAGCCGAAATACACAATCGGTTTGGGCGATTCCTTCGTGGGCGGGGTCCAGATCTGTTTCATGTAAAAAAGCATTAACCACCAGCTTAGCCGATGGATTCCATCAGACTTATAAATAGCTCTAAGCTTTCTTGAACCCCCGGTCGAACTGGGGGGTTTTCGTAATCAAAAGGGCCCGGCATTCGGAATGCCGGACCTTCGGGTTGGCGAGCCGCCGGAGCGGTCAGTTGCGGATCAGGTAGTCGAAGGCGCTGAGCGCCGCGGTCGCGCCCGATCCCATGGAGATGATGATTTGTTTGTAAGCGCTGTTGGTGCAATCGCCCGCGGCGAATACGCCGGGGATGGCCGTCGCGCCGCGGCTGTCGACGACGATCTCGCCCATCCGCGTGCGCTCGAGCACGCCTTCCAGCCACTCGGTGTTCGGCACGAGTCCGATTTGGACGAACACCCCGTCCATCGCGAGGTGATGCTCTTCGCCGGTGGAGCGGTCGATGTACGTTATGCCTTCCATCTTGCTGCTGCCGGTGATTTCCTTGACCTGCGCGTTCTTGTGCACCGTCACGTTCGGCAGGCTGTACAGCCGGTCCTGCAGCACCTGGTCCGCCTTCAGT
>Ga0310840_101170_pt1 | contig 11872 bp, 8 predicted proteins | sample SM_ome_8_FD_201304 | JGI IMG/M metagenome (GOLD analysis project Ga0310840, IMG submission 201304) | Sorghum-adapted microbial communities enriched on stacked mutant (SM) sorghum from Joint BioEnergy Institute, Emeryville, California... ...
GACGTCATCGACGCCTGTGACCAGATATCGGCCCAGTTCACCGCCGAACGGGAGGCGCTGGCGGACCCGAAGGCGGCCCAGCGCGTCCTCGACGACCTCAACGCGGCGAAGGCCCGGCTGGAGGGCCTGCGCGCGGCGACGGCGAAGTGGAGCCAGACCCTGACCGACGGCATCGCCGACCTCAACTCGGACATCGACCACGATCTCAAGGCACGGATTCGGCAGATCCTGCAGGAGGCCGACGAGGCGATCGAGCAGTCCGACCCGGCCGACACCTGGCCGCAGATGGAGGCGTGGCTGCGCTCCCGTACCTCCTACGAGCTGCTCGCCAACTACACCCTGCTGCGCCAGCGGGCCGAGCACCTCAGCCAGGAGGTGGCCGAGCACTTCCGGGAGGCGAGCGGACAGGTCCTCGACGAGCTCTCCGTCTTCAACCCCGTGGCGTTGATCTCGGACCAGCGGGTCGATCACAAGATCGAGATGGAGCGAATGACGGTCGGCAAGCAGGCCTGGGTCGCGCTGAAGAGCGCCTACGGCGGCATCCTCATGTTCACCATGCTCGGCGCGCTGACCGGCATCAGCCTCGGCCCGATCGCCCTCGGCATCGGCCTCGTGATGGGCCACAAGGGACTGCGCGACGAGAAGAAGCGCCAGCTCCAGCAGCGACAACAGCAGGCGCGCAACGCGGTCCGCCGATACTGTGATGAAGTCACATTCGTCATGAACAAGGACTCGCGGGACACGCTGCGCCGCATCCAGCGGGAGCTGCGCGACTACTACGCGGGGCTGGCCGAGGAGCTCGCCCGGTCGAACGCCGAGGCGCTCAACGCCGCGAACGAGGCGGTCCGGCGCACCCAGTCCGAGCGGCAAACCCGGCTGAAAGACATCGACGCGGAGCTGGCCCGGCTCCGGCAGTTGCGGGAGCGCGCCGCGGCCGTACGGAAGTAGACCACCCGACAGCAGACCACCCGGAGAACCCCTGCCCTGCGATGGTGACCAGATGAGAGACCCGCTGATCGAACGCACCCGCGCGGTGCTGACCCGGGCGTTGGAGGTGTACCGCGGCACGGGCCACGACGCGCGCCTGGCGGCGCTGCGCGCCCGGCTCGACGAGCCGCTGCGGGTGGCGATCGCCGGTCGGGTCAAGTCGGGCAAGTCCACTCTGCTCAACGCCCTGGTCGGCGAGCGGCTGGCCCCGACCGACGAGGGCGAGTGCACCCGCATTGTGACCTGGTACCGCGACGGCCACACCTACGAGGTGCTGGCGCGCCCGGTCGCCGGCGAACCGCGGCAGCTGCGGTTCAGCCGGGAGGACGGCGCGATCCAGGTCGACCTCGGCGGCCTGAAGCCGGAGGACGTCGCGGACATGTACGTCACCTGGCCGTCGCAGGCGTTGCGCACCGCCACGCTCATCGACACGCCGGGCATCGGCTCGCTCAGCGAGCGCGTCTCGCGACGGACCTGGGAGCTGCTCACGACCGACGACGAGGAGACGCCGGCCGACGCCGTCATCTACCTCATGCGGCACCTGCACTCCGGCGACCTGGAGTTCCTGCGCGCCTTCCACGACACCGAGGTGTCGCGGCCCAATCCGGTCAACGCCATCGGCGTGCTGTCGCGGGCCGACGAGATCGGCGTGGGCCGGATGGACGCCATGGCATCGGCCCAGCGCATCGCCGCCCGGCTGGCGACGGACGTCAACGTGCGGCGGGTGGTGCAGACCGTCGTGCCGGTCGCCGGCCTGCTGGCCGAGACGGCCGCGACCCTCACCGAGACCGAGGTGGCCCAGCTGCGCCGGGTCGCCGACGTGCCCATCCATCAGATCGACGACCTTCTGTTGACGGCGGACCGGTTCGTGGAACTGATGCCCGAGCTCGGCCTGACCGACCTGGAGCGACGGGCCCTGCTCGACCGGTTCGGGCTCTTCGGGATCCGGCTGGCGGCCGCGCTGCTGCGCCGGAAGGTGGTGAGCACCGCCACCGAGCTGGCCCGGGAGCTGACCGAACGGAGCGGCATCAACGCGCTCAAAGACATCCTTTCATCGCTGTTCTTCGGCCGGCGGGACGTGCTGAAGAGCCGCTCGGCCCTGCTCGCGGTCGACGCCCTCGTCCGGACCGTCCCGCAGCCCGGCGCCGACGCGGTCGCCGCCGAGGTCGAGGAGATCATCGCCTCGGCGCATCCGTTCAACGAGCTGCGCGTGCTCTCCGCGATCCGCGCGGGCTGGGTCACCGGTCGTCCCGAAGTCATCGAGGATCTCGAGCAGATCATCGGCGGCTCGGGGGCAGCGGTCCGCACCCGGCTGCGGCTGCCGGCCGACGCCTCCGAGGCGCAGATCAAGGCGGCGGCCAACGAGGCGCTGCTGCGGTGGCAGCGCCGGGCCGAGAACCCGCTGACTCCGCACGAGCTGGCGATCGCGGCCCGCGTGGCGGTGCGCACCTGCGAAGGAATCCTCGCCGACCTGGCTCACGTCCGGTGACGACGGTGGCCGGCACACGATCAGGCGCCTGGAGGACGCGCACCGGGTCGGGCCGATCCTCGCCGGCCCGGGCAAGCTGGGGCTCGCCGGTGGGATCCACCCGCTGCACGCCGGTCGGATCGAACCGCTGCTCGCGAGTCGGCTCGGGCCGGCGCCCCAGGGTCGGCCGGTCCTCAGCCGCCGTCCACTGTGTCGGGCGGCTCGTCGTCGGGCCCCGTCGCCTCGCCCGTTGGGCCCTCGTCGACCGGCCGCAGGTCGACGCCCGCATCGGCGTCCAGGTCAGCGGGATCGACGGTCGCGTCCGTGGTCACCGACCAGGCCAGCGAAACGTCCTCGACGGGTTCGTCGCTGGGCGTGTCCTCGTCCCGGCCGCGGTGACCATGCCCGAAGTCGGTGTCGATGTCCGCCCCAGCGGACGTCGTGGATGCGTCGACATCGCCCGAAGCGTCGTCGCGGGCGGTCAGGCCGCTCGCCTCGGCGTCGATCACGTCGGGGCCGCCGAGCCCGGGCCCGGCCGGAGCGGTGGTCAGCAGGTCGTACCAGTGCGGCTCCGGCTCCTCGGTGCCGCCGGGCTGCGGCACGGCCGTGTGGGCGCGCACGTACGGCGCCAGGTGCTCGGCCACCTCGTACGGTGCGGTGTCGGCGTACGTGACCACAGCCTCCGCGACCAGCCCTTCGGGAAGGTCCGGATGGCCGTGGGCGGCGAGCACCTCTTCGGGCGTCATGCCCGACGAGGCCCCGTAGCCACGCCCGCCGGCCAGATCGGCGAAGACGTTGCGCAGCGGGCGGGCGGGTTCCATGGCACTACTGTAGGGACGCACACCGCACCACGGCGTGGGGGAGATCCCCCCAGGCACCCCTAATCGGTACGGTCAACCGTCTCGTGACGACGGCCGGGCCGGAACAGACCTGGCACATTTCCCATCTGACGATCCCGGAGCAGGTTCGATGTACGCACTCGGTATCGACCTCGGTACCACGTTCACCGCCGCCGCAGTCTGGCGCGACGGCCACGCCGAGACGGCGACCCTGGGCAGCCGGAGCGCGGCCATCCCCTCCGTCGTGCTGCTTCGCGAGGACGAAACGTTCCTGACCGGTGAGGGCGCGAGCCGGCGCGGAATGACCGAGCCCCACCGGGTGGCTCGCGAGTTCAAGCGCCGCATGGGCGACACGACACCGATCCTGCTCGCGGGTGTTCCGTACTCCGCCGAGGCGCTGATGGCCCGGCTTTTGCGCGCCGTGGTGGACGAGATCAGCGCGCGCGAGGGCGGGCCGCCGGACCGTATCTGCATCTCTCACCCGGCCAACTGGGGACCGTACAAAACGGACCTGTTGCTGCAGGCGGTCCGGCTGGCCAACATCCCCGAGCCGGTCTCGTTCACGACCGAGCCCGAGGCCGCCGCGATCTACTACGCCCAGCAGCAGCGGGTCGAGCCCGGCGCGATCGTCGCCGTCTACGACCTCGGCGGCGGCACCTTCGACGCGGCCGTGCTGCGTAAGACCGCGACGGGCTTCGAAATCCTCGGCCGGCCGGAGGGTATCGAACGACTCGGCGGCATCGATTTCGACGCGGCCGTCTTCAATCACGTCGCGCGGGCCCTGGGCGGCAAGCTCGAGGAGCTGGACGAGGACGACCCCACGACGATCGCGGCCGTGGCCCGGCTGCGCGAGGAGTGCGTGGAGGCGAAGGAGGCGCTGTCGTCGGACACCGACGTCTCCATCCCCGTGCTGCTGCCGAACATCGCCACCGAGGTCCGGCTGACCCGCGCGGAGCTCGAGGCGATGGTCCGACCGGCGCTGCACGACTCCATCGAGGCGCTCAAGCGGGCGCTGCGGTCGGCCAACGTCACCCCGGAGCAGCTCCACTCGGTGCTGCTGGTCGGTGGCTCCTCGCGCATGCCGATCGTGGCCCAGCTCGTCGGGGCCGAGCTCGGCCGTCCGGTGGCGGTCGACGCCCACCCGAAGCACGCCGTCGCCCTCGGGGCCGCCTGGTTGGCGAGCGGGGCGCTGTCCGCCGCCGCGCCTCCCCGGGCCGTGGCCGACGCGCCCGCGGGTCGGGTGGCCTCGGCGGCCGTGCCGGGTGGCGCCGCCCCGGGGGCGACCGGGACGACCGGCGTCGCGGGGGCCGCGGGCGTCGCGGCGGCGGCCGCGAGTGTCCCGGGCACGCTGGCGACCGCCGGGGGAACGGTGCCGGCCGGGCCGCCCACCGTGGGCACGGCGTCGGTGCGTGCGACCGCGACCCCGGCCCGGCCGGTCGGGGCGGCGTCGGTGGGATCGGCGTCGGTGGGCGCCGCTTCCATGGGGTCGGCGCCGGTGGGGCAACCGCCGGTGCGCGGCGGTGCGGTCTACGGCGGGTCGCCGGGCCGGTCGAACGGAGGGTCGACCCCGAGCTGGCTCACCGGCTGGAAGGGGCCGGCGCTCATCGCGGCGGCGATCGTCGTGGTGGTCGGGGCCGTCACGGCCGTGGCGCTGTCCCTGCGCGGCGGCGGCGAGCAGACGCCCCCGGCCACGCTGGGGAACGAGACCCCGTCCGGCGACGCCCAGCCGAGCGACGCCCAGCCGACCGAGCAGGTCACGACCGAGCCGCAGCTGCCGCCGGACGAGCAGTGCACGCCGGAGATCATGTCCAACCCCCGCTGGGTCTGCATCACCGACGCCTACATCGACGGCACCGGCCTGACGATCACGTACGAGTTCGCCAACGGCGGTACGCCGTTCGACGTCAACGGCGGCTTCCACGTGCACTTCTACGGCGCCGACGAGTCAGGCACCAATCCACCGGACAGCGTCATGGGTAGCCACGCGAGCTCGCCGGGTCGGTGGTACGTCGAGGACCAGCAGCCGTCGCACCGGCAGGCCGGAACGTCCGACTACAACGAGGTCGCTCAGCACCCCAAGGTGTGCGCCCGCATCGCCAACGGCCACCACGCCCTGGTGCCGGACAACTCCGGCAACGGCACCTACAAGACCGGCAACTGCTGGCCGATCCGGCGCCTCTGACGCCCCTGACGCCTTGACGCCTCTGACGCCTCTGACGCCTCTGACGCCTCGACGCCCCTGACGTCGTTGATCTAGGGCTTAGGGTGGTGAGTTGATCTTCAACCACCACTCTATGCCCAAGATCAACGGGGAGAGGGCTCAACGGGGGAGCCTGGCTCGGCGGGGCAGACCGCTCAGCGGGAGAGCTGGTGGAAGACCCGGGTCGGGCCGTTCCAGTTGGCGGTGGCCCGTTCGTCGATGCGACGGACGAGGTCGAGGTGCGCGGCCCGCTCCTCGAGGTCGCGCGGGTCGCCGTCGATGATGCCGCGTCGGCGCAGCTCGCGGATCGCGTTCTCGGCGGTGAGCACGGCGTGGTCGAGGACGGCGGCGGCCGCCGCCTCGGCGTCACCGTCGCGGACCGCGGTGTACTCGGCGTGCAGCGCGGACCGCTCCTCGGCCATGGCCTCCACAATGGACAGACGCGTGGCGGCGGGCACGAGGCCGGAGAAGCTCTGCAGCAGGGCCCGCAGGTGCGGTGGGGCCACCGTGCCCGCGACCGTACGGCGGAAACGGTCCGCCGCCTGCTCGAACTCGTCCACGTCGGTGGTGCTGGCGAGGGCGTCGTCGAGCTCGTCGAGGACCTCGAGCAGCTCGTCCGGACGCCGGGTCGCCGCCCGCCGGAACGCGACCGCGCTGAGCAGGCCGTAGAGGTCGAACGACTCGCGGACGGTCCCGGCGTCGAACGGCGCGACGAACACGCCCCGGTTGGGCGTGACGCGGACCAGCCCGTCGCGCTCCAGTGGGGCGAGCCCGTCGCGGACCGCACCCCGGCTGACCCCGAGGCGGTCGGCCCACTCGTCGAGGTCGACGCGCGCGCCGACGCGCAGCGTGCCGGTGAAGAGTGCGTCGATGAGATGCGCCGTGACGCCGTCACTGGTCCGCGGGCGAGGCATCACGTCGTGATCCTCCCCGACGGGCGGCTGGCGGGGCAAATCCAGGGTCACCGTTTGAGCGCTCCTCCCGCCCGTTCGGCGCGCCTCGACCCGGCCGCTCGGTGCGCGGCGCTCTGCCCCATTTGTCGGGCCCGCCCGTTCATCGCGCTTGTCCCCTCGCCGAGCTTCGCCCGTCCTTGGCCGTACTTCGCCCTGCTCCTTCGTGGCGGAAGCCGCCCCCTGCCCCCGTTTCAGCGGCGAGGCCGCCCGGCCCTTCGTCCCGGGCCCATGGCCCGACCTGTGCCCATCCGTTCAGCGAGGTCAACGAGCGCCGTCCGGCCCGGTTTCGATGGGGGGCAGGCGGCCGGGCTGATTCCGGCACGGGTTCGCCACCGACCGGGCGGTTCGTGACGAGCGTCGGACGGGCCGGTCAGGCCGCGACCGTCACCGGCTCGTGCCGGACCGGGAAGTTCACCGACCGCGCGATGAAGCACAGCTCGTGGGCCCGCTCGTGCAGGGGCTCCGCGACCGGAATCATCGCGGGGTCGGCGACGGTCACCCGCGGCCGCAGGACGACCTCGGTGAACTGTCCGGCGCCCCCGGGCTGCTCCTCCATCGTCCCGACGGCTTCGTCCACATAGGACGTCACCACCACGCCGGCCTGGGCGGCCAGGTGCAGAAACCACAGCAGGTGGCACTGGGACAGCGAGGCCACGAGCAGCTGCTCCGGGTTCCACCGCGTCGGGTCGCCGCGGAACAGCGGGTCGGAGCTCGCCGGGATGACCGGCCGGCCGGGCGCCGCGAGGTCGCAGGACCGGTCGTAGTCCCGGTACCCACTGGTGCCCGTCCCCCGGTTGCCGGTCCACGTAACCGTGGTCTCATATGTATGAGTTCGTGTCCGGGTCACGCCGACTCACCCCCCAACGCCGCGCGGGTCGACCCGCAGCGCCCCGCTGGCCAGCAGGTACTGGGCCAGAATGTACGTGGACATGATCCACAGGCCGGGCAGGGGTGGGGCCGGCCGGCCCGCGATGTCCCACACGGCGATCATTGTGTCGGAGACGAAGAACAGCGCCCCACCCAGGCCGAGCCGCCAGCCCAGCGCCCCGGCGGTGACCGCGGTCGCGGCGAGCAGCACCGCGTACACCACCACCGGGATGCGCAGGTCGCCCAGGTCGGGCCACAACCAGAGGGTGAGCCCGACCAGCGCCACGAGGTACGCGAGCACGAGGAACCAGCGCCGCCGCAGCGCGGGCAGCGCCCCGGACCGTACGAACAGGGTCACGTAGCACACGTGCGCCGCCGCGAAGGCGCCCATGCCGGCCAGGAACATCCCGTCGGTGCCGAGCAGGATGTCGCCGGCCGCGGAGCACAGCAGGGCGGCGACGAGGAGGATCGGCCCGCGTCGGGCCAGCACCCACAGCGCCAACGACGGCATCAACAGGAACGTGCTGCCGCGCGCCAGGTCGTCCAGCTCCAGCGGGATGGCGACCAGGCGGGCGGCCGAGACCACGACGAAGAGCCCCAGCGCCACCGGGGGCCAGGCGGATCCGGCCGTACGCTCCGGGGCGGGCCTCGTGGCCGAGGATGCGGGTCGCATTCCGGCATCGTAGGAAGATCAGGGACCGGGGTCCATGCCCGCGCCGGTCACCGCACGCCGACCCGTCCCCGCCGCTCCCCGACCGGTCGCGGCCGCCGTCCGGCCGCGCCCACCCGAATCAATAACCGACCGTCGATTGACGAACCGCTGGCGCCGCCGGTGACTCCTGGGACGCGGCCGTCCACCGCTCGGCAGCGGCCTGACGGTCGTCGGCTGTCAGCTGGCTGGCGCAGACCTCGCGGGCGTAGGCGATGACCAGGTCGTGCAGGGAGAACCGCTCGACCGGCTCGGGCCGGATCAGGTGTCCCTCGCGCAGCGGGGCGATCAGCTCGTCCACCCAGCCCGGCGCCACGCCGGCCAGGGCCGCCAGCCCGGACCGATCGATGTCGGACCCCGGGAGGAGGCCGAGCAGGCGGAACAGGTGCGCGGAGGCGTCGGGTACCCAGCGCAGCGACCACGAGAGCACCGTCCGGACGTCGGCCCGCTCGTCCCCGGGGACCTCGAAGGGCCGGAGGCCGGCGCGCCCGTCGCCCAGCTCGGCGACCAGCTCCGCCAGTGAGATCTGCTCCCGGCGGACGGCCTGCTCGGCGAGCACCCGCAGCGCCAGCGGGAGGTGACCGCACCGCCGGGCGAGGGCCCGGGCAGCCTCGGGCTCCTGGCTGGCCCGCTTTCCGATCAGCAGGTGGAGCAGCGCGACGCTGTCCGACTCGGGCAGCGGGTCGAGCGCGACCCGGACCGCGGCGTCGAGGTCGACGGTCAAGCGTCTGTGCCGGCCGGTCACCACGACCACACAGGGCGGTGGGGGCAGCAGCGGTCGGACCTGGTCCGCGGAGACGGCGTTGTCGAGCAGCACGAGGACGGACCGCCCCCGCAGCAGCCCCTGGTACATCTCGATCCGCTCGCCCACCGAGTCCGGCAGGTCGGCGTCGGCGACCCCGAGCGCGGTCAGCAGGACCTTCAACGCGTCGGCCGGGGTCCGCGGCGGGCACGCGCTGTATCCGTACAGGTCGACGTACAGCTGCCCGTGCCGAAAGGCGGGCGTCGCCCGGTGGGCCCAGTGCGTGACCAGCGTCGTCTTGCCCACGCCGCCCATACCCGTCACCACGGCGGTCCCGCTGCCCGGGGCGCGCCCGCGTCGGGCCAGCAGCCGGTCGAGCAGGGCCAGCTCGGCCGCCCGGCCTACGAAACCCCGCACGGGCGCGGGCAGGGTGCGGGGCACCTCGGGTGGGCTGCCCCGGGAGAGAAAGCCCTCCGGCCCGCCGCGGTCCGGGCCAGCCGCGACCACCGCGCGTGCCGGCCGCCGGCCCGCCCGGCCACCCGACCGACCGCCCGAGCCCAAGCGGGCCCGGGCGGCGGTGAGCGCGGCCCGCTCGGCCTCGGTCGCCCCGAGCAGGTCCAGCAGCTCGCGCAGCCGCGCCGGCCGCGGCACCCGGGCCCCGCTGAAGTACGCACCGACGGCGCTCACCGACCACCCGGTGCGGACGGCGATCTGCCGGTACGTCAGCTCCGGCCCGCGTCGGACGCGCGCCTCCCGTTGTCGCAGCTCGCGCAGCGCCCGGGCCAGGCCGGCCGCGTCACGGACCTTCCCGGCGTGCACGAGATCCATGGCGCGATCACCTCGTGGCGATTCGCCGGGGGTCGGCTAGGTGAGCACCGGAGCCGGCGTCACGCGCATGGTGGTGTCGCCGAGGCCGAGCTGACCGCTCGAGTCGCCGCCCCAGCACCACCGCGAACCGTCGGTCTTGATGCCGCAGACGTGGTGCTCGCCGCCCGCGTCGACCTGCTGCCACGTGGTGGCCGCCTGCGCGACGCCGTGGAAGGCCACCACACGGCCCAGGTCGGTGGCGTGCTCGGTCAGGCCGAGGTCGGCCGCCCTAACCCACAGCGCGATCACGGTGGCCCGCTCGTGGTGCAGCCAGCTCCGGGCCGCGGCCGCGTCGTCGAAGACCGGAACCGGGGTCTGCGCCGCCGGCACCTCGAGCCGCGGGTGCCCATCCAGCGCGTTCAGCGCCGCCGCGGCGGCCGAGCGGTAGTAGTCGAGCAGCCGGGACCGGGCCCGCTCCGTCTCCGGCCCCGACAGCGTCTTTGCGGCGCACTCGGCCGCGTACGCCCGGAGCAGGTCGGGCAGGGCGAACCGGTGCGGACCGGCGCGCCTGACCAGGTTCGCCCGCGCCAGCACCCGCAGCCGGGCGGCGGCCCCGGCCAGATCGGTGCCGGCCAGGGCCGCCAGCGCGTAGTCGTCCACCCCGGGGCCGGGATGCAGGCCCAGGAGCGCGAACGCGGCGGCCCCGTCCGGGGGTAGGCAGCGGTACGACCAGGCGAAGGCCGACCGCAGCGAGACGGAGTCGCACGCCAGCGTCGACAGCCCGCCCCGGCCGTCGTCGAGCTGGGCCACGAGCTGGCGCAACGGCTGGCCCGGCCGGCTCGCGGCGACCTCGGCGGCCAGCCGCAACGCGAGCGGTAGCCCGCCGCACCGGCGCGCCAGGGCGGCCCGCGCGGCGGGGTCGTGGGCGCCTCGATCACCGAGCAGGCGATCGAGCAGCTCGACCGCCGCCGCGAGCGGGAGAGGGTCCACCTCGACCCGCAGCGCGCCGCTCGCCACCACCAGGCCGCTCAGGTCGTCCCGGCTGGTCACGACCACGAGGCAGTGCGGTGTGCCGGGCACCAGGGGACGGACCTGCTCGGCGTCGCGGGCGTTGTCCAGCAGCACCAGCACGCGCCGGTCGGCCAGCGCCGTCCGGTAGTGGGCCGCGAGCTCGTCGGCGTCGTCGGGCAGGTCCCGGGTGTCGACGCCGAGGCTGCGCAGGAACCGCGCCAGCACCTGGGCCGGTGACCGGGGCTCCCCCGGGTCGTATCCCCGCAGGTCGACGTAGAGCTGCCCGTCCGGGAACCGGTCGGCGACCCGGTGGGCCCAGTGCACGGCGAGCATGGTCTTGCCGATCCCGGCCGTTCCGGTGATGGCGACGACCAACCGGGATCGCGGGCCGGCCAGGCTCTCGTCGAGCCGGGCCAGCTCACGCGCGCGACCGACGAAGTGGGTCACGGCCGGGGGCAGCTCCCGGGGCACCGAGGCCGGGGCCGGCTGACCGGAGGCACCGCCCCCGGTCCGGCCGTCGGCCAGGCGGTCCCGGATGGTCGCCAGCAGCCGCTGCTCGGCGGGGGTCGCCCCGAGCAGCTGGATGAGCACGTCGAACCGGTCGGCGGGCGGCAGCACGACGCCGGTCAGGTACTGACCGACGGCCGCGTGCGACCAGCCGGCCCGCGTCGCCAGCTCCCGGTAGGTCGCCTCGCGCCGACCGCGGCGTCGGCCGTCCCGCCGCCGCAGCCACCGCAGCATGCGGGCCAGGTCGGCCTGGGTCACGGTCCCGTCGATCACCTGTGGAAACGCGGCGGTGAGCGTGTCCTCCACCGTTGCCGATCACCTCCCCAGCAACGACAGTCACTATGGGGAGGCGGCGGGTGTTCACTCGCGTGAACTCGGACGACGCCGGACAGGCGGCGTGTTCACCGCCGACCGCCGGACAGCGCCGGACAGGCCGGCGCCCGGGGAACGCGGTTCGCTCGTCGTGGCCCGACGGCTCAGCCCGGACCAGCCCGGACCAGGTCAGTCCAGTTCGGGTCGGCCCAGCTCGGGTCCAGCCCAGTTCGGGTCAGCTCGGTTTCGGGCCGGCCCGGACCGGGTCAGGTCAGATCGGGTCAGGTCAAGATCGGGTCAGCTCTGCCGGATGCTCAGGCCCTTGCCCCCGAAGTCCTCGCAGACGAAGCACGGCTCGCGGGGCGTGCTCGCCGACGGGTCGAACCGGTAGCCGAGCTCGGCGAAGTCGGCCAGGGCGGCGGGGGTGGCCTTGACCCGGCCGACGATGAGCCAGCGGGCGAACGCCCCCC
>Ga0310840_101175_pt1 | contig 11794 bp, 10 predicted proteins | sample SM_ome_8_FD_201304 | JGI IMG/M metagenome (GOLD analysis project Ga0310840, IMG submission 201304) | Sorghum-adapted microbial communities enriched on stacked mutant (SM) sorghum from Joint BioEnergy Institute, Emeryville, California... ...
CCTGGGAGTTCCGCGGAAAATACTGGAACGCCAACGGTATTGCCCCGATGTTCGAGGGGCTGATGCAGCGTCACATCAAACCCTTCCAGAGCCCGCATCCGCCGATCGGAGTGACCGGTTTCAGCGCCGGCTCCGAGACGTTGAAGCTCGCGGGGGAGCGCGGCTACATCCCGATGAGCCTGGACCTCAACACCGAGTACGTCGCGACGCACTGGGATGCGGTGCTCGAGGGTGCGGCCCGCAGCGGGCGAACCCCTGATCGGCGCGAGTGGCGGTTGGTCCGGGAGGTCGTCGTCGCCGAAACCGATGCGCAGGCATACCGGTACGCGGTCGACGGCATGATCGGCCGCAATATGCGCGAGTACGTGCTACCGACCTTCCGGATGTTCGGAATGACCAAGTTCTACAAGCACGATCCGGCGGTCGCCGACGGCGATGTCACGCCGGAGTATCTGGCGGAGAACACCTTCGTGGTGGGCTCGGTGGAAACCGTGGTCGACAAACTGGAGGCCACCTACGACCAGGTGGGCGGCTTCGGGCACCTGCTGATCCTCGGTTTCGACTACAGCGACGACCCGGGGCCGTGGAAGGAGTCTATGCGCCTGCTCGCCGAGGAGGTCATGCCCCGGCTCAACGCGCGCATCGCGAAAAAGCCAGCGACCGCGATGGCCTGACACCCACCGAGGGATGGCGATGGAATCGCACACGATTACGGTCCGGTATACGGACGGCACCGCCACGACGATGACGGTCCGGCCCGGCCAGACGATTCTGGAGGCGGCCGAGGAGAACGGCGTGGCGATCGTCAACGAATGCCAGAGCGGCATCTGCGGCACCTGCGTGGCGACCTGCCGCTCCGGCCGCTACACGATGGGACGCACCGAGGGCCTCTCCGAGGTCGAGCGGGACGCAGGCAAGATCCTGACCTGCTCCACGTTCGCCGAATCCGACTGTCTGATCGATCTGCAGTACCCCGCCGACGACAATGCCGCCCGGGTGGTCACCGGAGAGGCGACGGTCACCGCGGTGGAGCTGGTCTCCCCGACCACCGCGCTGTTACGGGTCGATGTCTCCGACCTGCCGCCGCTGAGTTATCAGGCCGGGCAGTTCGCCCAGCTGCGGGTACCGGGAACCGACTTGTGGCGCAACTATTCCTACGCGCATCCCGCCGACGGCCGGCGCGAACTCGAGTTCATCATCCGCCTGCTGCCCGGCGGGGTCATGTCGGAGTATCTGCGCTCGCGCGCCAAGCCGGGCGACCGGATCCAGTTGCGGGGGAGCAAGGGCAACTTCTATCTACGGCCGGTGGTGCGGCCGGTGGTGCTCGTCGCCGGCGGCACCGGACTGTCAGCGATTCTCGCTATGGCGCAAAGCCTTCCGCTCGATGCCGGCCACCCGGTGCACCTGCTGTACGGGGTCACCGACGAGGCCGACCTGTGCAAGCTCGACGACCTGCAGCGGCTGCAACAACGGCATCCGGATCTGCGCCTGCACACCATTGTGGCGCGGCCGAGCGAACGCTGGGCCGGAGCCACCGGGCTGGTTACCGACCTGCTCGATCGCGCGATGCCTGCCGACGGCAACGCCGACGTCTATCTGTGCGGTCCCGCGGCGATGGTGGAGGCGGTACGAACATGGCTGGACGACAACAAGATCCATCGTGTCGGCCTGTACTACGAGAAGTTCGTGTCCAGCGGTGCCGCTCGGCGGCGCAGCCCGGCCCGGGTGGATCCGGCGCACATCGATGTCGATGACGTGCGCCGACGCGGGCGAGGCACCGCGGTGGTGATTGGCGGCAGCATCGCCGGCATCGCCACGGCCAAGATGCTGACCGAGTCCTTCGACCGGGTGATCGTGCTGGAGAAGGACGACTCGCATCGGCGCCGGGAGGGCCGGCCGGGGGCCGCGCAGGCCTGGCACCTGCACCACCTGCTCACCGCCGGACGCATCGAGCTCGAGCGGATCTTCCCCGGGATCATCGACGACATGGTGCGCGAGGGGGCCTTCGACGTGGACATGGCCGCCCAGTACCGCATCCGCCTCGGCGGCACCTGGAAGAAACCCGGTACCGGCGACATCCAGATCGTCTGCGCCGGAAGGCCATTGCTCGAATGGTGCATACGCCGCCGCCTCGACGACGACCCGCGCATCACCTTTCGCTACGAGGCCGAGGTCAGCGACCTGATCTATGACCGCGACACCAACACCGTGCTCGGTGCGGTGGTCGACGATCCGGCCGAGCCGGAGATCATCCCCGCCGAGTTCGTGGTCGATGCCTCGGGCAAGAACACTCCGGTGCCGGAGATCCTCGACCGGCTCGGGGTCGGCGCACCGGAGGTCGAACAGGACATCATCAACTGCTTCTACTCGACCATGCAGCACCGGGTCCCGCCCGAGCGGCGGTGGCGTGACAAGGTCATGGTGATCTGCTACGCCTACCGCCCTTACGAGGATACCTACGCGGCGCAGTACTACACCGACAGCTCGAGAAGCATCCTGTCCACCACGCTGGTGGCCTACAACTGCTATTCGCCACCGCGCACCGCCGAGGAGTTCCGCCGATTCGCCGACCTGATGCCCTCACCAGTGGTGGGCGAGAACATCGACGGGCTGGAACCGGCGTCGCCGATCTACAACTTCCGTTATCCGAACATGTTGCGTCTGCGGTACGAGAAGAAGCGCAACCTGCCGCGCGGGCTACTCGCCGTCGGCGATGCCTACACCAGCGCCGATCCGGTATCCGGTCTAGGTATGTCAGTGGCGCTCAAAGAAGTACACGAAATGCAGCGGCTGCTGGCGCAACGGGGCCCGAGCGATCCCGGGCTGCCGCGCCGCTATTACCGGCGGATAGCCAAGCTGGCCGACACGGCCTGGTTCGTGATCCGGGAGCAGAATCTGCGCTTCGACTGGATGAAGGACGTCACCAAGAAGCGGCCATTCTACTTCGGGGTGCTGACCTGGTACATGGACCGCGTGATCGAGTTGGTGCACGACGATCCCGACACCTACCGCGAGTTCCTGGCGGTGGTGCACCTGGTCAAACCGCCGGCCGCGTTGATGACGCCGAGGGTGGTCGCGAAGGTGCTCGGCAAGTGGGCCCGCACCCGGTTGTCGGGCCAGAAGACGTTGATCGAACGCAACTATCAAGACCGGACCATCCCGGGTCCGGATCACCTGGAACACATCGCAAACCAGCCGGCCGAATTCGCCACCAGCCAATCCCGCTAGAGAAGGGGGGCAGCATGACGCAGCTGTCGCAGAACCACCGAATGCTGAACTGCCGGGGCACCCGCATCCACGCGGTCGAAGAGGGCGAAGGGCCGCTGGTGATCCTGGTCCACGGTTTTCCGGAATCCTGGTATTCCTGGCGACACCAGATCCCGGCGCTGGCCGCCGCCGGCTACCGGGTGGTCGCGATCGATCAGCGCGGCTACGGCCGGTCATCGAAGTACCGGGTGCAACGCGCCTACCGGATCAAGGAACTGGTCGGCGACATCGTCGGCGTGATCGACGCGTATGGCGAGAAACAGGCCGTCGTGGTGGGTCACGACTGGGGTGCACCGGTTGCCTGGACCTTCGCCTGGCTGCAACCCGACCGGTGCCGCGGCGTGGTGGGTATCAGCGTGCCGTTCGCGGGGCGCGGTGTCATCGGCCTGCCCGGCAGCCCGTTCGGGGAACGGCGTCCCGGGGAGTACCACCGCGTGCTCGCCGGGCCGGGAAAGGTTTGGTACCAGGAGTATTTCGGAGCCCAGGACGCTATCATCGCGGAGATCGAGGAGGATCTGCGCGGCTGGCTGCTCGGGCTGACCTACACGGTGTCCGGAGAGGGCATGATCGCGGCCACCCAGGAGGCGCTGGCCGCAGGGGTCGATCCTGCGGCGATGGACCCCGTCGAGGCGATCCGATCGGGCCCGCTGTGCCTGCCAGAGGGGGCGCGACTCAAGGATGCGTTTCGTTACCCGGACACCATGCCGGACTGGTTCACCGAGGCCGATCTCGATTTCTACAGCGGCGAATTCGAACGATCGGGCTTCGGTGGCCCGCTGAGCTTCTATCACAACATCGACAACGACTGGCAGGATCTCGCCGACATGGCGGGCGTCCCGCTGACCCCGCCGGCGCTGTTCATCGGCGGGCAGTACGACGTCGGCACCATCTGGGGGGCCGAGGCGCTCGAGCGCGCCCACGAGGTGATGCCCGATTACCGCGGCACGCACCTGATCGCCGATGTCGGGCACTGGATTCAGCAGGAGGAACCCAAGGAGACCAACCGGCTGCTGCTCGACTTCCTCGAGGCCCTGCGGTGAGCTCGCCGGACCGGTTCGAGGGGCGCGACCCGTGAGGACCACCGACACCAGGGTGCGGCGCGCCCTGACCGCGATGGCCGCGGGACGTCCGGTCGTCATCACCGGGGGCTCCGATCGCGACCACCAGGGCTGGCTGGCGTTCGCCGCCGAGGCCGCCACCGCCGCCCTGGTGGCGTTCACCGTGCGTCACACCTCCGGTTACCTCCGGGTAGCGCTGCCGGGCAGCGCCTGTACGCGGCTGAGCCTGCCGCCGATCTGGCACGGAGACAACGACTCCGACGCCGGCGGCCATCGGGTCGCGGTCGACTGGGAGGGCACCGGCATCTCCGCCAGAGATCGGGCCGCGACGATCGTCGCGCTGAGTGCCGAGGAGTCCGAGGCCGAGCAGTTCCGGCGTCCGGGGCACGTGGTGCCGGTCCAGGTGGCGACCGGTGGGGTACTGGGCCGGCCCGGCCCTGCCGAGGCGGCGCTCGACCTCGCGCGTCTGGCGGGCTGCCGGGCCGCAGCGGTGTTGTGCGATCTGGTATCCCGCAATCACCCGACCGCGATGTGCCGGGGCGGCGAGCTGGTGGAGTTCGCCGCGCAGCATCGACTTCCGGTTGTCTCGATCACCGAACTGGCTGCGTACCGGCGCCGTACCGAACCGCAGGTGGTGCGGGCTGCCGACAACCGCCTGCCGCACCGCGATGGCACATTCCATGCGATCCGGTTCCGCGAAGTCCACGGTGACGGCGAACATCTCGCGGTCATCATCGGCAACGCCACCTCGGGTGACTCGGTACCGCTGCATGTCCACGTCGAATGCCTGACGTCGGATGTGTTCGGCTCGAACGGCTGTCGCTGCGGCACCGAACTGTCCGCTGCGCTCGCCGACATGCGCGCCAAGAACTGCGGGTTGATCGTCTACCTGCGACCGCCGGGGCCGATGCGGGGCTGTGGGCTCGGCGCCCGCGCCGGCTGGGACGCCGAGGACCTGTCGCACATTGCAGCGTGGATCCTGCGCGACCTCGGCGTCTACACGATGCGGTTGTCCGACGAGTCACCCGGATTCGGGCTGGTGATCTTCGGCCGAATCCGCGAACGCGGGCTGCGGATCGCGGGATGATCCGAACGCGAGACGAGCACGAACAGGATTTTCGATGAGCTATCCGGATCTGGCCGGTAAGGCGGCGATCGTGACAGGCGCGGGTGCGGGCATCGGCCTGGCGATCGCGTACCGGCTGGCGGCCGAGGGCTGCCGTGTGCTGTGTGCCGACATCGACGGCGACTCGGCGAAGGCGGCGGCAGCAGGCATCGGCGGTGCGGCGGTGGCGCAACGGGTCGACATCAGCGATGAGCAGCAGGTGATCGACATGGTCGAGGCCTGCGCCGAAGCGTTCGGGGGAGTGGACAAGCTCGTCGCTAACGCCGGTGTGGTGCACTTCGCTTCGGTACTGGATACCACGGTCGCCGACTTCGACCGGGTGCTCGCGATCAACCTGCGTGGCACCTGGCTGTGCACCAAGCACGCCGCGCCGAAAATGGTTGAACGCGGGGGCGGGGCGATCGTCAACGTGTCATCGCTGGCCGGTGTGGTGGCCGCGGCGGGCACCGCGGCCTACGGGATGTCGAAGGCCGGCATCATCCACCTGAGCCGCATCACCGCCGCCGAATTACGCTCGGCCGGTGTGCGATCCAACGCGGTGCTGCCCGCCTTCGTCGACACCGGGATGCAGCGCACCGCGATGAGCAGTTTCGACGAGGCACTCGGGGCAGGCGGTGCGGAGCACATGATCTCGCGCCTGCAGGGCCGGATGGCCGGGCCGGATGAGATCGCCGGCGTGGTGGCGTTTCTGCTGTCGGACGCGGCGTCGATGATCAACGGCACCGCGCAGTTCGTCGACGGGGGCACCAGCGCGGCGTTGTGGTGAGGCCGGTCAGCCGCTGCCGGTGACGCTGGTGAGGATCGACACCGCGAGCGCGGTGATCTCCTCGTCAACCCGCGAGTAACGGGTGAGATGCCAAGTGCGGCAGACATCGTCGATGAAACTGCCTGCCGCGGCCACCAGCAGGCGGGCCTGCGCGGGAGTGGTTTCGGGCACCAGCTTGCCGATATGGTCGGCCCACACCGCATCCCGGTCGGCCTGATTCCGACGGAAGGCCTCGCGCACCTCCTCGGAGGCATGCGCCAACTCGGTGACCGACACCGACACCAGGTCCGGGTGTTCGAGGCTGACCCGAACCCGGCCGGCAACCAATTGCCGCAGCCGATCCTCGTCGCCGCCGCCGCGCAGTGCGCGGACGCATTCCAGGGTCCACCACTCGTCGAGGCGGCGGATCAGGGTGTCCAGAATCGCCTGCTTGGAGGGGAACGAACGGTAAAGCCCGGGACCCGCGATACCCACGGATCTGCCGATATCGGTGGTGCTCACCGCCGGGTAGCCGTGCGCGCGGAACAGTCGGGCCCCGGCGGCCAGCAGCGTCTCACGCCGCGAGAACAGGGCCGGCTCGTCATGACGCTGGGTCTGTGACGGGGTCAGATCACTGACCGCTGGTGTGTGTGCGGCTGCCAGGCATGCCTGGTACAGCACGGTTTTCAGCTCGTCGCGCGGCAGCGTCATCGAGTGCCGGCCCAGGCTGGTCAACGTGCTCGACACCGCCCAGGCGCGCAGTTCCGACTGCCGGTCGTTGAGGTTGGGGTTCTCCAGTCGGACGCCGGCCTGCATTCCCGCGACGATGGCGTTGATCCTGTCGCGCACCGCGGCGCGGTCCGCTTCGGTGAGGTAGCGCGCCTCACGCTGCCACAGCACCGTCAGCGCGCGGGTGGCGATCGCCGCAGCGATCAGGTCGGACAGTTCGTCGCGCAACGGACGGTCCGTCGCGTCCGGTTCCCGGTGCGCAGGCCGTCGCACGGCCTGGTACTCGTCCTGTGCGGTGATGATCGCCGCGGTGAGCAGGGCCTGCTTGTTCTCGTAATGCCGATACAGCGCGCGTGCGGTCACCCCCGCGGCCTCGGCGATCTCCTCCAGTCGCACCGAGTGAAATCCGCGCTCGGTGAACAGGCGAACCGCTTGCTGCAGGATCTGCTTCTTGCGGTCCTTCGGCCGGCGTTTGACCGTGATCTGCACCCCGTCGAGGGGTTCGTCCATGCCCAGCAATCCCCTTTCGGCGCCGCAGCCGGCCAAAGTCGGAGCCGTCGAGGCGCATACCCGCATGGTACTACGCAGCGACTTAGTAACACTCAGTATGCATTATGGCTTGTGTTTCAACTAGATGCGTCGTGTTGTCGCCGATACTGCTTATAGACATGAGGGCTGGTTGTGCGATGCCGGTCCGGCCGGCTCCGGTACGCTGGCCAGCCGCACATAGGCCGAGGCCGCTTCGGCCCGGTTCGTCGCGTTGAGCTTTCGCAGTACCCGCTTGACATGAGACTTCACCGTGCCGGGAGAGATCACCAGTTCCTCCGCGATCTGCTGATTGGTCCGGCCCGCGGCCATCAACCGAAGCACCTCGACCTCGCGGCGGGTCAGCATCGTCATCACCCGGGTCTGTACCTCGGCCAGCGATCGTGCCGCCGGACTGCGCTCGACCGGTTCGATCTTGCGCAGGTCCAGATCCGCGTCCTGCAGGGCGCGAGCCGCCTCGTCTGCCGAGGCCAGCGCTTGGCGGACTTCGGCGTTCAGTCTGCGCATCCGCTCGAGCAGCACCGTGCGCTCGTAGGCGTATCCGAAGCCCTCGGCGAACGCCCACACCGTGTCGCGGTCGATCTCGTCGACCGTGCGACCCGAATAGAGCCGGTCGGCATGCAGGAATCCGATTACCTTGCCGGTCGGCATCACGGGCGCCGCAACGTAGGAATGAGTCTGCGAGAAGTCGACGATCGGCCGGTTGACCCGTGGGTCGTTGCGGGCATCGCGCACGATCGCAGGTGCATGGCGGCGGATCATCTGCGTTTCCAGAAGCATGTGATCCAGCGGCGGCGCGACCGCCTGCGCGAACCGGACCATCTTCTCGGCGCCGTCTCGGTCCTCGCCGAAATACGCCGACTCCATCACCATCCGGCCCTCGTGCACACGAAACAGCACAGCCCGATCGAATCCGCACGACTCCACCAGCTCCCGTGGGGCCCGATCCACGATCGCCGCGACATCGTCGACCGACCTCAGCTTGCTCAGGGCCTCCTGAACCTGCAGCAGCGCGAACGTGCGCCGCCTGGCCCCGTCCTCGATCAGTTCGCGTTCCAGCGCGCACAGGTCGAGCACCGCTTCCAACGCCTTGAGCGCGCGTTCGTCTCCACGGGCCTCCAGTGCGTCGCGGACCAGATTGGCCTTCGTGTCGATGGCCTCGGACACCACTGCCATCGGATCGTCGGTGGGGTCGACATCACTGTCCCGGAACGTGTCGCGGTACCGGCGCATCGCCTCACTTTCCTTGGCCGGCCGCGACCCCCAACCGGGATGACCGTCGAGCGTCGGCATCGTGTCCGGATCGGGCGCGTCCAGGGGATCCGGGGTGTCGTGGGCGGCGCTCATGGCATCCAGTGTCCGCCGGAAGGCCTCCGGCGGAGGCCGGATCGGCAAATTGCCCCCAACCGGGGGCAGGAGTGCTCCCCAACGGAGGATCGACTTTGCGTGCCGGCTGGCCGAGGCTGAGGGACATGTCGTCAACCACAGTCTCGGCACTCGAGCTACTCACCACACCACGCGGCATCGCCGACCCCTACCCGCTCTACGACCAGTTGCGAGCGCATTCACCGGTTCCCGGGTACCGCGACTGGCCGCCCGGAACCGTGCCGGGCGCCGACGAGCCCGTCACCGCGTGGGCGCTGTTCCGCTACGACCACGTCCTCGAGGCGGCTCGTGACAGTACCACGTTCTCGTCGCGAGATCCGTTGCAGGAAGATTCATCTGCACCCAGCCTGATGCTCGTCAACACCGATCCGCCCAAACACGAGGTGGAGCGCAAACTGGTCAGCCAGGCGTTCTCGCCTCGGCGGGTCAAACGGTTGGAGGGCTGGCTGAACGGGTTGATTCCCGGACTGCTCGACGAACTGGGGTCGGGCGAGGTGGACGTGATGTCGTTCGCCGCCGAAATCCCAACCAGGGCAATGGTTCGGCTGCTGGGATTGCCCGAGGGCGATCACGTGCGCTCCCGGCGGTGGGCCAATGCGTTCATGCTGTCCTCGGCGCTGACACCGGAGGAACGGATCGCCAGCAATGAGGAGATGGTGGCGACGTTCGCCGCGCGGCTGGCCGAACACACCGCGCGGATCGCCGAACAGCCGCCGAGCGAGGACATCGAGGACGCCGGCGATCTCATCTCGGCGCTGTTGCGGGCCGAGGTGGACGGTCAGCGGCTCACCCCGGAGGAGATCGTTCGATTCTGCGTCACGCTCGTGGTCGCCGGCAGCGAGACGACCACATACCTGATCGGAAACCTGTTGTACGCGCTCGCCAGCGAGCCCGAGGTCGCCGCACGGGTTCGTGCGGACCGGTCGCTGCTGCCGCTGTTCATCGAGGAGACGATGCGGCGCGACGGTCCGCCGCAGCGGCTGTTCCGGATCGCGACCCGTGACGTGGAGGTGGGCGGCAAGCTGATCCGCAAGGGCGACTGGGTGGCGCTGTTCTTCGGGTCGGCGAACCGAGATCCCGCGGTGTTCCCCGATCCGGCGCGACTCGACATCGACCGGCCGAATCTGCGCAAACAGCTCTCCTTCGGGCACGGGCTGCATTTCTGCCTGGGCTCCTCGCTGGCTCGTCTCGAGGTGACCTCGATGCTCAACGCCGTGCTCGACCGCTATCAGCGCATCGAATTGACCGACGATCCGGGCACGAAGCAGAGCGCAAGCCTGCTCACCCATGCATATGTCCGCCTCCCCCTGCACCTGTCATGACCGCCACCACAGAACACAGCGAAGCCAGAGAGTCACGCAATATCGAAGCGACGAAGGCGATCTACGCTGCGGTGCCTGCGGGCGATCTCGACACCGCGTTGCGGTACCTCGATCCGGAGGTGCGGATCACCTACTACGGCACCGACAAGATCCCTTATGCGGGAGACTATTTCGGGATCACCGAGGCGATGACCTTCTTCGGTCGGGTCGGGCAGACCATCGAGATCATCGAGATGGAACCGTGGAAGTTCATCGCCCAGGGCGACGATCTGGCCGTCTGGGGCAGACAACGGTTCCGCAGGATCGACAGCGGCTACGAGTGGCAGTCGGAGTTCGCCCACATCATCACGCTGCGTGACGGACGCTGGCTGCACTTTCGCGATTTCATGAACTCCGCCCTGACCCTGGAGGCGTTCAGCCGATGAGGGTGAGGGCCGACCGCACGATCTGCATGGCCGCCGGCATGTGCGTGATGACCGCCGACAGGTTCTTCGACCAGGACGACCGCGGCATAGTCGTGGTCGCCACCGAGGAGGTGCCCGCCGAGGAACAGCGCCGGGTACGGATCGCCGTCGGGCTCTGCCCGTCTGGGGCGCTGCAGCTGGCCGAGGACTGAGCGCACCCGTCGGTCAACTCTGCTGACGTCCGACTTACGTATCAGTAAGATACTTGATAGCTGATGAATAGGGAGTGTCGTCTGCCATGAGGATGGGACCAGTGTGATCTGATTTTTGCCAGGGTGATGGGACCACCTGGATTGCCAGTTATGGGACCACCGGCGCGTCGCGTCGGTGGTCTTTTCGTTTGTTCGTTCGATCGGTCGTGACGGCTCAAGTCACGGAGGTCGGCGGGCATGGCTTTTCGGGAGGTCAGTGTGAATGAGATCAGAGAAGTGTTACGGGTGTGGCTGGGGGTCGCGGGGTTGCCGGCGCCGGGCTATCGCACGATCGCCGCGCATTGCGGCCTGGACCGCAAGACGGTGCGGCGCTATGTCGAGGCCGCCCAGGGGGCCGGTCTGCGCCGCGACGCTGATCCCAGCGCGATTGATGACGGCCTGATCGGGTTGGTCGCCGAAGCGGTGCGTCCGGTGCGCCCTGATGGCCACGGGGCGGCGTGGGAGCAGCTTTTGGGGTTCGAGGATCAGATCACTGCCTGGGTGGCTGGCACGCCAGAGCAGCGGCCGTTGACGGTGACCAAGATCCACACCCTGCTGGGTCGGCAGGGCTGTGTGGTGCCGTACCGGACATTGCATCGATTCGCCAGCCAGCGTTGCGGTTTCGGCCGCAAGGACCTCACAGTACGGGTCGCCGATGGTGATCCCGGGGTGGAGTGCCAGATCGATTTTGGCTATTTGGGGATGCTCACCGACCCCGCCGACGGGCGGCGCCGCAAGGTGCATGCCCTGATCTTCACCGCGGTGTACTCCCGACACATGTTCGTGTGGCTGTCCTACTCGCAGACCCTGGCCGCGGTGATCGCCGGATGCGGGGCGGCGTGGGAGTTCTTCGGGGGCGTGTTCGCGGTGCTGATCCCCGACAATCTCAAACCGGTGATCGCCGCCGCCGATGCGGTCAACCCGTAGTTCAGCCAGGGCTGGCTGGACTACGCCGGCCAT
>Ga0310840_101177_pt1 | contig 11764 bp, 7 predicted proteins | sample SM_ome_8_FD_201304 | JGI IMG/M metagenome (GOLD analysis project Ga0310840, IMG submission 201304) | Sorghum-adapted microbial communities enriched on stacked mutant (SM) sorghum from Joint BioEnergy Institute, Emeryville, California... ...
AAAGGCAGAGATCCCGGGCAATGACGCCATTGCCGCGGAGGTCCGCTGTGCTTCCGCGCGGTACGCCTCGAAGATCGCCGCGCAGATGGCCTCCGCGACGGCCTGCCCGGTCGGCTGGGTGTTCAGCCAGCGGTCGCTGAGGGTGAGCGCGGTGACTCGCCTGCCGGTCAGGGTGATTGACACCCGACCGTCACGATCGCTACCGACCGTTTCTCGAACAGCTTCCTCCTCTATCAGCCGGCGATATTCGCCAAGCTCAGAGCGGATCTCGCGAAGCATGGTCAGAGCCCGCCGCAGCTCGGCGATCTGATTGCTCAGATCAGGCGCCGCCGCATCAGAAGGGAGTTGCATACGTTCCGTACCAAACACTGGCGCCGCCGCCCGAACCCGTGCGCGTTCAGCCCACGCGACCAACCGGTCCTTCATCGCGGCATCGAGCGCCCGCCGTACTGCCTCGGCCAAGCCCTGTGGTCCGATTTCGTTCCACCAGCGCGCGCCGATCTCGATTCGCTGCACCGCGTCGGTGTGATCCACCTCGACGCGTACTAGGCCGGTCGTGTCCTGTCCGACGCCGACGATGTCATCTCGGCCATACATCCACGACGCCTGCTCAGCCTCGTCACGCAGCCTCTGAACGTCGTAGAGATTCACCATACCTCCGGGTCCGAGGCGTCAGTATCCAATGCGCAGAAATTGCACCACAGGCCCGGCTCCCGGCGCGCCCGTCGACGACAGAACGGACACCAGAGCGGCAATGTCGTGTGCCGGGAGCGGCTGCCCCTCGCCGGTGGACAACCGCATACGCACGATCCCCGAGTCGCCGGCGACGACCAACTCCGGGATGGTGCCGGTCCGGGCGCCGGGCGTCCGCCACAGCATCCGTGTCAGGCGGATCTCGACGGATCGGGCGCGGGCAAGGTCGACGGTATTCGGAAGCACGTGCTGGACGGTCAGCCGCGTTCCCTCCAACCAGGCCGAGGTGCGCGTCACCCGCAGGATGTTGACCACGCCCCAGACACCGAACAGGCCCGCCCCGAGCAGAGCCAGCGCGATCGCGACGACGATCGCGACGCCGAAACTCCCGCCGGGGTTCACCACGAAGGCGAGGACCAGTCCGAACAGCAGTCCGGCACCGAAACTGATCGGGACACCGACCACCGTGATCGCGATCGCGGCACCCAGCCTGGTGGCGCGGCTGCTCGTGAAACCGTAGGCGAACTCGTGTCGGGTCTCGATCCGCACACGCCTCATCGTGGCACCGCGACGCCAGCCCGGCCCACCACGGCGGCCCGCCGGCCGTTCGCCACGGCCGGGCGCCGGCCGTACGCTGCCTGGTGTGGTGACGACGGCGAACGGCACACCCCGTGCGGGCGCAACCCGCGGCGCGGGCGGGACCTCCGGTGCCGGCGGCGCCCCCGGCCGGGGCGGAGGTGAGACCGCCCAGACCCTGGACCGGGGTCTCCGGCTGTTGCACCTGGTCGCCGAGGCACCCGGCGGACTCACCGTCACCGAGGCGGCGGCCCGGCTCGGTGTCGGCCGGGCGGTGGTGTACCGGCTTCTCAGCACGCTGACCGAACACGGGATGCTGCGCCGGGACGGTGCCGGGCGGCTGCGCCTCGGCGCCGGGCTGCTGCACCTGGCCCGGCGTGCCCAGCCACTGATCGCCGACGGGGCGCTGCCGGCGCTGCGCCGGCTCGCCGAGCAGACCGGCGCCACGTCCCACCTGACCGTGGTCGACGGCGGGGAAGGGGTGGCGCTGGCCGTCGTCGAGCCGAGCTGGACGACGTTCCACGTGGCGTACCGGACCGGCACCCGGCACCCGCTGGAACGCGGCGCCGCCGGCCGGGCGATCCTGGCCGGCCGGCAGGGCCGGACCGGGCCGGTGGCGAGCAGCGGCGAGCTCCAGGCCGGCGCGTACGGCGTCGCCGCACCCGTCCTCGGCGTACCGGGACTGGAGGCGAGCGTCGGCGTGGTGGCGCTGGCCCCGCTGGACGTCGACGCGGTCGGCGCCCGGGTCGCCGTCGCGGCCGCCGAGATCGCCACCGCGCTCTCCTGACACCGCCGCGCACACCGGCCGAGCCTCCGCGCACACCGGCCGGGTCACCCGCCCGCGCGCTCACCCGACACGGCGACAAGCCGCCCCAGCGCCTCGAAAGCGGCGTCGAAGCGCCCGTTCACCCCCACCCGGCAAGCACCGCCGGCAGCTCGGCCAGGGATCGGATCTCGGCGTCCGGACGCAGGCCCGCCGGACGCGGCAGCCTGGCCCGGTTCAGCCACACCGAGCGCAACCCGGCAGCCTGCGGGGCCCGGACGTCGTGCTCCGGCGAGTCACCGACGTACACGATGGACGCGGGCGGGACACCCGCCGCCGCGGCGACGGCGGCGAAGAAGGCCGGTGCGGGCTTCTTCGGCACCCCGGCCTCGTGCGCGTAGATCTCGAAGGCGAACTGGGCAGCGAGCCCACACCGGTCGGCCCGGCTGTTGCCGTTCGTCGCGTACCCGAGGGTGTACGACGACCGCAGCGCGGCCAGCACCGGCATCACGTCGGCAAACGGCCGGGTCAGGGCGAACCGGCGGGCGAAGAAGAGCTCGGCCATCCGGTCCAGTTCGTGGCCGAGCCCGACCCGGTCGAGGGACCGGGCCAGCGCGGCCCGCCGGACCGCCACGACCGGCTCGTCGGGGCGCTCGGCGAGGCAGGCGGCGAAGTCGGCGCGAAGATCCGCGAGGGAAACCCCGGCCGCCGCCGGGGTCAGCCGCCGCATCTCCCCGAGTACGGCAGCCAGCCCGCCGTCGACCGCCGGGTCCAGGTCGAGCAGCGTGTGGTCCGCGTCGAACACGACCGTGGTGAGCACCCGGCGAGGGTACCGGGGCGGGAGAACCAGCCACTCACCGAGGAATCAGGGATGTGTCATCCGGAGCACGTCCAGGGCGTCGTCGAGCTGCTGCTCGGTGATCCGGCCGTCCTCGACGTGGCCCCGCTCGACCACCACCGCCCGGATCGACATCTCCTTGGCCAGGGCCTCCTTGGCGATCGAGGCCGCCTCGTCGTACCCGAGGTACCGGTTGAGCGGGGTGACGATCGACGGCGAGCCCTCGGCGTACGCCAGGCAGACGTCGACGTTGGCGACCAGCCCGACCACGCAGCGGTCGGCGAGCAACCGGCTCGCGGCGGCCAGCAGCCGGATCGACTCCAGGACGTTGCGGGCCAGCACCGGCAGCATCACGTTCAGCTCGAAGTCGCCCTGCGAGCCGGCGAAGCCGACCGCGGCGTCGTTGCCGATCACCTGCGCGCAGACCTGCCGCACCGCCTCGCAGACCACCGGGTTCACCTTGCCCGGCATGATCGAGGAGCCGGGCTGGAGGTCGGGGATCTGCACCTCGCGCAGACCGGCGCGCGGCCCGGAGCCCATCCACCGGATGTCGTTGGCGATCTTGTAGAGACCGACCGCGTACGTCCTGAGCTGCCCGGAGACCTCCACCAGGGCATCCCGGGCGCCCTGCGCCTCGAAGTGGTTGCGCGCCTCGGTCAGCGGCAGCCCGGTCATCTCGCGCAGCGTCTCGATCACCCTCGGCGCGAAGCCGACCGGGGTGTTGATGCCGGTGCCGACCGCGGTCCCGCCGAGCGGCAGCTCGGCCAGGCGCGGCAGACAGCTCTCCAGCCTCTCGATCCCGTACCGCACCTGCGCGGCGTAGCCGGAGAACTCCTGCCCCAGGGTCACCGGGGTGGCGTCCATCAGGTGCGTCCGCCCCGCCTTCACCACCTCGGCGAACTCGTCCACCTTGGCCTCCAGGACGAACTGGAGGTGACGCAGCGCGGGCAGCAGGTCGTGCACCACCGCCTGGGTGGCGGCCAGGTGGATCGAGGAGGGGAAGACGTCGTTGCTGGACTGCGAGGCGTTCACGTCGTCGTTCGGGTGCACCTCCCGGCCCAGCTCGCGGGCGGCGAGGGTGGCGATCACCTCGTTGGCGTTCATGTTGGACGAGGTGCCGGAACCGGTCTGGAAGACGTCGACCGGAAACTGGTCGTCGTAGCCGCCGGCGGCGACGTGCGCCGCCGCCGTCGCGATCGCCTCGGCGACGTCCGCGCCGATCACCCCGAGCTCGGCGTTGACCCGGGCGGCCGCGCCCTTGATCTGGGCCAGGGCCCTGATGTGGGCGGGTTCCAGCCCACGCCCCGAGATCGGGAAGTTCTGCACCGCGCGCTGGGTCTGGGCCCGCCACAGCGCCTCGACGGGCACCTCCACCTCGCCCATCGTGTCGCGCTCGACCCGGTAGCCGGTGGCCTCTGGTGTGCTCACGGCTCCATCCTGCCCCGCGCCGACCCGCCCCGCAGATGATCGCGCCGACCTCACCATGCGGGGTCACGCCGCCTCCGCGGCAGTCCCACCACCCGGGGTCACGCCGCCTCCGCGGCAGCCCCACCACCCGGGGGTCACGCCGCCTCCGCGGCAGCCTCACCGTCCGGGGACGTGTCGCCCGCGAGAGATCGCGGTCACCCCACCCAGGATTCGTCCCGCGCCCCCGCCCGGCCGTGGCCGGCGACGACGGCGGCCTGCTCCAGCTCCCCGAGCCGGCGGCGAACCTCGTGCTGCTCCGGGGACTCCACCTGGACGTACAGGGCCAGCGCCCGGGTCCAGTACGACCGGGCGGCGGCCGGGTCGGTCGGGCGGAGGCAGGCGGCGATACCGTCCAGGGCCCGCGCCTGCTCCAGCAGGCACTCGATCCGCGTCGCCACGTGCAGGGCCTGCCGGTGCAACTCCAGGGCGGCGTCGATCTCCCCGAGGTCACACAGGTCCCGACCCAGCAGGTTCCGGGCCGTGCACTCGCCACCCCGGTCCCCGGCGTCACGCATCGCGGCCAGCGCCGCCCGGTGCCGTTCCGCCGCCTCGGCCGGCCGCCCGCGGGCCCGCTCGACCGCGCCGATCTCGTTGAGCAGGTCGCCCTCGGCGAAGTGGTTGCGCAGCGTCCGCAGCATCCGCAGGGCGGCGTGCATCCGGCTCAGCGCCGCGTCGTACGCGCCCATCCGGCCGTACACCGCGCCGATCGCGCCCAGGGTGTCCGCCACCACGTCGATCTTGCCGTGCTGCCGGGCCAGGAAGAGACGGTTCCGCAGCACCCGCAGCGCGTCGGCGTACCGCCCCAGCTCCATGTAGCCGTTGCCGAGGTTGGTCAGCGCGTTGGGCATGGTGCGCCAGTCGTCGGTCTGCCGAGCCAGGGCCAGCCCGTGCTCCAGCAGCCGCACCGCCTCGCTGGTCCGGCCCAGCATGAGCAGCGGCAGGCCGAGATTGACGTACGCCACCGACTGCCCGGCGAGATTTCCGAGACGTTCCCAGATCCCGATCACCACCCGGAGCGAGTCCGCCGAGCGCCGGAACTCGCCCAACCGGAAGTACGCCGAGGCCAGGTAGTTGTGCATGGTGGCGATGCCGCGGTCGTCGCCGAGTGCCTCCGCGGCCCGCAGTCCGTGCGTGTGGGTCTGGATGAGCTCGTCGAGGTGCCCACCGTCGAAGAGCTGCCGCCAGTTGGCCCTGGCGAGCTGCCAGCCGTACCGGTGCAGGCCCTGTTCGACCGCGAGGGTGACCAGCGGGACCAGGTTGCCCCGCTCGGCGTCCAGCCAGCTCCGCCCGCCCCGGGCGGCGACCGCGACCAGGTCGGGCCGGTCCGGCTCCCCGGACACGATCGAGTGCAGGTTCCCGGTCGCCTCGAACGTCTGGCTCACCTCGACGGCGGTGTGCAGGCAGAAGTCGAGCAACGCCCGCAGCGCCTCCCGCCGGTCCGGCTCGGCGTCGGCGACCGCGGCCAGCTCGGCGGCGTACTGCCGGACCAGGTCGTGGAGCCGGAACCGACCGGCGTCCAGTTCGTCCACCAGGTGGGCGTCGACCAGCTCGTCGAGGTGCTCCTGGGCGACCGCCAGCGGCAGCCCGGTCAGCGCCGCCACGGCACACCGGTCGAACCCCTCGCCGGGATGCAGTCCGAGACGCCGGAACGTCCGCCGCACCGGGGCGGGAAGCTGCGCGTACGACAGTGCGAACGCGTCCACCAGGGTGCGGTGCTCGACGGCGAACTCGGCGAGGACCGGCCGGTCCCCCTCGCCGAGTCGTTCGGCCAGGTCGGCGACCCGCCACCGGGGCCGGTGCGCCAGCCGGGACCCGGCGAGCCGGATCGCCAGCGGCAGGTAACCGCAGCGGCGCACCACGTCGGCGGCGGCCTCCGGCTCGGCCCGGATCCGCTCCGGGCCGGCGATGCGGGCCAGCAGTTCCACCGCCTCACCGGGCTCCAGCACGGTCAGCGACTGCGCCCGGACCCCGTCGAGGCCGACCAGCCGCCGCCGGCTGGTGATCAGGGTCAGACAGCCGGGGGCGGCCGGCAACAGTGGACTGACCTGCGCGGTGCTGGCCGCGTTGTCCAACACGACCAGCGCCCGCCGGCTGGCCAGTTCGGTCCGCCAGAGCGCCACCCGGTCGGTGGGGTCGGCCGGAATCCGTTCCCCCGGGATGCCGAGCTGGCGCAGCAGCACGGCGAGGGCGGTGGACGGAGCGAGTGGGCCCCGCACGCTGTGCCCCTGAAGATCGATGAACAGGTGCGCGTCCGGGTACCGGGGGCCGAGCGCGGTGGCCAGGTGGACGGCGAGGGTCGTCTTGCCGCTGCCCGGCATGCCGTCGACCACGTACACCGCCGAGACGTCCGGCTCGCTGTCCTCGATCTCCTTGCGCAGCCGCGCCACGGTGTCCTGCCGGCCCGTGAAGTCGACGATCGCCCGGGGCAGGCAGCGGACCGGCGGCCGGGACGTCACCGCGCCGTCCCGACGTACCGCGACGGCGGGGGTGTCGGCCCCCGCCTCGTCTGCGGTGGTGGGCGCACCCCGACCCGCCCCGGCGCCCTCCCCGCCCGGATCCCCCTCGGCCACGCGGTCGGCGCTCTCCCCGCCCGGAGGGCGTCCGCCCGACTCCCCCTCGGGGAGGCGGTCGGCGATCTCCTCTCCGGTGTCCTCACCGGCGAGCAGCCGCCGGTGGATGGCCCGCAACGCGGCCCCGGGCTCGATGCCGAGTTCGGCGTGCAGGATCTCCCGGCCGGTGCGGAACACGGCGAGCGCCTCGGCCCGCCGGCCGCTGTCGGCGAGCGCCCGCATGAGCTGGCCGCGCAGCCGTTCCCGCAGCGGGTGTCGCTCGACCAGGTCGGTCAGCTCGGCGATCAGGTCGCCCGTGCCGCCGATCCGCAGCTCCACCTCGAAGCGCTCCTCCAGCGCGAGCATGCGCTGCTCGTCGAGGAAGGCGGCGCCGCGCCGGATCGCCTCGCCGGAGAGCCCGGCGAGAGCCGGACCACGCCACAGCGCGAGCGCGGCCCGGTACGTCTCGCGCGCCGTCGCCCACCGCCGCGCGGCGGCGGCCGCGCGGGCCTCGGCGACCATCCGTTCGAAAACCTGGGCGTCGAGGTCGTCGGGGCCGAGCACGACCCGGTAGCCGGCGGGAGCGGTGACGATGGTGTCGCCCGGCACCCCGACGCTGCTGAGGAGCCGGCGAAGTCGGGACACGCAGGTCTGCAGCTGACCCCGGGCGGTCGCCGGTGGCTTGGCCTCCCACACGGCGTCCACCAGATCGTCGACCGGCACCACCTTGTTGGCGTTCAGCAGCAGCACGGCGAGGACGGTCCGGTCCCGGTTGGCCGTCACCACCGACTCACCGCCGCCCACCTGGAGCGGGCCGAGGACCCCGAATCGCATGGCGGCTCCCCGAGCGTGGTCGTGTCCGGCTGCAGAGTAACCCGCCGGTCACAGCCCGCAGGAACGGAATGAGAGCGAGGTGGGAGCGGATCGATAGCGCGTGCCGGGACACTCCCTGCGGGACGGTTGACAGCACGCGACGAACACCGACGGGGGCGGTGCGTCCGGTCCTCGCCGCAGGCTGGTGGACGCACCGGGTCGGAGCAGCGCTTTCGTCGGCTTCCACACCTGAGGGAGACACCACTGATGGACGCCGCCGCCGCACCCGCGACGAGCCGGAGGGCACCGGCCGTCGGGGACGTCCTCCACTTCGCCGAGTCCGACTACTGCTACGGGGTCGGCCCACTTGTGTTGCGAGTCACCCGGGTCGGTGCCGACCCGCGACGTTATCCGCGGCTCGAATGGCTTTCGCTGCACGGCGTGGAGCTGCGTGAGGATGGCAGCGTTGGCCCCGAACGCCAGGTGCTGGTCCGCACCAGTGCACTGCCTCCCGCCGCCTGAGCCGTACCAGCCCGACCCGGGTGGGCGGTGACGGCGGCTCACCCCGCCGGAACTCCGAGGCTCCGCGTCCGCCCGACCCGGACGGCGGTAACGGCGGGCTGCCGGGCCGCTCGTGGGACGGCCCGGCAGCCGTGGCGCGGCATCCGGCCGGCGGCCACCGCCCTCGCGGGCCGGACGCCCGCCGGACGGGCGACCGAGTCCCCGGTGGAGCGACCAACGCCGGCCGGCGGGGATCAACAGTCGTCGACGGTCAGCAGCGGCCGGCCGACGACCGGTCAACGGCCGACCGGCGACCGGCGGCCGACCGCCTCCGGGGGGACGGCCGACCGGCGATCGGCGGTCAACCGACGGTCAGCGGCGCCCGATGGTCAGCACCGGCTTGGTGACCTCGGCGAAGAAGTCGTTGCCCTTGTCGTCGACGACGATGAAGGCCGGGAAGTCCTCGACCTCGATCTTCCAGACCGCCTCCATGCCGAGTTCCGGATACTCCAGCACCTCGACGTGCTTGATGCAGTCCTGGGCGAGCCGGGCCGCCGGGCCGCCGATCGAGCCGAGGTAGAAGCCGCCGTACTTCTGGCAGGCGCGGGTCACCTGGGCGGAACGGTTCCCCTTGGCCAGCATCACGTACGACCCGCCGGCCGCCTGGAACTTCTCCACGTAGGCGTCCATCCGCCCCGCCGTGGTCGGGCCGAACGATCCCGAGGCGTAGCCCTCCGGGGTCTTCGCCGGGCCGGCGTAGTAGACGGCGTGGTCCCGCATGTACTGCGGCATCGGCTCACCGGCGTCCAGCCGCTCGGCGATCTTGGCGTGGGCGATGTCCCGGGCCACCACCAGCGGACCGGTGAGGGAGAGACGGGTCCTGACCGGATACTTCGACAGCTCGGCCCGGATGGCGTCCATCGGGCGGTTCAGATCGATCCGGACCACCCCGGCGCCCTGGTCGAGGTCGGCGTCGGTGATGTCGGGCAGGAACCGCGCCGGGTCGGTCTCCAGCCGCTCCAGCCACACCCCCGACGGGGTGATCTTGCCCATCGCCTGCCGGTCGGCCGAGCAGGAGACCGCGATCGCCACCGGGCAGGAGGCGCCGTGCCGGGGCAGCCGGATCACCCGCACGTCGTGGCAGAAGTACCGGCCACCGAACTGCGCGCCGATGCCGAACTCCCGGGTCATCGCCAGCACCTCGGCCTCCAGTTCCAGGTCCCGGAAGCCGTGCCCGAGCACGGAACCCGAGGTGGGCAGGTTGTCCAGGTACTTCGCCGAGGCGAGCTTCGCGGTCTTCAGGGCGTACTCGGCGGAGGTGCCGCCGACCACGATCGCCAGGTGGTACGGCGGACAGGCCGAGGTGCCGATCGACCGCAGCTTCTCCTCCAGGAACTGCATCAGCCGGGTCGGGTTCAGCAGCGCCTTCGTCTCCTGGTAGAGGAACGACTTGTTGGCCGAGCCGCCGCCCTTGGCCATGAAGAGGAACTTGTAGGTGTCCGGGTGGCCGTCCGGGTCCTCGGCGTAGATCTCGATCTGGGCCGGCAGGTTGTTCCCGGTGTTGCGCTCCTCCCACATCGTCAGCGGGGCGAGCTGGGAGTACCGGAGGTTGAGCTGGGTGTACGCCTGGTAGACCCCGAGCGAGATCGCCTCCTCGTCGGACCCGTCCGTCAGCACGTGCCGGCCACGCTTGCCCATGACGATCGCGGTCCCGGTGTCCTGGCACATCGGCAGGACGCCGCCGGCCGCGATGTTGGCGTTGCGCAGCAGGTCGAGCGCCACGAAGCGGTCGTTCGGCGAGGCCTCCGGGTCGTCGATGATGGCGCGAAGCTGGGCGAGGTGTGCCGGCCGCAGGTAGTGGGCGATGTCGTGCATCGCCTCGGCGGTCAGCGCGGTGAGCACCGCCGGCTCCACCGTGAGGAAACGCCGGCCGCCCGGCCCGTGGACCACGTCGACGCCCTCGTCGGTGACCAGGCGATACTCGGTCTGGTCGGCGCCGACGGGCAACAGGGGAGAGTAGGAGAACGGCGCGCCACTGCTCATGGCTGGCAAGCCTAGGGCAGTCCCCCTGGTCCGGCCCACCCACCGGGGCGGCGCTGCGACACCGCTCTCATCCCACGCGTCCGACACGCCCACCTCGCCGCCACAAGGCCCCGGGTCGCCGGAGGATCGGCGGCCGTCGACCGCCCGCGCCACGCCGCGGGTGCGACCGCCGTGCGAGGAGCAGCCGGCCGACCCTCAACCGGTCGACCCTCAGCCGGCCTTGCCGCCGCCGGCCGGCGGACACGCCGGCTGTTTCGGGCCGCCGCAGTCCTGCCCCGAACCGGGATCCGGATTCGGCCCGCCCGGCTCACCGGACACGCCGCCGAAGCGGACGTACCCGAGGTCGCGGCCCTTCCCGATCACCATGCCGGCCCGTCCCACCGCCAGCACCTTCGCCGATGAGCGGACGTTGGCCAGTTCCCGTCCGCTGCGCGGCTCCAGCGCGACGATCCGCTGCGGCTCACGATCGATCACCACCGCGGCGTACGGGGCGAGCGCGGCGCCACCGTCGGGATGGACCGGTCGGCTCCACCGGGGCCGGTCGATGCCGAGTTCGTGGCCGGTCACCGTCCTCCCGTCGGCGGAGCGGGCCAGCGCGTACCGGTCGTCGACGGCGAGGAGCCGCTGGCCCCGGGCGCCGGTCCAGAGCATCCGCCCGTCGTACGCGTCGACGATCGCCTCCCGGCCGTCGCCGGTGACGCCGACGATGACGTTCTCCCCGCCCTGCGGATCCTCCCGCTGCGGGCAGCCGGCGCCGTCGGCGGTACGGAGGTTCAGCCCGTCGCGCCGCCACACCTCCTGCCCGGTCAGCGGGTCGCGCGCCACGACCGTGAAGTAGCAGGTGCCGTCCGCGGCACGCGCCTCGATCCGGAGCATCCGGCCGCCGACCACCACGATCCGGTCACGCGCCCCCGGCCTGACGTTCTGCACGGTACGGCCCGTCGCGGTGTCGACGATGTGCACCTGCCCGTCGACCGGGAACCCGATCAGCGGCGGCATCTCCACCGGGCCGGCCGCCCCGTCGTGGACCCCCCGGGTGGTCAGCCGCCGGGTGCCCTGCACCTCCGGATTGCCGGCCAGCGGCCCGGTCTCCACCCCGGGCAGGAAGGTGGTCCAGATCGGGACCGTCCCGCGTGGCTCGTACGCCGTCAACTGGCAGTCCCGCGGAGCGCGGCAGCGAACGTCGAGCACCGCGTTCCGGTACGTCCAGACGCCGGACGCCGCGCCGTCCCTGCGCCGGACCGCGCCGGTCTCGGGGTCCAGCAGTTCGTAGCCCCTGCTGAGCAGCTTGCCGACCGCGACGACGGCGTCCCGGTCGCCGCCGGCCACCGCCGCCCAGTCGGCCTTGCGTTCCCACAGCCGCAGGCCGGTGGCGAGGCTGCGCGCCTCGACCCGGGTGCGGTAGCGGACCACCACCGTGTTGCCGACGATGGTGACGTTCTGTGGCGTGCCGCCGATCCGCTGCTGCCAGACGACGTCGGGTTCGGAGAGCGGTTGATCGCGGTCGATCCACGACCACAT
>Ga0310840_101189_pt1 | contig 11685 bp, 11 predicted proteins | sample SM_ome_8_FD_201304 | JGI IMG/M metagenome (GOLD analysis project Ga0310840, IMG submission 201304) | Sorghum-adapted microbial communities enriched on stacked mutant (SM) sorghum from Joint BioEnergy Institute, Emeryville, California... ...
CTCGCGGCCGGATCGGTCGTGTTCATCTACCCGGAGGGGCGGATCGGGCTGCACCCCGCGCTGTGGCCCGAGCGGCCGCGGACCGGAATCGCCCGCTTCGCCCTGACCACCCGCGCCCCCGTGGTGCCGGTGGCGATCTGGGGCTCCCACGAGGTCATCGCCTACCACGGCTGGCCGGTGATGATCCGGATGCTCATCTCGGCCCTGTGGCGGCGGCCCGTGGTGCGTGTCCACTTTGGAGATCCGGTCGACCTGAGCGACCTGCGCGCCGGCGCGGTCGGGCACGCGCAGCGCGCCGCCGAGCGCATCATGGACGCCATCACCGCCGACCTCGCCCGCCTGCGGTCCGACGAGCCCGGGCTGCCCCGGTTCCGCGACCACACCCGGCCGGTCACCCTGGCCCGAGCCCGCCATCGCAAGGCGTGACGACCACCGCTCGCCCATCAGGGCCGGCGCGGGGCCGTACGGCTCGCCGACGACGCCGGGCGGACGGGACGGGCGTCGCGGGGCGTCCGGTCGGCGCACCGGTACGCCGGACGCTCGCCGGCGACGGGCGCGCCTCGGCGCGTACGGCCGTCCGCTCGCCGTACGGTCCGACCAGTGCGACGGTGGGGATGAGCGAGGGCCCTATGCTGGTGCTCCAGCCTCCTGGAGGTGCCGTGGCCCACCGGTTCGCATACCTGGACGCGCCAACGCCGATCGCGTTCGCGCATCGCGGTGGCGCGGTCCATGGTGACGAGAACACGATGGCGGCCTTCATGCGCGCCGTGACCCTCGGCTACCGGTTCCTGGAGACCGACGTGCACGCCACGGCCGATGGGGTCGCGGTGGTGTTCCACGACGAGACGCTGGCGCGGATCCTCGGCCGCCCCGGCCGGGTCCGGGATCTCACCCTCAAGGCGCTGCGCGCCGAGCGCATCCGCGGCGAAGCGGTGGTGCCGACGCTGGCGGAGGTGCTCGAGGAGTTCCCGGAGTGCCGGTTCAACGTCGACCTCAAGGCCGACGCCGTGGTCGAGCCGGCCATCGAGACGATCTGGCGGTGCAACGCCCGGGACCGCGTGCTGCTCGCCTCATTCAACGACCGGCGCATCCGTTGGGCCCGTCGCATCTGCGGACCCCGGCAGGCCACCGCCCTCGGCCAGCGGGAGGTGGCGGCGCTGCGGCTGGGCTCCCTGCACGGACGGTGGCTGGCCGGTTTCGTGCCCGGGGCCGCCGCCGTCCAGGTGCCCGAGCGGTACGCCGGCATTCCGATCGTCGACGCCCGGTTCGTCAAGCACGCGCACCGGTTGGGGCTCCAGGTCCACGTCTGGACGGTCGATGATGCCGTACGGATGCGGGAGTTACTTGATCTTGGTGTTGATGGCATCATGACCGATCACATCGAGGTGCTCCGCGACGTGCTGAAGGAGCGGGGGCACTGGGCCCTCTGACGGCCGGAGGCTCGTTCAGGGTCACCTCGCCCCCGTCCCGACGAGCACCGTCGGGTCGGCGCTTGTCCGGGCACCGTCCCCGTCGGGCATCCGGGCCGCCGACCCGCGAGAACAGGTGACCCGTGTCCGATACCGCCGTCGCCCCGGCCCCGGTCAGCACCCGCCGCGAACGCGTGGGCTGGTACTTCTACGACTGGGCCAACTCCGCCTTCTCGACCACCGTCATCGCGGTCTTCCTGAGTCCCTACCTCACCGAGGTCGCCAAGGCCGCCACCGGTTGCGCGACCGACGAGGAGTGCGGGGCGGCCCGGCTGTATCCGCTCGGCGTCCCGGTCTCGCCGCTGTCGTTCTACTCGTACGTCCTGTCGCTGTCGGTGCTGCTGCAGGTCGTCGTGCTGCCGGTGGTCGGGGCGCTCACCGACCGCACCCCGCACCGCAAGAAGCTGCTCGCGCTCTTCGCCTACATCGGCGCCCTGGCGACGATCGGCTTCTTCTTCGTCACCGGCAGCAACTACCTGCTCGGCGGCGCGCTGTTCCTCATCGCCAACGTGGCGTTCGGGGCGAGCGTGGTCGTCTACCACTCCTACCTGCCATCGCTGGGCGGGCCCGACGACCGGGACCGGATCTCCTCGATCGGCTGGGCCATGGGGTACCTGGGCGGCGGCCTGCTGCTCGTGATCAACCTCGCCGCGTACACGTTCGCGCCCGAGGGGACGACGGGCCTCATCGTGCGGATCTCGCTCGCCTCGGCCGGCGTGTGGTGGGCGGTCTTCTCGACGCTGCCGCTGATCATGCTCAAGGACCCCGAGCCGCACCACATCGTGCGCGCCTCCGGCTCCGCGCTCAGCGGCGGGTTCAAGCAGCTCGGCCAGACCCTGCGGGGCCTGCGGGCCTACCCGTTGACGCTGTTCTTCCTGATCGCCTTCCTGATCTACAACGACGGCGTGCAGACCGTCATCGGGGTCTCCAGCCAGTACGCCTCGGACTACCTCAAGCTCTCCGACGAGACGCGCATCATCACGATCCTGATCGTGCAGTTCACCGCGTTCGGCGGCGCGCTGCTGCTCGGCCGGATCGCCCGGGTGTTCGGGGCGTGGAAGACCGTGCTGGCCAGCCTGGTGCTGTGGATCGGCGTGGTCGGGGCCGCGTACTTCCTGCCCGTCGGGGAGTCGGAGCCGTTCCTGATCCTCGGGATGCTGCTGGGCATCGTGCTCGGTGGTACGCAGGCCCTGTCCCGGTCCCTGTTCAGCCAGATGATCCCGGTGGGCAAGGAGGGCGAGTACTTCAGCTTCTACGAGATCAGCGACAAGGGCACGTCGTGGCTGGGTCCGCTGGTCTTCGGCATCTCCCTGCAGGCGACCGGCCAGTACCAGATCGCGATCGTGTCGGTCGTGTCGTTCTTCGTGCTCGGCTTCGTGGCCCTGCTGTTCATCCCGGTCCGGCGCGCCATCGTCGCCGCCGGCAACACGCCGCCGCGGGTGCTGTAGGCCCGCCTGGCTGTCGCTGCGACCCGGGGCGCTCGGCGGAGATCCATGATCGCCGTGAGGCGGAACGGCGGCCTCCGCCGGACGCCTGCCTCACCGCGATCGTCGATCGTGATCACGGTGAGGCGGATCCAAGCTCGCGGCCGGGTGACCGCCTCACGGCGATCATCGTGATCACGCGGGCCCGAGTTGCCCGAGGCGGTGGTGGCGACGGCACAGCACCTGGTAGCGGATCTCGGTGGCGGAGTCGGCGTCGGTGTCCCCGATCACCACCTGCTCGCCCTCGCGGGCGATCACGCCGTTCACCACGCGGGCGTTCAGGTGACCCTCGCGCCCGCACCAGCAGAGGACCTCGACCTGCAGCCGGGTCACCTGGTCGGCCAGCTCGAAGAGACGCCGCGAGGCGGGGAACAGCTCGGTGCGGAAGTCGGTGGCGAGCCCGAAGGCGAAGACGTCCACGTGGTACTGGTCCACCAGGTCGGCCATCTGCTCCACCTGGTCGACCGTGTAGAAGCACACCTCGTCGCAGATCAGGTAGTCCACCGGCTCCGGCTGGGAGAGCACCAGGTCGATGAGGTTGAGGTCGTCGGTGACCTCGATCGCCGAGTGGGACAAGCCGATGCGGGTCGTGACGGACGGCCCCATGGACCGGTCGTTGCGGGTGAGCACCAGCCCGCGTCGCCCCTGCCGGGCGTGGTTGTAGTCCATCTGCAGCGCGAGCGTCGACTTGCCGCAGTCCATCGGACCGTAGAAGAACTTCAGCGTGGCGCCGTCACACCGGTGGCGCTCCTCGTGGTGCACTGGCGACAGAGCGGAGCTGGTCACGACCGGCGAGCCTAGCCAGGAAGCCGCTCCGTCGCCGGGGTCGCCACGCCGAGACGCACCACATCTCCGAAGTTGATCTAGGGCTTGGAGTGGTGGTTGGAGATCAACTCACCACTGCAGGCCCTAGATCAACGCGTCGGACGAGGGCGGTCCGGGTCAGGGGCAGAGGATCTCGTAGACGGTGTGGGCGTCGTGGGCGATGTCGTCGGCCGTCAGGCGGGACCGGCCCCACAGCTCGGCGGCGACCTTGGTGGCCTCGTCACCGGTGGCGGCGGCGTGCTCGACGAGCAGGGCGAGGGCCAGCCCGTAGCCCATGGTGAGCGCCATATGCCGGGCGCCGGCGACCACCCGGGCGTCCCTCGGGTTCGCGGCGGCCGCGGCGAGCGCGTCGCCCAGAGCGAACCGGGCCGCCCGCAGGCCGTCCACGGCACCCCCGATGAGCAGCTCCGAGGCGACGACCGTGGCCTCGTCCAGGCGGGACAGGAACACCTGAGCCAGGCCGGGGTCGCGGGACAGGGCCCGGATCACGTCCACGGCGAGCACGTTGGTCGTGCCCTCCCAGATCGGCAGCACCTGGGCGTCGCGCAGCAACCGGGGCAGCCCGGTGTCCTCGACGTACCCGGCGCCGCCGAAGCACTCGAGGTACTCGCTGGCCGCGGCGACGGCGAGCTTGCCGGTGGTGAGCTTGGCGATCGGCGCGACCAGGCGCAGCTCCCGCTCGGCCTCCGCGTCCCCGGCCACCTCCACGCGGCCGAGCAGCGCGAAGGCGTGCACGGCCAACGCGAACGCCGCCTGGGCGTCGACGGCCAATGTGGACAGTGTCGACCGGTGCAGCGGGTTGTCGGCCAACCGTCCACCGGCGACACTGCGCGCCTGCGCGTACACCTTGGCGTAGGCGAGGCCGCGCCGCATGCCGGCCGCGGCGGCCGCGGCGTTGTGCAGGCGCGTGACCACGACCAGCGTCATCATGCGCTGCAGGCCGTTCGTGCCGGGGTCGCCGACCGGCAGGGCCCAGGCGTCGCGCAGGCCGACCTCCGCGGTCGGCACGGCCCGCGTCCCCAGCTTGTCCTTGAGCCGGTGCACGATGATGCCCGGCGCCGACGCCCGCGGGGGCAGGCCCTGCCCCAGGGGCGAGTCGGCCGCGTAGCGCGGGATGAGGAACGGCGCCAGTCCCTTGCTGCCCGGCACGTTCGGGTCGGGCCGGGCGAGCGCGACCGCCATCGCCGAGTCGATCGCCGAACAGAACCATTTCTCGCCCTGGATGCGCCAGGAGCCGTCGCCGGCGGGGACCGCGAGCGTCGTGGCCCGGCCCACGTCGGAGCCGCCCTGGGACTCGGTCATCCACTGACCGCTGGTGATCGCGACGGCCGGGTCGGTCGACAGCAACCGGGGCAGCCAGGCGTCGCGCACCTCGCCGGCGACGTCGGGCCGGGACAGCAGCGCGGCTGCCCCGTCGGCCATGGCGATCGGGCAGGTGAAGGTGGCCGACTCCGGACCGTACAGGTGCAGCAGCGCGTGCTGCACGACCCGGGCCCGCTCGCCGTAGCGGGCCCGCGCCTCCGGCAGGTACGGCAACGCCACGAGCGCGTGCTCGGCCGCGGCGACGCGCAACCGCTCCCAGCCGGGGCTGGTCTCCACCCGGTCGATGCGCGCTCCCCACCCGTCGTAGCGGTGCAGCACCGGCGGGTGGGCCTCGGCGTCCGCGTGGGCCGCCCGCAGCGGACCCATCACCTCGGCCGCGAGCGCCTTCAGCGGCCCCTCGGCGGCGGCGAAACCGTCCGGGCCGAGCAGGCGGGCCAGCCACGAGCGCAGCACAGGGTCGTCGTCGTAGACGTCGGGAAGGTCGGGCATCGCCTGGACGTAGCGGGTCACGCCGACAGTCTTGCCCGTTCCCCGGGCCAATGCCAGACCTCGCCGGGCCGGCGCCGGCGGGGCCCGCCGCGGGCACCGCCGGGTTGGTCTTAGCGCACAGGGCGGGATGGCGCCAGCGCACAAATGCCGTTCGGCCCCAGCGGACCCGGTCGCTCGGCCTCAGGACATCGTGCCCAACCGCGGCGGTGCCCGAACGGCGTCAGCGCACGGTGATCTCGTGGTCGTCCATCGCCTGGATGCTGCCGTCGGCCATGGAGTAGACGAACGCCTCCAGCGTGTACCGGCCCGGCTGCAGGTTCAGCGACGTGGTGGCCTCCCCCCGGGCGGGCGCACCCTGGTCGAGGGTCACGAACGTCTCCAGGATGACGGCGCCGGTGGCGTCGCGAGCGCGCAGGTTGACGGTGGCTTCGAAGACCGTGCCGGCCAGGTGGACCCGGACCTCACGGCCGGCCACCCCATCCTGCGTGTCCGGCAGCGGACCGCCCTCACCCACGGTGTCCCCGTGCTGCGGCGAGATCAGCCAGACGGGCGCCAGCACCTGCGTGGAGTTTCCCCGCCGCAGGACGCCGCTGACATCGACGTGGCCCCACAGGTCGGACTGGCTCGAGGTCAGCCCGTCGACCAGCAGGCGCACCCCGTCCACGGGGGACCCCGCGTCGGCGGCGACCGCCGTCACCGTCCACACGAGCTGTTCGACGGTCAGCTGCGCGGTCTCGGCCCCGACGTCGTTGTCCCCGATGCCGGTGATGACGACCGCCGCGACGTTGTCCTCGATGCGCACCTCACGGACCGCGGCGAGGTTCGGCCAGGTGCCGAAGTAGTCGGGGTCGAGCGGGTCGTTGCGCAGCATCTCCTGCACCGCCGCCGCGATCCGGGCTTCCAGCGTGTCATTGGCCGGGGTGACCGTACGGAACTCCCGATAGAGCACCACCCGGTTGCCGACCTCGCCCAGGTAGTAGACCGGCACCCGGTCGGGCTCGCCGCCCTCCGGGCCGGGCGTCGGTTGGGTGGTGGTGACCGAGGGGCTCGGCTCGGCCGGCGGCACGGGCTCCTGTGTGGACGGTGGCGCGCAGCTGACGGCGCCCGCGATGACGGCGGTGGCGGTCACGACCACCGCGCTGGACAGGGATGCGAGGCCCACGGTGATCCTCCTCGACAGGTGGGCGCGCCGGGCGATCCGGGTCCGGATCGTGGCCAGCGCATCGGCGGATGGCTGTACTCGCTGGGCGTGGGCGTGGAAGGCGCGCCACAGCTGCTCTTCGACGCTCATGAGGTCGACTCCAGGACGCGCCGGAGGGCCGCGAGGGCCCGGGCAGTGTGGCTCTTGACGGCGCCATGGCTGATTCCCATGACCTCGGCCGTCTGCGCCTCGGACAGGTCCAGGTAGTAGCGCAGGACCAGCGCCTCCCGCTGCCGCCCGGGCAGCGTCCGCACCGCCGCCAGGACGTCGGCGTACCGGTCGGCGTCGAGGGCCTGCGCTTCGGCGCTGGGCACGGGGGCCGACCGAGCCCGGCGGAGGAACCGGTCGACGACACTGCGGTGGCGCTGCACGGACCGGCACCGGTTCACCACGCTGCGCCGCAGGTAGGCCGCGCCGGTGCCCTGGTCCCGCAGCCGGGCCCACCGCTGGTGCAGGGCCACGAAGCAGTCCTGCACGACCTCCTCGGCCGTGCCGAGGTCGCCGATCAGCAGGGTGGCCAGCCGCACCAGCGACGCGTACTCGGCGGTGTAGAGGTCGGTGAGGGCCTCGTCCGCGCTGAGCGCTCCGGGGACCGCGCCGCGCCCCCGGTCACCGAGGTCCGCCGTACGTACCCGGTCACCGAGGTCCGCCGTACGTACCCGGTCGGCGGGGTCCGCGCGTCGTGGGTGGTCGCCGGCGTCCGCTGCCCGGGCGCCCGCGCCGGGATTCGCCGGGCGCGCGTCGTCGTCGGGGGCGGTAGCTGGTCTCACGCCACTGCTCCTCCCCCACGCCGTCGAGCGCGCGCCGGGTAGCACGTATCCCTAACGCGCGACCCCGGCCTCAGGTTTACCGGGCCGACGCAAGGTGTGTCGGGTCGACGACAGGCCGCGCGGCCCGGCCGCCGCCGGTTCGACCGTGCGGTCAGGGCTGGAAGTACTGGCCGTTCCAGACCCAGGTGGTCGGCTCGACTTCCCCGGATTCGTACCGGCTCGTGTACGCGGTGAGCACGCCCGACTTGTCGAACCGCCAGCCGCTGACCACGCGGTCGGGCACGGTCAGGAGGTCGACGGCGGCGAAGCCGGTCGGGGTCCGCTGGAGCACGAGGAGGCCCTGTCCCCGCAGCCCGGTCCCGGTGGACAGGGCCAGTTGCGCGGTGACGTTCGCCTCGCGGCAGTGCACGGTAATCAGGACGTAGGGTTGGCCGTCGCCGTCCAGGTCGGCCAGGTACGGCTCCGCAATCGTGAAGCCCAGCCCGTACACCACGCCGTCGCGGTCGACCCGGTAACCCTCCTGGTGCTGTCCGAACCGGATGACCCCGCCCGGGCAACCGAGCGCGCGGGCGACGTAGCCGTCGTCGGGACCGAGATCGATCGGCGGGCCGAGGGTCTCGTCGTCGGGCGGTACGACCGGGGTCAGTCCACTGGGGACGGGCACGAACGAGACCCCGTCCCACTCGTAGGCGGCGGCGGTCCCGGGCGCGTACACGTAGTCGTATCCGGGCAGGCTCGGCACCTGCTCGGTCAGGATTTGCCCGCCGTGCACCCAGATATTGGTGTGATTAATGAACTCGATCGGTCCGACCCAGCCACCGATCGAGCGCAGGGCGCCGCCGGAGTCGCGTGTGAAGACCAGCAGCGCGCTCTGGGCGTGGGCATCCTCCTCGTGGGCCAGGCAGGAGGCCTCGATGACCGCCTCGGCGGACCCGTCGCCGGTCAGGTCGCCGTACGCGAGCCGTTGGCCCGGCACGCCGTCGTCGAGCATCAGGATCATCTGGGGAAAGCCCTCGGTCTGGCCGTCGACGAACCGCAGCGTGCCGGAGGGGCAACCGTCCCGGGGCGGTACGGTCAGCGTCGCGTTCGCCCAGTCGACCGCGGCGATGGGGTCGTTGATGGCCGTCGGCCGCTCCGGCACCGGCAGGGTCGGCCGCGGCGCGGGCCGCGGCGGTCTCGGTGGCCCGGTCGGCGGAATGGACGTCGACGTCGACGGGGCGATCGACGGGCTCGGGGTCTGGGCCGGAGGCGGCGGCGTGGTGGTCGGCCGCAGGATCGTGCTGGTGCCGAGGAGCACCGCCACGACCGCGGCGGCGACCAGGCCGACCGTGGCGAGTCGCCGCCGGCGCAGCTGGCGCTCGGCCCGGGCCCGCAGGGTCGTGGCCGGAGGCGGGGTCACGCTGGCGCGCACGGCCGCGCGCAGTCCGGCGAACGCCTCGCGGGGCTCGAACTCGCTCTGCGGGGTATCGAGGTGACTCATCGGGTCGCCGCCCTCCCTCCGTCGACCGTCCCGGAGGTACGGCCGGTGGGGCCGGCGTCGGCCGGACCGACGGCACCCGGGCCCGGACGGCCGGCCTCGTCCAACCGGCTCGCGAGCGCGGCCCGGCCCCGGCTCAACCACGCCTTGACCGTGCCCACCGGCACCCCGAGCTCCTGGGCGACGTCGGCGACCGGCAGGTCCACCAGGTAGTGCAGGACCACCGCGGTGCGTTGGTTGACCGGCAGCGTGCGCAGCGCGGCCACCAGGGCGACGTGGTCGGGCTGCAGTGCCGGCACGACCTCGACCTGCTGCCGGGCCAGGTGGCGGTCGGCGGTCCGGCGGCGACGGAACCGCGAGGTGGCCAGGTTGACCGCCACCCGCCGCAGCCACGCCACCGGGTCGTCGTACCCGGCGATCACCCGCCAGCGCTGCCAGGCCCGGCAGAACACGTCCTGGGCCAGGTCCTGGGCGTCGCCGAGGTCGCCGGTCAGCGCGTGCAGCAACGCCACCAGGTCGCCGTAGTGCGCCTGGTAGAGCGTGTCGAAGGCGCGGGCGTCCGCGTCGACCGGTGCCCCGCTCCCGTCAGGGTCCATGTCCTGTCCACACGCGCAGCCCCCGCCTCCGGTTGCAGCGGTCAGTGCCTCGATGCCGTGGGGCGAGATCGTAGGTCAGGTGACCGGGTTACGCCGAGCTCGGCGGCCGTCCCGCGCCGGCACGGCCAGGTCCGCGGTCGTGGCGTCGGGCCGGGCGGCCCCGCTCCGCCCGGCCCGACGCGCCCGGCTCGGCAGGCGGTCGTGCCCGCGCACAGCCGCGTGGCCGCGCGCTGGCCGAGCTCGACCGGATCGAGGACGACAGCGTCGGGGTACCAGATCTGCGTGACCAGGCCGTCGACCCGCACCACGATGTACGTGCTGTGGTACCCGGCGCCGTCGCTGCCCAGGACGAGCGACTCGTCGCCGGCGAAGCCCTGGGCGCTCGACCGTCCAGGTCGACGGCTCGTCGAGGATCGACACACACCCCTGCGCCAGCCGGCGGACCGCCTCCAGGTACGCCTCGGCGGCGTCGGCCGTGCCGTAGTCGGCGACCCGCTGGTGGATGGCGAGGTACTCGTCGGGATCGGAGCCGGTCCGGAACAGGGCCTCCCACTGGGTGATCGCCGACGGGGCACGGGCCAGGGGGTTGGGTGGCTCGCAGGTCGAGGCGGCGAACTCCAGGGTCCAGTCGCCCCGGATGCTGTCGCCCTCGTACCGGAAGCCGGTGGGGACATCGGACTGCTGCAGGGTGGGCGTGGCCGGTTCGCCGGTCGGCTGCCCGTCAGGGGTCGGGCTCGGCGGCGTCGACGGTTGGCGTTCCGGCAGGGTGGCCAGGGCCCGCGCGAGGGCCACGCGCTCCGGTCCGGGACCGTCGACGACGGTGTCCCGGTGCAGGTGGGCGTGCGCGCGGGCCGCGCGCATCCGCTGCCATCGACTCGACGCGATGTTCATGGCCACCCGGCGGATCCAGGCGGCCGGGTTGTCGTACGCCACGAGGCGCTGCCACCGGGGCCAGGCCCGGGTGAACGCCTCCTGGACACAGTCCTGGGCGAGGTGAAGGTCGGCCGTGTAGGCGTAGAGCGTCAGCGTCAGACGCTGGACGTTCGCCTCGTAGAACTCGTCAAAGCCGTGTCCGGGCGGGTCGTCGTCACGCGGCCGCCGCTGCCTGGCCATCGATCCCTTCCCCTCCTCGGCGCGCCGTCCGTGCGCGCCCGTCGGTGCGCGTCCGGACCATACACACGACGTCCGGGCGTCCGGTTGCGGCCGAGTGGGGAGGAATTTCGAGGAGCGAGTTCCGATCAGCGGAAAGCGGGCAAGGTCACCGGATCGCTGACCGGCCTGGCCGGCTCACGTCAGGGCGAGCTCGTAGGTCTGGCCGACCAGGTCGACCCCGAAGCTGTGGTGGGGCTGCTCATCGATGAGTTGGAAACCCCGGTTGAGATAGACGCGTCGGGCGGCCGCGAGCACGCTGTTGGTCCACAGGCGGACCCGCTTGAATCCGCGCTCGCGGGCGAAGTCCAGGCAGGTGTCCACCAGCTGGCCGCCCAGCCCGTGCCCGCGGGCCGACGGGTGGACCAGCAGGATGCGTAGCTGGGCCGTATCTGGGCGTGGGCGGCCGATCCGCGGCACCGACCGGTGCTCGTGCTGTGGGCCCAGGCGTACGTCCGCTCGCTGACCGAGCCGGACGGGCCGTGGGCGTCCTTCGCTCAGTCCACCGTGGACGACTGGCTGGCGGTGCTCGCGCGGGCGCAGCCGCCCGCGGTGCGCCGGACCCGAGCGGGGTTGGCGCAGCGCACGCAGGTTCTGGCGGTGCTGCGGGGCGCGATCCTGGATCTGATCGCCACCGGGGACAGCCGTCGGATCACCGCCGCCGTCGACGCCTACCTGCGGACGCTCTGAGCCACCGGCGAACTCCGTGGCTCACCGACGCGCGCGGTCGGACCCGGCGGCGACCGTACGGTCACGAGCGGGTCTGGTTACATGCGGGTCTTGGTTACGTGCGGGCCCGGCTACGAGCGGGTCAGCGCCTCGCCCCACACGGCGATCGTGGTCGTGAACGAGCCCGGGTCCGAGGCGGTGACCGTGATGGCGGTCGGGATGAAGCTGTCACC
>Ga0310840_101200_pt1 | contig 11524 bp, 9 predicted proteins | sample SM_ome_8_FD_201304 | JGI IMG/M metagenome (GOLD analysis project Ga0310840, IMG submission 201304) | Sorghum-adapted microbial communities enriched on stacked mutant (SM) sorghum from Joint BioEnergy Institute, Emeryville, California... ...
GCTCTCCACCCGGTCCGGGGGTTTCCTCCTCGGACGTGTCGCCGGCACCGTCGTCCGCGCCGTCCGGCTGCTGCTGCGAGCCGGCTTCGGCGGCGCACGCTGGACCGGGCGGCGGGTCGCCCGGGTCCGCGAGAAGGGTGCGGGCGGCGAGGCCGGCATGGTCCGCCTCTTCGACCTGCACGCCGCCTCCTGCGCCGGGGACACCCTGATCGCCATCGGCCTGGCCGGGACGATCTTCTTCAACGTGCCGCTGGGCGAGGCACGCAGCAGGGTGGCGCTCTACCTGCTGATCACGATGGTGCCGTTCGCTCTGCTCGCGCCGGTGGTCGGCCCGCTGCTCGACCACTTCCGGCACGGCCGCCGGTACGCCCTGGCCACGACCATGCTCGGCCGGGCCTTCCTGGCCTGGTTGATCTCGGACCACATCCACGGCTTCGGGCTCTACCCGGCCGCCTTCGGGGTGCTGGCGCTCTCCCGGGCGTACGGGGTGGCCCGGTCGGCGGCGGTGCCCCGGCTGCTGCCGGACGGAGTCGGGCTCTCCCAGGTCGGTGCCCGGGCCAGCGTGTACGGCTCGATCGCCGGCGGCGTGGTCGTCCCGATCGGGCTGGCGGCGTTCTGGCTCGGCCCGCAGTGGCCGCTCCGGGTCGCCTCGGTGATCTTCCTGGTCGGCATGGTGATCGCGCTGCGCCTGCCGCCCCGGGCCGACTCCGATCCACCGGAGACCGTACCCCGGGCCTTCCAGGCGTTGCGGCTGCGCCCGGGCAGCCGGGAGCGGGCGTTGGGCGGGGGCGGCCCGTCCGGGCGGCTGGTGGTCGCCGCGTTGGTCGGCGGCGCCACGCTCCGCGCCCAGTACGGCTTCCTCCTGCTCTTCCTCGCCTTCGTCATCAGGGCCGGTGACCTGGACACCACCCTGTTCGGTCGGGAACTCACCGACGAGCTCGCCCTCGGGGTGGTCGGAGCCGCGCTGGGCGTCGGCGGCTTCCTGGCCACCGCGCTCGGCACCCGCCTGCGGATCCACCGCCCGGTCGCGCTGCAGGCCACCGGCATGGTGCTGGCAGCCGGGGTGGGAGCGGTGGCGACGGTCTGGTTCTCCCTGGCGTTCGTCGCCCTGCTCTGCCTGGTCACCTCCGCCGTGAGCGGCATCGCCAAACTGGCCGTCGACGCCACCATCCAGGAGCGCGTCGCCGAACGGCTCCGGGCCACCGCGTTCGCCCACTCCGAGACGATCCTGATGCTGGCCTTCGTGGCCGGTGGCGCCCTCGGGCTGATCCCGGTCGACGGCCGGATCGGGATCGGGGTGCTGGCCGGTCTCGCGGTCGTCGCGGCGGCCCGGACCGTCGTCGTCGCCGTCCGGCTCCGCGGCGAACGGCTCTCCGGCCGGGCCCTCGCCGAGGACGGGTCGCACGACGGGCCACGCGGGGAGCCGCACGACGGGCCACACGCCGCGGGACGGAGCGAGGACGGCCGGGCCGACCCCGACCCGACCGGGTCGACACGACACGCCGAATCCGCCCACCGGTCCGGCGCCGACGGGCCCGACCCGGCCGGAAGCCCCGGAACCGGACGGCGTCCGAAAGGCCGCCACCAGCCCGTGAACCCTCGGGACGCGGCACCGGCCACCCCCGTCGCCACCGTCACCCCGGCGGCGCGGGAAGGGTCCGCTGAGCCGCCGACCGACCACGGCACCGAGGACGGGACACTCGCGCCTCCCGGCTACCACATCTACCGGCCCTCCTCCGCCGCCTCCGGCTCCGGACCCGGCGACGAGGACCCCCGGCGGCAGACCCGGGGAGGTCGGTAGTGGCCGGTCGCATCCTGCTTGCCACCGCGGTCGAGGCCGAGGCGGAGGCGGTCCGGGCCGGCCTGACCACCGACGCGGTGACGGTGGCGCCGGTCGGGGTCGGTCCGGCCGCGGCCGCCGCCGGTACGGCCCGGCTGATCGCCCTGGCCGAGGCGGCCGGGGAGCCGTACCGGGCGGTGATCAGCGCCGGGATCGGCGGCGGCTTTCCCGGCCGGGTGCCGGTCGGCGGTACCGTGCTCGCCACCCGCAGTGTCGCCGCCGATCTGGGCGCCGAGTCGCCCGACGGCTTCCTCACCCTGGACGAGCTGGGTTTCGGCACCACCACCATGCCGGTCGACCCGGAGCTGCTGGCGCGGCTGACGAGCGGCCTGCCACACGCGGTCACCGGTACCGTGCTCACCCTCGGCACCGTGACCGGGACCGCGCCGACGGCCGCCGCGCTGCTCGGCCGCTATCCGGACGCGGTGGCGGAGGCGATGGAGGGGTACGGCGTCGCCGTCGCCGCGACCGCCGCCGGACTCCCCTTCGCCGAACTGCGCACCATCTCCAACCCGGTCGGGCCGCGTGACCGGGCTGCCTGGCGGATCGACGCCGCCCTCGCGGCCCTGACCGACGCCGCCGCCGCGCTCGACAAGGGGCTGTCCGGCTGAGCGGCCGGTGACCCACCCGCGGCCGGGAACCCGGGCGTGGGATCAGGACGAACCCCTCCGACTCTTCGCCTTCCCCGACCAGAAGTCACCGATCGAGAACATCAGAGCGCAGTAACTCGCGACGACCAGCATGGGTGCGATCCCCACCACCGCGTACGGCGGCCCGGTCCACGGCAGGTCGACGATGCGCCCCGGCGGGGTCCCGGCGATGCTGAGTGCCCACAGCACGGCCATCAACACCTGTACGGCGCAGCCGGGCGTCCGGCCCCAGAGGATCGTGGCCACCGCCGACGCGGTCGCCACCACCAGGCCGACAACCGCCAGCAGGACGGCCAGCCCGTCGGCGTACGCGATGCGCCAGCCGCCGACGTGGACACCGTTGGTCCGGGCCCAGTCCGCGAACTCGAGGTAGCCGACCGCCACCCGGTGACCACCGAACTCCAGCTCGATCCACGGCAGCACCAGGAACCCGAACGCCATGCCCACGGCGGCCCCGGCGACGACCAGCAGACGCCAGATCTGGGAGATCCTGACCTGCCCCTGCTCCCACGGCACCCCGGGCGACCCCGCCGACCCCGGCGGCGGCGAACCCGGCGCCGGCACGGTCCGGGGCTCCGGCGACGCCGCCGGCCCCGGCACCACCGGCACCGCCCCGGTCGCCGGTGGGGCGAGGCCGGACGGGGGTGTCTCAGAACCGGCGTCGTCCACGGTGGGCAACGGGTCCACCACCGGGGCGCTGCCAGCCGTCCAGGGCCTGCGGTGTCCACCGTGTGCCGTCGAACCAGCGCAACGGCTGTCGGCCCGTCGGGTCGGGGTACCAGCCCGGGCCCATGCCCGCCTCCCGTCGCAGATCGGCCCGGTCGCGTCCGGACCCGCGCACCGGGGCGGGCGTCCCCGCCGGGGCCGTCGAACCGCCAACATCCAGCCTAGTACGCGTGCACAATCGTCGACCCGTCCCGCGCACCGGTGGACGGTGTGGACACCGCGCCGGCGGCCGGTCGTACCGCGTCCCGGTGCCATGCGGTGCGGCACCGGCCGGGGGCGGGGACTACGGTGGGTCCGTGGCGCTCACTCTCGCGATCTCGCCCTGCCCCAACGACACCTTCGTCTTCCACGCCCTGGTGCACGGCCTGGTGCCCGGCGCGCCGCCGGTCGAGGTGGTCTACGCCGACGTCGACGTCACCAACACCGCCGCCGAGCGCGGGGCGTACGACCTGGTGAAGGTGAGCTACGCGGCCCTGCCCTGGCTGCTCCGCGACTACCACCTCCTGCCGTGCGGCGGGGCGCTCGGGCGTGGCTGTGGGCCGCTGGTGCTGGTCCGGGGCGAGCGTGCGGGCAACCCCGACCTGACCGGTGCCACCGTCGCGGTGCCGGGCGACCGGACGACCGCGTACCTGCTGTTCCGGCTCTGGTCGGCACAGCGACCCCCGGCGAGGATCGAGGTGGTGCCGTTCCACGAGATCATGCCGGGTGTGGCGGCCGGCCGGTTCGACGCCGGACTGGTGATCCACGAGGCGCGGTTCACGTACCCCCGACACGGGCTGACCGCCCTGGTCGACCTCGGCGAGTGGTGGGAGGGCGACACGGGGCTGCCGATCCCGCTCGGCGCCATCCTGGCCCGCAGGGGCGCCGTCGACCCGCAGGAGGCGGCCGGGTGGATCCGTGCCTCCCTACGGCAGGCCTGGGCCGATCCGGCGGCGACCCGCGACTACGTCCTGGCGCACGCCCAGGAGATGGAGCCCGACGTGGTGGACCGGCACATCGGGCTCTACGTCAACGAGTTCACCGCCGAGCTGGGCGCCGAGGGCCGGGCGGCAATCGACGCCCTGCTCGGCCGGGCCGCCGCGGCCGGACTGACCCCGCCCGTCACGACCCCGTTCGACTGACCGGCCGGCACGCCGGCCGCCGGGGCCGGCGGACTCAGATCTCCAGCTCGCGGGCGACGGCGTGCACCAGTTGGGCCACGGTCTGCGCGGTCTTCTTGTCCGGGAAGCGGCCCCGGGACAGCACCGGCTGCACCTTCGCCTCCAGGACCTTGATCATGTCCTCGATCAGGCCGTGCAGCTCCTCTGCCGGACGGCGCCGAAGCTCCGCGATGGACGGTGGCGGCTCCAGCAGCTTCACACCGAGTGCCTGCGCACCGCGGCGGCTGTCCACCACACCGAACTCAACCCGCTGGCCGCCCTTGAGGTCGGTGACACCAGCGGGCAGCGCGCCCTTCGGCAGGAACACGTCGCCACCCTCGTCGCTGGTGACGAACCCGTACCCCTTGGTCGCGTCGTACCACTTCACTCGACCCGTTGGCACCTGTAGACCTCGACTCCCCTGAGATTGCTTTATCACAAGGCTAGCCGCATCACCCGCGGTAGCGCCTGCGGGAATCCGGTAAGGTCGGCCAGCACCAGCTCCGCGCCGGCCGAGCGCAGTTCGTCGGCGTCACACGGCCCGGTGGTCACCCCGACTCCGGGTATGCCGGCGGTGCGCGCCGCGACCATGTCGCCGACGTGGTCGCCCACGTAGAGCCGTACGCCGTGCGCGGTCAACGCGGTCGCCTTGTCCTCGGCGAAGAGGTCGCCGGCCAGGGCGTCGACCTCCAGCCCGACGTGCTCCAGGTGCAGCCGGGCGAGCCGGCCGTGTTTGGAGGTGACCACCACCACCCGCAGCCCGTGCCGCCGGACCGCCGCCACCGCCTCCAGGGCACCGGGCAGCGGCCGTGAGGTGGTGATGGCGTATTCGGGATAGAGCGCCCGATACGTCCGGACCGCCGTCTCGACCTGTTCCGGTGGGAACCAGCGGCGGATCTCCTCCCGCAGCGGGGGACCGAGCCGGCTCACCACCGCGTCGGTGTCGACGTACACGCCGGTCACCTCGGACAGCTTCCGGTACGCCGCGGCGATCCCGGGACGGGTGTCGAGCAGGGTCATGTCGAGGTCGAACCCGACGGCGGCGGGAGCGGTCACATCGACCATCGTGCCACGCGGTCGATCACCCGGGGCGCGGGTGGGCGCGGGATCACCGGCCCGAACCGGTGACCGGGTCGGGACGGTCGCGCACCCAGACCGAGCCGGACGACCGAGACGGCGCACCGGCACCGGGACGGATAGCGTGGGAAGGCGATGACCACGCTCGCCGATCACCTGCGGTCGCTGCCCGACGAGGCGCTCGCCGCCCTGTTCCGGCTACGTCCGGACCTCGTCGTGCCGGTACCGACCGACATGTCCGCTCTCGCGGTCCGGGTCCAGTCCCGGGTGTCGGTCGCCCGTGCCCTGGACGGGCTCGACGAGTTCACCCTGCGGATTCTCGACGCGGCCCGGCTGACCCGCCGGGCCGCCGCCGCGCCCCCGACGTCCGGGACGGACGGGGCCCCGGCCGGCGACTCCGAAGCCGGGGCGGGTGAGACCTCGGTCGAGGAGATCCTCACCTTCGTCGTCGGATCCGCCACCGGCGACCGGCGCCGGACCGAGCGGGCCGCCGTCCGGGCCGCGATCGACCGGCTCCGCGCGCTGTTCCTGCTGTACGGGCCGGAGGAGGCGCTGCGCGTCGCGGCCGGGGTCGACGAGGTCTGCTCACCGTACCCGGCGGGGCTGGGACGGCCCGCGGCGGAGCTCGACCCGACGGCGGCGGTCCTGGTCTCCGACCCGGCCCGGCTGCGCCGCACCCTGTTGGCCGCACCGCCCGCGGCCCGCGCGATCCTCGACCGGCTGGCCGCCGGGCCGCCGGTCGGGACACTGCCGGCCACGCCCAACGCGGAGTCGGCGGGCCCGGTCTCCTGGCTGGTCGAGCAGAAACTGCTGGTACCGATCTCGGAGGCCGGCACCTCCGGCCGGCCGGCCGCCGTCGAGCTGCCCCGGGAGGTCGGACTGCTGCTGCGCCGCGACACGGGCCCGCTCGGGCCGTTGCGGCCACAACCACCGGCGGTGACCGGCCCGGAACGGGAGCCCAAGGCCGTCGACTCGGCCGGCGCCGGCCAGGCGATGGAGGCGGTACGGCGCACCGAGGCGCTGCTGGAGCTGCTCGCCGCCGAGCCCGCCCCGCTGCTGCGCTCCGGTGGGCTCGGAGTCCGTGACCTGCGCCGGATCGCCAGGACGACCGGGCTGGACGAGCCGACCGCCGCACTGCTGCTGGAGGTGGCGTACGCCGCCGGCCTGCTGGGCGAGACGGACCTGCCGGGTGCCACCACCGCCCGCGCCGGCGCCGACCAGCAGATCCTCCCCACGCTCGGGTACGAGTCCTGGCGGGACGCCTCCCTGGCGCACCGCTGGGAGCATCTGGCCCGGGCCTGGCTGGCCATGACCCGCCAGGTGGGGCTGGTCGGACAGCGGGACGACCGGGACCGGGTGATCACCCTCTTCTCCCCGGAGGCGGAACGGGCCGGGGCCCCGGCGCTCCGCCGCGCCGTCCTTGAGGTCCTCGACGACCTCGCTCCGGGGGTCGCGCCGGACCCGGACGACGTGGTGGCACTGCTCGCCTGGCGCGCACCACGCCGCAACCTGGGCCGGGAGGCCGGGCAGCGGGAGGTGCTGGCCGAGGCGGCGCTGCTCGGGGTGACCGGGCTGGGCGCCCTCACGTCGTACGGGAAGCTGCTGTTCGCGCAGTGGGTGGCCGGGGACACCGGGCCCGCCGAGGGCGACGACCCGCTCGGGATCCGCGCCGACGCCGACGGGGCGGCCGGCGGCGGGTCACCGGCGGTCCGGGCGTTGGACGCCCTGCTTCCCTCACCCGTCGACCACGTCCTGCTCCAGGCCGACCTGACCGTGGTGGTTCCCGGGCCGCCCGAGCCGGCCCTCGCCGCCGAGCTGGCGATGGTGGCCGAGCCCGAGTCGGCGGGCGGGGCCAGCGTGCACCGGGTCACCGCGGCGAGCGTGCGGCGCGCCCTGGACGCCGGGTACGCCGCCGAGGACCTGCACGCGCTCTTCGCACGGCGCTCCCGGACGCCGGTGCCGCAGACGCTGACCTACCTGATCGACGACGTCGCCCGGCGGCACGGCGGGCTGCGGGTCGGCGCCGCCGGGGCGTACCTGCGCAGCGAGGACGAGGCGCTGCTGACCCAGGTGTTGGCCGACCGCCGGCTCGCCGCGATGGGGCTGCGCCGCCTGGCGCCGACCGTGCTCGTCACCCCGCACCTGGTGGGGCGGCTCCTCGCCGCGCTGCGCGAGGCCGGCTACGCGCCGGTCTCCGAGGACGCGAGCGGTGCCGTGGTGCTGACCCGGCCGAGGGTTCGCCGGGCACCGGCGCGCGGCTCGGTGGCGAACCGGGTGGTCGATCCGCTGGCCACTCCCCGGCTGACCACGCCCCGGCTGCTCGGCATCGTCGAGCAGGTCCGCCGGGGCGACGCCGCCGCCCGGGCCGCCCGGCGGGCGCCGATCACCGTGCGGGGCGGCGGGAGGCGCGACGGCGTGCCGACGATGCCACACACCCAGGCGTTGACCGTGCTCCAGCAGGCCGTCCGGGACCGGGCACTGGTCTGGGTCGGCTACGTCGACGCGCACGGGGCGACCGCGTCCCGACTGGTCCGCCCGGTGTCGATCGGCGGTGGCTACCTGCGTGCCGAGGACAGACGGACCGAGACGTTGCACACCTTCGCCCTGCACCGCATCACCGCCGCCGTCCGGGAGGAGTAGGGACACCGGTCGGGACCGCGGCACACGCCCGGGAACCCCGGTCGCGGCACGCGCGACGTCACCCCGTCGCGGCGCCGCACGCGACGAGGTCTCAGCCGCGGCGGCTGCGGCGTACCGTGCCGATCACCGAGACGATCAGCAGCAGTGTGAACGCGGCACCGAGCCCCTCCCCGAGGGACTCGACAAAGCCCTGTCGCTGCACCAGCCAGCCGAACAGCACCCAGATCGCCAGCAGCAGCGCGACGACGGCGTACGCCAGCACGGTGGCCCGGGAGACCGGTTCGGCGGACGCCGGCGCGGGCTCGGCACGGGAGGCGGCGTCCGGTGGGGTGTCGGCCGGCGCGGCGGCCGAAGGGTCCATCTCGGGTCGGGCCTCGTCGACCGTCATCTGCCAAACCTCCCGCCACGCTGCCGTGCCTTCAGAGTCGCATCCATCCGCCTGCCGCGACGGGACGCACCGCCCGGCGACACGCGTGAAACGCCCCGCCCCCGGCGGGGGAACGGCGACGCGCCGGTGCGGTGCCGCACTGGTCAGGTGTCGGGGCGGCGGCCGAAGACGTACACCCGGGTGCCGATCGCGCCGAGCTCCCACAGCCGGCGGGCGTCCTCCGGCAGCAGGTTGACACAGCCGTGCGAGCCGATCGACATGTCGTGCAGGTACGTCGTGGTCTGGTGGAAGCCGATCCCGCCGACGAACCGCTGCCAGTACGGCATCCACACCTCGTACGGGTCGGACCACTCCTTCACGTTCCGGAAGTTGATCTTGTATGTGCCGGTCGGGGTGGCGTACCCGGGCATGCCGGTTCGGATGACGGTCGGCGGCATCACCACCTTCCCGTTCCGGACCGCCCACACCGTCTGCCGGGTCAGGTCGACACAGAACGTCGTACCGGAGCCGGCCCGGCACCGGTCGGTGTCGGTCTCGGCCAGGCGGCGGGCGACGTCGGCGGTGGTCGGACCGGCTCGACCGTGGGCGGGCCGGATGTCGTACCGGCGCTGGAACCTCTTGATCGCCTCGCAGTCCGCGGCCGACTGCCGCCCGTCGACGGTGACCTCGCCGAACCCGCCGAGCCGGGCGAGGTAACGCTCGACCTCGCGCTGCCGCTCCCCCTGCGGGCAGCCCGCCGGTTTCCGGGAGGGACTCGGTGTCGGCGAGGCGCGGGTGGGTTCGCGGGGCGTGGTGGTGGCCGGCTTCGGCGCCGTACGGGTCGCGCGCGGGGACGGCGTCGCCCGGGTCTTCCGCGGTGTCGGCGTGGTGCGGTCCCGCCGCGGCGTGGGCGGCGCGCTCGCCCCCGTTGCACTCGCCGCGTTACCGGCCCGCCGATGCTCCCCCGCCTGCGGCGAGCCGGCCGACGAATCGAGCGCACACGCACCGACGCCGGACAGGGTGACCGCTGCCAGAGTGACGAGACGGATGCCGAGACGCACGGATACCATCTGGTCCTCCCCAGGAGCCGTCTCCTGACTAGACGCATGAGAATGCCAGTCGGGTTGCCCCTTATGAAGGGTTTTTCCACCCACTCGTTCGAGTGCGACACTTGGGGGTCGGCACGCAGGCGGCTGACCAGGGACGGAAGGGCGTGGGTGTGAGCGGCGGGCCACTAATCGTGCAATCAGACAAAACGCTGCTACTGGAAATCGACCATCCCGACGCGCAGGCCTGCCGGATGGCGATCGCTCCCTTCGCCGAGCTGGAGCGCTCGCCGGAACACGTCCACACGTACCGGCTCACCCCGCTCGGGCTCTGGAACGCCCGCGCGGCCGGGCACGACGCCGAGAGCGTGATCGACGCGCTGCTGAGGTTCTCCCGCTACCCCGTGCCGCACGCGCTGCTGGTCGACGTCGCCGAGACCATGGACCGGTACGGCCGCCTCCAGCTCGTCGCCCACCCGACCCACGGCCTGGTGCTGCACGCCCTGGACCGGGCGGTCCTGACCGAGGTCGCCAGGAGCAAGAAGCTCGCCGGGATGCTCGGCGCCAGGATCGACGACGACACGATCGTCGTCCACCCGTCCGAGCGGGGCCGGCTCAAGCAGGCACTGCTCAAGCTCGGCTGGCCCGCCGAGGACCTGGCCGGGTACGTCGACGGCGAGGCGCACCCGATCGAACTGGACACCGGCGGGACCGAGGACCGGCCCGCGTGGGAGCTGCGGTCGTACCAGCGGGAGGCGGTGGAGCAGTTCTGGGCCGGCGGGTCGGGTGTGGTGGTACTCCCCTGCGGGGCCGGGAAGACCCTGGTCGGCGCGGCGGTGATGGCACGGGCGAAGGCGACCACCCTGATCCTGGTGACCAACACCGTCGCCGGTCGGCAGTGGAAGCGGGAACTGGTCGCGCGCACCTCGCTGACCGCCGACGAGATCGGCGAGTACTCCGGGGAACGCAAGGAGATCCGGCCGGTCACCATCGCGACGTACCAGGTGCTCACCGCCCGGCGCGGCGGCGCCTTCACCCACCTGGACCTGTTCAACGCCCGCGACTGGGGTCTGATCATCTACGACGAGGTGCACCTGCTGCCGGCGCCGATCTTCCGGTTCACCGCCGACCTCCAGGCCCGGCGCCGGCTCGGTCTGACGGCGACGCTGGTCCGTGAGGACGGCCGGGAGGGCGACGTCTTCTCGCTGATCGGTCCGAAGCGCTACGACGCGCCGTGGAAGGACATCGAGGCGCAGGGCTGGATCGCGCCGGCCGAGTGTGTCGAGGTCCGGGTCACCCTGACCGACGCCGAGCGGATGACGTACGCGGTGGCGGAGCCGGAGGAGCGCTACCGGGTGGCGGCGACCGCCCGGACCAAGCTGCCGGTGGTTCAGGCGCTGGTGCGGCGCCACGCCGGCGAACAGGTGCTGGTGATCGGCGGCTACGTCGACCAGCTGCACGAGCTGGGCGAGGCCCTCGACGCCCCGATCGTGCAGGGCTCGACGACGAACCGGGAACGGGAACGGCTCTTCGACGCCTTCCGCGCCGGGCAGCTGCGGACGCTGGTCATCTCCCGGGTCGGCAACTTCTCGCTCGACCTGCCGGAGGCGTCGGTGGCGATCCAGGTCTCCGGCAGCTTCGGGTCACGCCAGGAGGAGGCGCAGCGCCTCGGCCGGGTGCTCCGGCCGAAGGCCGACCGCCGGCAGGCGCACTTCTACACCGTGGTCGCCCGGGACACCATCGACACCGAGTACGCGGCGCACCGGCAGCGCTTCCTCGCCGAGCAGGGGTACGCGTACACGATCGTCGACGCCGACGACGTCCTCGGGCCGACGCTGCCGTCGGTCGACTGACCGGCTCCGGGCCGTGGCCGGACGCGACGGTGCCGAAGACGCCGAACGCCGGCCCACCGGGGTGGGCCGGCGTCCGCGCCCGGGGCGTCAGCAGGAGGTGGTGTAGCCCTTCCCCCGCTTCTTCCAGGCACAGCTGTGGACGAGCTTGCCGGACGGATCACGCAGGTAGGCCTTGTCGCCGGTGTT
>Ga0310840_101201_pt1 | contig 11507 bp, 9 predicted proteins | sample SM_ome_8_FD_201304 | JGI IMG/M metagenome (GOLD analysis project Ga0310840, IMG submission 201304) | Sorghum-adapted microbial communities enriched on stacked mutant (SM) sorghum from Joint BioEnergy Institute, Emeryville, California... ...
CGTGATCATAGTCATAGGAGTATTTAACGTTTTCCTGTAAATTTTGGACGAACATAAATCGCACCTCCTGTCTCTTGGTTTAACCTGCTTTTGGCGATGACGGTAACAACGTCACCATACGCTTCATTTTCATGGTCGACAATAACGACCAATGCCTTTAGTGACTTAAACTTAGGCAATTGCACAAGATCTATATATTTTTGTCTTGTATCATGCTGATCGTCCGGATTATTTGGCAATATAAAACAAGGATCTTGAATGACGCTCTTGACCATATCTTCTTGGCCTATAAACTCTTCCCTTGTATGATCCCCACCAACAATATGATAATTCCATGTTGTGCTTTTAAGCCGCACCTCTCTGCCTAGAGGGTCCTCAGTTATAAATATGTAGTCTGTATTGATCTTGTTACCTTCCATTATTGCTCACTCTTCACACCAATAATACCTAATTGCGAAAGTTCCTGAATCTTTTCCTCACTTGGCGGGGAAGGGATTTCACCGAATATCTCTTCATACTGCTTAATGTAATTCAATAACAAATAAGCAAATTGTTTGGCGTGTTGTGGGCTCATAGTAACCTTTCCGAGGTATATATTCTCATCGGGCGATTGCTGTTGAAAATTAAGGATAATATCATGAAGACTCATACTTAAACTAATGGAATTACAATAAACATTGAAGGGTCTCTTTTCCATATTCCCTTCCATATACCTTTCCTCTCCCTTTTAAAAACGGTATTGTAATTATATTTTACACCTTAAAGAATTTTCTTGCACTCATTTCATTAGGGAAACCGCTGTATATAGAAAATGCCTATAAATAAACCGCCCCACCAAGGGGTAGCCTAATCATCGTCCTTTCCGCTGATGCCATTTCCACGCGCTTTCGATGATTTGTTCTAATGAATATTCCGCTTTCCAGCCAAGTTCTTCATAAATTTTTTGCGATGAAGCAACAAGGCGCGCCGGGTCGCCCGGGCGGCGGTCGGTGGATTCAATGACTGCTTCAAGTGATGACAGGCACGCAATGATACGCAACGAATTCAATATTGATGTTTAACATGAAATATAGGATAATTTGAAATATAGGATAATTTACCCAAATAATGTGCGGGTGGTGAAAAAATGGATGCGATATTTTGTCCTAAATGTGGTTTAGAACGTACCAAAAATAGTATTTTTTGCCCAAGATGTGGCTTTAATTTTAATGAAATTAGTATTAAGAACAATAAAAGTGATTATCAAAAACAAAAAGAGCAATTTGAGAAACTAACTCCAGAACAAAAAGAGCAACTTGAAAAATTAATCAATTATTTTTCTCCCGAATCAATAAATAGGAAAATTTTTAAAAATATTCCTGATTTAGATAAAATCATAGATGTACTTAATGATAAATACGGTGTAAAATTTGCGGATATTTTGGAGATTAATCCTGTAGCAAATAAATCAAGAACATACACTGTTATAACAAAAGAACACAAAGAAGGTTACGAAATCAGCATTGGTGACGAAGATATTGAAGTTAAAACATTTAAATATAATAAAATAAAGGATCCTATGTTAGCTGGGATATTGTCTTTTATAACACCTGGATTGGGGCAAATTTATACTGGACATATCAAAAGAGGATTAGTCGTTTTCCTTGTTTTATTCATGTCTGCTTTCCTTATACCAACAATACCAATAATCGGATTTATTCTCTTTGTAATATTTTATATAGCAAATATAGTTGATGCAACCAAATGTGCGAGAGCAATAAACTACGGAACTAAATTAAAATCTTTAAACCATTGGCATATTGATAGAGGAGTTTAGTCAAAACCTATTGCACCGATTTTACTGTTCGTTGGTGGTGTTGCAAAACTAGAGTAAAAACTCCAAGTTATACATAAGGATACGACATAGCACATGCAGTAATACCGATGAAATTTATACTATTATGGATGTTCCAACCCATTCACACTCTTCAACTCATTGAATACTCGTTTGTTAGCGCGGCGAGAAGCCTAAATAACCATTTGTCAAATCTCGTTTTCAAAAAACAGGAATGATTCGACCATAGGTGCCTTTCCGTTCCTCTTGAATCAATTGATCGGAGAAATCAAAATAACTTCTGCTTTTTCTGTTGTTTTACGAATATTTTCGCCATAATATGTGATATCGTCCAACGCTAATAAGAAACTTCTGAAAAATAAGTAAACACACTGAGTGTAACGAAACTGGCAGCGTATACACTAATCAAACTTTGATAAAAGGTGAAAGTATGAATTGGGAGCAGCATTTAGACCTGATTTTAACTAATTGGATAAATTTATCCCGAAAACATAAAGAACAAGAAAATATTGTAAGCGAATTAATAGATATTCAAGAAAGTTTAAAATATCCATGTATTGTTATGGTTGCCGGGGAGTTTAAAACTGGAAAGTCAACTTTTATTAATGCATTGTTAGGAGAAGAAGTATTGACTTCGGATGTTATTCCGGCTACAGCAGTAGTTACAAAATTAACATATGGAAAGAAGAGAGAAGTGATTGCCCATTTTATAGATGGTCAAAAAGAGAATTACAATGAAGAGCAGTTGAAACAATTAACAGTCGAAATAAAAGAAGGAGAAGAACTTAGAAAAAATCTTTCCTTTATTGAACTCAAACTCCCAAACCCTTTACTACAAACGATAACAATTGTCGATACTCCAGGTCTAAACTCTAACTATTCACATCATACTCAAGCAACAGAAATGTTTATTAAAAGAGCTGATTTTGTCATTTGGTTATTTGATTATTTACATATTGCCACGGCATCAGAAGTCGAGATGCTAAAAAAGTTACAGCAATATAAAATACCAATTACCGCATTTGTAAATAGAATTGATTTACATGATGAAGAGCAGGAACCACTTGAAGAAGTTTTGGAATTTAACAAACGGCGTTTGCAAGGAATAGTAGATAGCCTTATTGGTATCTCAGCTAAAGAAGCACTAGAAGCAAAAATGTCAGGAGATACCTTAAAATACGAGTGGAGCAATTGGAAAATGGTCGATTCCTTGTTAAAATCGATCCAATCTCAAACTTCTTTTTATAAAAAAGAACGAATCTTTACAAGACTAAGAGATGTACTTCAGCAACTGGATGAGCTATTCATAAAACGCAAAGCAATGTATTTATCATCACAATTGCTCCAGCTAATATCTTCATTTGTGAAGGAAGACTATCCTTTAGCTTTACAATTAAAGAAGCAAAACGAGAAACAAATTGCTGATATACAACAACAATATCTAAAATGGAGAGATCTATTTCAAAAAGAGTTTCTTAACATTAATGAAGTCAATCAATTAATAGATTCTTATAAAAAACTATCTGAAGAACTAAACACTACTTGGCGATTAGATAAAGGAAAAGTTATGAACCTACTCGTGCAGTTTTGGCAAGCAAAATGCCTACCAATGTACCAACTTTACATAAATAACCATAATGACTTCATACACAAGGTCAAAGAAGCAAAAACAGAGCAGGAAACCCTAGAAAATTTATTAAAAGACCTAGAAAAACGTACTAAATTTTTCAAGAAAAAGAAATTAGAGAGATTTGCTGTTAAACAAATCGAATTTAATCTTTTAATTAAAAATTTGAGTGTAGAATGTGCAAAGCTTAATTTACAAAGAAAAGATGTATTATTACATTTGGAAATATTTCAAAACCGCCTCATAAACGATATTACTAGCAAAATTATTTTTCTAAAAAAGAAAGTCTCTTCCTTAATCCAAGAGTGGAATAATCAAATGAAAAAACTTCATGAAACATATAAAGAATTTCAAAGTGAAGAATGCAAAAAAATTCACGAAGATATTCAATGGATAAAATCATTTGCTACAGAATTCCATTCTTTCTTTGCAGATGAACAAGGCGAATGGACCAACATTCCATCTTATCCTTATTGCCGATATTTATTCGAAAATATAAAAACATTATATGACAATGAGATGTTCGACCATTTCGCTTCCAATTATAACGAATTCAGTACATGGAAACATTTAAATTTAACTTACTTAGATCACCAAAATATTAAAGGGGAAATTTCCCTCGAGATCATGAAAGATAATTTTTATAGAGAAATACCTGAAACAATCGATTATCCAACCATTAAAATGATTAACCGAATAACATTAATACGCCAATTTACAATTGCATCGTTAATTGCACTGGCCTATATTGCTTTATCAACAGAGCCAGTAAGAAAGTTACTTCTAGATACAGTGAGCCTGAAAATCTTTCAACCAGAAAATGAATTAAGCGCTTCTACTTGGTCAGAAAACAAAGAAGAATTAGATAATGAAAAAGATTTTGAGGTCCATTGGGATGAAGCAATCATCAATGATTATATGAATGGACTATATGAACAGTTAACTATGTACTTGAATGATCCAACACCATACTTTGAGTGGCAAAACTGGTTTTCAGATTCTGGATGGAATAGTTTTAAGCCATATTACCAAAGCCAACAAGGAAATAATTATGAAAAAATGGAAGTTATCGATTATGAGTATCTTTCCGACCATGAGATCCAAGTCACAACTCGCGAAATATTTGAAAGTCTTGATAAAATTACAGAATACAAGGGGATATATGTACTATCCTTTTTCGAAAGCGATACCAACCCTTTAATTTCTCAATTTTCCTATGAAACGATAAATATAACAGACAAAGAGATCACTATTAATGAAGAAGACTTAAAACACTTTTTACAAGAATTCCGAAACAACTATATGGATGCCTTAAATAGCAATGATTTTTCATTAATTGAGCCATATTTGGATGAAAAAGGTATGGCTTACAAAGAATTAAAACAATATATTCACTCTTTATCAGGAAAATACTTTGAATTCCAGTTTGAACAATTTGATATATTAAATCTTCAAAAAACTGGCATCAATCAATATAGTGCAAATACATTAGAAAAATTTACATTCATTAATGATACAAGCGAAAAGACCAAATACGAACGTAAAAAGAGATACATCATTAAAGTATTCGGAGAAAATGACTATCGCATTCAATCCATTCACATTTTAGATACAAAAAAAGAGAAAATACAAGAAAAAACAATCGACTATGTATCTTATGAACAATTAGAAAGCTTTATGATTAACTTTTATGCTGATTTTGCTCGCGCGTTTAATGGCAATGGTTTTTCATTTGTAGCAAAATATTATGCACCTAATGGAAATGAATATGAGGAAGCAAGACAATTTTTAGATTTTGTTTTAGAAAAACAAATGAGAATGGAAAATCATGTATTTCAAGTTACATCTATCACGCCACAAGATGATCAACATTATCTAGTCGATGTTTATCTAGAAGACAGTTATTATTATCGAGATGGATCTGCAGAAAGAAAAAAGGTAGAAACACAATATCGCGTTACAATCACCCCACAAGCCGAAATATTAATTGACGATATTACCTCTTTAAACATTATCGAAGAAACACCATTATAAAAAAAGAGGTGTAACCATGAAACATCTTACATTAGATTTCTTTAAAGAAAAGAAGGATAAGACGCTTAGATTGCTTGAAGAATATCTTTTAGTTTTAGATGATATGCAAAGTAATGAGAAAAGAAAAATACAAGAACTAAAAACAGAATTAATGAATGATAAATTCCAAATAGTTGTTGTTGGTGAATTTTCACGCGGTAAATCTACTTTTATTAATGCTCTCCTTGGCAGACGGCTATTGCCTTCATCAGCAAAACCAACAACAGCCATTTTAAATATTATCTCTTATCATCCTGAGCCTTCGATTAATATATATTTTCATGATAAATCAAAGCCAAAGATGACATTAACGGAAACAGAATTCAGACAACTCGTCGCCCCAAAAGATCCCATTATAGGCGATCCAGAATCAGAACGGGAATACGAAAAACAAATAGAATTTCTACAAAGCATTCGTTATGCGCAAATCGGCTATCCAATCGACATTTGCCAAGATGGGATAGAAATTATCGATACACCAGGAACGAACGATTTAGATCCTATGAGAGAACAAATTACAAATAATATTATTCCTAAATCAGATGCGGCTATTCTTTTATTATCAGCCACAAAGATACTTTCTGAGTCGGAATTAAGCTTTTTAAAACACCGTCTCTTAGAGAACGATATTCACAAAATATTTATCGTGATTAACTTCAAAGATTTGTTAAAAACAGAAGAAGATATGAAAAAAGTAATGAACTACGCCATGGAGAATCTAAAACCAATATTAAAAGAACCAAAAATTTTCATGGTAGCAGCAAAAGAAGCTTTAAATGCTAAACGAAAAGCAAATGGAGAAGAGCTTGTAACAAGGAGAGGTCCAATAGCCGTTTGGGATTACGAACGTACAGGCTTTATCGAATTCGAAAAGGCTCTTTCTCATTTTCTGCAATATGAACGGGGCGCTGTAAAACTACAAAGACCTATCCAACGAATGATAAAGAGTATCGACGTGGTAATAGAAAAACAAATTTCCTTTGAACGTGGAGTATTAAACACCAAAAAAGATGATCTATCCGAAAAAGCCGATTCAATTATGAAACAAATCGAACATTTAGAGCATATAGGCCAAATGGCATTACATGATATCTCTTTCCAACTACAAAAAGAATCAAGTTCACTCATGCAGTGGTATAAGAAAGAGCTTCAAACTATTTATTCGGATGCTTTAAAGATTTTCAACGAGAATCAATATTTATCCATTGATGCATTAAAAAGAAAAATTGAAGATTTTTTAGGATCACAGGAGCGTAATTTACATTTACAAAAGTTGCAAAAAATAAAAACAACCATAGGAGACATTATTGATAAATCAAGTCAACATGTAAATAGAGAATGGGCAAAGATTGATCTCAATATGGATCAATTATGGAAAAATAATAATGATGTAACTTTACCATCGACTATCATTGACCATGACATACAAAGTAATCCGAATTTATTTAGCGGTATTTTAGAAGAATTAGAAGAAGCTTGGTGGCGCGAAGACAGCCTCTTTGGCAAGCTGCTTATCGGTGTTGGTTTAGCTGTTACTGCCATTCTTACCGGTATAGGATATGTTCTAGGCTGGCTGTTTGGCGAGAACGAAAAAGTAAAAATGCGCCGGCAGCTGACACAACAGTTTGAGCAGAAACAAAGAGAGAAAGAAGTTGCCTTTAAAGGAGAATGGGGAGCTTTATCGAAAATGGTTCAAAATAAATATGAGCAAATTCTCCAGGAACAAATTTCCAAATTCAAACTCCAACTACAGCAAGCAATAGATAGTACGAAGCTAGAAGAAGCAGAAATTCAAACCCGTTTAGAAAAAATAGCAAGATGGGAAAACAAACTAAACTTTATCAAAACATCTTTACAATCTCTGTATCATGAATTAGAAAATACTAGGACGGCGGAGGAGTATGTATGAATTATGAAGAAAAAAAAGCTGAACTTCTGCAATATATTACTTCACTTTTAGAAAAAGTTGAAAATGAATTGCCTACAAGCCAGCAAATAGAAGCGTTCAATGAACTTATAGACGATATTCGCCAAGATTATTACAGCATTGTAGTGGTAGGAGAATTTAAACATGGAAAATCTACCTTTGTTAACGCATTGCTATCGCAAAATGTAATGCCCGTAGATGTAACTCCTACCACAGCATTGATCCATGCTGTTTTTTTCGATGAAACCCCTCAAATGCATGTTGTCAAACGAAACGGGGAAATAGAAAAAAAATCTCTGTCATTGGAAATCTTACAAAAATACACCGCTTCCTTCGATGGAGATCATGAAGATATTAAGTATTTAAAAATATTTTTACCAGCAGCTTTTTTAAAAGAGCGAGTTGTCCTTGTCGACACCCCAGGTTTAAATGACCTAAATAAACACCGTTCCGAGATTACGCATCGATTTATTCCAAGAGCAGATGTCGTGGTACTGATGCTTGATATGACTGCTCCCCTAAAAAAGTCAGAACAAGAATTTTTACAAAAAGTTGTTTTAAAACAGGTAGGCAACCGTATTATTTATGTAGCTAATTTCATGGATCGACTTGACGAGGAGGAAATCGATGATGTACTTGACCTAATCACACGAAGAATCGAACATATTACCGGGCAAAAGAACCCTCTCGTTTTTCCTGTTTCGGCTCAGGAAGCTTTAGAAGGAAAACTACACGGAAATGAAGAATTATTGCATTATTCTGGAATACTAGAAATTGAACAACAAATAAAAAAAATGATTAAACATGGTTCCCGAAGCGAGGAAAAACTATCCCATTTCACTAAACGTCTTGAAAATATTATCGAATTATTATTGGGGGAAATTAACACCATACAAGAAGCATCGCAACAATCTCTAGACCTATTACAAGATGAAATACGAGCGATCCAGTCATGGTTCGAACAACAAGAAAAATGGGAAATGCAAATTCAACAATATTTACATGAGCGGGAAGAAGAAATTCAATACTTAGTAAAAAAATCAGTCATGTCATTTGAAGAAAGAGTTAGATCAGATATAAAAAATAAAATTGAATTTTTTCAAGGTTCTGACATAAAAGTCTTTGTAGAATCTCATTTACCTTCTGTACTTCATTCTCATTTCACTAACTGGATTGAACAATATAGCGATTATATATACGATCTTCTTCGAAAACTAGAAATGGAGCTTTCTAAAGGATTAACCAAAGCATTTAAACAAACCGTTCGAATTAATGTACCACACTTACAAAAAATCAATTATGAAGCTAATGTACCATCAATGTCTATTCATACAGGAAACGCATCTGTCAAAGCTGGACTACTTGTAGGAGGAGCGAGCACCATCGCATTATTGATGGGCGCATCTTTTATAGTTCCTATCCTTGGCGCAGCGGGATTCCCATTGATATATCGAAAAATAGCTGATCAACAATTAGAAAATATTAAACCGGAACTGATCTTTCATATGGATCAGAATATCACCAATTTATTTGACGATTTCAAATGGCATTTAGAGTGTTTTATAAGCCAAGCAGTCAAAGAAATAAAAGATTATACGTTAAAAGAATTTCATCGCTTACTTCAATATATGGAGACTATCATTAAAGAACAAATTACAAATAAGCAAGAAAAAGCAACTTCCACATTAATGCAACAAACTACTCTTGAGCAACTAAAAAACGAATTACAAGCTTATCTACATCAATTACACACATAAGGAGGGTAAAAATGATGAGCGATTTATTTGAAATTCATGATCAATCTAATGTATCCGATTTATTCGATCAGGATCATGGAGTAGATATTGACTTTACTGTTCCTGATCGAAAGGAAACAATGGTAGTAGATTACAATATTTTACCATCTGCGGAATATCCTCATCAAATATTTGATTACCATGATCCATTAAAACATGTTTACAAATTTCAATTTAAACCTTTTCATTTAAACATGGACAACATTCACTTTGTCAATCCTCACTACGTTGAAGGTTATGTCCGCAAAGATGGAACTGTTGTTGAAGGATACTTTCGAGATGGCGATGGAGACACAAGCATTAACAGAACTATTGAACAAGGCGGAGGATACTTCCGTACTAATCCTGATAATATAACAGCAAATAATTTAAATAAATAGTAATTGCATTGAATAAAAGGAACTAGGGTCCCTTAGATCCTATATAGATGCAATTTGAAGATTTACCATTTGCAGCTTTTATCGACTGTCAGGCGACCGAACAACGCCGCTTCACAGACCCATATATGGGTCTGTGAAGCAGGTGGTTGTTCGGTCTTCCGTCACGCCTTGGCGTGACGGGGCAAGCCTATGGCTTGCCTTCGACAGTCGAAAATGGACAAACCGCTTTTCCGTCAAGGATATGTTAAACTTCTTCGTTGCATCTATATAGTTCCCTCTATTCATTATCACCAAAGCGGATCATCTAAGCATGACCATCTTATTCCCGAGTTCGATACTCACTAGGCAAATAAATTGCTCAACAATCTTTGATACATAAAGGCATATCGATGACCGGTCGATAAGTTATCAAGCACAATGACTTGCTCGTTTTCCACTAATTATTTCACTAAATGACTGCCGATATAAATGTCTCGGATGGAAGTTAAGCAAGACTAGGTTGGAGGTTGTATAACATCAACGTTAACACCTACATATTTCTTTGGACAATCCTTAACATTTCATCAAAGCCCTCAAATTCATTAGATGCTTTATTGTACAATTTTTTTAATTGCTCATATTCAAGCTTCAAAACAATTTTTCCTTTTAAATCTTCATAAGCTACGATAAATGAACCTAACAACAAAAATCCGCCAACGATTAATCCTGCTGCTGGGAAAAAGTAAATAATTATCGCCGACACAATGCTATAAGAGATAATATATTGTAAAACCAATAACACATACCAAAATATTTTGTTAAGCCACATTCACCTTCTCCACCTTTTCCACTAACATATCCATATCAACCTCAATTAGAGACTCAATTTGACTTTTATATTTAAACCTAATATACTCCCTCACAAACATTTTTCCCTCCAGAGAAATATTTGCATTATTAATCAGTCTTTCAAATATATTGAAGAATGCTTGTTCTTCTTTCTTTAAAACAAAATTAGGATTATGAGCTTTTGCAACAAGCAACTCAATGTACTCTTTAAAACCGTATTGAAACATGATCGCTCCCTTTATTTTGGACTTTTGTTTAGCTTTCTCAATAAATTGGTATGCTTTTAAAGTATTATATCTAATCTTTAATTCATAGATCTGTCTATCCTGTTCAAAAATTATTAATTGCAACCTTTCAATTTCCCTATGTAACCTCTTTACCTGTTCTTTAAGCCGATGTACTTCTGGCTGACGGGACAATGCATCAGCAAGAAACTCTTCCCTTGCTAATAACGCACCTAAAACAAACGGTAGTGGCATATTTTAGACCTCCTAAAAAAAATTGATAACGTCTAGAATTTCCTCTACCTTCCCATTTTCTTGCACTGAAACCGCCTGGCACTCCGAATCCAATATCCACTTTATGACCCCGGTATGCACCCATTCAAATTGGCAGCCAATGATCTCGACAAAATTAGTATATACTTTTTCTCTACCTCTAGACGCATCGGTTCTTCTACTTTTTGTTAAACAAAATGAATATTACGGTCAATTCAGGATATAAATAAACAATCACTCTTTTTCACCGGTACCGTCAAGAATTTTGTGTAATGTAAATGGGGTAGGGTTTCTCTGAAATGGATTTGAATTGATAGGGGACTGATTTTCTCCACACAGGAGACTGAATATTCAGTCTCTTGTGCGGAAAGGGAAAATCCCCTTATTTTGTTTATTTACAATATTTGGTTAACAATAACGTTCTTCAAACATTCGTTGAAGGGCTTCTTGCGCTTCGGCAAATCCTCGCAACTTTCGCCCTGCCCATTTCTCATTAAAATCTTGAATGGTCAAATACACGATTTTTTCAGCGGCTTCTAAACTAT
>Ga0310840_101211_pt1 | contig 11439 bp, 9 predicted proteins | sample SM_ome_8_FD_201304 | JGI IMG/M metagenome (GOLD analysis project Ga0310840, IMG submission 201304) | Sorghum-adapted microbial communities enriched on stacked mutant (SM) sorghum from Joint BioEnergy Institute, Emeryville, California... ...
CCGAAGCCGGCGTTCGATATTGCAAAGACTGATGCGGTCGATAATGGTTATAAAACTCAATGTAGCGGTTCACTCCTTTGCGTGTTTCTTTTGGGCTCACATAGTCATGCAAATAGACTTCTTCGTACTTCAGACTGCGCCAAAAACGCTCGGTGAAGATATTGTCCACAGCCCGTCCCTTGCCATCCATGCTGATGCGGATGTTTTGGTCTTTGAGCAATTCAATGTAATGTGGACTCGTAAAATGGCTGCCTTGGTCACTGTTGATGATTTCCGGCTTGTTCACAAGCAGCGCGCGTTTTACAGTTTCGATGACGAAGCCGATTTCCAGACTCTGATCGAGCTGCCAGTCGACCACGTAACGTGAGTACCAGTCCAGGATCGCGACCAGATACATCCATCCGTGTCGCATGCGGATATACGTAATGTCGATTCCCCACACCTGATTGGGACGGTCAATCGTGATGCCGCGGAGCAGATACGGATAAATCCGGTGCTCGAGATTTCGTTTGCTGAGATTGGGACCGGGATAGATCGCCGCGATTCCCATCTCCCGCATGTACTTTTGCACGGTATTGCGGTGGATACGCTCTCCTTCCGTGTTTAAGATGGCCGCGATCCGTCGGGAGCCCAGAAACGGATACTGCGTGTAAATCTCGTCAATCCGGTGCTTGAGGCGAATTTCCTCCGGGGAGGGAGGGACCGGCTTGTAATACAGACTGGAGCGATTCAGGCTCAAGATCTCGGCCTGTGTGGTAATGGGCAGTTCGGAATGTTCCCATTCCAGCAGGGCTAGCCGCTCCTCCCGCGTCCATTCAGAGGCCAGATTTTTTTTTGATCCACGCCAGTTGAGTGGTCAGTTTCCCGACTTCGGCGTAGAGGTCATTGATCTTCTGCTCGTATTCATTTTTCATCCTGGTGATGCCCTTGCGGTCATCCACAAACAGCTGATGGAGATTCTGAACGGCTTCCGTTTTCCACCGGTGGAGGACATTCGGGTGAATGCCATGCTCGGAAGCAAGCTGTGAAATCGACCTTTCCTCCTTCAGAATTTCCAGCACGATTTGGGCTTTTTGTTCCGGTGTAAACGTTCTGCGGATGGTTGTCATCAACTAAGAAACTCCTTTTTTGTTGTCTAGTTTTCGTAGTCCATTATAAAACTCCGAAAATCGGTGACGAGCTGCAAGTCGCGGTGGGTTTCAATTCCTCATAGGTACGATCAAAACGCTGTCGCTGTATGCCGCCGAGTTGATCGCCTGAGCCGGGTTTCAATTCCTCATAGGTACGATCAAAACCGGCCCTGCTGGCGGCTATCGTTAGCGTCCTTATGAGCATGTTTCAATTCCTCATAGGTACGATCAAAACAAGATGAAAGGAGCGAACGCCAATGAGTGAATACCTGAGGTTTCAATTCCTCATAGGTACGATCAAAACCCATGCGCTTTGTAGGATGATGTTTGCGGTGGCACTTAGGTTTCAATTCCTCATAGGTACGATCAAAACCAAATTTTCGTTCAGTCGCGTGGCGGAGGGAATTTCGTTTCAATTCCTCATAGGTACGATCAAAACTCGGATTGCGCTCGAGCGTCTCATAGACCGCCGGAGAGATGTTTCAATTCCTCATAGGTACGATCAAAACTTTGAACGAATTTGTACTTCTCGCGCGCATATTTCAGCGTTTCAATTCCTCATAGGTACGATCAAAACTATCGCGGATTGCGAACAGGATTTGCCGCAGCACCGGTTTCAATTCCTCATAGGTACGATCAAAACATCACACGTGGGGCGGGGAGGGGAAGGGAAGTATGAAGTTTCAATTCCTCATAGGTACGATCAAAACGAAAATCAAGGAGAGGGACGAGTTCGAGCAGTATGTGTTTCAATTCCTCATAGGTACGATCAAAACGTCGCTCTTTAGCAGCTCGCACTCCTCGCGGTTCGTCAGTTTCAATTCCTCATAGGTACGATCAAAACTGGTATTGGATTATCTGTCCGGCGTCGCCGCGGCGGCGTTTCAATTCCTCATAGGTACGATCAAAACCACGAAATGTACGCGAGAGTCCGCGAAATCTATGAGGGTTTCAATTCCTCATAGGTACGATCAAAACGCTACCTCAAGATGTTTCATGGACTTCACATGGACGGGTTTCAATTCCTCATAGGTACGATCAAAACCTGTGTAGTCTGGCCGGGATTGAGGACAGCACAATCGAGTTTCAATTCCTCATAGGTACGATCAAAACCCTTATGACGCAGTATTTCCCCGAATATGAAAGTGATGTGTTTCAATTCCTCATAGGTACGATCAAAACTGGTCATCCGTGAACTTTGCGCCGCTGAAATCGAGGTGGGAGTTTCAATTCCTCATAGGTACGATCAAAACCATTCCTGCGAGCTTGATGTCATCCCAGTTCCGCAGTTTCAATTCCTCATAGGTACGATCAAAACGCCGAGCGCGTGACGCGTGTCGAAGAGAGCGCGAAGGTTTCAATTCCTCATAGGTACGATCAAAACTATTACTACAACCTTGGGGGCTATAAGGTAGGAAGCGGGTTTCAATTCCTCATAGGTACGATCAAAACCGTTTCAAATCCTTCGCGCTGTATCCGTCGTCCACATAAGTTTCAATTCCTCATAGGTACGATCAAAACTTTGCGCCTGGGCATCGATCATCGCCTTCGTGATGCGTTTCAATTCCTCATAGGTACGATCAAAACAAAGAAATGCTGGCGAAGTATTACGAACGCTTGAAACTGTTTCAATTCCTCATAGGTACGATCAAAACGCTGTTTGTATCCGTCCGGCTGGCACAGAATTTGCTTGGTTTCAATTCCTCATAGGTACGATCAAAACGGGTATGTTCCGGGTGGCAATCACCAGCCTGCAAGAGGTTTCAATTCCTCATAGGTACGATCAAAACATCGAAAACCACCGTAAAGTGGTGCTGGCTCGTCGGTTTCAATTCCTCATAGGTACGATCAAAACTTGTTCGAATGTCTCGCGCGCGGGTGCGTTATCCATGTTTCAATTCCTCATAGGTACGATCAAAACTTTGTCAGCACGGAGGAAATCGCGTTGTTTCTTGAGAGTTTCAATTCCTCATAGGTACGATCAAAACCCTGAGCTGGAACCCTGACCGTTACCCTTTATCTCCGGTTTCAATTCCTCATAGGTACGATCAAAACCATATGGCCGCTTCCATCGTTCAGGGCTGGCACCGGGGTTTCAATTCCTCATAGGTACGATCAAAACGCTGTTTACCGCTTCTCATGCGTTCCATTACGTCATGTTTCAATTCCTCATAGGTACGATCAAAACCTGCGCCGGAATTAGATTCGGTCGCTTCGACGCGAAGTGAAGTTTCAATTCCTCATAGGTACGATCAAAACACGATAACTTCCTGATGTCGCCGCTCCTCGTGGGCGGGTTTCAATTCCTCATAGGTACGATCAAAACCCCAAAAACCCCGCAAAATCAAGCTTCTTTTTATCGATACATTTTGCATCAAATCGGCGCCGTCCACATCAGTATATCACACAACCCTTGATGGATCAGCATTTTCCAAACTCCACATTTGTCGTCGACCCCCGGAGGTTTTTGCGCTACCGGGGGTCGACGACAGTTCAGGTCACTCAAAAAACAAAATAATATTACCTTTCTCCACACCACAATATCTCCCGACTGCCTAATCGTTGCACTCGCCACGGACAAATAATGACGGAATTCTCGACTTCATCCATGATCCGCTTCAAGTTAGGCGGCTACTGGTCGCGTGGGAGAAGTTCATGCATAAATACCTAATATGTGCGATCAAAACTCGGCGGTCTCGGCTTCGCGGACGTCGTCTACACCACGCAGTCTCAATTCCTCATGGGTACAATTAAAACCGTCACGATCCTCGAGCGAGCTTTTGCCCGGTATGGCGAGTGGAATAAATCGTTACACAACAGTCATCCCATAAAAGAAAAAGGCGCCACGGTGTGGCAAGTGAATATACAAGTTCGCCCAAATGCGACAAATACCATATTAAGTTATCACAAATTTATCGCCATAATTCAATTCGAACCGCTACTCAATCTTGTCAATTTGAATAAGTCCCGAATTCATCCACGAGCCGTTATCGATACCAATTTGCTCTCCTATCCTCAAAAGCGGAATGAACGGTTTGAGCTGGCCGGCATATACGGCAAATCCAATTATGCCGCCGGCCTTGCCCAAACCGCCATAACCTGTATGAGGTGTCTTGCGCCATTTCAATCTCATCTGAACCAAACGAACTCTTTCCAACGCTTCCTTAAAGCCAGGCAGTTCATGAATCACCTTATCGGACCAAAAACCGGGAAGCATATCATCCAAACGTCGGCATAAACACAAGACCAAATTAGAAAATTCCGGAATTAATCCGCTGTTCCCGCTGTACTCCAGGTTTAGCGGATAAATGAACTTGACCGTGGCCTTGGATACAGATTCATCAAACACCAAATACTCGGCACCTAGCGGACTTATCTTCCCGAGCTCTAGTTTCCGGTCATTACCGGTGTATACTCGTTTTTCTTCAGGGAGCGTTAGCACTTCCAGTAATCTAAGCTTCGAAACTTCCGAATTCGGAAATTTCACGACCATCTCTTCAATAGCCAAAATCATAAACGGCAACAGTTGGTGACTGTCGCCCATAAAAGTGAAGTCAACCGCAAATTTCCCGTTTGATAAACTTGAATTGCCAAAATTGCGAATCACAAAAACAGGCGGCCGATTGGTATTCATCAAACGATCATAGGGACATTCCAGAACATGTTTTTTTTGTTGTGTGTATTCAATCCCGCAAGTACATGCCAATCGCTTCATCGCAGCTTCCAAGCCACGGATAAAAGCTGCGCGCGACGGTACCGCACCACGATTCTGCGCATCGATAACATCAATATCAAAGTGAGCGCGGAATGCGTGAATGTTCAACCGTTCTCCAATCTGCTTGATTAACGATTCGCAATTCAATTCACGAGACTTCCTTATTCCGTTATTGTAGAAACACCATATTGACGAACAAACTTCTTATTCAGGAATTCAATGAAATCCTGAATGGCCTTCTTGAATTTTGAAGTGCCAGCTTCAATCGCAAAATATTCCGACAAGACGGCTTTCGTCTTCTGCGGCCAATCCGATCCAAGTAGCTGGATGACATCTTCGCGCTGCGTCCCCTGAAGCTGGTGCACACGAATGTTGCGTATATCAGAGTAAAATTTCTCCATCTGCAAAAACCAATCCGAATTGGCCAAGTTCTTCCATTTGTCATGTTGCCTTAATACATTCGTACAAAAAATGCGGTCTGATCCTTTTTCGTTACGGTTATCGACAACCGATTTCAACCAATCCGGAAGGCTTACATACTGTCTCTTCAAGAACTGTCCCCAGTTCTTCCGCTCTTCGTCTGTGTTCTGTCGAGCCAGCGAGTATCCGATTGCATCGAAGAATGCAACCTGAATGACCCATTCGAAAAAACTGCTCGCAACATACGTAAACTCGTTCCATTGTTCACTGTCCCAGAAAAAGAGCACCTTGTGCAGATACTCGCTCATAAGCACTTTCAGTTCCAATGATGATGCCGTATCCTCATCTAGCCCCTGATACTTCTTCATGCCCCGCTCCAACATCTCGAGCTCCCGCTTCATGCGATCCAGGAAATTCTCCCCGACGAAAACAGATTGGCAGCGTCCAAGGATGTGCAGCGCCCTGCCAAAGCAAAACAGATAACGTTCATGAAGCAGCTTTATCCAGTCTTTCGCTTCATCCCTGCAGTCATCCAGGAACGTAAACGAAATAGAAGACATCAGAAGGCTTGCTTCGTTGAATTGGCGGGATTCCAGCAATTTTTTCAACAGTCTGAACGTATCTTCATGCCGCAAAAGGTCCGTAACCTGCAATGGACGGATAACCGAGGCATTGGTCACGTTATTATGTTGTACGGTAAAACACTCACGCCGCCTTGGAAAATTAAGCGCACTGAAACCCATGAGCAGATAGTGCGTCATCGTTGGGGCGCCCGCAGTGAAACAAGCGTACAGTTCGTCTTCATCGCGGACGCCCATGGATCTCAAACTCTCGACGGTCATGACATCCTTGTAAAGATGCAACATCTCGATATAATCTGCCGGATTCCCTTGAACATGGACGCCCTCAACAGGAAACCGCAACCCGAAGAAATCCGTTTCTTGCGCCAAATATTGTATGACACGGAACGCCCAATACGTATCTTTCGGATGACCATGAGTGTTTCCGGGCTGCTCCGAATTTTGCAGGGTGTAATACACCAGCATCCTGTCTGGCGTAAGATTTCTCCCGACAAGATATGACACGAGAGCTTTCAGTAATGGTGCGTCAATTTCTTGATAATTGCCGCCCTGTTGCAAATAGTTGTAAATCATCTCACAATGTTCCGCATAGTCTGCTAGCCGTTGCTTTTCCGAGCTATATTGAATATCAGAGGCTCCCAGCGTGACAATGACCCATCTGCGCAAATCGATCCTCCCCCACCTTCAAAGGTAATGTCAACGCAAATGCATACTGCACCACTTCCGGATGGGCAGGGGATATATTTCTCAGCGCTCTTCCGGACCAGTTGCGGTTCGCATTGCTTCCCGCAAAAACCGATCCGGGTATCAAACGGGTGAAAGGCCGTTTGAACGGATTGCCAGACATTCCCCAGCCTTCGCCGAGTTTGCCGTACTTTGTATCAAGCCGATAGCACCCAAGAACTGGATCATGTACGGACGGAACACCGTGGCTCAACCACATGTGGGCATCAGCGTCCGGACAATTAAACCATGTGTCCCGCGCAATCACTTCCACCACTTCGAAGTGTCCCATGCCGACGGATTTGCGCTTGCCGAATCCGCTCAATCCGGTCCGGACCAAATGATATTTCAGCCGATCAAGTTCCCTATCATCCTTCACTCTCGCATATATGGAAATCGTCGTCTCTCCTTCAGGCAATCCATACTGTTCCGTTGCATAAAGTCCGTCTTCATTCAAACTGCGAAAGCTGTAGCGATTAATGACATTGTGATGAACGATGGACATTCGCGGATCGCCTTTGTCAGACAGCGACTCCAGGGCATCGAATCGACCCTGGAGAAGGGCGTCGCGATCAATCCAACGAAGTGATTTGCGTTTCTTCGCCTGGATCGCCTCTTGCAGATCAAGAACGGGCATGTCCGGGCGGTGGGTCGGAGGCAGCATTGGACGGGGCAGCCACTTGCCGATAAAACCGTCAGACAGTACAAGCGGCGGTTCTCCAGCCTCATCAAACGCGTCCAACCATTCCTTCAAAGCCCGTTCTCCCTCTTCATAACGGATCGACCATGCGACATGACCGACCAGCGTATCGGCCTGCCATGGCGTCATCCATTCGGACAAGGGACGAATGACAACTTCAATGTAGCGCATATGGCTCTCCGTTCAGCGTAATATTATCGAATACGATTTTGCCATAACCGCGTGAGCCGGAACCGCCCAAGTAATCCTTCTCCAGAAGGAGCATCGCTTCCGTCACGACCTTCAGATTCTCTTCCGACTCGTTTGAGTACCAATCGAAATTGCGGATCACAATTTCAAACTCGAACTCCGTTCCGGCCGGCACCCGTTCATTGGTACGCAGCGTGCCGTGTTGATGAGCGATTCCTGTCTCACGATGTATGGATGTTTCCTGTTTTTGTTCGAGAAATGAATTTCCGAGTTCTTCCCTCCGCTTGCGGAACAGTTCTTCCCATGATCGTGTCAATCTGGCATCCCGCACCAGAATCCGCGTTGGTCCAAAATTGTGGCTCGGATTCTTGTGCGGACCAAACACGCGGCTGATGGGGCATAACGTGTCCTCGGTTCCATCCTCTTTCTTGCCGCCGTACGGATGCCCACCCTTTCCAACCTTCCCATATTTCAATTCCATTAGGCTGCGCATTTTTCCCTTGAGAGAAGAACCGGGAATGTACGGCATCATCGTGATCGGGTGCTTGATGACAGGATTGTCCAGTCCGCCAATCTCCAGCGTCTCTCGCGAACCCCCGATGCGCAGCGCCGTCTCGCACCGGATAATGCCACGGAGTATACTGTATCCAATCAGAGATTTGACCATGAATCAACACCTCTTACTCCTTGAAATTGGCGACAACACATTCGAAATGCGATACGAACGTCTTGAATGCCTTCAATGACTGCTCGGCGTGCGGAAGGTTCGCAACAATGAACTGATAGAACAAGTACGGCGTATTTCCTGCTTTGCGATTGGCAGCATATTGAGCCAGAGGTTTGAGCTTCCAAATTCTTTCCCTGACTTGCTCAAACTCCAAACCCTCTGCGATTGAGTGGATGATTTTGGATTCATTGTAGAAATTTCGCAAAGCGGAAGCTGTCATTCTATCTTCTTTGAATTTTGCTGCCAACTCTTCCGGCCATCCGATAAACAACTGTTTGAGGGGATAGCCATTCTCGTCAAAGTAACCTTGTGCCAAGTAGCCTTCAGGCAAAGTCAACTGAACATCGTTGCTGCCGCCTCTTCCTCCCCGTCCTTGTCCACCACGACCGCCAAAACGATTTTGCCCTTGATAGACCCCGCGGTTGCCGTTGAATCCTTGATTCATGAATCTCCCTCTTTCGCTCGATATGCGGCAAACAGTCGATAGACAGCGGGCATGAGATACCAGTCACGCGCCGCTTCATCATTTGGAAACCGCCTCAGGGATTCCGCCCATGCGAGCAGATTCCTGCGCTCTTCCCTCAGTTCGTCCCTTATTGGCGTCTTCTCTGTCCTGCGAATGGCGTAATTCAGCAAAGCGTTATATCGCAAACCATCTATCTTCCCATCCCGTACGTATGTTTCGCGCAGTTCCCACAATTCCAGCAGTCTGAGAATAAATTGGCTGCTGCATACGCCCGCTCTTACCCATTCAGCCCATTGCTTCGCGCGTTCCCAGATCGTCGGGAGATCGCTCCATTCCACCGTAATTCCGCAGATCGCCACTTGATTTCGTCCACCTTGATCACCCGCCGGTCTGAACGGATTGGCCTGTTCCTTTGCCTGTTCCAGACGTCGGTCCGCTTCACGCGCAAAAGTGGCAATCGGCGCTCTCGGCGGAACAAACAACAGACTTGCCGACAAAGTGACTTCCGGATTGCCTTCCACAAATTGTTCGAACTCGCGCCGCATCCACACGGCTAAATCGGGGAGTTCCGACCAGGGACCGATCAAGAACATGTCATCGCCACCAGAAAAAACGGTATAGAGATGGGGAAATTTGTCGCTCAGATGCACCGTCAGCCGTTCGCCGAAGAATTCTTCCAGTTGCCGAGATGCCTTCAAATATTCCGCGAACGAGAAATCCCCCTGATCGGAGCGCAATCCGTAAGACAGAAGCAGCCCGAGACGGTCCACGTCAGCCTTGAAAATCCCTAACATCTTCTTGCCTACGGACATACCGGCAAGTCCTTCAAAATGAACGGGGACACCATCCTCTTGGGGAATGTAATTGGAAACGTAGGCTTTGTTCATCCAGCAGGCGGTGGATATGCCCGACAGATCACATGGATCGTCCACCCAGCGTTCCCAGTACCCGGCTTGCCTCATCAGTTCAGGCAATTGCTTAGCATCGCGCAACAGCCATACGTCGTATCGGTCCCACAAAACGCCCGCGTGTTTGCATGGAATCGCATGATTGGGCGCTCCGTTCGACAAATTCCGTCCGATCCACATGGCTTGCGATTGGGGGAGCGCCATGCCATTTTGCTCGTCTTGGCTACAATAGGCGCAAAGCGTCTCGTCCGGTACATCCTCACGAACGGGATGGCGTCGGCAGCTGACACAATACGATCCGGACTGCCGATCATGAAGCCATATGGAATCGTCCCATCGTTCTTCATTGTTCAACTTCAATACTTGGTTGGCCGGCTGCATTTTTGAACGTTGAATAAGGTTGTGCAAACTTCCAATGATGTTTGAGACAGCATCCAACTGATCCACGGATACTCTTTGCGTCGCAAGATGGAGCTGTAACGAACCGTGATACCGGGTATACAGGTATTGGTCCATATCCTTGAGGATCGGCTCCAACTGATCTTCTTCACGAACCGCCAACATAAAAACGCCACCCGCAGTCATAATGAGGTGGCGATAAGACAGTTCCAGGCTATCTAATATATAGAAAGCTGCTGTTTTTGCCAAAAGGGACAGATGAAAACTTCTGGAACGCAGTCTTTTTGCAACTCCACCTTCACCGATATGCGCAACGGCGAACAGATAGGATTGAATGCCGGATAAATCACCCAATACCAGTTGAAAACGCCCGTTTCCCCCGAAGCTAACAGCAATTCTAACACGCAATTCGTCATACAATGACGAAAACGGTCGTTCTGACAGCGCTACATCCTGTAGATGCTTTCGTCCCCAGTCCAACAATTGGTCGAAACGTCCTGATTGATGCAGTAACGTTTGGCGATCCCATTCCGCAAGCAACCTCTTTTGATCATTTTCGGCCAATTTCTGAACCCGGACGGTAATTCGTGAATGTGTGTCGTTATTCAGACGGATAAATGCAAATCTGTTTAGTGACTTGACCATTGGACGACGTAGCGCATCTCTAAGCCAATCCATGGTCTCCTGCCATACAGTATCGGAATGCAAATTAGTCCTCCTTTCCTCTTCTAGATCCGTTTTCAGAAGTGCCACTAGTCGCAGGAAATACGGACTATCTACATCAATACTAACCAATCCTTACTATATTGTAAATATTCTCCGAACGAGTTTTGGAACTAACGCTAATAGCGAGAGATACGATTTTTAATATCCGGGTTGGTAGCTGCAACGTATAATTGGAGCAAAACACCATTCAGAACAGGTTATCAATTCCTCATAGGTACGATCAAAACACTGCCAGCATGATGAATGGACGCCTCGATATGTTAGTTTCAATTCCTCATAGGTACGATCAAAACCGCGAAGTGGCAGTTTACCGGGATCGTCACGGCGTAGTTTCAATTCCTCATAGGTACGATCAAAACGGTCTCCTTCTGCTTTCGACGTACCGTCCCGTCCGAGTTTCAATTCCTCATAGGTACGATCAAAACACCCGTATTCCGATCACGGGACTTGATCCCAAATTGGTTTCAATTCCTCATAGGTACGATCAAAACGTATCCGCAGTGTGTTCATATGCTCATCACTCCTAAAAGTTTCAATTCCTCATAGGTACGATCAAAACGCCGCACATAACGCGCATGTGACGGAGTTGCTGGAGTTTCAATTCCTCATAGGTACGATCAAAACTATATGTCAACGCCGGAATTCATTTGACCCACCAGCGCCGGAATAAAATTGACCCACCTGTGTGCCTGGTGTCGAATAGATTCCGGTTTTTACTTTGTCCTTGAGGCGGTAGCTGTTCCCGCGAATGTTGA
>Ga0310840_101224_pt1 | contig 11301 bp, 10 predicted proteins | sample SM_ome_8_FD_201304 | JGI IMG/M metagenome (GOLD analysis project Ga0310840, IMG submission 201304) | Sorghum-adapted microbial communities enriched on stacked mutant (SM) sorghum from Joint BioEnergy Institute, Emeryville, California... ...
GAGGATCGTCAAGGCTGGCCTGCCCGGCCGCGCCGGCTCGTCTGGGCACCAACAGCATCCAGACCCTCGAGGTCTTCGAGCGTCGCGAGCCGATCCTGCTCGTCGGCCACGACGCCGACGACAAGATGTGGCACCTCATCGGTCCCACCTCAGCCGATCTCGCCAGGGGCAGGGTCGGACACCTCTGGCACGCCGTCGACGAGGACCCCACGCTGGTCGACGTGCTCGACCTGCCACCGGGGCACAGCGCCTACCGGACCCACGTCGGTGGCCCCTGGACCCGCCAGGTCGGCTACCCCAGCCCACGGCAGCAGTAAGAACCGGACCTGGCGAGCCGACCGGGGGCTCCGCGCCGGACCCTGGCCGACGAGTCGGAGTGGCGCAGCCTGTGGGACGAGAGCGGGCACTACGTGGGAGGCCCGAGCCGAGCTCCTGGCCATCCGCAACGTTCTCGCCCGCGGAACAAGCCAGGCAGTCGCACCGCGTGGTGTGCGAGCCCGCGCGGGGCGGTAGGTCGGAGCGGAGCGGTGGGGGTTCGCCCCCCTACCTGCGGCAAGAATGATCAAGGGCCTCCTGAGGTGGGGCCCCGTCATCTGCGTATATGGGTGATTGTGGCTGTGCCCCGGGTGGGATTCGAACCCACACTGGCGGAGGTTTGAGCTCCGTGGCTCTGCCGATTGGCCTACCGGGACTGATGTCACCAACCAGGGTAACCGCTACGCTAATCTTCGCGACCGCGAGCGGCGAGGGGCCGACCACCCCCCGGCCACACGCGTGGAGCGAGCCGTCGGGATCGTGATCTCATGAGTGAGAGGGTAGCCGTGTCCGAGGGGCGCCGCCGGGTTCTTATCGCCGAGGACGAGGCTCTGATCAGGCTGGACCTGCGGGAGATGCTCGTCGAGGAGGGCTACGAGGTCTGCGCCGAGGCCGGCGACGGTGAGGCGGCCGTGAAGCTGGCCCAGGAGCTCAAGCCGGACCTGTGCATCTTCGACATCAAGATGCCGATCATGGACGGGCTCGCCGCGGCCGAGAAGATCGCCAGCGAGCGCATCGCGCCGGTCGTGATCCTGACCGCGTTCTCCCAGCGCGAGCTGGTCGAGCAGGCGCGGTCGGCGGGCGCGATGGCGTACCTGGTCAAGCCCTTCCAGAAGAGCGACCTGGTGCCGGCCATCGAGATCGCGCTGTCGCGGTTCGCGGAGTTGCGGGCGCTGGAGGCCGAGGTGGCCAACCTCGCCGACCGGCTGGAGACGCGCAAGCTGGTCGAGCGGGCCAAGGGCATGCTGATGACCGCGTTCAACATGACCGAGCCGGACGCCTTCAAGTGGATCCAGCGCGCGGCCATGGACAACCGCATGACCATGAAGCAGGTCGCCGAGAAGATCATCGCCGAGAACCTGACCGGCGAGAAGTCCGAGAAGTCCTGAGCCATCTCCCGGGGTGGTCGCTCCCCGTCCGGCCCGCGGCCGGGGCGACCGTACGGTCACACCAGCGCCGTCCGGTCACCGCAGCCGCATCGGTGCCATCCGGGTGACGGGCGCCTCTGCGCGGCGCCGTGGTTCTGTCGGTCGTCCGGACTAGGCTCCGTTGCGTGACCACCGAGGCGCCACGACTGCTGCTACTGGACGGGCATTCGCTCGCATATCGGGCATTCTTCGCGCTACCGGTGGAGAACTTCTCGACGACGACCGGGCAGCCGACGAACGCCGTCTACGGCTTCACCTCGATGCTGATCAACGTGCTGCGTGACGAGCGGCCGTCCCACATCGCGGTGGCGTTCGACGTGTCCCGCAAGTCGTTCCGCACGGACCTCTACGCAGAGTACAAGGCCAAACGCGCTGAGTCACCAGCCGACTTCAATGGCCAGGTCGGCCTCGTCCAGGAGGTCCTCGCGGCGCTGCGCATCCCGGTGCTGCAGAAGGAGGGGTACGAGGCGGACGACATCATCGCCACCCTCGCCGAGCGGGCTCGGGCGGAGGGCATGGAGGTGCTGATCTGCACCGGTGACCGCGACGCGTTCCAGCTCGTCCGCGACGGCGTGACCGTGCTGTACCCCAAGCGGGGGGTCTCCGACCTCGCCCGCATGGACGTGGCCGCGGTGACCGCGCGGTACGGCGTGGGCCCGGAGCACTACCGGGCGATCGCCGCGATGGTCGGCGAGTCCAGCGACAACCTGCCCGGTGTGCCGGGCGTGGGGGAGAAGACCGCCGCCAAGTGGATCCAGACGTACGGCGACTTCGACGGCGTGGTCGCCAACGTGGACAAGATCAAGGGCAAGGTCGGCGACAGCCTGCGCGCGCACCTGGCGGACGTGCTGCGCAACTACGAGATCAACCGGCTCATCACCGATCTCGAGCTGCCGATCACCCCGGCCGACACCCAGTGGCGCGGCTGGGACCGGGAGGCGGTCCACCGGGTCTTCGACACCCTGCAGTTCCGGGTGCTGCGCGACCGCCTCTACGAGTACCTGGAGTCGGTGGAGCCCGAGGCCGAGGCCGGCTTCAAGCTGACCACCGCGGTGCTCGGTTCCGGTGAGGTGCGCGCCTGGCTCGACCGCCACGCCCCGGTGGGCGCCACGGTCGGCGTCGCCGTGGCCGGCACCTTCGGCCGGGGCACGGGCCGGCTCTCCGGCATGGCCGTCGCCACCGCCGACGGGCCGGCCGCCTGGTTCGACCCGACCGCGCTCGACGCCGACGACGAGGCGGCGGTCGCCGCCTGGTTGGCCGATCCGAACCGGCGCAAGGTGATCCACGACGCCAAGCCGGCGCTGCTCGCCTTCGCCGCGCGCGGCTGGGAGTTCGACGGCCTGGCCACCGACACCGCGCTCGCCGCCTACCTGGCCAAGCCCGACAACCGGTCGTACGACCTGGTCGACCTGGCGCTGCGCTACCTGCAGCGCGAGCTTCGCATCGAGGGGGCCGACGAGGCGCAGCCGGCGCTCGACGGGCTGGCCAGCGTGGGCGGGCCGGGCGAGCACGCGGTCGAGGAGAACCTCATGCTCCGCGCCCGGGCCACGCTCGACCTCGTCGATGCGGTGCAGGCGCAGCTCGGGCGCGACGGGCCGGACGCGGCCGCGGCGGCGCAGCGGTTGCTCGGCGAGGTGGAGCAGCCGCTCTCCCGGGTGCTGGCCACCATGGAGCGCACCGGCATCGCCGCCGACACCGACTACCTGTCCGAGCTGGAGGCGCACTTCGCCGGTGAGGTGAAGGCGGCGGCCCAGGCCGCCTACGCCGTGGTGGGGCGCGAGTTCAACCTGGGCTCGCCCAAGCAGCTGCAGGAGATCCTCTTCGTCGAGCTGGGCCTGCCGAAGACCAAGCGCATCAAGACCGGCTACACCACCGACGCCGAGGCGCTGCAGAGCCTGTTCGCCCAGACCGGACACCCGGTGCTCGAGCACCTGCTGCGCCACCGGGACGTGTCCAAGCTCAAGTCCACAGTGGACGGCCTGTTGAAGTCCGTCTCCGACGACGGCCGCATCCACACCACCTTCTACCAGACCGTGGCGGCGACCGGTCGGCTGTCCAGCACCGACCCCAACCTGCAGAACGTGCCGATCCGCACCGAGGAGGGCCGGCGCATCCGGCGGGCGTTCACCGTGGGGCCGGGGTACGAGGCGCTGATGACCGCCGACTACAGCCAGATCGAGATGCGCATCATGGCGCACCTGTCCCGCGACGAGAAGCTCATCGAGGCGTTCCGGTCCGGGGCGGACTTCCACGCCGCCACCGCGTCGGTGGTCTTCGGCGTCGACGTCGACCAGGTCACCGCCGACCAGCGGCGCAAGATCAAGGCGATGAACTACGGCCTCGCGTACGGCCTGTCCGCCTACGGGCTGTCCCAGCAGCTGGGCATCAAGCCGGACGAGGCCAAGGTGCTCATGGACGGCTACTTCGAGCGGTTCGGCGGGGTGCGCGACTACCTGCGCTCGGTCGTCGCCCAGGCTCGGCTCGACGGCTACACCGAGACCGTGCTGGGCCGGCGCCGGTACCTGCCCGACCTCAACAGCGACAACCGGCAGCGGCGCGAGATGGCCGAGCGCATGGCGTTGAACGCGCCGATCCAGGGCTCGGCGGCCGACATCATCAAGGTGGCGATGCTGCGGATCGATGCCGCCTTGCGCGCCGCCAAGATGCGGTCCCGGATGCTGCTGCAGGTGCACGACGAGCTCGTCTTCGAGGTGGCTCCGGGCGAGCGGGAGGCGCTCGAGGAGCTGGTGCGGACCAACATGGCCGGCGCCTACCCGCTCGACGTGCCGCTGGAGGTCAGCGTCGGCGTCGGCCCCAACTGGGCCGCTGCGGAGCATTGAGGCCACGTCGCGACGGCGCGAGACTCCCGCGTGACCCTCGTGCACGGCGCCCCGTCCACCGTCGATCCTGGCAATGATCCAGGGCTTGGCGTGGTGAGTCGATCGTCGACCACCACTCCAAGCCCTGGATCGACTGAGCCGGGGGTTATCGGCCCTAGATCAGGTGAGCCGGGGGTTACGGGGTGATCAGGTCGCCCCAGGCGTCCGGGTTGGTGGCGGCGCCCGGGTACACCTGCACCGTGTGGAACACGTCCAGCGCGCTGGTTCCCAGTTCCGTGCTGAGCGTGACCGTCAGGGCCAGCCCGTCGACGTCGTAGACCGTCACCGAGTCGCACACCGCCGACCCTTCGCAGCCATTGAAGGAGGCGGGGTGACCGTCCACAACGGACGTTGCCTCCGTCGCCGTGGCTCCCGTGTCGGCGGTGACCCACACCAGCGGGATGGTGAGGGACGGCAGGAGCAGCGGGTTGTCGGACTCGGCCTCGCCGCCCATGGTGAACGTGACCCGGAACCGGCTGACCCGTGCGCCGGTCGGGCTCGTCGCGTGCTCCACGGTCGTGTACGACACCTGCGTGCAGTCCGGTAGCGGCAGCGAGAACGGCGACGTCACGGGCGTGTCCACGCCGAGGACCAGATCCGGCGCGACCTCGGCCGCCAGATCGTAGAGTTCGGCGAGATCCGTCGCGGGCGTTCCCGTCGGTGCCCCGACCGGAAGCTGGCCGGACGTGTCGGCCGCCGTCACCAGCACCCAGGCGCCGGGGCTCCACTGCCACGCGATGCCCACCTCGCTGGGCTGCCCGCTGTAGCTCCGGTTGGGCAACAGGTACGCGGGCGCCCCGTTCACCGGGTCGGTCGGCGTACCCTCGGCCGGGTCGAACGGCGCGGGCATGGTGTTTCCGACCTTGTAGTGCGGCACCCCGCCGGCGGCGTACAGGGTGACGGTCACCCTACGGTCACCGGTGGGGTTCGTGAGTTCCGCGACCTGGAAGTACGTCCCGGTGGAGTAGGCGCTGACCTGGTACCCGGTCACGCCACTGGCGTCGATCGCGTACGTCAGTGGATCGAAGTACTCCCAGTTCTGTGCTGGTGGGCGAGCCGCCAACGAGCCATCGGGGCCGCAGATGGCCGGGGTCGGCGGCGCACTCGGCAGCGCGGTGCCTCCGGCGGGCAGCAAGCCCCGCAGCACCGGGACGGCCGTCGCCACCGCGAGCGTGGTCACGCCAGCAACCGCGACGCCGCGCAGCCGGTTCTGGCGGCGGGCACCGGTCAGGGCCTTGTCGGCGAGCCGGTCCGGCACCGGTAGCGGGGGTACCGGCACGGCGTGCAGGTCGTCGCGAAGTCGGTCTTCGAAGCTCATCGACAACTCCAGTCAGTGGTCGGAGGGAAGAGGCACGGAGCGCTCGGCGGGGAGGGGCACGGGGCGGTCGATGCCCCGCACTGGCGGCGGATCGGGCGCGACGGTCGGTGACAGGGCCACGGGTCCCGCGCCGTTCGGTGGGGGATAGATGGCCCGGAGCTTGGTCAGGGCCTTGGCGGACTGGCTGCGTACCGTGCCGACCGAGATGCCCAGCAACTCGGCCACCTCGGCCTCGGATCGGTCCTCGTAGTAGCGCAGCACCACGACCGCGCGCTGTCGCGGTGGCAGCGCCCGCAACGCCGCCATCAGCCCGGGCCGCAGGTCGACGGCGACCTGCTCGTCCCGGTCGGCCGGGTGGTCGGGCGGAGCGGAGACCAGCGTCTCCGGTCGTCGGGTGCGCGAGCGCCACCGGTTGATCTGGTGCCGGGCCATGGCCCGCCGGACGTACGCCTCCGGTTGGTCACGTTTGACGATGTGCGACCAGCGGCGGGCGGTCGCGATGAGCGCCGCCTGCAGCAGGTCCTGCGCGTCGTGGATGTCGCCGCCACTGAGGAAGTAGGCGGTCCGCAGCAGATCCGCCGACCGGGTGGCGACGAAATCGCGGAACTCTCGCTCGTGCTCTGGGCTCATCGACCTGTCGCGTCCTCTCACCCGCTGTCACGCTTCCGGCCTCTACGACACCGACCCGAGCCGCCACGATGCCTTCCCCGGGGCGGTCGATGCCATTCCCGCGTTGATCTAGGGCGTAGAGTGGTGATTGAAGATCAACTCACCCCTCCAAGCCCTAGATCAACGGGGTAGGGAGTGATCAACGGGAGAGGGCGACGTGATGACGCGAGCCGGGACGGCTCAGGGAGCGATGGGAGCGCCCCAGGCGGCCGCGTCGGTGGCGGCGTTGGGATAGGCCCTGATCGTCCGGAAGATGTCGGCCGCTCGCGTCAGCTTCTCGTCGGTGGACGACGCTCCTGGCAGGTCGGCGGGCGCGATCGCCACGGCAAACCCGGAGTACTCGTACACCGTCAGCACAAGCAGGTCGGGGTACCGGCCGCCGGGGTTGGCCTCGTAGTAAGCCGGGTAGCCGAGGTCCTGAGGGTAGGGAATCGCCTCTTCGGGCCGGTCGTCGGCGGTCGCGTTGATGGGGCTCGTGGAGACCGTCAGATCGGGGAAATCCCAAATCAGCGGCCGGGCCGTCGGCTTGTCGGAGCCGAGCACGTCGAATCCGATCGCGAAGGCGTACGGTGTCGTCTCGGGAAAGGCGTAGAGTCCGCCGGCGTTGTAGTGGAGCATGCTCGCCACCGGGTACAGGCCGTCCGGCACGGGCAGCGCGATCGGTGCGGTGACCGGTTTCCTGACGCCCAGGGCCAGCCCGTCCGCGATCTGGCGGGCGATGGCCCGCAGCTCGTCGCGCGGCCATGCCGGCCGGGACTCGACCGGTCCGACCGGTTCCGCCGGTACCACGATCGCCCAGGCGCCAGGGGTCCACTGCCACGCGAGGGCGACCGGGTCGGCGGGGTCGTCCTGGGGAAGCCAGTAGGCCGCGGCCCCGGCGACGGGATCCGCCGGCTCGCCCTGCGTGGGATCGACCGGCGTCGGCGACCCGTCCGCGTTCGACACGAACGGTTCGCCGTCGCAAGCGAACAGGGTGACGGTGGCTTCCCGGCGGGTGTAGCTGTCCAGCTGCACCCGCTGCCAGGTGAGGGCGGTGGTGACGGTCACCACGGAGTGCCCCGGGACGCCGCTGGCGTCGATCTCGATGAGGAGGGGATCGAACCGCTGCCAGGTCAGCATCGAGTCGCGGGCCGGGTGCGGACTGCCGCACGCGTCGCTGAGCGGGACCGGGGCGACCTGATGGGAGAGCCAGCCAGGCACGGCAAGGCCAGCTGCCGCCACCGCAAGCGCCGCCCCGCCCGCCCCGAGCGCGGTGCGAATCCGGCGCTGGCGCCGTCCCGACCGGACGGCCCGGTGAATGTCCACACGCGACGGTGGCAGTTCCTCGTCGCGGAACTGATCCAGGATGTCGGTCATGTTGATACTCCAGAGTCCAGCGGGCTGCCAGGGCGTGACCTGGCAGCGGGGGCGGGGTCATCGGACGCCTCGGGCTGGCCGAGCAGCCGCCGCAGGGCGTTGAGGCCGTCGTACGTCTGGCTCTTCACCGTCCCTGGCGCGATGTCGAGGATCTGGGCCACCTCGTCAACGGAACGGTCGGCGAGGAATCGCAGCACGAGCACGGCCCGTTGCTTCGGCGGCAGGGTGGCGAGGGCGTCGCGCAGGAGCATCCGGTCGGCCACCGGTCCGGCCGGATCCTCGGTCGCGGAGGTTGTGAGCCGGGCGTCACCGGTATCGGACCCGGCGAGCGTCTCGCGCAGCCGGACCGACGACCACGGCCGTCGCTGCTCGTCGAGGAACGCGCGCAGCAGAATCTTGTAGAGGTACGCGTCGAGGTTGTCGGCTTGCTTCGCCCGCCGCCAGTGGATGTAGAGACGAGTGATCGACTGCTGCACCAGGTCGTCGCCCCGGTGCGGGTCGCCCACCAGGTTGGCGGCCATCCGGCGTAGCACCGGTAACCGGCCGGTCACGTAGGCGATGTAGTCCGCCTCGTCCCTCGCGTCCACGCCACCTCCTCGGCCAAGTCCGGCGCGGACGAGCCGGACCGTGAGGCACCTCTACCACGACGACGGGCCGGGTCCCCGGTCGGGTTGGGTGAGGACGGGCGGATCCCGGTCGGTTGGGTGAGGACGGGCCGGGCCACCGGTCAGGTTGGGGCGACGATAGTCGGTCGCGTCGACGACGGCGGCGTCGCTACTGTCGCGACCATGGCCGACTCCGGACGACTGCCCGAACTGTACGTCGCGGTGGACGTAGAGGCGGACGGCCCCATCCCGGGGCCGTACAGCATGCTCTCGCTGGGCATGGCGGTCGCCGGCCGCCCGGACCTGCGGTTCTACACCGAACTCAAGCCCATCTCCGACGACTACGTGCCCCAAGCCCTCGCCGTCTCCGGGCTGGACCGGGAGAAGCTCATCGCCGAGGCACCGACCCCGCAGGAGGCGATGGCGGCCGCGGCGGCGTGGGTGAACGGACTTCGGAAGATCGGGCGGCCCGTGTTCCTCGCCGCGCCCGCTGTCTGGGACGGTATGTTCGTCCACTGGTATTTCGTCCGGTTCACCGGGTCCAGCCCGTTCGGGGCCACCGGTTCCGGCGTCGACCTGCGCAGCTACTGGATGGGGCGGACAGCCGGTGAGTGGTCCCGGTCCCGCAAGTCGGACATCCTCCGGGCGATCGGCCTGCGGCTGCCGCATACGCACCACGCGGGCGAGGACGCCGCCGAGCTGGCCGCGATCTTCGACGCCGTCCGTCGGCTCCCGCCGCCCTCGGCTTAGCCCACTGTGGTCGGTGCTCCAGGCGAGTATTGACACGGTTGACTGAAGCTGCGCCGACGCACCGAGAGCGCGTCCACCCAGCCCGGTACGCCGCTCTTGGCCGGCCGGATACCATCGGGGCCCCGTTCACTTCGGACGCCACGACAAGGAGACGAGGCGGTGTTCCTCCCGCGCGCCCGCAGCCGCCGGCGTACGTACGCGCTCGCACTCATCGCCGTGACACTGACGTCGCTCGCTGCGTGCACCCGCGGGGCGAGCCCGCCCGCCGACCCGGAGGTGCGGCCTCCGACGGGCTGGCCGTCCACGCTCCCGGCCGACCGCGGCGTCGGCCCCATCGCGCTCGGCTACGTGGCCGGCGGTGTCTCGTACGTGGTCCTCGACCGCGGCGACCAGTATCTCGTGCCGGGCGACCTGCGTCAGGGTGGCCAGGCGTCCCTGTCGCCGGATGGACGGTGGCTGCTCCACGGCGGCACGTTGTACGACGCCGAGACCGGCGCGACGACGACCGTGGCGCTCGCGGCGGCGCCCCAGTCCTGGTCGCCGAACGGGCGCTGGCTGCTGACGGCCTGCTCCTCAGACGGAACCGGCTCACGGCAGCAACTGCTGGACACCGAAGCCGGGAGCACCCTCGACGTCCCGGAGCTTCCGTCCGAGGACGAGGGGTCGTGCGGCATGGTTGCCGTGCTGGACGACGGGAACGTCGTGGCGGCCGTCCTGCCGGAGGCGTCCGGCCCGGTGCGCGAGGCCACCCTTCGGGTGGTGAACCCGCGGACGAATGACTTCGTTCGTGAGATCGAGGTCGACCTGGCGTCCATCCTGCAGGGCGAGGAGTCGATCGCGGGCTGGCACGGGCTGCACGGGATGCTCGTCGGTCCCCGGGGCGAGCTGTTCCTGCGCGTGCACGGTGACGCCACCGCGTCGGCCATCGGCGTCGTGATCTCCGCCGAGGACGGGAGCCCTCAGCGCCGCGTCGATGGTCCCGACGACCGTGGGTGGGTGCCGGTGGCCTTCGACGACCAGGGCATCGTCATCGTGCACGGCGACGACGGCGACGGCGCCCGGGTCTCCGTCCTCACCCCGGACGGCGCGGTTCAGCCGAGGCACCAGCTTCCGCCCGGCGCCCGGCTGATGCTCGTGCCCGGCGGCGTGGTCACGGTGTGACATCGACGCCGCGACGATTTCCGATTGCCGGTGCGGCCCCAGGCGCGGGCGGCGGGGCTGTAGGAACGGTACCGAAGACGGGGCGTCAGCAGGGGCGCCGAACAGTTCGGGCTGTCCGCGCAGCGCCGCTGCCGCTGGTCGGTGATGCGTTGGCGTGTGCCGATGCTCTTGCCTGAGTTGCACGTCGCGGAAACGACTCACCACCGTGTCGGGACGTACGGCTCCCAGATGTGTTGGTGTTCGCTTTCCGCGCTAGTGCGGTCGGGGAAGTCATGGCGGCCGTTGGTGGGTGACCAGACGGCGACGAGCCAGGACAGGTCGCGGTGCAGCAGCGCGTGCCACGGCAGGTGTGCCGTCACGAGGTTGAAAAGGCGGAGGGACTCGGCATGAAGGATGTCATCCTCGTGGCCGGGTGTTCTGATTTCCCAAACGACATCGTAGTAGGTCAGGATTGATGGCTCGTCCGGGCTGGCCAGAAAGTTGCTGGTCACCCAGCCGCCTGAGTACGCCGTGTCGCCCGGAATACGCCCAGCGACGACCTGGGTACCGGGCCGGCGGCCGGGCGAGAGCTCCAACCCGAGTGTGTCCGCGATGCGCCGTGCCGCCTCGGTGGGCATCAGCCCGGTACGAAGGAAGATGTGATCTGATGTTGACATGGTCACCTGTCCGGAAGGACGAGGAGTGTCCCGTCGCCCAGGATGATGTATACCTTCTCGGGAATGTACTGTTGGTGCAGTGGCGCCTGGCCTGCGGCCCGGGCGTAGCCACGCCGGGCCTCGGCTTCAGTCAGCCCAACCTTGCGGCCGTCGATGACCACGTCACCGCCACCATGGTCGTCGAGTTGCTCGCCCGCTCTAAGTATATTCTTGCGTACGGCTTCGTTACTTCCGCTGTTGAGAGTCTTTAGCTCGGTCAGGCGACCGGAATCATCGGGGGACCACCGAAACAATGCGTCTGGGTTCTTGAAGTAATCTGGCTCTACGCCACGAACGTGGGTCGGCGCCTCCTGATCCGAGGTGGCAATAGGGTAGGCCAGTCGATTCCGCAGTGCAGGAGCAGCCGGAGTCGGTAGTGGTCGAAGCGTCGGTAGCCGTGGCCGA
>Ga0310840_101236_pt1 | contig 11106 bp, 14 predicted proteins | sample SM_ome_8_FD_201304 | JGI IMG/M metagenome (GOLD analysis project Ga0310840, IMG submission 201304) | Sorghum-adapted microbial communities enriched on stacked mutant (SM) sorghum from Joint BioEnergy Institute, Emeryville, California... ...
AGGCCATGGGGTGTGTCTGGGCAGCTGTCGGATTCGTTCCCTACGTCGGCTGGGCTAAACGCCTCAAAGTTCTCGACAATATAGCCGAGCTAGGCGCGGTGGGCAGGTTAGGAAAGGCGGCATGTAGCTTCAGCGGCGAAACAAGGGTCCTTATGGCCGACGGCACGACCAAGGCTATCAAGGACATTAGAGTCGGGGACCTAGTCCTCGCCACCAATCCCGAAACCGGTGAACAGGGCGCCCGAAGGGTCGCCAACCTCTGGGTCCACGAAGACCAAGTAGCCGGTCTCCAAATGGCCGACGGCAGCGCCGTCACCACCACCGAGGATCACCCCTTCTGGAATCAGACCGACCAGCAATGGCAGGAGGCGCAGCAACTGGATCGTGGCGACCTGCTGCAGACAAGTACCGGCGCTCGCCTTGCGGTGGATGGCATCGACTGGCGCACCAGTCGCCGGGCCATGGCGTACAACCTCACGGTCGACGACATCCACACATACCATGTGATTGCCGGTGACGCCCCGGTCCTCGTCCACAACTGCGGCGGACCTATCCGGGTTTCTCCTTCGGCTCAGGATTGGGGCACCAAGGGGGCTCACGTGCATGTGGGTAATCATGAGGTGCGAATTTTTCCAGATGGACGCGGTGGGATTGGTGCGGAGCCAATTCGGCTGCGTTCAGGCGTTGCCACGCCCCAAGACGTCCAACGGGCAATCGATGAAATCCGCAGTAATCCACAACTTCGCGCTGACCTAATCGATAAAGCGCGTAGTGCAATGGGGAGTATGAACAGCGGTGAGTGGGGGATGGATAGGAATCGAGCCGCAGAACTGCACTTCCTAATTAGAGCCTTGGAGCAAATGGGATGACTGACCTCGACTTCTACCTGGATGCGCTTCTGTCTGGGCTGGTCTGTGGTGTAGGTCCAGGTTCCACCTCCGATGAGGTTGAGAGAGCGCTGGGTCGGCAGTTCGTGGATGATGCGCGGAGGCACTGGATGCGCCGCGATTACGGGCTGGTGGAGCTTTATTTCAATCGCATTGAAAAGAACTGGATATGCTTTGGTTTAACGATTCAGGTCCACCGAATATCTGAACTGGGTATAGACATTATACCTTCCGTGCTGGTTGATCGGTATGGCACCTTCGCCACCTCGCTTGGGGTCGATGTCCTTGTTGATGCTGTTAGCGCGGAACGAAGTCGCAATCTTGTCCGTGAAGGCGTCACGGGAGGGTTCGTTCGTTATCGCCTCGATGGGACAAATTCCTTCGTTCATGCCGTCCAGGTCCAGTCAGAGGAACTAGGTGTGTGCGCCGGCCTTGAGGAAGTCTGGTCTATCGAAATAGGGAAACGTCTTTTCGGTGATCAACAGAGTTGACTGGTGTGATTGGTCCCGCGGGGATCAGTGGGCGGTGCTGGCGGAGCATCATCGTGCGATCCCGTAGTACGCTCATGGAGCAGACTGCTTGACTGGCCGACGGCGCGCCATCACTACTACCAGGGGATCACCCCTTCTGAGATTCAGACTGATAAGCAATGGCAAGAAGCGGTTGAGCCCCGAGTGTGGTCGTCGGAGTCGGGCCGGCGTGCGTACCCTTGCCCTGCAGAGTCCGCCGTTGGTGCACGGAAGGGAACCGCCGGACATGCTGGTCGCCCGGTCACCGGAGGAATGCCACCTCTACATGGAACTGCAGCCCTGTTCCTGCGGGGAGGACGGGTTCACCTGGTCGCGGCACCGGCAGGAGCGGCGCGGTGACCGTCTGGTCTCGGTGTACCAGGGCCCTTGCTCCCGCTGTTCGGCCCAGCGGCGCTTCGAGTTCGAGGTACCGGCGGTGCCGCCTCCGCCGCCCGCGTACGGCGGAGAGGAGCCGTCCCGGATCGTCGACCCCGGCGAGTTCTACGCGGTGAGCGCCGAGCTGGCCGAGAGCGTTCCCGACGACCCGGCGGCCCTCGCCCCGGACGATCTCGACGAGGCGTACGGCCTGGTCGAGATGTCCGTGGCGGCGCTGGCGGAGGTGCTCAAGTTCGTTCCGGCCGGGGCGGACGCCGTGCCTCCGGAGGCGTTCTTCACACCCGGCGGCAGGCGGGTGTACCAGGCCCGTCCGGCAGAGTTCGGGCGTGACCGGCTTGAGGAACTGCTCGCCGACCGCCGGCGCAGGCTGGCCGCCTACGAACGGGCCTCGTCGAGGTAGCCGGCGCCGGCCCGGATCAGCACCTGGAGCCGGTGGAGCACGTCGTCGAGCACCAGGTGGGGATCGACCTTCTGACCACCCGGCTCGGACTCGATCTCCGCCAGCGCCCGGCAGACGTCCCAGATGTTGGCGTGCAGCGGCGCCCACTGCCAGAGCTCGTAGCTCAGCTCGTCGACCACGGCCAGCGGCTGACCGATCAGGCCGAGAAGAAAACGGTCCGGAAGCTCCGGGTCGATCCCCAGCCCGGTCAGCAGCGAGTGGAAGCGGTGGGCGCGGGCGAACACGACGGCCTCCTCGGTGCCCGGTGTCACCTCGGCCAGCGCCCCCTCGGCCAGCAGGTCGGCGAGAACCGGCGTCACGTCCTGTCCGTCCCGCCGGCGTACCGTCTCGGCGAGCGCGGCCACGGTCCACGGCTGGTCCGCCGGGTCGCCGGGCAGGCCGTGCGCCAGGGTCCACAGCCCGAACTCCTCGTCGGAGAAGAGCCGGACCACGCTGTCGCCGAGGCGCAGGCGGTGGTAGGCGAGCGGTTCGTCCGGTCCGGGATACACCGCGCCGAGGTAGTGCCCGAGCGGGAACAACAGGCCGCCACCGGACGGCGCCTCCACCCTGCCCTCCGTGCTCACCGCAGTCCCTCCAGGACGGCACTGCGGCGAACCACGTCGAGGTAGACGGCCTGTGCGGCGAGCAGCCCGGTCAGCGCGGCGAGGAAACCGGCGAGCACGCGGCCAGGATCGCAGAGGTCGGGATCGGTGCCGCCGGCCTCACGCTCCTGCTCGGCGAACGACTCGCAGGCCGACCACAGGTCGGTCTCCTGGCCGGCCCACGACCACAGCTCGAAGACCGGCCGGCTCACCTGGACCACGGCGGCGCCGATCAGACCGATCGAGTACAGCTCCGGCTCCTCCGGCGAGTTGCCGAGGCCCAGCAGGGTCGGTACGACCCGGTGGGCGCGGGCGAACGCGGCCGCCGCCGCGTCGTCCGAGGGGAACGCGGCGAGCAGTCCGCGGCCGAGCAACCGGTCGACGACCGCCTCCGGCGCGGCGATCCCCTGGGCACGCAACTCCCGCTCCAACAGGTCCAGGCTGGGGGGTCCGGCGGCGGGTGTCTCGTCCGTTCCGTGCGCGGCGACCCACGCGAGGAACTCGTCATCGGAAACCTCGTGGATCTCGGTGCCGCGCCGGATCTCGTGTCGCGGCTCCGCGTCGTCGTCCAGGTCGCCGGGAAAGCTACCGACGAAGAGGCCGACGGGTAGCACGGTCGGCGGTCGGTCCGGGGCAACTGGCACCGGCACATGCTAGCCCGGTCCGTACGCCCGAGGGCTGCCGTCCGCCAGCCCAGCCAGTAGGGTCGCAGGCATGACACTGCGGTTGGCCCGTACCAGCGCCGAGGCCTACCTCTACATGGAACTGCATCCCTGCGACAGGTGCGGGGAGAGTGAGTTCGAGCCGGTCAGCGCCGTGGTCTCCGTGCAGGGTGACCTGGCCAGCCGGTACACCGGGGCCTGCCCGAGCTGCGGGAACGAGCGTGAGTTCATGTTCCGGATCCCGGAGCAGCCGCTTCTGGTCGACCCGGAGAACCCCCGGTTCGGCGCCGACCAACCCTCCGAGCTGCTGGACCCGGGGGAGTGGCTCTGGGTGGCCGACACGATCGCCAGCAGCGTCCCCACGAACCCGGACGGGCTGAGCGCGGAGCAGCGACGTGACGCGCGGGTGGACCTGCGCGGCGCGGCGGCCGCGGTCGACGAGGTGCTGAAGTTCATCCCGCCCGATGCGGACGCCGTACCGGTCGGGGCGTTCGACAGCGACCGGGGACGTGAGGTCTACCAGGCCGAGCCGGGCCGCTTCCGCCGGGCACGGCTGGAGGCCGTCGCCCAGACGTACCGGGAGTTGGCCGAGCGTTTCGCGACCTGAGCCGTCCTCCGGTCCCGGCGTGGGGCACCTCCGCGGATCCGGTACGTCGGGCGTCCCGTTCCGGCCGTGGTCGGGGTGCGGACCCGTCGCGGCCCCCGGTCGCCGCGGGTCCCGCTCGGCACCGCCGGCTCCCCGCGGCACCGCCCGGGCTCGGCTCCTGCCACACGGCGCGGTGTTCCCGTCACCTGGTTCGGCTGGATCCGGCCACCGCGCGCGGTGACAATGGAGCGTCGGGCGCCGAGCCCGTGTGGGGGGGGCATACGGACGAAGGGAACCGGCATCATGACCGAGCGGACCGGCCCGGTCCCGACCGCCGAGCTCACGCTCACCACCATCAACGTCAGCGCGCCCGATCCCGGCGCGCTCGCCCGGTTCTACCGGCGGCTCCTCGGTTGGGAACTCGTGGCCGAGGAACCGGACTGGGTGTTGCTGCGTAACCCGACCGGCGGCGTCGGCCTCGCGTTCCAGACCGAGACGCACTACGTCCGCCCGGTCTGGCCGGCCGGTCCGGGTGACCAGCAGATGATGATGCATCTGGAGATCAGGGTCGACGACCTCGACCGGGCCGCCGCGCACGCCGAGGCCTGTGGCGCGGTTCGGGCCGGGTCCCAGCCCCAGGACGACGTCCGGGTGTACCTCGACCCGGCCGGTCACCCCTTCTGTCTCTGGCTCGGGTGAGCCGCGCGCCGGCACCGGCGGATCCGCCGGGTTCCGCCTCGCGCCCGCGCCACCTCCTGTGCCGGCATCGGTAGGGTCTGTCGGCGAGGGACGGGACGAGCCACGGGAGTTGGGTGGTGGGACGCACGACGGCGCCGACGCGTTGGGTGACGAGCTGGACGGCGATGCCGATGCTCGCCGAGCCGGACAACCTGCCGCCCGCGCCGTTCACCCGGGCCGGTCTGGTGCTGGCGGACGCCACGCTGCGCCAGACCCTGCGGGTCACGCTGGGCGGTCCGCGGTTCCGCCTGCGGATCTCCAACGCCTTCGGGGGCACGCCGCTGTCGATCACCGCGGTGACGGTGGCACGGCCGGCCGGCGGACGCGCCGGCGTCGGCGACGTCGAGCCCGGCACGGTACGAACGGTGTCGTTCGGCGGGCGGACCTCGGTGGTGGTCCCCGCCGGGGCGCACCTGGTCTCCGACCCGGTCGAGTTTCCGCTGGCGGCGCGGAGCAACCTCACGGTGACGCTCTACCTGGCCCAGGGGCAGGCGTCCACCGCCGTCACCTCGCATCCGGGATCCCGGACCACCTCCCACCTCAGTGCCGGCAACCACGCCGCCGCCACCACCCTGCCCGCGGCGGTGCGGGTCGAACACTGGTACTTCATCAGCGGCCTTGAGGTCGCGGCGTCGCCCACCGCCGCCGCGGTCGTGGCGGTGGGGGACTCGTTGACCGACGGACGCGGCTCCACCACGGACGGAAACGACCGCTGGCCGGACCAGCTCCTCGACCGGCTACACGCCGGCGGCGTCACCGAGGTCGCCGTGCTGAACCAGGGTGCCGGCGGCAACCGGGTCCTGCGCGACGGGCTGGGTCCGAACGCGCTGGCCCGGATGGACCGGGACGTGCTGGCACAGAGCGGGGTACGGTGGCTGGTCGTCTTCGAGGGCGTCAACGACATCGGCACGGCCGCGGCCACCGAGGCGGCGCAGAAGGCGGTGGTCGACGACCTCCTCACGGCGTACGACCAGATCGTCACCCGGGCGCACGCCCACGGCATCCGGGTGTACGGCGCGACCCTGACCCCGTTCGGTGGCCACGACGACTACGACGATCCGGCCGGATTCCGGGAGTCGTCCCGACAGACGGTCAACGCCTGGATCCGTGGCAGCGGTCGGTTCGACGCCGTGCTCGACTTCGATCGGGCGGTACGCGATCCGGAGGAGCCGCGCCGCCTGAGACCGGTGGCCGACACCGGCGACCACCTGCACCTCAACCCGACCGGCTACCGCCTGCTCGCCGAGGCCGTGCCGGTCGAGCTGTTCCGGTCCTGACGCCTCGGCCGGGAGGCGAGAAGGGGGTGCCGGCCGGGCGGCAGGTCCGCGGCGTGCCGGCCGGTGGCCGGGAGTGGGCCACGGCCGACGTCGCGCCGCCGGCCGCGATTGGCCGGCGGCGCGGGTTGGCCCGTCTTCCCCGGTGGGCGGTCGCCGTTGCCGTTCCCGTTCCCCCGGCCGTTTCCGTTTCCGTCCTCCTGCCCGTTCCGGTTTCCCTGGCCCTGGCTTCCGGAGCTGTCCTGCTGCGGGTTCGCGGTGGTGCCCAGGAGCTTTCGGCAGTACGCCTCGACCTTCGCGGCGCCACCCGCGGCGGCGACGAGATCCGGCGTCGGGGGTTTCTCCGGCGCCCTGCCGTTCCCCGCGTTCCGGGCGAGGTATCCGCGGCACCTGCCGACGATCGAAGGTTCCGGGGCCACGTGGTCCTCCGAGGGTGTGCCGGCGCCGTGGGCACCGGGCGAGGTGACGCTCGGCGGCGCGGTCGGCGCCGTCGTCGGGAGGGTCGTCGTCGGGGGAGGGGTCGTGGCTGGCTCCGTGGTGGCTGACTCCGTCGTGGCTGGTGCCGTGGTGGCGGGCGCCGTTGTGGTGGGCCGGGCGCCGGCCGGTACGGGCGTCGGTGGCGTCGGAACCAGCATCTCGGCAGCCAGCGCCGCACCCGCGGTGACGGTGGCGACGCCGGCCGCCGCCCAGGCGGCCACTCCGGCGGTCAACCGACGCCCTGACCATCCGGTTGGGGACGGCTTCCGTGAACCACCGTGGGCCGCCCGATCCGTTCCGCCCGGGTGCACACCGTCGACGAGACGGCTGTGACGGGCCGCCCGGAAGGCGGCGACCGCCGCCTCCTCGCCGTCCAGTTCACCGGGCCGCGCCGGTGCGGCCGCGGCCGAGAGCAGCCTGGCGAGCGGCTCCGGCGCGTCACCGGTCTGCCGGAGCAGGTCCTCGGGCGTCGGCTGCCGGGCCGCGTTCGCCGCCTCGGCCGCGGCGTCCAGCAGCCGCTCCGCGGCCTCCGCCCCGGGCCGTCCCCGTCGGCGGAACCCCATCCATGCTCCCCTCAGCGCCATGCCCGACCCGCCTCGACGTGTGCGGCGGAGCGTACGTCAACCGGCGGACCGACCACCCGTTCCGCCCCGGCGACGTCGACCAGGGGGGCGTCATCCTTGGCGAGTAGCCGCGCCAGCCGGCGCAGGCCGCGGTGGGCGGCGGTGCGGACCGCCCCGGGACGCTTGCCCAACACCCGGGCCGTACTCTCCGCGTCGAGTCCGATGACGGTACGCAACAGGACCGCCTCGGCCTCCGTCCGAGGAAGTGCGGCGATCAACGCGATCGCCGCGTCGGTGCCGAGTCCCTCGTCCGCGCGGTCGGCGGTGTCCTCGGTGGCCGGCAGGTCGGCGAGCGCCTCGACCGGTACCGGCAGCGCGGGCCGGCGGCGTTGGTGTCGCAGGTGGTCCAGCGCGCGGTTGCGGGCGATCCGCGTCGCCCAGGCCCGGAAACCAGGACCGCCGGCGAAGGTGTTGAGGTCGCGGGCGATCTGCAGCCAGGTCTCCGACGCCACGTCCTCGGCATCGGTACCGACCAGCGCGGTCAGGTAGCGCAGCAGGCCCGGCTGGAGGGCACGGTAGAGCAGGCGAAACGCCTCCTCGTCCCCGTCCTGCGCCAACCGGACCGTGGCGGCCAGGTCGTTCGGGACGCTCGGCACCGGTTACTTCCCTCGTCTACGCTGGTGGCCGCCCTACGCTAGGTTCCGACCCTGTCCTCAGGCAAGCGGTGCGCCGATCAGATTCCGTGGCGAACGTCGGCCGCCGTGGCAGGCGTGTCGAGGTAACGTCCGGCCCCTGTGCGGCGCTCGCCCGACGGCCGGCGGCGAGAACCACCGCCGGAGAACGGCAGCCGCCAGGACCAGACGTCACACCCGGGCCAGCAGCGCCTTCTGCACGGTCTCCAGCGGTCCCTGGGGAAACCGTCGGAGCCAGAGTCGGGCTCCCTCGACGAGTACGGCGCAGACGGCCACCCAGAGCGCGAAGACCCACCAGGGCCGTGCGTCGGCGAGCGTGGCGGCGAGCCCGAGACCCCAGCCGTAGCAGACCGCCGCGCAGAGCAGGTTCTGGAGGACGTAGCAGCTCAGGGCGGTACGACCGACGGCGGTGAGGCGGGTGACGGCTGTCGCGACCAGGCCGGTCAGCCGGCCGGCGGTGGCGTCGGACACCGGTGGCGTACCGCCGGAGGAGACGGCGGGGGATTCGACCGTCCCGGTCCGGACGAACCGGTCCAACAGCATCCCGACCAGCCCGAGGTAGCCGAGGGCGACCAGTGGGGGAAGGACGTACCGGTCGATCAGGAAGAGATCGGGCCCGCCTAGCGTGGTCACGACGTTCAGCGGCAGACCGAGCCCAAGCCCGATGCCCGCGAGCCGGCGCCGGATCCGCCGCCCCGTCTCGTCGGCGCCGAACGCCCCGGCCCGGAAGAGCCGGACACCGAGCAGGAAGAGGAAGAGCAGCAGACCGAAGCTGACGATCGGCTCCAGCCGCAGCGCCAGCAGGTTGTCGACCCGGAAACGGAGCTGGTCGAGGTAGCTGCCGGAGCTGAACAGGGTCGCCAGCCGCGGGTCGGGCTCCGGGGCCGTGTCCGGCTCCGCGACCAGAGCGGCGGTGCCCAGCAGCATCAGCGCCAGGTGCAGCGTCCCGGCGGTCCAGAACACCGCGCCCTGTACGCGACGGGACCGGTTCAGCAGCCCGGCAACCACGAGCGCGGCGACGGCGTACCCCATCAGGACGTCGAAGGCGAAGACCAGCAGGAAGTGCAGGGTCCCCTCGGCGAGCAGCAGCGCCGCCCGCCACCGGTAGCGGCCCGGCCAGCGTTCGCCACGCCGCGTCGCCGAGGTGTACTGGATCGCCAGCCCGACCCCGAACAACACGGTGAGCAGCGCCAGGAACTTGCCGTTGGCCAGGAGGCGGAAGAGCGTCTCGACCGGGTTCGTGGCCAGCGGGGTGATGCTGCCGAGGTCGACGAGCGTGCCGTACTCGCCGGCGGGATCACTGAAGATCCAGACATTGGTGGCGAGAGTGCCCAGGATGGCGACCCCGCGCAGCACGTCCAGCAGTACCAGGCGACCCGTTGTGGGCTTCGCGCGCGCGACGGTCGGCAGGGTGGTGTCCAATGGCTTTTCTCCTCGTGGTCGGCGTCGTCTCCCAGCGTCGGCGACCACGGCGCCCGGTGCGTCGTCCCGGGCGGGGAATCCGGGATACCACCTTCTGCGGAGTCGCGGGGACCGCCGGGGTACGGGCGTCGGAGGACGGAAGACGGACGGGCGGCGTGCGGGCCGGGTCGACGCGGCCGGTCCGCGTGCCGTGGCGACCGTCCCGGCCGCGTGCGTCGGCGCGCACGGCCGGGCCGGGTCGTCCGCCGTCACCGGCGGTCCGCTCACCGCCGGGCGAGAAAGACGTCGAGGTTGCGCAGCTGGCGTCGTACGACCTCGCGGAAGCACCCCGCGAGCGAGGCCGCGATCCGGTCCAGGATGTCGGCGGGTAGTCGCAGGCGCTCGATGGAGCCGGGGGGAGCGGTGCCACCGTGCCAGGCGATCACCGCCGTGCCGCCGGGACGGACCACACGGTGCAGCTCGCGTACCCCGGCGTCCAGGTCCGGCCAGATCGCCACGTTGTTGACGGAGACGACGCGGTCCACGCTCTGGCGGGCCAGCCCGGTACGGTCGGCGGTGCCGACCGCCAACCTGACCCGGCCGGCCCGCACCGCCGCGCGGTTGGTCCGGGCCGCCAGCGCGCGCATCTCGGCCGAGGGATCGACGCCGAGGATGACGGACGCCTCGGTGCGGTCGGCCAGCAGGCGGATCAGGGCGCCCGGACCGTGGCCCACCTCCAGGACGCGCTGCCCGGGCCGCACGTCGAGGATCTGGAGCAGGTCGGCCTGCCGGTTGGTCCGGAGCATGAGCAGTCCGGCGAGACGTCCGCGCAGACCGCGTGGGTTGGCGAAGGGGGACCGGACGGGTTGGCCGGTGACCCACGAGCGGGGGGTGTCGTCCACGGCGGCCAGGCTGGCACCTCAAGCCCGCTTGAAGTCAAATCGTCGCATGGAACTCGTTCCCATCGGTGAGGCGGCGCGCCGGCTCGGCCTCAACCCCTCGGCCCTGCGGTACTACGAGGAGCGCGGGCTCGTCGAGCCGGCCACCCGCCGTCACGGGCGGCGGATGTACGGGCCGGACCAGCTTCGCCGCCTGGCGTTCGTCCAGGCCATGCAGCAACTCGGGGTGGGGCTTGAGGCCGTGTCCGCCATGCTGGACGAACCGGGCGGACGGTGGCGCGCGGTCGTGCGGGACCAGATGGCGGCGTTCGACCACCTGATCGCCCGGGCCACCCTGGCCCGAGACCTGCTCGGCCACGCCCTGGACTGTTCGGCCGACCATCCGGTCCGGGAGTGCCCCTACCTGGTCGGGATCCTGGACCGGCGTCTCGCCGGGGCGACCCTCGCGGAGCTGGCCGCCGCGCACGGCCGGGTCTTCCCGGAGGGCGGCGGTCCGCACCTCATCCCCCGGACGTCCGCCGGCTCCGGTCGCGCCGCCAGGCGCGGAGCCGGTGGTACGCCGCCAGTCCGTCCGGCACCCACGTCCACTCGGGCAGCCGGGCCGCAAGCTCCGCCTCGGTGAGGAAGGCGTGCCAGGCGACCTCCTCGGGTTGCGGGTGCACCGGCAGGTCGCACCGCACCTCGTAGACGGCCGACCACCAGGTGTGCTCCGGCGTGTCGTAGAGGAACCGGAACAGCGGGGTCGGCGCGGGTAGCCCGTCGACCCCCAGCTCCTCCGCGGCCTCGCGTCGCGCCGCGTCGTCGTACGTCTCGCCGGCCCCGACCACCCCGCCGACGAACATGTCGTACGCCGAGGGAAAGACCAGCTTGTCCGCGGTCCGCCGGTGTACGAAGATCCGGTCTGCCGCGTCCCGGACCAGGACGAACACGGCACGGTGCCGCAGCCGGCGGGCGTACGCCTCGGCACGCCGCGCCTGCCCG
>Ga0310840_101238_pt1 | contig 11091 bp, 8 predicted proteins | sample SM_ome_8_FD_201304 | JGI IMG/M metagenome (GOLD analysis project Ga0310840, IMG submission 201304) | Sorghum-adapted microbial communities enriched on stacked mutant (SM) sorghum from Joint BioEnergy Institute, Emeryville, California... ...
GTTGCGGGCCACGCGCACGACGTCGTCGCGGAACTCACGGGGATAGGGCCTTGCCATGGGGACATCCTTCCAGCCTGCCCACGCTGGACAAGCCAACTCAGATGTCACCTGTTCGTGCAGCAGACCCTACGTCGTGGTGGTGGCAACGTCCAAAAATTGTCGGATGTCTGTGCCATGATCCGCTCAGCAGGTTTCACCGGTTCTTACCAGGGGGGCTGGACAGGGTGGGACTCAGTACCGCCGCGTTATCGGTCTGGGCGAAGTCACCGAACGCCGACGGGAAGTGGCTGCCGTTATGGCGGCACATGGACGACGCGGCGTCGGTCGCCGCCGACTTGTTCGAAACCTGGCTTCCGGATACCGTCGTGCGGTTGCTGGCGGCGCCGTTCGCGGGGGACAGGGGTGCGGCGAAGTGCGCGGTGATGTTCCTCGCTGCGCTGCATGACCTGGGCAAAGCGACGCCGGCGTTCGCTCTGCAGTGCGAGCAGCTGGCGCATGTTATGCGGGCATGCGGCCTCGAGCTGCCCCTGTCGAAGGGTTCGCTGGTCGACGCTCAGCCGCTGCCTCACGCGATCGCCAGCTACCACCTGCTCCGGCGATGGCTTATCGATCGTGGTTGGTCTGCCCTCAGGGCTACCCCGTGGGCGGTGATTGTCGCCGGCCACCATGGGGCGCCACCGGACTCGCCGTACATCCAGGAGACTCGGCCCGAGGAACATCCGAGCCTCTTCGGTGAGGGAGTGTGGAAGGCGGTGCAGGCCGAACTGATCGGTCGTGTTGCCGACCGGACCGGGGCGGCTGATCACCTCGACGACTGGGCAAACGTCGAACTGACAACCTCCTTTCAGGTGTTGGCGAGCGGCCTGGTGATACTCGCCGACTGGATTGCCAGCAACGAAACGCTCCATCCGTACACGAATCCCGAAGGCGTCGTCGACACCGAGGACCAGGCGGCGAACCGATCTGCGGTGCACAGGCTTCGGCTGCTCGGGCCGTGGCGCCCGGATACCGGCGGGGTCGCGGCCGATGAACTGTTTCGCCTTAGGTTTCGGTTGCCGGAGGGGGCCACGCTGCGACCGGTACAACGCGCCGCCTGCGAGGTTGCCGAACAGATGCCCGAACCCGGTTTGGTGATCATCGAGGCCCCGATGGGGGAGGGGAAGACCGAGGCTGCGCTGGCGGCGGCCGAAATCATGGCGCGCCGATGGGGAGCGGGCGGTTTGTACGTCGCGTTGCCGACCCAGGCGACGACCGATGCAATGTTCAGCCGTGTTGTTGCGTGGCTCGACGCCATGGGCGACGGCGAGCAGCCGGTCGGCGCAATCACCCTGAGTCACGGTAAGGCACGGTTCAACCGGTTGTTCAAGGGGATGCTGGACGCCGGGGCCCCCTCGGAAGTCGGATGCGACGAGGTTTCGCAGGAAGGTGGCCGGAACCATGGTCACGGGGTTGTCGCGCACGCGTGGTTATCGGGCCGCAAGAAATCACATCTGGCCAACTTCGTCGTCGCCACCATCGATCAGTTGCTTTTCGCGGGATTGAAGGCGCGCCACCTGGTGCTCCGGCACTTGGCGCTCGCGGGAAAAGTGGTGGTGATCGACGAGGTCCACGCATATGACGTATTCATGAGCAGCTACCTGCTCAAGGTGATGACCTGGCTGGGCGCATACGGTGTACCGGTCGTGGCCCTCTCGGCGACATTGCCGGCGCGACGCCGCTACTCATTATTGGGCGCCTACCGGCGTGGACGGGCCCTCGCCACCAAAGAGCACAGGTTCGCCAGCGGCGGCGGTGATGAGGGTGCCGAGGGTTACCCACTGATCTCGTGGACAGAGGGAGCGCGCGTTGCCACGCGGCGAAGCGAGCCGTCGTCGAGGCGAACTACGGTGGACATCGATGTGGTGGAAAGCCAAGGTGACGATGAGACAGATGCGCTGATCGGCTTATTGCGAGATCGGTTGTCGGACGGCGGGTGTGCCGTCGTGGTGCGAAACACCGTTTCGAGGGTTCTGCGCACCGCTGTGGCTCTGTCCGAGGCCTTTCCGGGTGAGGTGAGTGTGGCGCACTCCCGGTTCATTGTTGCGGACCGCGTGCGTAACGATGCCGAAATGCTCAGACGATTCGGACCGCCGTCGGCCGGCCCGGAGCGACCGGCACGGCACATCGTGGTCGCATCTCAGGTGGTCGAGCAGTCGCTGGACGTCGATTTCGATCTTCTGATCACCGATCTCGCGCCGATCGACCTGGTGCTGCAGCGCATGGGACGGCTGCATCGGCACGAGCGAGGCAAGGGGCAGTGTGGTAGGCCGCCGAAGCTCAGGAGAGCGCAAGCATTCATCACCGGAGTCGGGCTGGGGGACGGCCCGCCCCGGCTGGATCCGGGCGGGATTGCGGTATACGGTGCCTATCCGTTGCTCCGGGCTGCGGCGGCGTTGCATGACCGATTCGGCGGTGTTCTCGAGTTACCCACCGATATTGCGCCACTGGTGTCAGCAGCCTACGGGCAGGAGAATGTCGGTCCGATTTCCTGGCAGGAGGCCATCGCCAAGGCGTATGCGGAATGGCAGGAGGAACAGCAGCGCCGAGCCGCAGATGCCGAGAAGTTTCAGATCGCTGACCCCTCTAAGCCGGGTCGGCCCATCCTCGGCTGGGTATCGGGGAGCGTGGGTGACACCGATGACGATGCTCAAGGACAAGGACAGGTTCGTGACGGCGATCGCAGCCTGGAAGTCGTACTCGTGCAGCGCGACGCGAGTGGGGAGTGGCATACGCCGTGCTGGCTGCCCGGTGCTTCGGCATCGGTACGGGTTCCGCGTGACGTGGCACCTCAGCCCGATGTGGCCTCGATCCTCGCATCGTGCGCGGTCCGGTTGCCGTCAGCGCTGAGTCACGACGACGCCGTAACGGCTCTTTGGGCCGGCACACCGAAGGTATGGGCCAAGTCGCCGGTGCTGTATCGGCTTCCCGCTCTGGTCGTCGACGAGGACGGCTGGGGCCAGCTCGCCGACTACAGGATTCGCTACACACCCGACCGCGGACTGGAGGTGGACAGGCGGTGACGGACAACGGCCGATTCAACTTGATCGACGACCCATGGGTCTTGGTCCTCGACCACGAGGGGGAGACCCACGAGGTATCGATTCTCGGCCTCCTTGAAGAGGCTCCTCGGTATGCGCGGATCGTCGGCGACGTCGAGACCCAGGCTTTCGCGATCACACGGTTGCTCCTGGCTTTTGTGCACCGAGCACTGGACGGGCCGGACGACGAGGGGGAGTGGTACGAGTTGTGGCAGGCCGATCAACTGCCGGTCGACGATATCAGGCGTTACGCCGAGCGAGTTCGGCCCCGCTTCGATCTCTTCGACCCACAGACGCCGTTCTTCCAGGTTGCGGATCTTCGGTCCGAGTCTGGCGAGGTTTCCGGGCTGGAGAAGATGATCGCCGATATTCCCAACGGCATACCGTTCTTCACTACACGGTCGGCAGCAGCGGTCGGGACAATCACGCCGGGTGAGGCGGCGCGGTGGCTGGTCCATGTACATGCATTCGACCCAGCGGGAATCAAGACAGGTGCGGTCGGCGATCCGACCGCCAAAGGTGGCCGGGGTTATGGCAGCAGTGTGGGGTGGTCTGGTCAGATCGGCGGTGTTGTGCCGCACGGGGCTGATCTGCGGGAAACGTTGGTGCTCAACCTTATCGCGCGCAGTGCGGCGTCGTATGTGCAGCTAGGTGGAGACGACGATCTCCCACCCTGGGAACGTGAACCTGACGGACCGCAGTGGCAGCACAGACCACCTCGTGGCGCGATCGACCTTTATACCTGGCAGACCCGCAGGGTGCGGCTCGTCGGCAACCGCGACGGTGTCACTGGTGTGTTGTTGGCCAAGGGCGACATGATCGAGCCTCACAACCTGCATCGCCTCGACCCGCACACCGCGTGGCGATACAGCGAACCGCAGAGCAAAAAGCGTGGAACAGATGTCTACATGCCCTTTACCCACGATCCCAGCCGATCGGTGTGGCGTGGCCTTCATGCCTTCCTGCCGGCGACGGCCGGCCGGCGGTCATCGAACCGAGAACCGGACCCGTTCCTCGCCCCGGGTGTGCTTCAGTGGATCGCCGATCTCGCGGCACAAGGTTATCTACCCGATGGGTACCGCCCAAGAACCCGGGTGTACGGCGTGCAATACGGTACACAGAACGCCGTCTACGGCGAAATCGTCACTGATGAATTGCCTTTGACGGTGATGGTGCTCCGCGCAGACCACCCTGAAGCGGGCCAGGTGGCGGTATCCGCCGTCCGGGAAGCCGAAGCGGTTGCTGACGAGCTCTGGAAACTGGCCGAGAACGTCGCCCGGGCGGGAGGTGCGGACACCGACACGGGAATCGGCAATGCGGTCCGTGAAGAACTTTATGCCGCATTGGATGCCCAGTACCGCGGGTTCCTCAGCGTCCTTGCGCCGGGGGTCGATCTTGAACAGGCGCGAGTTACGTGGTCCCGGGAGGTGTATGAGGCGACGCGGGCAATCGCACAGCGAGTCGTGCGAGACGCCCCGCCGGCAGCTTGGCTAGGCCGAGAGGTCCGCGGCCGCCTGGTGAACGTTGCTCTCGCGGAGGCGTGGTTCATGGCCGCATTGCGGCGCCTGCTGCCGCTCCAGGTGTTCCAGTCAAGTGAAACGGAGGGGATTCCGGTATGACGACAACCCGTGAGGAGCCGGCCAAAGCTCCGTCAAGACATCGGCTACTCGGAGCTGCAGTCGACCGGTGGCTTCAACGTCTGCAAGCCGACTACCTGGCGGGAGTGCCATATGCCCGGGCGGCTTTGGCGAAGCTGCGCCGAGCCGTGGGTAAACCGGCCGGCAGCGTACCCGAGGTGTGGGCGTACACGCTCGCGGTCGTGCCCACCACGCTGTCGTGGGAGCGTGACGAGCCCAGTCATGCCGAGGAAGCTGCGCATGCGGCGCTGACACTGTACGCGGTGCACCAGCAGTCGATGTCGGTGCCCGCACACCTATCCGGAGTGAGTTTCGGCTCTGCAGTGGCGAAATTGGCGCACGGCGAGAGGGTGAGTGAAGACGCCGTGGCCCGGCGGTTCATGGCGGTAGCCACGGCGATCTCTATGGACGAGGTCCTAGTACACGTTCGTGGTTTGATCACGCAGTTGCGCGCCAAACAGTTGGGTTTCGACTATGCGAGATTCGCAGATGACCTGCAGCGCCTGCTGAACCCGCGATATGCGGCGTCGGTCCGCCTGGCGTGGGGACGGGACTTCTACCGAACCGGTGCCGGACAGGACTCGACCGAGTCAAGTGATAGAGCGTAATCCCGATCGAGTGAGGAGGAACAGACTGATGACCCGAACGATTATTGACTTCCATATTCTGCAGACGGTGCCGCCCAGCAACCTCAACCGAGACGACACCGGCAGCCCGAAGTCCGCTGTCTACGGTGGGGTGCGGAGGTCACGTGTGTCGAGCCAGGCCTGGAAGCGCGCGACGCGAACGGCATTCGAAACTGAACTCGACCGAAGTGAGCTGGGGGTGAGGACACGCCGCATCGTCGAGCTACTCGCAAACGAAATCAGCTCACAGAAACCGGATTTGAGTGACAAGTCAGTGGAACTGGCGACTGAGACGTTTAAGACGGTCGGCATTGTCACCAAAGCGGCCAAGAAGGGCGAGCCCGGGGAGGCCGGCTATCTGGTTTTCCTCAGCAGAAACCAGCTGCGCGCTCTCGCCGAGGCGGCTATCGCTGCAGCGGACTCGGGAGACGTGGCGAAGGCGCTGAAAGAGTCGAACGTGAAAGAATTAGCCGACCGGGAGCATTCGGTCGACATAGCGTTGTTCGGGCGGATGGTCGCCGACGATGCGAATCTCAACGTCGATGCCGCGGCCCAGGTAGCGCATGCGATCAGCGTGCATGCGGTGGAAGCCGAGTTCGACTACTTCACGGCTGTGGATGACGTTGTCGCAGATGCCGATGAAACCGGAGCGGGAATGATCGGCACGGTCGAGTTCAACGCGGCAACCCTATATCGATATGCGACCGTCGATGCGGACCGGTTGTATGACAACCTCGGCGATGCAACCGCTACCCGGCGGGCAGTGGAAGCATTCGCGCGGGCATTCGTGCGGTCCATGCCTACCGGAAAACAGAACACCTTCGCCAACCGGACTCTGCCCGAGGCCGTCGTGGTGTTCGTGCGGGATCGTCAACCGATCAACTTGGTGGGGGCGTTCGAGCAACCGGTACAGGAGACGGAACGCATCGGCCGAGTCAAGCGCGCCTGTGAAGCGCTGTGCGACGAAGCGAAGGAGATCGAACGGGCCTTCGGGGAGACCCCGGTGGCATCGTGGGTGACACGGGTCGGGTCGGACACCGCGAGTCTGGACGACCTGGGTGCAAATGTTGCATTCGATGAGCTCGTTTCGTCATTGGGGCAGACCGTGGCGGAACGGTTGGGTGATCGATAATGAGCGTGCTGGCGATGCGGCTTGCCGGGCCACTGCAGTCCTGGGGTTCCGGCAGCCGGTTCGCTCGTCGCGGCACCGAACGGTTCCCCACCAAGAGCGGTGTTCTCGGTCTGGTTGCTGCGGCACTGGGATTGCGTCGCGACGCGCCGCTTGGCGAGCTCGTCAGGCTGCGCTTTGGGGCCCGCGTCGACCAGCCGGGTACCGTGGTCCGCGACTTCCAGACCGCACACAAGCCGGAGCGGGCCAAGGGCGGTGCGATCAAGTGGACGGCGATGCCGTTGTCGCATCGGTACTACGTCGCCGATGCGGTGTATCTGGCGTGTTTGGAGGGTGACGCGGACGTTGTCGGCAGAATCGACGGCGCCCTGCGGAATCCGGTCTTCCCGTTGTACCTTGGGCGGCGGTCGTGCCCGCCCGCCGGGCCGGTGGCTATTGGGTTGTTCGAGCAGGATCTGGAGACGGTACTCGGTACGCACCCGTGGCTCGCCGGTGAAGCGGTGCAGCGGCGCCACCGTGCGCCAGTCGTCCGGCTCGAGATCGCTCGGGACGCAACGGACGCCGATGAGTTAGCCGAGTTCCTGCGTGATGTGCCGGTCAGCTACGACCCGAATTATCGGAGGTACGACTGGCGACGTGTCGTCCACGACTGGGTGGAGGTGACCAACCCCTCCTGGACGGTAGAGGACGAGCATGACCCGTGGTCGGTTCTGGGGGGATAGCTATGTTCTTGACACGGCTCGCAATCAACACGCGTCGGCGCGGCGCGCAGAAGCTGCTGGCATCACCTCAGGCGATGCACGCCGCGGTGATGGCCGGATTTGCCGAGAACCAGGTCGTGGCTGGTGAGCAGCGGGTGCTGTGGCGGGTGGACAACTATTCGGCGCAGCGCGTGTTGCTCTACACCTTGAGCCCGGTTCGGCCGGACTTCACGCATCTGGTGGAGCAGGCGGGGTGGCCGACATCTCAGTCCTGGGATACGCGGTGTTATGAGCCGCTGTTGGATCGCTTGCGGAACGGTCAGCGCTGGCGATTCCGGTTGACGGCTAATCCGGTCCGATCCGGTCGTCGGGAGGGTTGGTCCGACACGAAGCCGTTAGGGCACGTAACCGTTGAACAACAGGAGCGGTGGCTGATCGACCGAGCCGAGAAGGCCGGGTTCCGCCTTCTGCCGAGAGGTGGCCGGCAAGGAACGCGAGACGCCGCGGCTGTCGAACCTTGCGGTGTGGATCTCGCTGTGGTGGACCGCTCTGTACGGCGCTTCCGGCGGCAGAATCAGTTGGTCACGCTGTCGGTGGCGACGTTCGAGGGAACCCTTGAGATCACCGACGTCGGGGCGATACGCGCGACGTTGACGCGGGGACTCGGCAGGGCTAAGGCCTATGGGTGTGGGCTGCTCACTCTGGCGTTGCCGCGTACCAGGGAAGCTGATCGGTGATATCACGCCGGAAGGCGCGCCCGACAGAACTGGTACGCGTCGGCGACAGAGTGTCATTTCTGTACCTCGAGCGGTGCGTCGTACACCGTGACAGCAACGCCATCACCGCGACGGACGAGCGCGGGACGGTGCACATCCCGGCCGCGAGCGTGAGCGTGCTGTTGCTCGGGCCAGGAACCACGATCAGCCAACCGGCGGTCACGCTGATGGCCGACAGTGGGGCCACGGTTGTGTGGACTGGCGAGCGGGGAGTCCGGTATTACGCGCACGGCCAGCCGTTGGCGGCGTCCACACGGTTACTGGAGGCACAGGCCGCGGCGGTGTCGAATCCACGGTCGAGGCTCCGTGTCGCCCGCACCATGTATGAGCTGCGGTTTCCCGATGAGGATGTGTCACGGCTGACCATGCAGCAGCTGCGCGGTCGGGAAGGTGCGCGTGTGCGTCGCGCCTACCGGGCCCAGGCGGAGCGAACCGGGGTCGAATGGAAGGGCCGGTCGTACGACTTCGATAACTGGGGTGGCGGTGACGCGGTGAACCAAGCATTGTCAGCAGCGAATTCGGCGCTGTATGGAGTGGTCCATGCCGTCATCGTGGGGCTTGGCTGTTCGCCTGGGCTCGGGTTTATTCACACCGGTCACCAGCGCGCGTTTGTGTACGACATCGCCGACCTTTACAAGACCGAACTGACTATTCCGGTCGCTTTCGAGGTCGCTGCGGAGGCGGTGGGAAGCATCGGTTCGGAAGTACGGCGGCGGGTGCGTGACCGGCTGCATGACGGCAAGCTGTTGGACCGTTGTGCACGCGACATTCAGTACCTGCTGCTCGGGCACCGTGAGGAAGACAGTGCCGGCCTGGACGACGTCGACTCGGCGTCCTTGTGGGACGGTGCCGGCCGGACGGTTCCTGGTGGCGTTTCGTATGGGGCCGAGTTTTGACTGTTCTTGTGCTAACTGCGGTCCCAGGTGGCCTACGCGGTCACTTGACGCGATGGCTACTGGAGATCTCACCCGGTGTCTTCGTCGGCCATGTATCCGCGCGTGTGCGAGCACTGATGTGGCAGCGCGTCGTTGAGTGCATCAACGGCGGACGCGCATTGATGATCTACACCGCACGGAATGAGCAACGGCTGGCGTTTCAAGTGCATGGCCATGAGTGGGAGCCTGTCGACTTCGACGGTCTGCACCTCATCCGCCGGCCTGCACGGTCCAATAGCCTGAACACGGAGTCGGCGTCGTGAGCGGAATGTAGCGGTGAGTGTGGGTAGGAAACGGACAGGCGGGGATACCATGCGCGATCGAATTCTGATGCAATTCTCATCATCGAGCGAGTAAACGCGCAGGTCAGGAAGTGTGCTCCCCGCGCAGGCGGGGGTGATCCCAAGCCGAGGGCTGGCGCGTGATCGACATCAGCGTGCTCCCCGCGCAGGCGGGGGTGATCCTACCAGCCGGTGTCCTGGCCCAGCCGCGTTTTGGTGCTCCCCGCGCAGGCGGGGGTGATCCGGGAAGTGTTAAGAGTATCGATCCGCACTCCGCGTGCTCCCCGCGCAGGCGGGGGTGATCCGGAGGCCCGCCCCGCCGAACAGAGCGGTGAACCGTGCTCCCCGCGCAGGCGGGGGTGATCCGAGGGCAAGCCGTTGAAGGCTGTGTTGCAGTCGGTGCTCCCCGCGCAGGCGGGGGTGATCCTAGGAAGCTTTTCGGTGGTGGCGGTGGCGGCGGGTGCTCCCCGCGCAGGCGGGGGTGATCCTGGCAGTCGACCGCATCTCGAGGAGGTGTGGTCGTGCTCCCCGCGCAGGCGGGGGTGATCCGGGAAGACTGATGGCGCGTGAATCTTGGTCCGAGTGCTCCCCGCGCAGGCGGGGGTGATCCGCGGTCAAGTCGACCTCGCAACGCTGCCGCCCAGTGCTCCCCGCGCAGGCGGGGGTGATCCGGGGCGTTTCAGTGACCGCGCCGCGATCCCGCCGTGCTCCCCGCGCAGGCGGGGGTGATCCGCGCTTGCTAGTCATCGGGCATCCTCCCAAAAGGTGCTCCCCGCGCAGGCGGGGGTGATCCGCGCTTGCTAGTCATCGGGCATCCTCCCAAAAGGTGCTCCCCGCGCAGGCGGGGGTGATCCGCTCAAACCCGCTGGCTACCTACGCCCAGACAAGTGCTCCCCGCGCAGGCGGGGGTGATCCTCCGGCGCGGCTGGTGCGCGCCGACTGCGCCTTGTGCTCCCCGCGCAGGCGGGGGTGATCCATACGCGCGATTCGCCTCGATGCACGCTTCGCAGTGCTCCCCGCGCAGGCGGGGGTGATCCGACATCGCCGAACGAGAACCCGATCAGCTATCCGTGCTCCCCGCGCAGGCGGGGGTGATCCGAATCTGATCGGCATTCCGTGGCGGGTGGCGTTGTGCTCCCCGCGCAGGCGGGGGTGATCCTGGGCGCCACAGCGGCACTGAACAATCCGTCCGGTGCTCCCCGCGCAGGCGGGGGTGATCCGATGAGGCCAAGGCGCTGGCTGCCGAGGCCCGCGTGCTCCCCGCGCAGGCGGGGGTGATCCGCCTCGAAAATCGGCCCCGCGACGACGTTTCCAGTGCTCCCCGCGCAGGCGGGGGTGATCCGGGGATTCTGGTGGCGTTTCCGGTCGCGTTCACGTGCTCCCCGCGCAGGCGGGGGTGATCCCTACAGCACCGCGATGAGGCTGCAGCAGCTGTGGTGCTCCCCGCGCAGGCGGGGGTGATCCGGCGGCGGTGAAGTCGGGCCCGTGAGCATCTCCGTGCTCCCCGCGCAGGCGGGGGTGATCCGGTGACCATCATCAGCAAGCTGCAGCATGGCTAGTGCTCCCCGCGCAGGCGGGGGTGATCCGTGATCATGCCGAAGCCTCGTCGGCGCGGTATGCGTGCTCCCCGCGCAGGCGGGGGTGATCCGTGAGTTAACCCCGTTTATGGGTCGGGTCGGGTGTGCTCCCCGCGCAGGCGGGGGTGATCCCGCCACATGCACGTGGTCGTCGTGGCGGCCGGCGTGCTCCCCGCGCAGGCGGGGGTGATCCTTGGTCCGTGACCGTGTGCAGGACATTGCGGTAGTGCTCCCCGCGCAGGCGGGGGTGATCCCGCATCACCGGCTGGAACGACATCGGTGAGCTGGTGCTCCCCGCGCAGGCGGGGGTGATCCGTTGCTACATGCGGCGGGTGCGGGAAACGCTGGAGTG
>Ga0310840_101246_pt1 | contig 11047 bp, 10 predicted proteins | sample SM_ome_8_FD_201304 | JGI IMG/M metagenome (GOLD analysis project Ga0310840, IMG submission 201304) | Sorghum-adapted microbial communities enriched on stacked mutant (SM) sorghum from Joint BioEnergy Institute, Emeryville, California... ...
CGTCAGGTAGTCCCCGACGAACAGCGAATTGGCGGCGTACAGCGCCAGCGGCTGCAGGGACCGCAGGGTGATCTCGCGGCCGCCGGCGACGCGGATCTCCTTGTCCGGGCAGATGAACCGGAACAAGACCAGCACTTTCAGCGCTTTCCGCGCGGACACCCTTCCGGCGCCCTCGAGCGGCGTGCCCGGAATGGCGTTCAGAAAATTGACCGGAATGGAGTCGGCATCCAGCGCGCGGAGGGTGAGCGCCATATCGACGATCTCCTCGTCCGATTCGCCCATGCCGATGATGACGCCGGAACACGGCGAGATGCCCGCCGCCTTCACCCGTTCGACGGTCTCGACGCGCTGCTCGAAGGTGTGCGTCGTCGCGATCCGGCCGTACCGTTCCCGGCTCGTGTTCAGGTTGTGGTTGTAGCGATGTACGCCCGCTTCGGCCAGCAGCTCGGCCTGGCCTTCGCGCAGCAGCCCGAGGCAGGCGCAGATCTTGAGCGGCATCGTCCGTCGGATTTCCCGCACCGCTTCCGCCACTTCCCGCAGTTCCCGGTCGGTCGGACCCCGGCCGGATGCGACGATGCAGAACGTGCCCGCCTTGCGCGCGAGCGCTTCCCGCGCCCCGGCGAGCAGCGATTCCTTGTCAAGCAGGCTGTATCTCGGAATGTCCGCCCGCGAGACGATCGACTGCGAGCAATACCCGCAGTCCTCCGGGCAGAGACCGCTCTTGGCGTTCATGATCATGTTCAGCATGACCTTGTTGCCGAAATACCTGCTCCTGACGCGCCAGGCGGCATGAAGCAGCGGCAGCAGCTCTTCGTCCGGCGCACGCAGCACGTCGAGCCCTTCTTCGACGGTCAGCGGACGGCCGGACAGCGCGGCGTCCGCAAAGGCATTCCAGTCTGTGCGCGGTTTGCAGTCGATATGCGGCATGCGCATTCCTCCATTGTTAACCTTTTATTAATCACAAGGTTAACAATATCAGCGCATTCGCCTCCTGTAAAGCGCCTGAAGTCGTTCCGGGAAGTCCGAAAGATCCACGACTTCTTTCACCCTGCCCTTCTCACGCGGTCGAATGCGCGCGCGTGATCCGCATGCTTATCCCCTGCGGCTCTGGCGATTGCCACACAAGGTGAAGAGAATGCCGATCAACGTCACCAGGGAAGCCGACCAGGGCACGGCTCTCAGTCCGCCGCCGATGCCGAAATCGATAACGATTCCGCCCAGATAAGCGCCCAGAGCGTTCCCCAGGTTGAAAGCCGCGATGTTCAGCGTGGAAGCCAGCGTCGGCGCTTCCCTGGCGGTGTTCAGCATGTGCAGCTGCAACCCCGGCACCGTGCCGAACGCGGCCACGCCGAGCAGGAAGACGAGAATCAGCGTCGCAATTTTCCACGGGCTCAAGACGCCCAGCAGCGCCAATGTCGCGGCCAAGAGCACCAGAATGCCGATGAGCGACGGCATCAGCGCGCGATCGGCCAGCTTGCCGCCGTAAAGGTTCCCGATCGTAATCCCGATGCCGAACAGCACGAGAATGTAAGCGACCGAATCGACGGGAAAACCGCTGATATCCACGAGAATCGGCTTGATATAGGTGAAAGCGGTGAATACGCCGGCAAAGCCGAAAATCGTCATGAGCAGCGCAACCAGCACGGCCGGCCGTCTCAGCACCCCGATCTCGCTGCTCAGCCGGGAAGGCGCGGCTTGAATGCGCGGGACGAGCACCATGACGCCGATCAGCGAAATGATCCCGATGGCGGTGATCGTCCAGAAGGCCGAACGCCAGCCGAAAGCCTGGCCGATGAAGGTTCCGATCGGCACGCCAAGAATGTTCGCGAGCGTCAGACCGGTGAACATCAGGGCGATGGCGCCCGCCCGCTTCTCCTTCGGCACGAGTTCCGCGGCGACGACGGACCCGACGCCGAAGAAACAGCCGTGGGTCAGCGACGTCACGATGCGCGCGAACATCAGCACGCCATAGGTCGGAGCGAGCGCCGCGAGGGCATTGCCCGCAATGAAAATCGCCATCAAGAGCAGCATGAGCGCCTTGCGCGGCATCTTGTGCGTGGCGATGGTGATGAACGGCGCTCCGAAGGCGACGCCGAGCGCATAGCCCGTAATGAGCAGCCCCGCCATGGGAATCGAGACGTTCAGGTCAGCCGCGACTTCCGGCAGCAGGCCCATGATGATGAATTCGGTCATGCCGATGGCGAAGGCGCCCACTGTAAGGGCGTAGAGGGCCAGCGTGGCGTGGCGTTGCGAAGAGACCGCTGTTGCGCGGGTCAAGCTGTTCGAGTCCAAAGGAATGACGAACCTCCCCCAAAGATTGATTTTTGGTGCGAGGTTCATTTTAAGACCGGATGATTTATAAATCAAATTATGTAAATTTGAATTACTTATAAATAAATTTATGAATAAGCCGCATGAATTTCATCATGCGGCTGACGGGAGCGATGAACGGGCCGTCACAAGTTCTCCCGGATGATCTTCATGACGTGCTGAATCTCGGGATAGTATTTGTGCTTGCTCTTGTAGGCGAAGAACAACGCGTTGCGCACGGACAAATGGGAGTAAACCATCCGGACATCCCCTGCATTCGCCGGTTGCAGCAAATAGGCGGGAACCACGCTCAGGCCTGCGCCCGCCCCGACCAGCGCAAGAATCATGTGCAGATTCGGGACGATGTAAGGAACATGCAGCTTCGGGCGCTTCTTGAAATGTTCCCTCCACACCCTCCGGATGATCGGCAATTCGGGTCCGTACGCAATCCACTTCTGACCGGCGAGCCAGCGATCCTGTTCCGCCAGGCTCCGGGTTTCGGGAACGTCCCAATGCGCGGGCGCGATGATGACGAACTCCTCTTCGCCAAGCTCCTCGTATTCGATCCCCGGCTTCATGAATTTTTTGGAGGTGATGATGAGATCCACCTTTTCCGCTTCCAGACTTTCGACCAATTCTTCCGCCGTTCCGAAATGGGAAATGGAGCATGTGCCGAATCGGGGCAGCAGCGGGAGTATTTTTTCCTGATAGAAGTCCGGCGCCGAACCGATCTTGATCCATTTCATGCCCGGCAGGGAAGCGGTCTTCAAATCCGCGCTCACCTTCTCCAGCGCCTCCACGAGGGGAGCCACCTCGGAGTAGAGCAGCTTTCCCCGCTCGGTGGGAATCATTTTTCTGGCCATCCGGACGAACAATTTCTCGCCGACCTCGGCTTCCAGGGAAGCGAGGTGCTGGCTCATCGCCGGCTGCGTCATGAAGCGGGACTTGGCGGCTTCGGACACCGAGTTGTGGCGGTAGATGGAGACGAAGCTCCGGTACCATTCAAAATCGATCACGTGATCACCTCCGCTTCTACATCACATTTTAACCGCAATTGCTTCCGGGAACGAGACGCTCGCCAAGTACAGACGGCCGTTCGGGAAGCGTCCCCGACGGCCGTCGTCCGTGCTCACACTTCGATGTAATTGTTGCGCGCCAGCTTGCGGTACCAGCGGAAGCTGTCCTTCTTGATCCGCTGCTGCGTCTCGTAGTCGACGTAGAGGATGCCGAAGCGCATCGAATAGCCGTACGCCCATTCGAAGTTGTCCATCAGCGACCAGGTGTAGTAGCCCTTCACGTTCACGCCCGATTCGATCGCGCGTGCCACCTGCAGGACGTGCTTCTTCAGATACTCGATCCGGCGCTGGTCGCGCACCCGGCCGTCCGCGCCGGGCTCGTCGTTGTAGCAGGCGCCGTTCTCCGTAATGTAGATCGGGATGTCGCCGAACTCCCGCTTGATGTAGGTCAGCACGTTGTACAGACCCTGCGGGTAAATGTTCCAGCCGATGTCGGTCTTCTCCCAGCCCATCGGCACTTCCTGGAATCCGAAGATGTCGCCTTCTTCCGGATTGTAGCGCCCGATCCCGCCCGTGTAGTAGTTGATGCCGAGGAAATCGATTTTCGAGCCGATCAGCTCCATGTCGCCCGGCTCGATCTTCGGCTTGCCGCCCAGCTTCTCGAACCATTGGACGAGCTTCTCCGGATACTGCCCCGTCATGACCGGGCGGAGGAACCATTCGTTCAACCAGCCGCGCCGGCGCCATGCCGCCTCCACGTCTTCTTCCCGGTCGGAGAACGGCTCCATCCATTCGGTGTTCGGCGCGATGCCGATTTCGCCCTTGATGCCGAGCTCGCGGAACAGGCGGACCGTCTTGCCGTGCGCCACCAGCACGTTGTGCGCGACGTCGATCGCCGTCTGCAGATCGCGCAGACCGGGGGCATGCGCGCCGATATAGTTGGAGAGGAACGAGATGCACCACGGCTCATTGAACGTCGCCCACAGCTTCACCTTGCCGTCGAGCGCCTTGAACACCGTCTCGGCATATTTCAGAAAATGATCGATCGTCTCGCGGTTCGCCCAGCCGCCGCGGTCCTGCAGCGCCTGCGGGAGATCCCAGTGGTACAGCGTCAGCATCGGCTCGATGCCGTGTGCCAGCAGCTCGTCCACCAGATTGCGGTAAAACTCGATGCCCTTCGGGTTGATCTCGCCCGAACCGTCCGGAATGATCCGCGGCCAGGCGACCGAGAACCGGTAGGACGTGATGCCGAGATCCTTCATCAGCTTGACGTCGTCCTTGTACCGATGGTACATGTCGCACGCGACATCGCCGTTGTCGCCTTCCCATACTTTGCCGGGCGTGCGGCAGAACGTGTCCCAGATCGACAGGCCGCGCCCGTCTTCCCGGTACGCCCCTTCCACCTGGAATGCGGCGGTGGCGGCCCCCCAGACGAATCCTTTCGGAAACTGCACGATAGCCAAATCCACTCTCTCCTTCCGTTATTTTGCGCACATGCTGAACAGACGGACGCGGTCGCCGCGTCCATTTTCGCTTCATGTCTTCCATTGTAAAAGATAAACGGACCTGTTCCACTCTCCTGTTTGGCCATGGTTGTATGCGATTTTGTCATTGGCTGGAAAAATACTGGAACGGTCCAGGAGTTTCCGGCTTGCAATCCGACATGTTCAGCGGCTTTCCGTCATAAGTTTCCTTGAGGCAAAAACGGGGCGGGAGGCGGAGCGCATGTCAGAAGTAACGAGGGGATGGAGCGCAAGGCGCGCGCTGCTGCTGCTGGCCGTCTTGAGCCAGGCCTACGCGCAGTACAAACGTCCGGCCGGCCCGATCGTCCTGCCGCATCCGTACCGGATGACGGCCGCCATCGCGGGCAAGGCGTACGCGGACGATCAGACGGCGTTCGCCTTCCTGGTCGAATCGGAACGGGACGCCGTCCTCGCGTTCCGGGGCACGATCCGCACGGATGAATGGGTGTCGGACGCCATGGCCCGGCAGATTCCCTGTCCGTTCGATTCCCGCATGGGTTGGACCCATGCCGGATTTACGGACATTTACGAATCCATGCGCGGCAAAATAGCGGAAGCGCTGGAGACGATCGCTTCCGCCAAACCGCTGTTCATTGCCGGGCACAGCCTGGGCGGCGCGCTGGCCGTGCTCGCCGCCGCCGAGCTGGCGTCCGGCGGGCGGCAGCCCGTCGTCTACACCTTCGGCGCGCCGCGCGCGGGCAGTCCCCGCTTCGCCTGCCGTTACGACAAACTGGTGCCCGATTCCTATCGTGTCGCCAATCCGCATGACATCGTCACCCGGCTTCCGCCCCCGATCTGGTGGTCGCCGAGGACGAACGCCTTCTACTTCTACCGGCATGTCCGCACGCGGATCGGCGTCGCGTTCCGTTCCGGCCGACGGTCGGGCAATCATTCGCTCCGCGGTTATTTCCGCTCGCTCGCCCTGCAGGACCCCGCCTATGCGGCATCCCTCTGGACGTCGGTCGGAACGGATGAAGATTGATGGAACGCTCGCAAGCTTTCATTGACCGTCCGTCGGGCGGTCTTCGACCTCGGACAAGCCGCGGCGTTTGACTGCGCGCCTGGTGAGAATCTCATGGGTGACGACCGCCGTGAGAACGATGAAAGCCAGCACAATGAACCATGCCGACTCACCTGTGTAGAACGTCACTGTAACCCTCCTATCCAATCTGGAATTCAAGCGCATTGTTCATGAAACGTGAACTGCTTTTCCTGATTATAGGAGAATTGCACGAAAAAATCAAGGATTTTTTCACGTTTCATGAATGGTAAAAGGGGTTTGTTCATTCATCGTGTACTATGTTATCAACTCTACTAACACGATAGACGGGTGAAAGCGCCATGATCGGCGAAAGACTGCGAAAATTGCGCAAAGCGAAAGGCATGACCCAGGAACAGGTGGCCGCCTACCTGAACGCCGCCAAATCCACGGTCTCGCAATATGAGAACAATGTGAATGAACCGGATCTGCAGACGTTGGTCAAGCTGGCCGACCTGTTCGGCGTGTCGGTCGACTACCTGTTCGGCCGCGGCGAACCGGCCGACAAGAAAGAGGAAACGGCCGACTGGCCGCATCTGTTAAAGGAGAAATTGACGGAAGAGGAAGCGGAATATTTGCAGGAAAGCCTGGCCATGTATCGGAAATGGAAGGCGCGCCGCTCGAAGGATCGGCGGGGAACGACGTGACGCGCGCCCCTGAACGGATCGACACCGCGCTCGTCACGGGCGCGGGCGGGGGCCTCGGGCTCGAGACCGCCATCGCCCTTGCGGAAAGCGGTTACCGCGTTGCCGCCGGCCTGCGCGACATCTCCCGCGCGAACGCGCTGCTTGAGCGGGCGCGGGTAAACGGCGCGGCGGACCGGATCCTCCCGCTTCAGATGGATGTGACCGACGCGGGCCAGATCCGGACGGCCGTGCGGGAGGCGGAGTCCGCCTTCGGCGGCATCGGCCTGCTTGTGAACAACGCCGGCTTCGCCGCGGGCGGCTATACCGAAACATTGCCGCCGGAGCTGTGGCGCCGTCAGTTCGACGTGAACCTGTTCGGCGCCGTCGAGACGGTCCGCGCCGTCCTGCCCGGCATGCGCCGGCGCGGCTCGGGCCTGATCGTGCAGGTCGGGAGCATCAGCGGGCGCATCGGCCTGCCCGGCTTCGCCGCCTACAACGCGTCGAAATTCGCCCTCGCCGGCTGGAGCGAGGCGCTGCGCCACGAGCTGCGCCCGCTCGGCATCGACGTCGCGCTGGTCGAGTTCGGCGCTTACCGGACGGGCATCTGGGCGAAAGGATTCGCCGGCCTGCCGGAGGATACGCCCGAAGACTACCGCCCGCAATTCCGGCGGATGCTCGAGCTTGCCCGGCGGTACGCGGAACGTGCGCCGGATGCGCGGCTTGCCGCCGCGCTCATCGTCCGCCTCGCGCGCGGACGTCCCCGCCGGTTCCGCTATCCGGCCGGGGCGGGCGTCCGGCTCGCGCTCGCGGCGCATGCGCTGCTGCCCTGGCCGCTCTACGAGCGGCTGATTCAGGCGATGCTGCGCGGGTAAGCCATCCGCAATACACACACAAAGGCGGGGCCGCCATCGGGTCCCGCCTTTGTTGTGCGCGAGTGAGCATTGTGGTGCACATTTGCACCGGATTGCCCGCCGCATGCCCATTGTCGACCTCACATGGTGCATATCTGCACCAGATCGGCGTCCGGTCACGGCAGCAGGTAGAACAGGATGGCGCAGAAATGCAACGCCGATCCGGCGAGGACGAGCAGATGCCATACGGCGTGGTGGTATTTCAGCCTTCTCCACAGGAAGAAGACCGTGCCGACCGTGTAGGCGGCGCCTCCCAAGACGAGCAGGACGAGCCCTTCGGCCGCCATCCGCTCGGTCATCGGCCCCCAGGCGGCGACGATGATCCAGCCCGTCGCCAGATACAGCAAGGTCGACACGACCGGGTATCGCCCCGGAAAAAGCGACTGGAACGCGATGCCGAGGACGGCCGCGGTCCAGACGATGCCGAGCAGCGTCCAGCCGAGCGCGCCCTGCACGGCGTGCAGCACGACCGGCGTGTAGGTGCCGGCGATGAACAGATAAATGCAGGCGTAATCCGCGATCTCCGCCCATCGTTTCGCCCGGCCTTCCGGCAGGCTGTGGACGAGCGTCGATGCGGTGTAGACCAGGAGCATGGCGATGCCGAACACGGTGAAGCTGAAGACGTGCAGCGGCGTGCCCTTGACGGCCGCGAACAAGACGAGCAGCACGAGCGCCGCCAGACTAAGCACGGCCCCGATGCCGTGGGTGACGGCGTTCGCGAGCTCCTCTCTCCGGGTGAACGTACAGGTTTCGGTCAATATTTTTCCTCCCTTGCCCCCGGGGTGCATGCGGCGCCGGCCACAACCGGACGGCATGCCTTGGCGGCCCGGGGCGTTCCTGCCATTATACGCCTATTCGGGAGAAAAAGCGAATGCGCAAAAAGGGACTCCGCTTCTTCCGCGAAGTCCCTCGAAGTCCTTCTTCCGCCGCCGAGCCTCAAAATCCGCGTTCGTATTGTTTCGGGGCGATCTCTTTGGAAAGCCCGGTCGTCTCCCGGATCGCATGCAGCGACCAGTACGGATCCCGCAGCATGCCCCGGGCGACGCCGACGAGATCGGCATCCCCGTTCCGGAGCACCATCTGCGCCACCTGCGGATTGTCCAGCCGGCCGACGGCGATGACCGGAACGCCGAGCGCTTCCTTGAACGCGCGGGCGTAAGGCACCTGGAAGCCGGGCGTGTCCGAAGGTTTCCGTTTGCCCGGCTTGCCCTCGCCGCCCGACGATATGTCGAAGATGTCGACTCCCGCCGCCTGGAGCCGCTTGCCGAAATCGATCGAGTAGTCGATGTCGTAGCCGCCGTCGACGTATTCGACGGCCGACAGCCGGAAGATCAGCGGCATGTCGGGCGGCAGCACCGCCTTGACGGCCCGGACGACTTCTTCGGCGAACAATACGCGGTCGCGGCCGTATTCGTCGTCGCGCCGGTTCGAATACGGCGAGAGGAACTGGTGGATCAGGTAACCGTGCGCGCCGTGCAGCTCGACGGCGTCGACTCCGGCTTCCACCGCCCGTCTGGCAGCCTCGGCGAATTTGACCACGAGCCCTTTCACTTCCTCCGTCGTCAGGGCGCGCGGCGTTCTGTACCGCTCGCTGTAGGCTTCGGCCATCGGACCGACGGGCACCGGCTCGTCCTCCGCCTTCCGGCCGGCGTGCGCGATCTGGATCGCGACCTTCGCGCCGTGCTCCTGGCACGCGCGGATGATGCGGCGGAACGCCGGCACATGATCGTCCGACCAGAGACCGAGACAGCGGTTCGAAATGCGGCCGGCCGGCTCGACGTTCGTCATCTCGATGATGATCAGCCCGGTGCCGCCGACCGCGCGGGATACATAATGGACATAATGCCATTCCGTCGGCATGCCGTCCTGGCCGTGCGCCGAGTACTGGCACATGGGCGGCATGACGATCCGGTTGCGCAGCTTGAGCCCTTTGTGTTCAAACGGCGTCTCCAATCCGACCATCGTTTCACGTCCTTTGCAAATTATTGCTTGTACGCAAGCATTTCGCACATTCCCATTATAAAATATCTTCCTTGGCCGGAAAAATCGGATTTTTCGATCGTTCACCCGCATCCATTTTCCCGGCCCGTGTTGCGGTTGTGCTATAATGTTCAGGAATTCATCACGAGAAACGGAGGACAAGACCGATGGGAACCATACTGTGCCTGCACGGATTCGGCCCCGAAGAACAGGAGAAAATCCGCCGGGCAGCGCCCGGTGCCACCATCGTTTTCGGACGTTCGGCCGAAATCGGGCCTGACGTCTATCGGGATGCGGAAGCGGTGTGCGGCTGGAACGACCGGGTCGCGGAAATTTGCCTGCAGGAAGGTGCGAAGCTGCGCTGGGTACAGACGTGGTCGGCCGGCATCGACAGCCTGCCGCTCGAGAAGCTGCGGCAGCGCGGCGTGCTGCTCACCGACGCCGCCGGCGTGCACTCGGTCGCCGTGGCGGAGACGGCCCTCGCGCACATGCTCGGCCTGACGCGGGGCATCCATATCGCCGTGCGCAGCCAGATGGCCGGGGAATGGCACCGCCCGTCCGAGCTGTCGGAACTGTATGGACGGACGGCGCTCATCGTCGGCGCCGGCGCCATCGGCACACGGATCGCCGAACTGGCGCGCGCCTTCGGCATGCGCACGATCGGCATCCGCCGCACGCCCGCTCCGCAGCCCGCCTACGACCGGGTGGACGGAATGGACAAGCTCGACGAGGCGATCGCCGAGAGCGACTATATCGTGAACGTGCTGCCGGATACGCCCGAGACGCGCGGCATTTTCGACGAAGCGCGTTTCCGCCTGATGAAGCCGACCGCGTTCTTCATCAATGTCGGACGCGGCGCGAGCGTCAAGACGGAGGCGCTGGTCGAAGCGTTGCGCGAACGCCGGATCGCGGGCGCCGGGCTCGACGTGTTCGAGGAGGAGCCGCTGCCGTCCGGGCATCCGCTCTGGGCGCTCGACAACGTCATCCTGACGCCGCACACCGCCGGCCACACGAACCGGCTGAAAGAGCGGGTCGCCGATCTGTTCGCGGCCAACCTGGAGATCTATCTGCGCGGAGAGACGGACCGGCTGATCAATCTCGTCAACTACGACAAAGGCTACTGAGCCGGGGAAGGCGGCCGTACCGGCCGGAGCGAGCGGACCAGCCAGTCCAGGACGGCCGCGGCCGTTCGCTCCAGGTTCGTCGTCTTCGCCGCCGCGCCGGACGGCCCGAGCTGAAAATAGTCCTTGTGCCCGCCGTCGATCGTGATGGCGGCGATATGGCCCGGCGCCCACCGGCGCGAATCCCAGACCGGAATGCCGGCGGCGGCTTTGCGGATGCCGCCCCACGTGCCGAGCCGCGTGATCGGATCGCGGATGCGGCCGCGTTCGTCCGTCGCATAGAAATACGCCGTCCGGTCCCGCAAGGCGGGATGGATGCGCACCTTCGGCGAGCCGATCTGGACGATTCGGCAGTCGCGCACGGCGCCCTCGGCCAGCAGGCGCCGCCCCGCATGGTAAGCGGCGACGCCGCCGCCGCTGTGGCCGATCAGCACGACGACGCGGCCCGCCGAACGCTCGCGGATCGCCTCGACGATCGGCTCCGCCGGCGCCTCAACCGCGCTGCTTCGGGGCTCGGCCGG
>Ga0310840_101261_pt1 | contig 10826 bp, 10 predicted proteins | sample SM_ome_8_FD_201304 | JGI IMG/M metagenome (GOLD analysis project Ga0310840, IMG submission 201304) | Sorghum-adapted microbial communities enriched on stacked mutant (SM) sorghum from Joint BioEnergy Institute, Emeryville, California... ...
TACCGGAACCTGCCGTCGACCCGTCGGCGTCCCCCGGGCGCCACGGTGCCGGTGGCGACGCCGACCCGGCTCACCGATCCGTCGATGTGGAAGGAGCATCGTGACCACCAACCCGTTCGAGGACCCCGAGGGCCGCTACCTGGTGCTCGTCAACGACGAGGGGCAACACTCGCTGTGGCCGTCGTTCGCCGAGGTGCCGGCCGGCTGGACGGTGGTGTTCGGCGCGGACGAGCCGCAGCCCCGGGACGCCTGCCTGGCGTACGTCGAGGCGAACTGGACCGACCTGCGGCCCCGCAGCCTCCGTGAGCGGATGGCCGCGGCGGGGGCGCCGGGAGGGGACCAGCCGACGTCGTAGCCACGCGACGGCGGCGGGGACGGTGCCGGTCGGCCGGGGGCGGGCGCTCCTAGACCCGGTTGCCGGACCAGGCGGACCAGAGCGCCGCGTAGCGGCCACCGGCGGCCACCAGCTCGTCGTGGGTGCCGGTCTCGACCACCCGGCCGGCGTCGAGCACGACGATCCGGTCGGCGGCCGCGGCCTGGCTGAGCCGGTGCGCGACCACGAGGCTGGTGCGTCCGGCCACCGCCCGCTCGGCGGCGGACTCCAACACGCGGGCGCCGAGGCTGCCCGCCTCGGCGGTGGCCTCGTCGAGGATCACCACCGGCGGCGCGGCCAGCACGATCCGGGCCAGCGCGAGCTGCTGCTCCTGGGTCGCGGTGAGCCGGTGGCCCCCGTCGCCGACGACGGTGGCCAGTCCGTCGGGCAGGGCGGTGACCCAGTCCAGGGCACCGACCCGGTCGAGCGCGGCGCGCAGCGCCTCGTCGGTGGCGTCGGGGCGGGCGAGCCGCAGGTCGTCGGCGAGCGGTCCGGCGAAGACGTGCCCGTCCTGGCTGACCAGCGCCACGATCCGGCCGGTCACCTGACCACCGAGTTCGTCGACCGGCACCCCGCCGAGCCGCACCATCCCGCCGCCGCTTGGTCGGTCGATGCCGGCGATCAGCCGGGCCAGGGTCGTCTTGCCCGCACCGCTGGCGCCGACCAGGGCCACCCGCTCACCCGGTGCCACGGTGAAGCTGACGTCGTGCAGCACCTCGGGGCCGGACGGGTAGGCGTGGCACAGCCCTTTCACCTCGATCCGCAGACCGGCCCCCGCCTCGGCCGCGACGGGCGGCCCGGCGTCCTCGTCGGTCTGGCCGGCCGCGGCGGACCCGCCGCGGTGGCCGGCCCACGTCGGGGCGGGTAGTCGACTGACGCCGACCAGCCGGGCCAGGCCGGCGGCCGCCGACTGCGTGTCGTCGACCAGCCCGAGCGCGGCGTTGAGCGGATTGAACAGGTTGTGGAAGTACAACGCGGCGGCGGCGGCCGTGCCGACGCTCACCTCCTCGGCCCGGACCAGCAGGAAGCCGGTGACCAGGACCGCGGCCAAACCGACGAACTCGGCGACGTTGAGCCGGCCGTAGAACCGGGTCATCAACCGCACGCCGCGCAGGGTGAGGTCGACCGCGTGCCGCGACCGGTCGCCGACCCGGGCCAGGTGCGCGTCGGTGAGCCGGAAGGCGCGTACCGTCCCCGCCCCGCCGATCGTGTCGAGCAGCTGCTGCTGCAGTGCGCCGAGCGCCACCCGCTGCCGGGCGTAGAGCGTCCGGGCCCGCCGCACGTACCACCGGACGGTGTGCAGCTGGACCGGGACGGCGAGCAGGGCGGCGAGCAGGAACCGCCAGTCCAGCGCCACCAGGGCTACCAGGGTGAGACCGATGGTCAGCAGCGAGCGGGCGAGCTGCGGCAGCGCCGTCCGGACCGCCTCGGCCACGACGGTGACGTCGCCGCTGACCCGGGCGGTGAGGTCCCCGGAGCCCGCCCGCTCCACCGTGCCCAGCGGCAGGTCCAACACCCGGTCGACGAACCGTTCGCGCAGTTCGGCGAGCATCTGTTCGCCGAGCCGGGCGGTGAGCGACTGGCCGGAGGCCAGGCACACCCCCTGGACGACCGCGATGGCGACCAGCAGCAGCGCGGGGGCGGTGACGTCGCCGGCGGGCCGACCGGCCACGGCGAGGTCCACGATCCGGCCGAGGACCGGCGCGGTGAGCAGGCCGACCGCCGTCGCGGCGCCGAGCAGCCCGAAGGCCCCGACGGCCAGCGGCCGGTGAGGCCGGAGCAGCCCGCGCAGGGCGGCCCGCACCTGGGCACCGGTCGCGGTGGGCAGCAGCCCGGTCGTGTCGCCGCCGCTCACGTCAGCACCGCCGCCCGGTAGCGGGGGTCGTCACGGACCAGGTCGGCGTGACGCCCGTCGGCGCGTACCGTCCCGCCGTCGAGCAGGACCACCCGGTCGGCACGGGCGAGCAGCGCCGGACTGGTGGTGACCAGGAGGGTGGTCCGGCCGCGTCGCATCTCGCGTATGCCCTCGGCGATCCGGGCCTCGGTGACGGTGTCGACCGCGGTGGTCGGGTCGTGCAGCACCAGGACGGGCGCCTCGGCGGCCAGCGCCCGCGCCAGCGCCACCCGCTGCCGCTGCCCGCCGGAGAGCGACCGGCCGCGTTCGGTGAGTCGGGTGTGCAGACCGTCGGGCAGGGCCCGGGCCACCTCGGTGACGTCCGCGGCGGCGATGGCCTGCCGCACGGCCGGCACGGCGAGCGGGTCGTCGCCGCCGGTGACGGGTGCCGGGTTCCGCGGCGCCGGCGCAGCCGCCCCGGCGACGACCGGCGCCGCCACGTTGTCCAGCACGGTTCCCTCGAACAGGTCCGCCTGGTGCGGCGCGACGAGGACCACGCGACGCAGCTGCGCCGGGTCCAGCACCCGCAGCGGTAGGCCGTCCAGTTCGACGCTGCCGCGCTCCGGGTCGACGTGTCGCGCCAGGCAGCGGAGCAGGTCGTCGGCGACCGCCGGGTCGGTCGTCACGATCCCGAGCAGGGTTCCCGCCTCCACCTGCAGGGTGACGCCCTGCAGGGCGCCGGAGTGGACGTCGTGCAGCGCGATCCGGCCGCGCACCGGCTCCGCCGGCGGCGCGGTGCCGTCGGGTGTGCCGGGTGGGGCGCCGAGCACCGCGGCGATCCGGGCGGCGGAGGCCCGCCCCTGGGAGAACTCGGCGTTCACCCAGCTGACCAGGGAGAGCGGGCCGAGGAGGAAGAGGGCCAGGCCGACGGCGGCGACGAGTTGCCCGACGGTGATCTCGCCCTGTGCGGCGAGCCGGCCGCCGACCAGGCCGACCGCGGCGACGAGGAGCCCGGTGGCGGCGAGAAGGACGCCGTCGTGCCAGGCGCGGGCCCGGGCGGCCCGGACGGTGGCGGCGAGGGAGTCGCGACTGGCCTGTCGGTATCGGTGCGCCGCCGCCGGAGCGGCACCGAGCCCTCTGAGGACCCGCAGCCCGGCGACCAGGTCGGCGGCCAGTCCGGACGCGTACGCCGCCCGCTCCTGCTCGGCGTGGCTGCGCCGCTCCAGCGGCCCGCCGAGCAGCCGCGCGAGCCACAGCAGCAGCGGAGCGCCGCCCAGCACCAGCAGGCCCAGTGGGACGGAGACGGCGACCAGCGCCACGCCGCCGACGCCGAGTCCGACCAGCGCGCCCGCGCCGGTGGCGAGGGCCAGGTTGACCATGCCGACCCGTTCGGCGTCGCTGGTGGCGACCGACGCCAGTGCGCCGGGCAGGTGTCCGGCGGTCAGTCCGCCCCGATGGTCCAGCACCCGCCGGGTGACCGCCACCCGCAGCCGGTGCGCGGCCTGTTCGACCGCGCGCTCCCCGGCCCGGGCGCCGAGCCGGAAGCCGGCGGAGAGGGCCGCGAACGTCAGGGCGACCACGCCGATCCAGACGAGGAGGTCGAGGACGCCGCCCGCTCCGACGGCCCGGTCGATCACCACCCCGATCAACACCGGCACCACCGCCTCGCCGGCCTGGTGGCCGGCGCTGAGCACCGCGCCGAGGGCGACGTACCGGGCCTGCCCGGTGACGGCGCCGACCAGCACGGTGCGCGCCGAGGTTGTCCCGTTCCGCACGCGCACCCTCTCCCGTCGACTGAGGCGAGGCTAACCTAGCCCCCTCGGAACGGGTGGGCGTGCCGAGGGCTGCTCAGTCGCCCTCCGCGGCGACGCGTCGGGGTGGCTCGTCCGGCGCCGTCTCCGGATCGGTCCACCCCTCGTCCAGACAGAGGTCGAGGAGGTGGCGCGGCGCGCCGGCCTCGAGGAGCAGGTCGACCGCCACGATCGCGTACCAGTTGTCGGCGACGGCGTGCATCGCCGCGGCGCGGGCGAGCACCTCCGGCCCAGGAGCGAGCTCGGCCAGCTCGGCGAGGGCGGCGGAGCGGGTCAGACCCTCCCGGTAGCCACCGGCGTGTTCGGCGGCGATGCGGTGAACCCGGGTGAGCAGGGCGTCCCGGTCGGCGGCCGGGTGATCGGGAACGGCGGCGCGGAGCGGGTCTGGGCTGTCGAACATCTCCACATTTTACTCGAACATGCGTTCGAATACTCGCATGATTATCTGTCGTGGTGTGGGGCGATGATGTGCATGTTCGCGCCATAACAGGGATAAATGACGGAATTATTCCTATTGGGGAAGGTCCTGCCCGCGACGCGGCAGCGGGTGGGCGGCGCCACCGCACGGATCTCCCGGCACCGTCGTCTCCGTTTGCGGGCCGGTCGGGCCGGGGAAGCGGAACCCACGGTCGTCGAGCGCCGAGGCCGGGCGGGACGAGGCGGCCGGCACACCGACCCGGTCGGACGAGACGGGGCGAGCCCCAGCGGAGGAGAGATGCCGGTTCTGCTCAAGAAGACCCTGACCTGGCTCTTCGTCGGGTTCCTGATCTTCTTCGTCGCCTTCCGGCCGGACGGTGCCGCTGATCTGGTCGAGACCATCGGCGGCGTGCTGATGGCCATCGCCCAGGGGATCGGAGACTTCCTCACCCGGTTGATGGCCTGAGCACCGGTGACCCGGTCCCGGCCCGGCGGCCGGGTGGGCCCGCCCAGCCAGGGTGCGGCCCCGTCCGCCGGTGGTACCCGACCTCTCAGGAGTGGGCGGGGAGGCGTCAGCGCCGGGGTTGCCGGCCCCGGCGCGGCGGGTTTCGGATACTTGCCGCCCCGCATCGGGACGTTCGCCCCGCCCCGGATCGGATCCACCCGCCGCACGCGTCCGTCGGGACCGCTTGCCGAACAGGACGAGAACGATTTGCTGGTCGACTGTCGGACGCACTCACCCCTGCAGGCTGGTCCAGTCGCCGGGAATCGTGCGCGCGGCCCTGTCCAGGTCGTCCGCGGTGCGCCCGAACGCCCACAGCCAACCGTCGCCATCGTTGCGGATGAGGCAGTCGGGCATGCCGTACCAGCGAACCGGCGGACCCTCGGGATGCGCCCAGAACACGTGCTCGGGGATGGCCAGGCGTGGCAGGCGGTCCAGCTCGGGCGGCACGCCCGCGGTCAGTTCGGTGTGCAGCACATGGGCCCCCGGCAGGAGCATCGCCTCGTTGAGCACCATCTCCAGCAGGTCAACCGACAGTCGATCCTGGTACGAACACCATTCCGCGTCGGTCTGCGCGTCCTTCCACACCACGGGAGGGTCTGGACTCCCCATCTCCTCCAGGCGAACCCCCCACTGCGCGCAGTTCTGGTTCTCCACGCGGAACACCAACACCCCGTGCTCGTCGACGTCGAGGCTCCGCGGGTGAACGAGGAGATCCTGCTGCCCGACCCCCGTGGTGTCGGTGCCCACGTTCACGTGGATCCACCGCAGGGTCACGGGTAGCGCGTGGCCGAGCCTGCGCTCGGCGTCGCGCACCTCGTGCGCGGCGGACGAGTTGTGTCGAAGCGTCACGTTCCAGCTGTCGAGGAAGCTGGCGACGAGCCGACAGACCGCCGCCGGATCATCCGGCATCACCACCAGATCGGTCGTAACGCTGAACACCGCGGTCACCGCAACGCCGCCAGCGTCTCCGCCGCCACCTCAAGGTCCTCACGGGGCTCGACGACGAGCACCGGCACCGTGGCGCCCGGAGCGGAGACCACCGCGTCGGCCTCGGGGTTGCCACCCGCGGGAGGCTCGACGCCCAACAACCGCAGCCCGGCACAGACGTCGTGCCGCACCTCGGGCTGGTCCCAACCGATCTCGCCGGTGAAGACCACCGCGTCCAGCCGGTCCAGGCTGGTCGCGGCGGCGGCCAGTTCGCGGCGTACCCGGTGGGCGAAGACGGCGAGGGCCAGGGCGGCGGCCGGATCCTCGGGCGCCGCGGCGACCAGGTCGCGGGTGTCGTCCGACCGGCCGTCGGAGAGACCGAGCAGCCCGGACCGGTGCTGGAGCCCGTCGGTGAGTTCGGCCAGACTGAGCCGGCTGTCCTCCAACAGCCAGAGCAGCATGCCCGGGTCGACGGCGCCGGACCGTCGCGACATCGGCACCCCGTCCAGCGGGGTGAACCCCATCGACGTGTCGACGCTGCGCCCGTTGCGGACGGCGCAGACCGACGCCCCGCCGCCGAGGTGGGCGATGAGGAGCTGAAGATCGTCGACCGGCCGTCCGAGCAGCTCCGCAGCCCGGCGCAGCGCGTACGCGTACGACAGACCGTGGAAGCCGTACCGGCGCAGCCCCCACCGGCGCCGCCACTCCCGCGGTAGCGGATAGGTGGCCGCGGCCTCCGGCAGCCGCGCGTGGAAGGCGGTGTCCGGGCAGAGCACGTGCGGCACGTCGGGAAGCAGCTCGCGGACCTGGTCGAGCAGGCGCAGGGCGGGCGGGAGGTGCAGGGGCGCCAGCGCCGCCAACCCGTCCAGCCGGGCCCGGACCGCGTCGTCGACCCGGGTCGGGGTCCGCACCAGGTCACCACCGTGCACCAACCGGTGGCCGACCGCGTCCGGGGGGTCGTGGGCCGCGACGACGTCCTGGACGAACCGCGCCGCCGCGGCCGATCCGGGCGGTTCGGCGCGCTCGCTCGCGTCCAGGAGACGGCCGTCGCGGACGTAGTTGAGCCGGAGGCTGGCAGAGCCCGCGTTGACGGTCAGCACCGTCCGGGAATCCGGTCGTCGCCCCTCGTGGTTGCCTGCCGCGGCCGCCATCGCACCCCCTCCGCGCAAGACCCGGTCCGGTCGACCGGCTTACCCCCACACCTCCCGTTCACTCCAACCCACGGCCGCCATGCTCCCGACGTCGGTGACCTCCGGCCGCGGACCCCGGGCGTGCCCCACCCACCGGCGGACGGGCGCGGCGGGCCCGCCCGGGACGACCCGCGCGCTCAGCTCGCGCCCGGATCGATCCGGGCCCGGATACCGGCGTGCTCGGCCAGCAGGTGCAGCAGTTCCGAGCCGTCGATCAGCTCCAGCGGTTTGCCCGAGGCGAACTCGACCGAATCCTGGCCGTAGCTGCTGGTGGTGACGAGAATGCCCTTGGTCGCCCCCTCGTCCAGGACGGTGCCGAAGAGGTCGCGGACCGCGGAGACGTCCAGGACCCCCCGGTGCCGGCGCGCCTGGATGACCACCTTGCCGCCGAAGATCGGCCGGGGGTCGTACGCCACGCAGTCGAGCCCACCGTCCGGGGCGGCCCGGGTCGACGTCGTCTCCAGGCCCAGCTTGCCGAAGAGCTGCCGGATCACACCCTCGAACTCGGCGGTGCTGAGGGCGAGCAGGTTCGGACGCTGGTCCAGGTCGGCCAGGACGTCGACCTCGTCGACGAAGCGCCGGTCGACCACGTCGAACTCCAGCACCGGCCGCACCGGCACCAGGTCCTCGGGATGGGGTGAGACGGCGGCCCGCAGGTGACGCAGGCAGGCCGACGGGTCGACGTTGGCGAGATTGATCGCGGTGAAGGTCTCACGTTCGGTTCGCAGCGTCACCAGGCAGGGACGCGCCGCCTTGCCGGTACCCGGATGGATCGTCTCGACGATGCCGTTGAAGACGATCGTCTCCACCAGCCGGGTCCGGTCGGCCTCGAAGAGCTCGTGCACGGTGCGCAGCGTGACCTGGGCGATCACGTCGGCGTACCGGCGGTGGATCTCCTCGGTGGAGCGGGCGATGGTGAGCACCTCGTCGCGCGCCCGGTCGTACCGGTACTCACGGATTCGCGGAATGACCGCGATCGTCGGAAGCAGGTACTCCACGACGATCAGCCGGGAGTCGGGCACGTAGGCGAGGCGGTACCGCTGTGGGAAGTCGTCCGGGTAGACCGAGTTGCCCAGGACCAGGCCGAAGTACTGCACGACCGCGTTGGGTTCGGCGGCGGCCAGTGCCGCGCCGAAGCGGTCGATCTCGTCGTTGTGGGCGGCGACCTCCGCGTCGATCTGCCGGCACTGCTGCTCGTACGCCCGTCGCGCCTCGGCGAGCCGCTGCCGCCGGGCCGACTCGGCGGCCGCGTGCTTCGCCTTCGCCTTCTCGAACGCCTGCTCGGCCTCGGCCAACAACCGCTGGTACCGCGACTCGCCACCGAACATCTTGTCCAGTGCGTGCGGTGTCGGCGGGGCGAAGCGCCGCCAGTCCGGGGCCTTCAGCGGCACGCCGAGCTCGCCCGGATCGAACGGCGGGTAGGTCGCCGTCTTCTTGAGCCGCTCCAGGTCGATGTGGTCGTCGATGGCGAGGGTGGTGTGCAGCAGGGTGTCGAGTGCGTCCAGTCGGGACCGCAGGTCGGCGTTCGCCGCCGCCACCCGCTTCGCCCGCGCCTCCAGGTAGAGCCGCCGACGCTCCCGCTCCTCCGCCTTGGCCGCGCGTTCCGCGGCCTGCCGGGCGAACTCGGCCTCCCAGAGCATCTGCTGGTGCCGTTGGTAGGGCGTGGTCTGGGCACGCTGGTTGGCGTGTACCTGCTGTGCGTGCGCCCGCTGCAGTTGCCCCAAGATGCCCATGCACGCCTCCGATCCACGCTCGAACAGCGGTCACCCGGCACGACCCGGGTGGTGTCCTCCTCCTCGGCCGCACGGTCGCCCCTCCTCGCGCGGTGCCGTCTCCGGCCCGGCGGCGGGCACCCGGCGGGGACACCCAGGGTAGCCGCCATCGTCGATCGAGTGGGTCCGGCGCGACGCGCCACCGGGCGCGATCGGGCGGCAATGCTGGTCGGCCCCGGGCGGTCGCGGCCGGCGCCGTCGCCGCGGTGCTAATGTGCCGCGGGTGACCGACGTAGACGTGCACCTCGTCGCCCAGCCGCGCCTTGACACGATCGTGACCGGTTTTCCCGCCGACGTACGGCTGCTCCGCAGCGACTACGCCGGGGTGGCCTGGATCGGCGACCGTCCCGACCCGTCCACCGGCCAACTCGGCCCCGACTACCGGCGGCGGGAGGTGGAGTCGCGGCTCTTCCTGCCGGACACCCACTGGTACGACGTGGACGCCCTCGACGACGTCGAGGTACAGGTCAGCGCCGGGCTTCTCCAGGTCGCGGTGACGTCGATGCGCACCCAGGGGCTGGTCGGCTCCCTCGCGGAGCCGGTCGTCGAGTTCTTCGAGCACCCGGAGGGTGAACCGGGGGTGGGACTCTGTCTCGGCCTGCGCGGCACGATCTTCTCCAACCTGGGCCTGTCCTACCGGGTGACCGTGCTGTGCCGGCCGGAGGCGGTGCTGCGCCGGGGCGCGAGTGAGACGGCCGAGCCGGTCGACGCCGAGGAGTGACCGCACGCCGGCGCGTGGCGGGGCACCACCGGGACGCCGCCACGTGTCGGAACCGGTCACTGCCGCAACCGCCAGGCCCGCCCGGCCCGGCCGTCGCGTCGGCGCCGCAGCAGCAGCCAGACGCCGACCGTCGCCACGGCGACCAGTCCGGCGACGGCCCCGACCGCTGGCGATCCGGGTCCGCCGGTCCCGGCACCGGCCCGGGCCCGCGGCTCCGGGACCCCGGCGGCGGGATCCACCCCGACCGCCGGATCCGCCGCGGCCGGCAGCAGGGTGAGCACCGGCGCGGGGCGCGTCGGTGTGGACGCGCCGTCCGGCGGCGCAGCCTCGTCCCAGCTCGTCACCACCCCGTCCGAGTACGTCTGTCGCACCGTGAAGACCAGCCGGTCGGTGTCCGGCAGTGGACCCAGGGAGAGGGACAGCTCGGCCGGGGCGCCCGTCCGGGGTGCGCCGTCGGCCCGGACCCAGGTGATCCCCGCGACCACCTCGGTCCCGCCCGGCAGGCCGCCGACGGGCCGGGCGAGGGTGCGTACGGTCGTCCGCGGCGCCCAGTCCGGCACCGACATCGGGTACGTCTCCGCGACCGGTGTCGCCTCCGGCAGCCACACCTCGACCCGGGTGGTGTACGCCGGGGCCCGGTCCTCCGGCACCCGGAAGGTCAGCTTCACCGCCCCGCCGCGTACCGCCTGCGTCGGGGTCAGTGAGACGTCGGCCGTCGCGGGTGCCGCCCCGAGCGCCGTGCCGGCGAGGGCCGCCGCCACGAGCGCCACGATCGTTCGACACGTCTGGTGACCCACGCGAGAGGTTCTCCCTTCTGGCGTCCGTCGACATCCGGTGGTTCGGCTCCGGCCGGGGATCGGTTCAACGCGAGCGTGATTTCCGTAATCGGGGAATCTGACACATGTGTCGGCCACATCCGGATTCATTCATCATCCTGCTAAACAGCTCCTGAAACTTCCGCTTCGCCCGGGCTCCGTCGCAGGCTGGGGCCCATGCATGGTCTGCATCGACGCGTACGGTCCCTCCGCACCGTGGCGGCCCTGCTGGCCGCCCTCCTCCTGACCGCCTCGTGCGCCGCGGCACCCGGGCCCGGGACGGCGCCGACGCCGGCGGCGTCCACTCCGCACGATGGCCACGACAGGTCCGCCCCGTCTGCGTCGCCCGAGCCGCTGCGGGACGGGGAACGCTTCCTCACCCTGTCGATCGCGGAGCCGTACCGGCCGGCTCTCTCCGACAGCGCCACCGACGAGTACCGGTGCTTCCTGGTCGATCCCGA
>Ga0310840_101262_pt1 | contig 10781 bp, 7 predicted proteins | sample SM_ome_8_FD_201304 | JGI IMG/M metagenome (GOLD analysis project Ga0310840, IMG submission 201304) | Sorghum-adapted microbial communities enriched on stacked mutant (SM) sorghum from Joint BioEnergy Institute, Emeryville, California... ...
CTGGTCGACCCGGGGGCCGGTGCGCGTCTCCTCGGGGGCGGTGCTCGTCTGCGTCATCGGCTCCACACCAGCACTTCGCGCTCGTAGGGGTCGTAGGTGTCGATCTCGTGGTTGACCACTGCCCGGATGGCGATCTCCTCGGAGGCCAGCGCCACCATGTCGTCGGTCTCGTAGAGCACGAGCGGTTTGGCAGCCATTTCGTCCTTGGCCACGCCGAGCTGGGTGTCGGTCACGACGAGGTAGGTGAAGACGCCATCGAGGTCGTCGAGGCTCTGCTTCATCGCCGTCTCGAGCGAGAGCCCGTCCTCCATCCGCTGGGCGATGTAGACGGCGATGATTTCTGAGTCGCACTCGGACTGGAAGCGGTGGCCCTGCCGCTCGAGGCGGCGCCGCCACTGGTGATAGTTGGTGAGCTGGCCGTTGTGCACCACCGCGACGTCGGAGAACGGGTACGCCCAGTACGGGTGAGCGCCCGCGATGTCGACGTCGGACTCGGTCGCCATCCGGACGTGTCCGATGGCGTGGGTCCCGCGGAACCCGTCGAGGTGGTACTGGCGCGCAACGGTCTGCGCGTCACCCAAGTCCTTGACGATCTCCAGCGAGTGTCCGAGCGAGAGCACCTCCGCACCCGGCACGTCCTCGACGTAGTCAGCGAGCGGTTTGAGCTCGCCCGAGTACCGGAAGGTGGCCCGGTAGGCGTACTCCGATTCGCCCTGGACGCGGTCGATGGTGGCGCCGAGCTTGGCCAGCCGCGCCTCGACCTCCCGGCGGTTGCGCTCCAGGCGCTCGGTGAACTCGAAGTCGCGCTCGTCGGTGGGATCGGCGAGCTTGAAGCGCATCACCAGCAGATCGGTGGGTTCGCCGTAGAGCGCGAAACCGGTGGAGTCCGGCCCGCGGTGCCGCATCGACTGCAGCATCCGGGTCATGTCCCGGCCGACGTCCCCGGTTTTACCCCGGTAGATGATGCCGGCGATTCCGCACATCGGTCGTGCTCCCTTCCACTTACGGGAGGATGTCCAGGTATTCCTTGATGTCCCACTCTGTGACGGTGGCGCAGAAACGCTCCCATTCGTCGCGCTTGTAGTGCTCGAACACCGTGTACATCTCGCCCGGCAGCGCCGAGCGGACCACCTCGTCGCGAGCGAGGGCGTTCAGCGCGTCGCCCAGGTTCATCGGAATCTTGTGGGAAGCCTGCCCGCTGTTCACCTCGTAGCTGTTGCGGTTCTCCGGGGGACCGGGGTCGAGGTTGCGCTGCAGGCCGTCGCGCATCACCTGGATCAGGGCGGCGAACGACAGGTACGGGTTCACCGAGGAGTCGGTGGCCTTGTACTCGAACCGTCCGGGTGCGCTGACCCGCACGGTCGTGGTCCTGTTCTGGAACCCCCAGTTCGCGTAGACCGGAGCCCAGAACCCGGTGTCCCAGAGCCGGCGGTAGGAGTTCACCGTCGGTGCCGTTACGCAGACCAGCGCGTCGAGGTGCTCGAGGATGCCGCCGAGGGCGTTGAGGCCCACCTTGCCCGGCGTGCGCGGGTCGTCGCCCTCGGGGAGGAACATGTTCTGGTCTCCCTGCCACAGCGAGATGTTGTGGTGGCAGCTGTTGGCCGACACGCCCATGAACGGTTTCGGCATGAAGCACGGGAAGACGCCCATCTCCCTGCCGACCTGCTTGCAGATCTGCCGGTAGGTGGTGAGCCGGTCGGCGGTGCGCTCCGCCCGGTCGAACTGCCAGTTGAGCTCGAGCTGGCCTGGGGCGTCCTCGTGGTCGCCCTGGATCATGTCCAGGCCCATCGCCTTCGAGTACTCGATCACCCGGTGGATCACCGGCTGGAGCTCGGCGAACTGGTCGATGTGGTAGCAGAACGGCTTGGTCACGCCCTCCACGGAGGGGGTGCCGTCCCCGTTGAGCTTGAGCCACATCATCTCGGGCTCGGTGCCGACGCGCAGGTGCAGTCCGGTCTCGCGCTCGAAATCCTCGTGGATCCGCTTGAGGTTGCCCCGGCAGTCCGAGGTCAGGTACGCACCGGGGTCGACCTCCTCCTCACGGCCCCGGAACAGCGTGCAGAAGACGCGGGCCGTCTTGGGGTCCCACGGCAGGATCTGGAACGTGTCCACATCGGGCAGGCCGACCAGCTCCCAAGCGTCGGGGCTGTAGCCGATGTAGTCGCCGTTCCGGTCGATGAACAGGTTCGCGGTGGACCCGTAGACGAGCTGGAAGCCCGAGTGGCACATCCGCTCCCAGTGATCGGCCGGGACCCCCTTGCCCATGATCCGCCCGGTCACGGACACGAACTGGAAGTAGATGTACTTGACGTCGTTTTCGTCGATCAAGTGACGCACCCGGGCGATCTCGTCCTCTCGCCCGTCTTGTGCCAGGAACCGTTCGAGATCGGACTTCATTGGCCCCTCTCCTTCAGTGAGCGCCGCTGCTCTCTGGGGGACGTGCATCCACGGGCAGTAAACCGTGTCCCGCGTCACGAGACAAGCCCCACACTCTGCCGCGCCGGGCCCGTGCGTCTCGAACGGGCGGGGCGAGGGGTTACCGTTCCACTCACGTCGACGCAGGCGGGGTGGGGCCGCCACGCCGCCGACGAACCAGGACGTCGACATGGCGGGGGTGGAGATGGCCGTTGACGGGGTGAGCCCGAGGGTCGCGGGGGCCGAGGACGGCACCGCGGTCACCGGCGTCGAGGAGACGCTCGCGGCGGTCGTCGCCGAGCGCGTCCGGGAGCTGCGCCTGCGCCACGGCTGGACGGTGGGTCGGCTCGCCGACGAGTGCGGCCTGTCCAAGAGCATGCTCTCCAAGATCGAGAACGCGCAGTCCTCGCCCAGCCTGGGCACCCTCGCCCGGCTCGCCGAGGCGTTGTCGGTACCGGTCACCGCGTTCTTCCGCGGCCTGTCGGAGGAGCAGGACGTCATCCACGTCAAGGCGGGCGGCGGATTGGAGATCCAGCACCGCGGCTCCGCGCACGGGCAGCGCTACCAGACGTTGGGCACGATGCGCGCCCCGCACGACAACCTCGAGCCGATGCTCGTGACGCTCACCGAGCGGACCGACGCGTTTCCGCTCTACCAGCACGCCGGTACCGAGCTGATCTTCATGATCACCGGGAAGATGGAGTACTGCTGTGGCGATCGCCGCTACGTGCTCGAGGCGGGCGACACCCTGCAGTTCGTCGGCGAGGTCGCGCACGGCCCGGGTGCGCTGATCTCGTTGCCGATCCAGTTCCTCGCGGTGAAGGCGCTCGGCACGCGCAACTGAGGTCCATCCGGTCAATGTGTTGACTGAGGATGGACAGCGTTGACTCTCGTTGAGTATGGTCCGCATCACTGTCGCATCGGGGCGCCAGGGGTGCGCTCCGCTCCAGCGGACCCTTCGGGAGGCGTGTGCCTGTGTTCGGGAACAACCACCGGAACGGTTCAGCCAATGGGAGCAGGAAGCGTCGACCACCGAGGTACTCGGCGTTCAGCCTGATCAAACACGGCGTCGTCTCCACCGAATGGCCGCGCGCGTGGCGCACCTGCGATCTGCGTTCGAGCTACGACGTGGTGATCGTGGGTGGCGGTGTGCACGGGCTGGCGACGGCCTACTACCTCGCGCGGAACCACGGGATCCGCAACGTCGCGGTGCTGGACAAGGGCTACCTGGGCGCCGGCGGATCAGGCCGCAACACCGCCATCCTGCGGTCGAACTACCTGACCCCGGAGGGGGTCCGGTTCTACGACCGGTCGATGGAGCTGTACCGCCACCTCGCGGCGGATCTGAACTTCAACGTCATGTTCTCCCGCAAGGGGCACCTGACGTTGGCCCACAACGACTCGTCGCTGCGCACGATGCGTTGGCGGGCCGAGGTGAACAAACACGTGGGAGTCGACTCGGAGGTGATCGATCCGGCCCAGGTCAAGGAGCTCGTGCCGTACCTGGACGTCTCGACGGACACCCGGTACCCGATCCTCGGGGCGCTGTACCACCCGCCGGGCGGGATCATCCGCCACGACGCGGTGGTGTGGGGATACGCGCGGGCGGCGGACGCCCACGGCGTGCACCTGCACCAGCGGACCGAGGTCACCGGCATCGAGGTGCAGAACGGTCGGGTGGTCGGGGTGCGGACGAACCGCGGCCGGATCGCGACCCCGGTGGTGCTGAACGCGACCGCGGGCTGGTCGACGCTGATCTCGGACATGGCCGGCGTGCGCACGCCGGTGCAGACGTTCCCGCTGCAGGCGGCGGTGACCGAGCCGGTCCGTCCGTTCCTGCACGCGGTGGTCGTGTCGGGGTCGCTGCACGTGTACGTCTCGCAGACCGACCGCGGCGAGCTGGTGTTCGGCGCCAGCGTGGACCCGTTCGCGTCGTACTCGATGCGGGGGTCGCTGGAGTTCGTCGAAGGCCTCGCGGGGCACGTGCTGGAACTGATGCCCGCGCTGTCGAAGATGCGGTTGATGCGCCAGTGGGCGGGCCTGTGCGACATGACCCCGGACTACTCGCCCATCATGGGTGAGACCCCGGTGGAGGGCTTCTACCTGGATGTTGGGTGGGGCACTTACGGCTTCAAGGCCGGCCCGGTCTCGGGTGAGGCGATGGCCGAGACCATCGCGACGCGGCGCCGGCCGGAAATCATCGCGGCGTTCGGGTTGGACCGGTTCGCCGAGGGCGCACTGGTGGGGGAGAAGGGCGCGGCGGCGGTCGGCCACTAGGCGCTCGTCGATTCGTCCTCGAATTCGTGCTCGTCGGCACGTCCGGATCCCGAGGAAAGGATTCCGATGATTGAATTGCCGTGCCCGTGGTGCGGTCCGCGCAACGTCACCGAGTTCCGGTACTCGGGTGAGGTGTCGCCCCGTCCGGATCCCGCGACGGCGACCCCGCGGGAGTGGCGCGAGTACCTGTACCTGCACCGCAATCCGCGCGGTTGGGTGAACGAGACCTGGTACCACAGCGCAGGCTGTCGCCGGTTCTTCCGCGTGGAGCGGGAAACCGAGAGCAATCGCGTCCGGTCGGTGGCTGGAGGGGATCGATGACCATCGTGCAGTCCCGTCGTGCGGTGTCGACGGACCACCGGTTGGGGCCGCAGCCGGGTGAGGTGATCGACCGTTCCCGCCAGGTGCGGTTCACCTGGAACGGCCGCCCGGCGGTGGGATACGCGGGCGACACGATCGTCTCCGCGCTGGCGGCGAGCGGGGAGCGGGTGTTCTCGCGCAGCTTCAAGTACCACCGGCCGCGTGGTTTGCTGACGGCGACCTTCCACGACCCGGGCTGCATCCTGCAGGTCGGAGACGAGCCGAACGTGCGGGCGGCGCACCGGCGGGTTGCCGAGGGCATGCAGGTGTCGTCGCAGAACACCTGGCCGTCGCTGCGGTTCGACGTGAAGTCCGCCAACCAGCTGGTCGGGCGGTTCCTCGCGCCCGGCTTCTACTACAAGACGTTCATCAAGCCCGAGCCGCTGTGGCCGCTGTACGAGAAGGTGCTGGCGCGGTTCGCGCACGCGGGCTCGGTATCGCCGGACACCCCGCACGTGCACCGCGACAAGCGGTACGCGCACCCGGACGTGCTGGTTGCAGGCGGCGGTCCGGCGGGTATGGCGGCCGCGGTGGCGGCGGCTCGCGCCGGTGCGGCGGTGATGCTGGTCGAGGAGGAGCCCGAGCTGGGCGGGCACCTGCGCTGGGGAGGGCCGGCGGACCTGGCTCTGCTCGGGCAGCTGCGCGGCGAGGTCGCGGCCACACCGGGGATCGAGGTCCTCACCGACTCGGCGGTGCTGGGCCGCTACGACGACAACTGGATCGCGGTGGCCCAGCGGGCCGCGGACGGCTCGGAGAAGCTGATCAAGGCCCGCGCCGGCACGCTGGTGGTGGCCGTCGGCCTGATCGAGCGGCCGTACGTGTTCGCGGGCAACGACGTGCCCGGGGTGATGCTGTCGACCGCGGTGCGCCGGCTGATCAACCTGTGGGCGGTGCGGCCAGGGCAGCGTGCGGTGGTGCTGACGGCCAACCCCGAGGGCGATGCCGCGGTCGAGGACCTGCGCCGGGTCGGGGTCGAGGTCGCCGAGGTCGTGGACGCCCGCTGCGGCGGTGACGTCCGGCGGGTGCGCGGGCGGTCGGGGGTGCGCGCGGTCGAGCTCGGCGACGGGCGCAGCGTGGAGGCGGACCTCCTGGTGACCGCGACGGGCTGGACCGCGCCGACGGCGCTTCTGAACCAGTCCGGGGACCGGCCGGTGTACGTGCCGCGGGCGGCGCGGTTCGTGCCCGGTGACGACCTGCCCGAGCAGGTGATGGTCGCGGGCGGCATCGCGGGCGACGGCACCGCGGAGCAGTTCGTCGAGCACGCCGACGCGGTCGGGCGGGAAGCGGCGCGCCGTGCGCTGGCGCGGCGGGCGCGCAGGCTCGCCCAGCTGCCCACCCGCACCGGCGCGGCAGCGGGGACGGCGCCGAAGGCCGTCTCGCAGGAGCCGGTGGCGGTTCCGCAGCTGGGGCTCGACGAGCACCCGGAGCTGTTCCGCGGGCGCACGCACGGCATCGTGGACTTCTCCGAGGACGTGTCCTCGAAGGACATCCACACCGCGGTGGCCGAGGGCTACGACTCGGTCGAGCTGGTCAAGCGCTACACGACCGCCACGATGGGCCCGGCGCAGGGCAAGCTGGAGACGGTAAACACCGTCGCGGTGGTGGCCGAGGCGACCGGGTCCACGATCGCCGAGACCGGCACGACGACCTGGCGCCCCATGCACGTGCCGGTAACCCTGGGTGCGCTCGCGGGCCGCAGCTTCGAGCCCGTCCGGTACTCGCCGATGCAGCAGGCGCACGAACGCATGGGGGCGCGGCCGCTCGTGGCCGGGCAGTGGATCCGACCCGACCACTACGGCGATCCGGCCGCCGAGGTGCGCGCGGTGCGCGAGGCCGTCGGGATCATCGACGTGACCCCGATCGGGAAGCTCGACCTGCGCGGGCCGGACGTGCCGGAGCTTCTGAACCTGCTTTACGTCAACAAGTGGTCCAAGCTCGAGGTCGGCCGGGTGCGCTACGGCGTGATGTGCGCCGAGGACGGCGTCGTGTTCGACGACGGGGTCACCGGCCGGCTCGCCGACGACCGCTACTTGATGTCGACCACCTCCTCGGGGGCCGCCGCGGTCTGGGAGTGGGTGGAGAACTGGCTGCAGACCGAGCATCCCGAGTGGAAGGTGCACGTGACGCCGCTGACCACGGCGTACGCGAGCATCAACGTGGCCGGCCCGCGCTCACGGGAGCTGATCGGGCGCGTGACCGAGGGGGTGGACCTCTCGGAGGATGCGTTCGGATACATGAACGTGCGCACCGGCCGGGTCGCCGGGGTCGACGACTGCGTGCTGTGGCGGATCGGCTTCACCGGTGAGCTGTCCTACGAGCTGCACGTGCCGGCCTCCTACGGGCTGCACGTGTGGGAGCAGCTGCTGGAGCACGGCCGCGATCTCGGGGTGCGCCCGTTCGGGGTGGAAGCCCAGCGGATCCTGCGCCTCGAGAAGGGCCACCTGATCGTCGGGCAGGACACAGACGGGCTGACCCGTGCCTACAGCGCCGGCCTGGACTGGGCGGTCAAGCTCGACAAGGACGACTTCGTCGGCAAGCCGGAGCTCGTGTGGCAGCACGAGAGCGGCGGCGGGTCGCGGCTGGTCGGGCTGCAACCGGTGGACGGGGCGATCGTGCCGCCTGAAGCCAGCCAGATCGTCAGCGAGGGCCGCATCGTCGGCCGGGTCACCTCCAGCCGGATGTCGCCCACGCTGGGCCGCTCGGTGTGCCTCGCTCAGCTGGAGGCGGCGTTCGCCGCCCCGGGCACCGCGGTCACCGTGAAGCTGCCCGACCGGCGCACGATCACCGCGCGGGTCACCGAGCACCTCGCTCACGTCGATCCCGAGGGACGGCGCCTGCGCTCGGAGTCCGACGACCCGGTCGGGCCGGCTCGGGTGACCGCCACGCCGGTGGCACGCAGCCCGATCACGCTGCCGACCACCTCGTCACAGGGCGGGGCGGTGACGCTGTCGGATCTCAGCGCGCTGGCCAAGGTGCACGTGCGGGCGACGCACGACGGGCCGATGGCCGCTGCCCTGGGCCCGTTCGGCCGGGCCTCGCGCGACGAGACCGGTGCGCTCGTCGTCGGTTCGGGTCCGGGCGAGTGGCTGGTGCTGGATGCACCCGGCACCCAGGACGCGCTGATGAAGCGGATGGAGCAGCTCGCCGGCGCACCCGACGAGTTCGTCACGGTCGTCGACCTGACCCACGGCCGGGCGATGCTGCGGCTGGGTGGCGAACGCGCGCGCGACGTGTTGGCGAAGGTCTGCGCCATCGACTTCTCCGACGACGTCGTCCCGAACGGATCGGCGTTGCGGACCTCGGTGGCCAAGCTCGTCACCGACCTGGTGCGCGACGACGTCGACGGGGTCCCGAGCTACCTGCTGCACTGCGAGCGCTCGTCGGGTCAGTACCTCGCCGACGCGCTGATCGATGCGGGCGCCGAGTACGGCATCCGGTCCACGGCCAGCAACACCACACCCTAGGAGCCGACCGTGTCCTTCCCGAGTGACCTGGAGATCGCGCGCAACGCGCAGCTGAAACCCATCGAGGACGTCGCCGGCGAGATGGGCCTGGGCGCGCACCTGCTCGAGCCCTACGGCCGCGACGTGCTGAAGATCCGCCTGGAGGCGATCGACGAGCTGGCCGATCGTCCCCGCGCCAAGTACGTGGTGGTCTCGGCGATCACCCCGACTCCGCTGGGGGAGGGCAAGACGACCACGACGGTGGGGTTGGGTCAGGCGTTCCGCCACATCGGCAAGCGGGCGACGGTGGCGATCCGCCAGCCGTCGATGGGGCCGACGTTCGGCATCAAGGGCGGCGCCGCGGGCGGTGGCTACTCGCAGGTGGTGCCGATGGAGACGCTGAACCTGCACCTGACCGGGGATTTCCACGCGGTGACCGAGGCGCACAACATGCTGTCGGCGCTGCTGGACAACCACCTGTACCAGGGCAACGAGCTGGGCATCGACCAGCACAGCATCACCTGGCGGCGGGTGTTGGACGTCAACGACCGGGCGCTGCGCAACATCGTGGTCGGGTTGGGCTCGAAGGGCGACGGGGTGCCGCGCCAGACCGGGTTCGACATCACCGCCGCCTCGGAGGTGATGGCGATCTTCGCGTTGGCCCGCTCGGTGCGGGAGCTGCGCGAGCGGCTCGGGCGCATCGTCGTCGGCTACACCGGCGCCGGCAAGCCGGTCACCGCCGAGGACATCGGCGGCGCCGGGGCGATGGCGGTGATCATGCGGGATGCGCTGCGGCCGAACCTGCTGCAGACCCTGGAGAACACGCCGGTGCTGGTGCACGCCGGCCCGTTCGGCAACATCGCGCACGGCAACTCCTCGGTGGTGGCCGACCTGATCGGCATCCGCGCAGGCGATTTCCTGATCACCGAGGCCGGGTTCGGCGCCGACATGGGCGCCGAACGGTTCTTCAACATCAAGTGCCGGGCCTCCGGGCTGCGCCCCGACGCCGCGGTCGTGGTGGCCACGGTGCGGGCGCTCAAGGCCCACTCCGGCCGGTTCACGATCGTCGCCGGCAAGCCGCTGCCCGAACAGCTGCTGGTGGAAAACCCCGACGACGTGCACGCCGGCGCGGCCAACCTGCGCAAGCAGATCGACAACATCCGCCTGCACGGGGTCTCCCCCGTCGTGGCGATCAACGCCTTCCCCGACGACCACCCCAGCGAGCACGCCGCCATCCGCGAGATCGCCGAGGCCGCCGGCGCCCGCGCCGCGGTGTGCACCCACTTCGCCGACGGCGGCGCCGGCGCGACCGAGCTGGCCGAGGCGGTCGCCGAGGCCGCCGAGGAACCCACCGACTTCCGCTTCCTCTACCCCGACGAGGCCTCGCTGCGGGAGAAGATCGAAACGATCGCGACCAAGGTCTACGGCGCCGACGGGGTCGACTACAGCCCGGCCGCCGCCCGCGAGCTCGACCGCTACGAACGCAACGGGTTCGGCACCCTGCCGGTCTGCATCGCCAAAACCCACCTGTCGATCTCCTCCGACCCCACCCTCAAAGGCGCCCCCACCGGCTGGCGGCTGCCCGTGCGCGAGGTCCGCGCCTCCGTCGGCGCCGGGTTCATCTACCCGATCTGCGGCGACATGCGCACCATGCCCGGCCTCGGCACCAACCCCGCCGCCCACCGCATCGACCTCGCCGCCAACGGCGAGATCGTCGGGCTGTCCTGAGGTGTCGTCTCCGGCCCACCCCGGCTACGCCGAGCAGACCGTCGCGGAGTTCCTCGCCGCGGTGGCGGCGCGGCGGTCGGCACCCAGCGGCGGCGCGGTCGCCGCGCTCACGGTCGCCGCGGCGGCGGGCCTGGTCGCGATGGCGGCCCGGTTCTCCTCCGCGGTCGAGGCGAAGGTGCCGGCGGCGGACGAGGCCGACGCCGCGCTGGCCGACCGCGACTCGCTCGCCTACGGCGAGGTGCTCGCGGCCTTCCGCGCACCGCGCGACGACCCGGGCCGCCCGGCACGCATCCGGTCTGCGGTGGAACGGGCTGCGGACGTGCCGTTGCGCATCGCGGAGGCCGCGGCGCGCGTCGCCCGGACGGGGGAGGCGATCGCTGAGGGCGGCAACCCGAACCTCGCGGGCGACGTGCGCGCCGGGGTGGTGCTCGCCGAGGGTGCCGCGCGCGCCGCGGCGGAGCTGGTGCGGATCAACGTCGAGCTGGGCGGCCTCGACGCGGGGATCGCCGTCGCGGCGTCGCGGGCGGCGGCGGCCGCCCGCGAGACCGCGCAGCGGGT
>Ga0310840_101279_pt1 | contig 10574 bp, 10 predicted proteins | sample SM_ome_8_FD_201304 | JGI IMG/M metagenome (GOLD analysis project Ga0310840, IMG submission 201304) | Sorghum-adapted microbial communities enriched on stacked mutant (SM) sorghum from Joint BioEnergy Institute, Emeryville, California... ...
GTCATCGGCATGCCCTGGTCCATCAGGGAGCGCACCGCCTCGACGTACTGGGACGGGCACAGGTCGGACTCGTGCAAGAACGCCACCCCGAGGCGGTGCCACTCGGCGGCGACGACCGCGGGAACGGTCACCACGGCGCCCACGTCGGGGTCGAACCGCAGCGGGAACATGCCCAGCTCGTAGCCGCGGACCGGAACGGTGAGCCGTGCGGTGGCCACCGTGACCGGGCCGACCTGCTGCGACCGCGCCAGGTTCTCGTTCGCCTGGGCGACCCAGTCGTCGAGCACCTCGTGCATGTGCTCGGTGACCGCGTCCTTCCACACGTGCATCAGGTCGGCGATGCCGACGGGCCCGTCCTTGCAGACGGTGACCTCGCGCAGCTCGTCCACCTCCGGCGTCGGAGGCAGCAGCCCTTGACGCGCGCCGGCGGCCGCCTGCTCGAACGAGGCGCCAGCGCGCACCCGGCTGCGGAGCCTGTCCCAGCACACCCCGTAGACCCTCCGCGAGGGGCGCAGCGTGACCCGTGGCGCCGGGCGACAGGCGGGCGCCTTGCTCGGGGAGGGTACGCCGGAGGGGTGCCGCGGCGGGGCCTTCGCCAGCGAGGTCAGCGCGCAGACGCGGGTGTACTCCGCGGCCTTCGTGCGGGACGCGTCGGTACCCGCCGCGATCGTGAGGATCTCGGCGGCGCCGGACAGCAGCTTCGCGGCGCGGCCGGGCTGAGCGGCGTTCGCCTTCTCCACCGCGGCGAGGCAGGTGTGCACCCGCTCCGCCGGGACCGGCTCGCCGGCTTCCAGGTCGGCCACGCACGTGCGCAGCGCGTCCAGGGCTTGGGTGAAGCGCAGCCGGTCGAGGGACCCGCGCAGCTCATCGCTGCGCTTGCACTGCGTGCACCACTTCGACCCGACCTCACTCAGCGTCGCCCGCACCTGGCGCACCTGGCGGTGCTGGAGCGTCGTGCAGACCGGGCTCTGGTGCCAGGCGCCGCGCGGTGAGAGTGTGCGGTACCAGGTGATCACCTGGTCCGGCCAGGCGTCCATCGCCAGCTCGGCCTCCAGGGCGGCCAGGATGCGGCGCGCGGCCGCGATGTCCTCGGCCATGACTGCCTCCTTCATGTCTTGGTCGCCCCGGTGGGGCTCCTTGCCCGGTGACCGTGTCCGGGCGCGGTGGTGGCGCAACCGTGCGCCCAGTGCCCCCGCCCTGCTGCCGGTGACCGTCGCGGGGGTGCCCGGTTGGGGCGCCCGCACCGGCGGCAACGGTGCGCCCCGTCATCGACCGGGCAGGACCACCTGCCATCAACCAAGGAGGCCCTCGTGGCAACCAAGCCCCACCAGGACACCCTGTTCGCCCAGGCGGCGGACGACGACTGGGTGCCCAACGCGACGTTCCCGAAGCGGCCCCCCGCTCTGGGTCACCCGCTGCCGATGGAGGCGTGGATCGACCACGGCATCCGACGCCGGCGGACGATCTCCTTCATCGGGGACCACGGCACCGGCAAGACCAGCCGTGCCAAGCAGTACATCCGTGAGCTCGGCCTGGCGGAGGTGTACGTCAACCTGGCGAACATCACCCCGGACGACAAGCTGTGCGTGGCGCCGGTGCGCACCCCCGAGGGCGACCTCGCGCTGCGTCAGCTGATCATGGAGGACCTGCTCCCCGGCCAGCCGTTCGCGATCCTGCTCGACGACGCCAACCACGCGTTGCCGAAGGTGAAGAACCAGTTCATGCAGGTCACGAACGAGTGGACCATCGGCAACATGCCCGAGCTCGAGGGCCTGACCGCGGTCATCATGCTGGACAACGAGGGCGCCGCCGAGGGCATCAGGCACCAGGAGGACCTCGCCGTCGCCGACCGCAAGGTCACCGTCCGGCTCCACGCCAACGACACCGGCTGGCGGTACGCGCTCGCGGACAAGTACCGCGACGTGGACCTGTCCGAGGTGTTCGCGGTGTGGGACTCGCTGAGCAAGGACCTGCGGTTCGTGCTGTCCCCGCGCACGCTGGACCACGTCCTGTACTGCGTCCTGAACGGGTTCTCCCCGCTTCACGGGCTGCCGATCATCGCCGGCCAGAGGGTGCGTCTTGCGACCACCGTCGACGGGCGGACCGACGACCGCACCGAGGAGGTGCTGTCGAAGATCTGCTCCGCGCTCGGCAAGCCGTACCGCACCGAGGTCCCCGACCTGGCCCGCAAGGCCATCAAGGCAGCGCTGACCGACCGGCTGGCGATCCTCATCGAGGGCCCGCCCGGGTGCGGCAAGACGGCGCTGACCAAGGACATGGTCACCAAGACCGGTCTGCGGCCCGTGTACTACTCGATGCCGTTCACCGACCCGGAGGCGCTCATCGCGCCGATGCCGAGCAAGGACGGCACCCTGAAGGCGCTGCTCGCGTCGGAGCTGACCAGCGACGACCCGTACGCGATCATCTGGGACGAGTACAACCGGCCATCGTCGCCGGCGGCGTTCGCCAAGCTGATGGAGATCACCCAGCAGTGGTCCCTCGGCGGTATCGACCTGGACGGCTGCAGGGCGCAGATCGCGCTGTGCAACCCGCCGGAGTGGCAGGGGCGCCGCATGCAGGTCGCGCGGAACAACATCGCCCAGGCCGACCGGTTCACCATCTCGATCCAGGTCACCCCGGACGACATCCCCGCCAACGAGTGGCTGCTGAACGTCTGGCCGGACACGGTCAGCGACGGCAACCCCGCCACGCGCGAGCGGGCCCGGTCGGTCATCGAGACCGTCCTGGAGTGGTGGAAGTCCGACCTGGGTGACGAGCAGCGCCAGTGGATCACCAAGCGGACCCTGGTCCGCCTGGCCGAGCTCCACCTGGACGGTCTGCCGCTGGAGAACGGGAAGATCTACCTCGGTGACGGGGAGTTCGCCCCGGTCCCGCTGATCGACCTCGAGGCGCGCCTGGCCAACCGGCCCATGGCGCGGCTGACGGAGATCGTGCGGGACCTGGACACCTGGCTGGAGCGCATGGAGGTCGCCGAGTCCAACCCGGCGGTCGGCCTGCACGACGTCGACCAGGTCCACCAGGCCCTGTCGCTGTCGGAGCTGTCCCAGCTGTGGGACCACTTCGAGGCGGTGTGCGAGCTGACCAAGCGCCTGCCGGCCAAGCTCAAGGGCACGTTCTTCGCCAACACCAGCCAGGAGCACCAGAAGCTGTGGATCGCGGTGATGACCGTGGTCGGCGGGACGAAGACCGCCAAGCAGATCCTCAAGGAGCGCGCGGCCCGCACGGGCGCGTGACACCGCAAGGCCCGCCACCGCAGACGGTGGCGGGCCTTGTCGCGCTTGCGTGAGGCGGTGGCGGGCGCACGCCGGCAGGAGCGGGCCCGGCCACCGCGGCGCCCGGTCCTCCCCGACGGTGCCCGATGGGCTGTTGGACCGGCTGGTAGCCTGCGCTGGGGGCGTGCATGGTCTACTTGCGGACCATCAGCTGCAGGGGCAGGATGCCGGCCCTGCCGAACGGCGGCGCGTAGCGCACGTCACCGGTCACGGGTTCGCCCAGGGGGCCCCTCCGACGGGTCGTCGGGCGGGTCTGTGAGGATCGCGGCGAGCTGGTCGGCCAGGGCTCCGGTGACCGTGCCGGGTCCGTGGCGTCTGCGCAGCACGCCCAGTGCTGCCAGGCCCAGGCGCACCGCGTCGTCCAGGTGCCCGGCGGCCAGGGTGCGGCGCGCCTCGCCCGCGGCAGTGGCGTCACCGGCCTGCTCCAACAGGCGGGCGAGGACCCCCAGTGCCCCGACCTGCCCTGGGGTGCCGGGGTAGGCGACCAGCCCCTCGTCCACGCCGTCGGGACCGAGCAGGTCGGTCGCGCCCGGGCGGGTGCGTGCACGGACCGTCGCCGCGGGAAGGCGAGCGGCACCCGATCACGGGACCACCAGGCAGTGCGCCAGGGGCCGGCGCGGGCACGGTGAGGGCAGCCCTGACACGTCGACCGGAGGAAACGTGAGCACCGACCTGACCACCCGCGAGGAGTACGAGGCCGCGGTGGCCCGCGCCCGCGAGGCCGCCCGCGCGTACTACAACTCCGACACCCTCCTGATGGACGACGCCACCTACGACGCGCTCGCCCAGGCGATCGCGCGCGCCGGCGACGACCACCCCGACTGGGTCAGCGCGGACGCTGTGCAGGTCACCGGTCAGGTCGCCGCCGGGCAGGGCACCGGGGACGTTCCCCACACGGTCCCCATGCTGTCCCTGGACAACGTGTACAGCGAGGAGGAGCTCGAGGCGTGGGCCACCAGCCTCACCCGGGCGCTCGGCCACCCGGCCACCCGGTACACCGTCGAGCCGAAGATGGACGGCCTGGCGGTCGCCGCACGGTACGTCGACGGGCACCTGACCACCCTGCTCACCCGCGGCAGCGGCACGGCCGGGGAGGACGTGACCCACGCGGCCGCGCACATCGTCGGGCTGCCGCCCGCCCTGCCGGAGCCGGTGACCGTCGAGGTCCGCGGGGAGGTCATGCTGACCGACGCCCAGTTCGACCGGGCCAACGACGCCCGCCTCGAGCACGGCGACCGCGCCTTCGCCAACCCGCGGCAGGGCGCCGCCGGTGCCCTGCGCGGCGCCAAGGGCCGCGCCTACCCCATCGAGATGACGTTCTTCGCCTACGCGATCGTCGACCTCGGCGCCCCGCTGGCCGGGTCCCGCGTCGACGACCTGGCGCACTCGGCCGCGATGGCCGCCCTGGCGGACCTGGGCATCAGCACCACCGCGACGTCGACCGCCGGGATGGGCGTGGCCGACAGCATCGACCAGGTCCACGCGTGGATCTCCGCTCTCATCGCCCGCCGCCCCACCCTCGGGTTCGGCGTCGACGGCGCCGTCGTCAAGGCCGACCTGCCCGCCGAGCGCGCCGCCGCCGGGTTCTCCTCGCGGGCGCCACGGTGGGCGATCGCCCGCAAGTTCCCCCCGGACACCCGCATCAGCGTCCTGCGCGCCATCCACTGGCAGGTCGGTCGCACCGGTGTGGTCACCCCGCGCGCCGAGATCGACCCGGTGTCCGTCGGCGGCACCACCATCACCTACGCCACGATGCACAACCCCGGTGACATCGAACGCAAGGGGTTCCTGCTCGGCGACCACGTCACCGTGCTGCGCGCCGGGGAGGTCATCCCCCGCCTGGAGGCGCCCGTGGTGTCCCTGCGCACCGGGGCCGAGACCGCGATCCAGGCCCCGACCGTCTGCCCGCGGTGCGGGTCGGACCTGGACACCAGCCAGGCCCGGTGGCGGTGCGTGCGTGGGCGCGCGTGCGGGCTCGCCGAGTCGATCCGGTACGCCGCGTCGCGGGACTGCTGGGACATCGAGGGCATGGGTGACCGGCTCGTCGCCCAGCTCGTCGACGCCGGCCGCGTCGGCGACGTCGCGGACCTGTTCACCTTGACCGTCGACGACCTGATCGGCCTGGACCGCATGGGCGCCACCTCGGCCGCGAAGGTCGTCGAGCAGATCGACCAGGCCCGTCGCGCCCCGCTGGCGCGCACCATCACCGCGCTCGGCATCGTCGGCACCGGCCGGTCTATCTCCCGGCGCCTGGCCCGCCACTTCGGGTCGATGGACGCCCTGCGCCGGGCGAGCGTGGCGGACCTGGAGGGCGTGGACGGCATCGGCACCGAGAAGGCGATGGCGATCGTCGCCGAGCTCGACGAGCTCGGCCCGGTCATCGACCGGCTCACCGCCGCCGGCGTCGCCATGGCCGACACCACGCAGGCCCCCGCCCACGACGCGCCGCTGGCAGGTATGTGGGTGGTCGTCACCGGCACCATGACCGGGCCCCTGGCGGCCCTGTCCCGCAACCAGGTCAACGAGCTCATCGAGCGCGCCGGCGGGCGGGCGTCCGGGTCGGTGTCCGCGCGCACGGACCTGCTGGTCGCCGGCGACAAGGCCGGGTCCAAGCTCGCCAAGGCCCAGAGCCTGGGCGTGCGGGTGATCGGCCCGCAGGAGTTCGCGGACCTGGTCGCCGCCTACCTGTAGGGACTTCACCCGCCGGGCGGACGGCAGGTCCAGTGCGCATCCGGGCGGGCTCGGCACCGTGCCGGCGCCCTACCCACCACGAGCACTGGAGCCGCCCCATGGCCACGAAGAAGTCCCCCTCGCGCACCGCGGCGAACCGCCCGGCGAACACCGGCGCGCACCGGTTCCTCATCCCGACCGGAGGCGGCTCCCACGCGTACGTGCGTTCGGCCGTGACCGGCCTGAACCCGCTGCTGAAGGTCGGCACGGAGCAGTTCGAGCAGGCGCTCGCGGAGAACGTCGCCGCCGGGTTCGGCGAGAGGATCCGCTCCGAGCTGGCGGCGATGCACGCCGCCAACCCCGCCAGCGGGTGGGACAAGGTCCTGCGGGCCCTGCCCGAGGCGGCCTGAACCCGACGAAGCCCCCTGGCGCCGGTGCCAGGGGGCTTCGTCGTGGCCGGGGTCAGTCCCCGGTGGGGACCGTCTCGCACACGCTGGACCGGCCCCCCGTCTGGCACAGGTACGCCAGCGCGTCGGTCAGGTACGCCACCGGGACGACGGTGACCCCGGTGCCGGCCGCGGCGGCGGAGGCCTGCTCGGCGCGCAGCTTCGGGGTGAAGAACACCTGCGCGCCGGCCTGCACGGCGCCGGCGACCTTGTGCTCGACGCCGTTGACCGGGCCGGCCTCGAGCAAGGAGTTCATCGTCCCGGTACCGGCGATCACCCGACCGCCGGTCAGGTCGCCGGGGGTGGTCGCGTCGATGAACGCCAGGGTGAGCATCAGCCCGGCGGACGACCCGCCGACCTCACCCAGGTCCGCGGTGGTCCGCGCCGGGTAGGTGGGCGGGCCGGTGACCTGGGCGGCCGCGTCGCCGCGGCGGCGGACTCGTGCGCGCGGGGACCGGTGGCCACCGGGTACACGTCGCAGCCGGTGGCCTTGCACCACGCCCACCCGCCCCAGGTCAGCTGGCGGGCGTCGATCGTGGTCGCCAACCACCGCCCGCTGGTGGTCGTGAACGACGGGTCCAGGTCGGCCGGGTCGTTGGCCTGGGTGACCAGGGCGGTCAGGTCCGGGGTGGGCCCGGGGCGCACGTCGGCGTACGGGGAGTCGGTGACCAGGGCCAGGGCGGCGGCGACGACGAGCACCCCGAGGCGGGCCGCCAGGACGCCGCGACGGCGGGCGGGGTTGCGCTCGTTCACCCCGGGCACGGTGCGCCGACGGGTGGGGGTGTCAAGGTGGACCGCTGCGCAATCCGGGTGGGGGCGCACGGTGGCCCAGGTGACAGGTGTGATGCTGGCGGCCGTGTTCGGGGCCGCGATCGGTGCGGTCCTGGCGTCGGCGGTGTGCGTGGCGGTCGAGCGGGGCGTGCGCGCGTTCCTGACCGACACGCGCCGCTCGCAGTGCGTGTGCGGGCGGGTGCTGCGCGCGTGGGAGAACGTCCCGGTGCTCGGGTGGGTCCGCTGCCGCGGCGTCGCCGCGTGCTGCGGGGCGCAGATCCCGGTGTGGTACGTGCGCACGGAGTGGTACGGGCTGGTCACCGGTGCGCTGGCCGGTGCCGTGTGGGCCCTGATCGTCACCAGCGGCACCGGGCCGGTCGCCGCGGTGGTCGCCGCGCTCGCCGCGGTGGGCGTGTGCGTGCTGGTGACCGGGGAGGTCGCCCACCGGGGACGTGACCGGGTCGGGCGGGCATGACGTCGCCGCCCCCAGGGGGTCCCTGGGGGCGGCGGCAGGTCAGGCGATCGCCTGCGCGTACGCGACGGTGATGGCCTGCGCGGCGCGGAACGCGGCGTCGAACCGCTGCTTGAGCAGCTTGCGGCGCCCCTTGTGCCCGGCGATCGGGGTGGTCGTCCCATCGTCGTTGACCTTCATCCAGCTGCGCAGGTACGCGCCGGCGGCGGCGGTGATGCTCACCCCGACGGACTCGTCCAGGCCGAGGATCTTCATGACGAAGAACTGGGCCAGGGCGGCCTCCTGCTCGCAGCGGGCCCGGACCTGGGCGGTGTCGGGGTCGTCGTCGCTGCCGGCGGTGCTGATCAGCTGCTCGAGGTGCCCGAGGTGGTGGTGGGCGAGCTCGTGCGCCAGGGTCGAGATCTGCTGGGCGACGGTCTGGGACGCGTCGACGGTGATCCCGTCCTTGTCCAGCCACCCGTGCTCGATCTTCGAGCCGATGTCGACGAAGCGGACCGGGACCGGGGAGGTCCTGGCCAGGGTCTCCAGGGTGGTCAGGTCACCGCCGGCCAGCGGGACACCCCAGTCGGGCTCGACGAAGTCCGGGTCGTCGCTGACGGTCTGGGTGTAGTCGTACACCGCGATCGCCGGCGGGCGGCGGAACCGCAGGACCCGGGCCGGCTGGGCGGGCTGGGGCTGCTGCTGGTTCTGCTGACCCGGCTGCGCCTGCTGGCCCTGCTGGTTCTGCTGGGCCTGGGCGGGCTGCTGCACACGGGCGAAGTACTGCGGCGGGCCGAAGATGATGTACGGCTCCTCCCCCGGGCGCACCGACCGGTTGCGCTGGCGCCACTGGTCGACGCCGGCGAACAGGCCGTGCACGCGCTGGCCGCGGCGGCGCACCTGCGCGGCCAGGTACAGCCGGTTCGTGGAGGACCACGTCTTGAACAGGCCCATCTTGAACCCGGCGGCGGTCTCGGCGGCCATCTGGGCGGCGTACTGCTGCCAGCAGTCGTCGTCGCCGTTGATGATCTCGTCCAGGAGCTCCTCGACGCTGGCGCGCAGGTCCTCCTCGGACATCGTGGTGACCGGGGCCGTGGTCGCGGATACGGTGGCCACAGCGCCTCCTTTCGGTTGGTCCCGGGCGGGTGCCCGGCGCTCGGGCAGGACCGTCGTGGCCGGGCCCGTGGGGGGAAGGGACGCGGACACGGCCCGCACCAGGTGGTGCGGGCCGTGTCTCAGGCGGTGGCTCGGGCGACCGTGACCAGGTCGGCCATGGTGCCGGTGAAGTGGGTGTCCGCGAGGGACAGGGCGACCTGCCAGACGGTCTGGTCGGCGTCGTCGAGCTCACGCTCGAGGTAGCGCAGCAGGGGCACGTTCCCGCCGGTCCGGATCCACCGAAGGCCGGTGGCCGGCTGGTCCGCAGCCGCGTCGAGGAGCTCTTCGCCCACGTGCGGTACGTCGCGGGTACGGGCCGGCGCCGGCTGCGGGTCCGGTGGCGCCTGCAGCGGCGTGATGCCGTAGTCGGTGACCAGGACGGGGTGGGCGGCCAGGGCCGTGTTGAACGCCTCGACGACCCGCGGGTCGTGCCAGGCGGTGCCGTTGTCGGGGACCAGTCGGCGGTGCGCATGCAGCAGGTTCATCGCCGTCAGGTGCGGGTTGGACAGCACTGCCGTCAGGTCCCACGGACGCCCGGCGTTGAACCGGTCGCCGTCGTAGCCGTACCGGGGCAGGGACCGGGTCAGCACCCACGCCAGCAGGACGGGGTCGTCGAGCTCCTCGTACGGCACGGTGACCGGGACCGGGTGGGTCCGCAGCCTCTTGGCCGGGTGGAACACGTCGGGTTCACCGGCGTCGCGCTCGAGGGCCTGCAACGTCGGGGTGACGTGGTGGACCATGTCGTTGCCGACCACGGGGTTCCACACCAGCGCCCGCAGCGCGTGCATCTGCCACTCGCCCAGGTCCAGCCCGTCGGCGTCGGCCAGGCCGACCGCGGCGAGCTGGTCGTCGGGGTCGGTCAGGTGCCGGCACCCGGGGGTCGGTGGACCGGGCGGCGCCAGCGATGGCGCCGGGCCGGGTGGCCAGCAGCCACACGATCGCGGTCTTGACGTGCTTGTCCCGCGCCGGGCTGGCGCACCAGGGCCGCAGGTCCGCCAGGGCGGCTGCGACCTGCTCGTCGGTGACCGAGGACGCCTCCTGCAGCCAGACGGTGAGCCGGGCCAGGCCGCCGACCTTGTCCGCGGCGGCCCGCATCCACGCTGCCTGCAGGGCGGGACCGTAGGCGGCGACGGCACGGTCGGCCACGGCCCTGGTGAACGCCGGGGCGTCGAGCATGGCGTCCATCCACGCGTCCGGGAGCCTGGCGTCGTCCAGGGCGGTGATCAGCACCGACGCCCGCTTCTCCACCTTGAGCACGTGGGCGAACTGCGCGTCGGTCAGGCCGTCCCGGGCGACCAGGCGCTTGGCGCGTCCGACAGGGATCCGGGCGTTCGGGTACAGGCGGACGAACGTCTCGTCGCTCAGGTGGTGGTTGCCGGCCAGGTGGTCGGCCAGGGACGGGTTCTGCGCCAGGACGCGCTGGGCGACCGGGTGCACCGTGTCCGCCGCGATCGACCTCAGGGCCTCCCCCGCTGCCGTTGTGGTGGGTCCCATGACGGGTCCTTCCTCGCGCACGGGGCGCGTTGCTTGACGTGATGGCTGCCTGGCACCGTCGACGCCCGCCCCGGCGGGGCAACCTCAACGCCCGCACACCTGCCTGACCGCGGCCGCCAGGGCGGCCACGTCACCGGGGACGTGGTCGGCGGCGGGCAGGCCCGCGGCAAGGCGGGCGTCGATGCGCGCGTTCGTGCCGAACCACGTCGGGGAGAACCGGTCCGGGTGGGTCAGGACACCGAGTCCGGCGGCACCGGCCGGCGCCCACGGCTGCGGTGGCGGCGGCACGACCAG
>Ga0310840_101280_pt1 | contig 10567 bp, 10 predicted proteins | sample SM_ome_8_FD_201304 | JGI IMG/M metagenome (GOLD analysis project Ga0310840, IMG submission 201304) | Sorghum-adapted microbial communities enriched on stacked mutant (SM) sorghum from Joint BioEnergy Institute, Emeryville, California... ...
CCGCGACCATGGCCGGGCGTGCCTTCTCCGAGGCCGGCGGCGGCACGTACCGCCGGAGACCGACGCGCCGCAACCGCTCGGCGTGCGACACGTCGGCGCAGCAGGCCGCGAGGTGTTCGAAGAAGTGCAGGCTGGCCACACCGAGTACGCCGCGCTTCCGTTCGGTCATCGCGTACGGCGCGATGGCCTCCCACGCGGTCGTGATCTGCCGCCCCATGCAGGTGATCCAGAGGTCCGCGTCGGTGACCCGAAACTTGACCAGGAATCCCAGGCTCTGAAAGAAGTATCCGACCTTGAGCGCGTGCGCCTTGCTCTCCTCGGGGAGGTTGAGCAGGCCGAGGGCCGGGTCGTTCGTGTGCAGACGGGTCCGGACGTAGTCGAGGCTCGCGAGGAACTCGGGAGTGCGGAACTCCCGAAAGAACTCGAGGGCGACTTCGACGTGACTGGCGTCGCGCATGAACTTCGCCTGCCGAAGGGAAATCCGCGACGACACCACCAGGGCGAGGATGGCCACGACGAGGGTGACCGCGTTGAAGGCCAGCGAGTACATGTCCACTGCGTCCTCCGGTAATGGGGTGGGCCTCGCCGTTGAATCGTCGCATCGGTTGTCAATAGGTGTAGATGGATCTTGGTGGTAATCGTATTTGCGTTTCCGAGAAGTACCGGTCGCCATATTCCTTGATCCGCGCGTCGGCGTCGGTGGAGTACTCCAGCGTCGGAAAGCGCTCGGCCAGGCGCTCGTCGAGGCCCCACCCGTCCGCCCTGGGCAGCGCAGCCCAGGCCAGGGAAGGACTCACGTCGGCGAGATTTTCAGGTCGATGAGGAGATCTCGTCGGTGAACGGCGGTGCCCACAGGGTGCCGGCCGTCCCGGCGGCGTAGTGCTTTCGGTACGTTTCGACCTTCTGATGGATGATGGCGAGGCACTCCTCGAGTTCGGCGATTCGCCGGCGAATCTCCTCCTCATGGGCCTCCAGCAGGGCGAGCCGCTCGCCCTCGTTGCCCGGGCCCGCCTGCACGAGCGACGCGAACCGCCGGATCTCGGCGATCGGCATGCCCGAGGCCCGCAGCCGGTTGCAGAGCGCGAGCCACGCGACATCGGACGAGTCGAACACCCGGCGCCGGCCGGCGCGCGGAATCGGGCGCAGGAACAGGCCCTCACGCTCGAACCACCGCAGCGCGTGGACCGACAGCCCGGTGCGTTCGGCCACCTCGCCGATCGAGAGTGCCTCGCCATCCGCCGTCGCCATCGCCCAACCCGCCGCTTGACCTAGAGGGAACTCTAGATCCTACCGTCGCCGGCATGACCACTCTCGACGATCGGCTGGCGCGCCAACGGCCACTTCACTCGGGTTTCGGACCGACCAGCACGACCAGTGACGTTCTCAGTGGGCGGAGCCTGCGCGGCACGACCGCGGTGGTCACGGGCGGGTACTCCGGTCTCGGCCTGGCCACCACCCTCGCGCTCACCGGCGCCGGAGCCCGGGTGATCGTGCCGGCCCGGCGGCTTCCGGTTGCCCAGGAGGCGCTCCGCGGCGTCGACGGTGTCCACATCGTGGCGATGGATCTGGCCGACCTGGCGAGCGTACGGCGGTTCGCCGACCAGGTCCGCCGGGAAGAGGCAGTCATCGACATGGTCATCGCCTGCGCGGGCGTCATGGCGTGTCCGGAGCAGCGGGTCGGCCCCGGCTGGGAGCGGCAGTTCGCGACCAACCATCTTGGACACTTCGCGCTCGTCAACCTGCTCGCGCCCGCGCTCAACCCGGCTGGCGCCCGCGTGGTCGCGGTCTCCTCCGGCGCGCACCGCATCACGGGCATCCGTTGGGACGACATCCACTTCACCGCCCAGCCGTACGATCGGTGGCAGGCCTACGGGCAGTCGAAGACCGCCAACGTCCTGTTCGCCGCCCACCTCGCCGAGATCGGCCGCGAGCGCGGAATCCTCGCCTTCTCCCTGGAACCCGGGCTCATCATCACCCCCTTGCAGCGGCACATTCCGAGATCGGAACAGATCGAACTCGGGTGGATCGACGAGCAGGGGCGGCCCGGACCAAGCTTCCGGACGCCGGACCAGGGCGCCGCGACGATCGTCTGGGCCGCCACCTCGCCGGTGCTCGCCGACCGCCCCGGCGTCTACTGCGCGGACTGCGACGTCGCGCCGGTCACCGCCGCCGACACCCCCGACACCGGGGTCGCGCCCTGGGCCCTCGACCCGGACGAGGCGCACCGGCTCTGGGAGTATTCGGCGCGCGTCACCGAAATCCCCGCCCGGGCGCTGGCCTGACCAGGCCCGGCGGCGGTGACCGGCCGGGCGGTCGGGCCGTCCGGGCCGCGGCCCGGGGACGCTTCCCGGCACCGGCCGGGGTGAGCACCGGTGACGGTCACACCCGGGCGCGGTCGATCCGGGACACCGCGGTCGCCAGCAGCTCGGGCAGGCGTCCTCGCGCGTCGCTGCGGTTCATGAGGGCCAGGGCCACCATGGTGCCGTCCGCCAGGCGGGCGAAGGCGCGGTCGCCGTCGACCCAGGCCTCGGTGCCCACGTTGGGCACCGGCTGGGCCCGCTCCTTTCGCCCCGCCCCCGTGAGGAAACCGGCCACGCGGCCCATCATCCGGCTGATGAGCTGCAGCGTGAGCACCGGCTTGCCGTCCGGGCCGGCGAAGACGGTCAAGGCCGCCAAGCCGGGAATCGCGGTCACGGTGACCGGCACGCCCACCACGGCGGACACCTCCTCGACGGTGAGCAGGCCGGTGGCGGTGCCCGGGCTGGCCGCCGCGGTTTCGGTCGGGGCGGGCTCGGTGGCCGCCACGCGGTCCGGACTCTCCGAACCCTCGGCTCGGGTCACCGTGGTGACCCGCCGCGACCACCGGCGGGCGGTGATGGTCACGGTGTCGCCGGGGTAGCTCCGCCCGTACAAGTGCACCGGCAGCGCCCAGGCTGTGGTTCGGTCCCGGGTGCCGTCGTCGACGGCCAGGTAGTACAGCACCGGCCGGTTCTTGTTGTCGCTCTGGCGGCGCTTGGTCCGCCACACCTCCAGCCAGAGCACCTGGCCGGTGATCTTCACCGGGGCGGCCAGATCGATGACCGTCCGAATGATCACGTAGGCGCCGTAGGCGATCAGGGCCAGGCCCAGGACCAATCCGGCCTGCCCGACCGGGTCGGTGACGCGATCCACCGCGTCCGGCAGGCCCGACGCCACGTCGCCGACGAACGAGCGCGACCGGCGGAGCAGGACGAAGCCCACGCCGAGGGCGAGCGCGGCCCGGAACAGCAGCGTCGGCGCCCCCTGGCCGTAGCGCGGCCAGAAGCGTGGATAACGCACCCGGACCCGGCGCCAGACACCGCCGTACGACGACCACGGCCGGCGCCGGTCGCCCAGACCGATGTCGATGACGGCGCTGGCGGTGCGCGTGGTGCCGAGCGCCGCCCCGTAGGGCAGGTAGCGATCCCACACCGCGACCGCGGCCGGGGGCAGGTCGGCGAAGGCCTCGTGGCCGCGCAGCCACTCCCGCACGCCCAACCACCGGGCCGCCGCTTCGCGTCCGGCCGGCGTGTCCCGGTCGCCCATCGGCCGGGCCGCGATCAGCGTCAGCAGGATGAAGCAGGCGAAGGCGGCGGTGAAGGCGGCGCCGGCGGGGTCCTCCTGCTCGGAGCGAACCGACAGGCGGTAGACCATGAGCGCGAGCGGCACCGCCACCACGACGGCGGCCACGGCCAGCGCGGTCACCAGCGTCGGGCCGAACCGCCGCTGGGACAGGCCGCGAGCGCGGGCATCGGCGATGATCTCGGCCCGGATCCGCTTCCACCACGCCTTCGCCGCGGCCTGGTCGCGGAACGTGAGCGCGGTCAGTGGGACGACCCCCTCGACCGCGAGGCGAGCCACCCGGTCGAAGACCCGCTGTTCGTACGGAGTCAGGCCGGTTGGCCGCTCGTTGACGATGTGGATGGTGGTCTGGCGCGGATCGTCGGCCGGCTGGCGGAACTCGATGATGCGGCGGGCCGCGAGGTCGAGCAGGGTGGACTCGACCGCGTCGACCGTCACCTCCCAGTCATTGACGAGAACGCTGGCGACCGCCGGCGGCTCCTCGCCGAGGTCCGGGGTCGCGGGCCCGGCCCGGCCCGCGCGGGGCCGGGTGGCCAGGAGCAGTCCGCCGTACGCGGCGAACCAGCCGGCGAGCGGCAGCAGGCCCAGCACGATGTCGGCAAGCATGGCTAATCCCTTGGCAGATCGCGTCTCTGAGGATCGGACCCCGGAGAACCGGAATCCTTACGACCGGAACCTGAGAACCGGATCTCCTAGAACCAGATCTCTTAGAACCGGACCTGGACCGGGCCGCGCTCCCCGTCGGCCGCCTGGAAGAACTCGCGTGCGCGGAAGCCGGTCGGGCCGGCGATGAGGTTGCCCGGAATGGTCTGGATGGCGGTGTTGTAGGTCTGCACCGCGCTGTTGTAGAACTGCCGCGCGTAGGCGATCTTGTCTTCAGTGGTGGCCAGCTCCGACTGGAGGGCGGCGAAGTTCTCGTTGGCCTTCAGGTTCGGGTACGCCTCGGCGAGCGCGAACAGCCGGCCCAGAGCCTGGGTGAGCTGGTTCTCCGCCTCGGCTCGTCCGGCCGGGCCGCTGCCCGTGGCCTCCACCGCCGAGTTGCGGGCTCGGGTGACCGCGTCCAGGGTCTCGCGCTCGTGAGCCGCGTAGCCCTTGACCGTCTCGACGAGGTTGGGGATGAGGTCGTGCCGACGCTTGAGCTGCACGTCGATCTGGGCCCAGGAGGCGTCGACCTGGTTACGTAGCCGGACCAGCCGGTTGTACTGCCACACTCCGAGGGCCAGCACGAGGACCAGGCCCACGCAGACGCAGCCGCCGAGCAGCGGCAGGGCACCAATAGCAAAGCCAGAGCTCTCCATGCGGCACACCGTACGGCATGGCCGCACATCCGGCTGTCAAACCAGGTCCACTGTGGATCTTATCGGCCCTTGGCCACAGTGGATCAAGCCGATCTGGCGATCACCTGGTCGGACGTCCGGTCCTTGACGGCCTCGTCAAGACTGGTGTAGAAGCGCACATGGGCAACTTCGTCCGGTGCGGTCGACAATCAGGGGCTCATCAATGGACAACGTTGCCGGCCGTGGCCGGAGTGCACTGCTCTCGACCCTTCCGGCGCTCGCCCTGACCGCGGCGGAGTTTCTTGCCCTGGCCGATGCTCTCGGCGAACGGGCCCCGGAGCCCGTGCTGGCCGAGCTGGCCGACCTGACTCGCCGGCAGCGCGAGCAGGCCCTGGATGAGGCCGTGCGCTCGCTGTTCGCCCGCGGTGTGCTCACCGTCGGTGACCCGGTCCGGATCGCGCTGGCGGCGGCGCGGCTGGTGCAGATCACCTGCCGGCCGGCGCTGCGGACCGAGGTGCGCTGGGGTGCGCCGGGCGTACCGGACCAGGTCGTGCGCATCGCCTCCGTCATCGACGCATCCGTCGCCGCCGTCCCACAGGACGGGGTGGTCCGGTACCTGCCGTTCGCCACCGAGCAGATGCTGGGCTTCATCGAGGAGGTCGTCGACTCGGCCGCGGGCGGCGACGGGAGCTGGGGCGTGGTGAGCATGGTCTACCGTGACGGGGCGGGCCGACGGGGCGGCGGGGAGGTCGCCTGGATCTGCGTCGGCGACGCCCTGTACGAGGTGCCGGCGGCCCGGGTCCCGCCGTCGGTTGCCCCGTCGCCGTCGGACGAGGAAGCTCCGTCGGATGAGGAAGCTCCGTCGGGCGAGGAGGCGGGCGGCAGTCCAGCGCCGGCGCCCGGAGAGCCGACGAGTCGCGCACAACTGCTGGCCGCCGTGGCAGAGCTGTTACCGGGTTCGGTGGCCGTCCACGACGTGGCCGGCGACGGACACGGAGATGAACTTACGATTACGAATGTCTAGCTGAGGTAGGAGGAGGCGACATGCCCACGATCGGCGGCGAGCTCGACCAGCTTGCGGCGCTCAAGGCGACCTTCGAACGGCAGGCGGGCATGGTCGCCGAGGTGCTGACCAGCCTGCGCAGCCAGATCGGCAACACCTACTGGGAGGGGCCCGCGGCCGCGCGGTTCCGGGAGGCCTGGCAGAGCGACTTCGAGCCGATGCTGCAGCGGCTGCAGCAACAGCTCGGCGAGGCGGGCCAGGAGATCGCCCGCCGTCGGGATGCCCTGCTGAAGGCCGGCTCGTAAGGCCGACGACGGGAGATCACGATGCCGCAGGACCCCGCTCGGCTGGAGGAGTTGGCGGCCCTGTTGCTGCGTCGGGCGGACGACCTCTACTACGTCGGTCAGGAACTCGTCCGCCACGCCAACAAGGCCGAGTGGCGCTGCGCCAAGGCGACCCGCTTCCGGGAGGCGATGCGGGCCCGGCGCAGCGAGGCCACCCGCCTGGCGATCGAGCTGCGCGACCTTGGTCGGTACCTGCGAGCCCAGGGCCAGGCCGCCCATGGGTGAGCGGGTGGTCATCGTCACCGATGACCTGAGGGAACTGGCCCGCCGGCTCGCGGGTGGCGTCGGGCAGCTCGGTGAGGTGAAGTTGGACCTGGTCCGGGCCGCGGCCGACCTCGCCGACCAGCCGGCGGTGTACTCGCGGCTGCAGCAGGTCCTGGCCGGCCTCGAGCGGTTGGCCAGCACCGTGACCGCCGACCACGACCAGCTGGCCCGCGAGGTCCTGGAGTTGGAAGCGGAGGAAGGGCTACCCCCAGCGTCGAGCACTCCGCTGGAGCCTGCCAGCCCGAGCACCTCCGAGCCGGTCCGGTCGTGGCCGTGGATCACCGTCATCGGTCGGCGGCACAACCAGGCCGCCACCGTGCCCCAGCCCTGGGATCGGTCCTGGGTCAACTCGGACGGCAGCATGCCGCCCCAGCCGAGTGTGGCGGCCCGGGCCGGGTTCGGCAGCACCTGGGAGGCGCGGGTCAGTGTCAACGAGGGACCGGTCACCGGGTCCGGCCGGATCAGCGCCTCGGCCGGCGGCTGGGTCTACGGCGAGGCCGAGGCGGGCCGGACCGCGGACGGCGGCTACCGGGCCTCCGGTCAGGTCGGCGCCGGGGCGGGGGTCAGCGTCAACGCTGAGGGGCACATCGATGCCGGTCCCGTCCACGCCCAGGGCCAGGCCTCGGCCAGCCTGGAGGCCAGTGCCCAGGCCGGGGGCAGCGTTCAGGTCGGTCCGGGCGGGGTCGCCGCCGAGGGGTCGGCCGAGGCACGGGTCTCGGCAGAGGCCAGCGCTGCGGGTACGGTCAGCGTCGACGGGGTCGGCTCGGTCAGCGGCCAGGCGAGCGCCGAGGCGGGTGCGGAGGCCAGCTCTCGCGGTTCGGTTGGCGTCGGTTCGGACGGCCTGTCCGTGGGCGCCGGGGCAGGAGCTATGGCCGGAGCGTCGGCCGGCGCGGCGTACTCGGTGGACGGTCCGGCCGGGACCCGGATCGAGTCCGGGGTGAGCGTCAAGGCCGGGGTCGGCGCCGAGGTCGATGTCGGCGCCGAGTTCGGCTGGGACCGGGTGGGGTTCTCCCTCGACGCGGGCGTCGCGCTGGGCATCGGACTCGGTATATCTCTGGATATCTCGTTCTCCCCGTCGGCGCTCCTGGAGTCGCTCTCGCCGGAGTCCCTCCTCGACACGCTCGTCGGCTCGGTCGAGAGCGTCATCGACACGGTGGAGGACGTGGCTGACGCGATCAGCGACTTCTTCGACCCGCCCGGCAACCCCAACGAGCTGCTCGACCATCCGCGGCCCGACGCCGCCCTGCCACCGCCACAGCCGGGTCCGGCAGACGTGCCCGCGCCGGGGGCTGGGGCGTCGGCGGAGGCGAGTGTGTCCCATCCGGCTGGGGTGGGGGCGTCGGCGGAGGCGTGTGTGTCCCATCCGGCTGGGGTGGGGGCGTCGGCGGAGGCGAGTGTGTCCCATCCGGCTGGGGTGGGGGCGTCGGCGGAGGCGAGTGTGTCTCACCCGGCTGGGGTGGGGGCGTCGGCGGAGGCGAGTGTGTCTCACCCGGCTGGGGTGGGGGCGTCGGCGGAGGCGAGTGTGTCCCATCCGGCTGGGGTGGGGGCGTCGGCGGAGGCGAGCGTGTCCCACCCGGGTCTGCGGGCCGAGGTGGGTTCGCCGGCTGCGTCGGCGGGGGCCGACCTGGCCCGGTGGCCCGAGGCCGTTCACGACGTGCTGGCGACCGGTGCGGTCGTCGCCGAGGCGCTGCCGGAGTCGTTGACATCGCTGTCGTTGGTTGACCTGCACGAGCGGGTGCGATCGGCGACCGAGGATTTCTTCACCCTGGGAGGACGGACATGGAGCTGACCTACCCGAGTGCGCTGTCGCCGGCGCCGGTCTCCTTCCGGCTGCGGCTGGCCGACGGTTGGGAGCCCCGTCCGCACGCCTCCGCCGCCGCGTTCGCCATCGACACCCGCTCGCCCGAGCAGTTCACGGTCAACCTGCTGATGCTGACCACCCGGGTGCGCCGGGACGCCAGCCTGGAGGAGCTGGTGGAGGCCGCCCAGTCCTCGCCGCAGACGGCCCGGTTCGGCCCCACCGTGCAGCGCCGGGTTCGGCACGAGATCGGGGGGCGCGAGGCGCTGTTGTCGGTGCTGACGCTGGCCAAGCCGATGCCGCTGTTCCAGGCCCAGGTCGCGGTGCTGGTTCGGCGCGACAGCGGGCTCCACGATTTGGTGCACGGCTATGCGACCTGCCCGGCTGCCCTGGCCAAGCAGTACGGCGCGGTCTTCCGGGCGATGTTCGAGACGCTGACCATCGCCGGGTGACCGTGCGGGCGCGTGGCCGTACGACGGCGGAAGACCGTGTACGGGCGCGGACCCGAAACCGGTGACCGTACGGTCAGCGCGCCCCGCCCGTCCGGCCGGCACGCCGGTCAGGTGGGCAGGGCGACCTGGACGTAGTCCACATCGGACCGGATGACGAGGTAGCCGCGCCCGACTGGGAACCGACGGCTCGCCTTCTGGGGCAGGCGCAGCCCGAACAGGTCACCGTCCACCTCGACCTCGGGCCGCAGCAGGATGCCATGCTTGGCCTTGCGCAGGTCGGTGATCCAGCCGCCGAACGTCCGGTGGGCGACGTGGGTCTGGACGGCGCAGAGCACGATCGCGCCGGCGTCCCGGCCGCGCCGCATCAGCGTGGTCAGCGCGGTCGCCGCCGGGCTGTCGGCGAGCTCGTCCCCGTCATCGATGACGACCAGCCATCGCCGGTCCGGGGTGGCGACGCGCTCCCGGACCAGGTCGGCGAGCTCGGTGGCGAGGGCGGCACAGGCGTCGGGCCCCGATGCCGCCGACGTCCAGCCGGCCCGGCCGGTCAGAGCGCTGCGGCGTGGGGCGAGCAGGTAGGTCTCCAGGTCGGGCACGCTGGCCACGAGTCCGGCGACCAGGGTGGCCAGGGTCGTGGTGCGGCCGGACCGGTCCGGCCCGAACACCCCGAACACCGGGATGTCGTCCAAGTCGACCCGGACCGTCGCGTCACTGATGCCGGACCGGCCGAGCGCGACCAAGGCCGCGCCGGCCGGCCCGGCGACTGAATCCAGCGTGGACAGTTCGATCCGCTCGCCGAGGACGGACACGGCCGGCACCGCAGCAGGTGGGTTGGCCGCGCGCAGCTGGGCGGCCTTGGCCGCGATCGCCTCGGCCTGGACGGCGCCGGTCGGATCGTCGCCCAGCACACCGATGTGGATCTCGGTGCCGTTGATGAATCCACGGCCGGGCGGCAGCGTCGTCCCGGCGAGCGCCAGCGGCAGGCCGAGGGAGGCGTACTCGTCGGCGTCGGCCATCCGCAGGACGAGCCGGGACGAGATCGCGCTGGTCAGCGTCGCCGGCACCGCGTTACGCCGGTCGGCGGTGAGGACGAAGTACACGCCCACGCTGCGCCCGTCGGCGACCAGCCGGGCGACCGTGTCCACCTGCTCGCCCCGGTCGACGTTGAGGTACGCCTGGTGGAACGCGCCGTATCCATCGAAGAGGACCACCACGTACGGCAGTCGGTCGCCGGTGCGGTCGCGGTACTCGAGCAGGGAGGCCGCCCCGGTTCCGCTGAACCGGGCGCGGCGCTGGGCGATCGTCGCGTCGAGCATGGCCAGCAGCCGGTCGACCCGCTCCCGTTCGTCGGCGGTGACCACGCCTCCGGTGTGGGGGAGGGCGGCGAGCGGGCGCAGTCCGCCGCCTGCGAAGTCCAGGCCGTACAGGTGCAGGTCGGCGGGTGAAAGCCGGTTGGCCAGGCTGACCGCGAGGGTGCGCAGCGCCTGGGTCTTGCCGGCGCCGCCCGTCCCGTAGATCAGTACATGTCCGTCGCGACCGAGGTCGAGCCAGCCCGGTGGCTGCGCCTGGGTGTCGGGCTGGTCCAGCCGTCCGATCGGAGCGGCGAGCTCGCTGGTCCCCGGTGGCGCAGGCGCGTCCACTGTGTCCAGTGGGACGACGGCCGGCAGCGGGTCGAGCCAGGGTCGGGGTGGGGTCGGCACGCCCAGGTTCTCGTGGGCGGTGCGGATCGCGGCCACGAGGCGCTGCAGATCGGTGGGCCGGTCGTCGTGGCGGACCGCGCCGGACCCGGTGGCGGTTCGCCGCAGGCCCGACCCGGGCGGGGCCACAGTCGC
>Ga0310840_101305_pt1 | contig 10341 bp, 11 predicted proteins | sample SM_ome_8_FD_201304 | JGI IMG/M metagenome (GOLD analysis project Ga0310840, IMG submission 201304) | Sorghum-adapted microbial communities enriched on stacked mutant (SM) sorghum from Joint BioEnergy Institute, Emeryville, California... ...
TCCATTTTGTCGATTCCGGAACGGTAACTGCAAGTGTAATCCCGATGATGATGCCGATAATGATACGTTTGACGAGGCTGACTCGATTCCATTTGGCAATGAGTTGCTTCATAACACGTTCCTCCTGATCATTCATGATGAGCGTATGAGAATAAATTCCACTGTACGTATACAAATGTTTTCTGTAGGTGAACACTCATTAGTTTAACATGAATATTAGTAATTGATAAATAGATTGTTATATCTGAATTATTTTAACTATAGAAAAATAAGGTGAATATTTAATGAGGTGGTCATGGCAGGCTGTTGCTTTGTATTCGCCCGCCCATCGTGTACAATACATAAAGAGTGACAACACACCGCTCATCTTGGAAGGAGGAAAGCCATTGATAGACGGCGCAAAACAATCGTTCATTACGGACATTGAGCAGTTAGATAAAAAAGGGGCCGGACAAGCGGTCGTTTGGCAGGAAGAGGAGGGGAAGAGAAAAAAGCTCAAACTCACCATTCCATCCACGCTTCCTGGTGAAAAGGTGCGGGTTTTGATTGATCGTCCGAAACGACGGAAGGCCAATGCTCGATTGGAAGAAGTGATCGAGGCACATCCAGAGCGGCTCGAGCCGCCGTGTCCGCACTTTGACCGCTGTGGCGGCTGTGTCTGGCAGCACTGGCAATATGAAGGGCAATTGCGGCATAAAACAGAGCACGTGAAGGCGCTCTTGGAGCAACATGGATTTGATCCGAACATTGTGCGCGAGACGATCGGAATGGAACATCCGTGGCATTACCGCAATAAAATGGAGTTTACGTTCTCTCCTGAGGGACTGCTTGGACTGCATGAGCAAGGGAATTTTCGGCAAATCATCTCATTGGAGACATGTCTCATTGCGGGTGAACGGATCGTTAAAGCTGCCATGGAGGTGGCGCGTTGGGCTCGCGATCACCAGCTGCCTGGATATCACAAAGATACCCATGAAGGGTTGCTTCGCCACGTCATGGTGCGTGAATCGTTTGCGACCGGGGAAGTCATGGTGGCGCTTTTCGCGACTGAGGCACCAGAAGGGGAGTTAAAGCAGGCCGCCGATGATTTGACGGAACGGATCACAAAGGCGCTTCCGGAAGTGAAGAGCTTGCTTTGGCTCGAGAATCGGGCGTGGGCGGATCGCATCCAGGCGGAACAAACGCACGTGTTGGCCGGTCGTGATTTCATTTATGACGAATTGTGCGGGTTCCGTTATCGCCTCTGGTTCGATACGTTTTTCCAAACGAACCCCGTGCAGGCAGCCAAACTAGTCGAACTGGCGTTGGAAATGGGGAAACCGCAGCCTCACGAAAAAATGATTGACCTCTTCTGCGGAGTAGGCACGTTTTCCTTGCCATTCGCCAAACGAGTAAAGGCGTTAGCTGGCATTGAAATTGTGGAAACATCAATCGAATCAGCCAAACGCAACGCGAAAGACAACGGCATTGACAATACGTACTTTTTGGCGCGAGACGCCCGGCGTGGCATCGATGAGGTGCTCGAACAATTCGGAAGACCGGAGCTGTTGCTTTTGGATCCTCCGCGTTCGGGTGCGGGCGGAAAAGTGATGCGAAAAATCGGCCGGTCCCAGCCGGAGCGGATCGTTTACGTCTCGTGCAACCCAGAAACGTTTGCCGCAGATATTGCAGAATTAGTTCCATTTGGATATACATTAAAAACCGTCCAACCGGTTGACATGTTCCCGCATACAGCACACGTTGAGTGTGTCTCGCAGATCGTTTTGAGAGAAAATTAAGCAGGAAACGCTTTTGTTTCCTGCTTTATTCAATTTTTGGAGCGGAGAATCGGTAAAAAATTTTTGGAGTTCCATCGGCTTTAATTTCAATACGATCAATGAGACGATGCAGAATTTCCGGTGTTAATTCATCAAAGTTTAAAAATTGGGCTAATTCCTGTTTCAACTTTTGGATGTTCTCGACAACTTTATGGCTTGATAACAAAGATTCAAGTTCTTTTTTTGAAACGACAAGCTCATTGATTTCTTTGCTATTTGCCTCAATCATATCTTGATAATCTTCTTGGGTGATTTTGTCATCGGCGAGTAGCTCGATATATTTGCGTTTCCGTGCTTTTAAGGCGTCAATTTTCTTGTTTATTTTATCCAGTTTCTTTTGAACGGAAAGTTGAGATTGTTTTGCTTTTTCTTCGAGTTGTTTTAAATAATATTCCTTATCAATTTGCTGCATGAGAGACTGGATGTCATGAATGATGGTTTGTTTAAGCACTTCCTCTTTGATGACATGGCTGCTGCAAGCTTTTTTGCCGAATCTGGCATATCCACCGCACACATAACCTTTACGATTTGAGCGATACCACATGCCTTTGCCGCAATCAGCGCAATAGGCAATATTCGTAAATAGGTGCCGTTTTGGAGCAGGGATTGTTTTTGAACGTAATTTCATCTGATGTTGTACAGCTTCAAATACGTCTCTTGGAATAATCGGCTCATGAGCGTTTGGAATAATAATTAGCTCCTCATCAGACGCCTTTTTTCGTTTGGTGCTTGTAACACTCACAGTCGTTGTACGCCCTTGAACCAAATCGCCTGTATAGTGCGGGTTGGTTAAAATGAGTTTGATGGTGGAATCGTTCCATTTGTCGCCCGCATTCTTTTTTCCAGCCACTTCAGCTGGTGTTGGTATTCCTTCGTTATAGAGTCTTCTTGCTATTGAATCGCGTCCATAGCCTGCCAGATATTCATTAAAAATTCTGCGAACAATGTTTGGGGTTTCATCATCTCGAATGTGCAATTTTCCATCTTTGATTGTATATCCGTAAGGGGGTGTACTTCCTTTAAAAAGCCCTTTTTTAGCACGGGTCTTGAGAGTTTCTTTTACTCGTTCACTGGTGCGTTGAGCTTCTTGTTCATACATCCAAGCATAAAGTCCGAACATGTGTGTATTTCCTTGTAAGGTGTTAATAGCTCCATCTAGCGTAATGATGTGAACCCCGTGATTTTCACAAAGATTTTTGATTTGATAAGAGAGTTCTCCGTTTCTCGCTAAACGCGAAAGCTCTTTGGCTAAAATAACATCGATTTTTTTGTTCATTGCATCGTCAATTAATCGCTGCAAATTTTTGCGCTTTGCTGTAGTTCCTGATTCAACATCGATGTAAACTTCATACAAATCCCAGCCTTTATCTGCGATGTAGTTGTAGAACAATTCTTTTTGATACTGTAAAGAAGCTTGTTGTTCTAACTTATCAGAAGAAACTCGTACATAAACGCCACATCTCATTTCGCATTCAATCCTTCCTTGCTAAATTGAGATGTAGCAGTGTTCACCTTTTTAGCATTATTGACAATTTCGTCAATTTTATTATTAATAATGGATTTAATAAGTTCAGAAAAGGTTACTTTAGGGTCACTATAAATGCGTTCTATAGAATTTAATTGTTTCTTCATGATAGTTGGCTCCTTTCATTTAAAGGTAAGTCTAAAAATAAAAACCGCAGAGTACCCAGCCACATCCACATACATTAAGTGGCTTAGTAACCTCTGCGGTTTTCGCTTTTTGTCGGGTTACGGAGTCAGTATTTAATTTTTTGTTTGGAGATCTTTTTAAGGATTAATTTTGAATACATTATATCTTTGTTTTTTTATATTTTAAGGGTTTTTCTAAAAAAATTGGTGGTTTCATTTTTCGGTTTTTTACCCATCAAGCAAATGGAGGGTTCGGTTAGTTCCCTGTCTAGGTATACCTAGACGGGCAATTAACCGAACTCCCCATATCAAAAAGCCTTGTGTATCAAGGCTTTTTGACGTAGTGCCATGGAATGAGAATCAGAAGATAAAATTATTTTTCGGTTAGTCATTTAATTTAAACGTGTGATTTTTCGGTAAGTTGTTTAATTTCTTTTTCTAGCTCTACAAAGGGAGATAAACGGAAATCGATATCTACTCGTTTGCTTGCAAAATGTATGTCGACACGGTTAATAAACATTAGTGATAGTGTACGTTTCTCAATATCACTGAACTGGTCGAAAGAGGTTAAATATTCAAAGCGTTGAAATACCTTGTCAATCTCATCGTTATTCAACAGTAAATCAATTTGTTCCATAGCGGAATGTAGTTGTGCAAGTTTTTTCTGCATTGTTTCTTTTGCAGAAGAAATATGTTTTAAAAACGCGCGTTTCTCATTGTTCCCCTCAATCATTCGCTCGTTGTATAATAGTAGCTCATTCTGTTTTTTTGACGACTCTTCTTCTCTGCGCAAGGCTTTTTTCCAGCGAAGAAGCAGTTGTTGAGCATGGCTTCTCATCTTGTATAACTGTTGGGTCCATTGAGTAGAGAAACGTGTAAATACAATTTCGTGAACAGCGTTCATATCGATTTTTTGTCTACAGTTCGGACAGACATATTTCATATATTTTTTAGTTGATTGGCTAGGTGTATCAACCTTAGTTTTTAAGGAAACCTTGCAATTTTTACAATAAGCAATCCCCCGTAAATAAAATGGCGTATCAAATTGTTTCGTTTGTTTTTTGAGTTCCCTCATTTCATTGACGAGATGCCAAAGATGGGGCGGCACAATAGGTTCATATACATTTTCAATGAAAGTGATTTCTTCTTTTGGTTTACGGGAACTGGAATGAGCGCTTTTTCGGACGTTCCAAGTTAAATGGCCAGCATAGATATAACGATGTAAGATTGCATCGATTGTATTTTCATGCCATCCATTTCCCGATGGCGAAGGAACATTGCATTCGTTTAGAAGGTTTGCGATTTTTTCATTGCTATACCCCCAAGAAGATAGATAAAAAATGAGCAAAACAATAGGGGCATTTTCGTCAGGAATCAATGTTTTGTAACCGGTTTGTTCGTCAACAGTGACTTTTTTATAACCAAACGGTGTTCGGCTGCCCGGACGGATTTTTTTAGCTAGCAAACCATCTTGGGTATCTTTAGTCCGTTTGGATTTAATGATAGATTCCTGTCCGGCAAATAACAATTTCATTTCCGTAATCGTATTATGTGCGTCCCATTCGCCAGAAACGGTGGTGCAAAAGAACTTACAATTTGGTTTGAGAGACTTAATGGGGTTGTAAATTTGTGTTACAAAACTGTTGAATGTACGATCTATTCGGCTTTCTTCATAGAAGAACACAGCATCAGCTTCGTTATTGATAATGTACATAAAAAGCTCCCGCATGCCCGGTCGATCCGTAGCGGTTTTTTGATAGGCGCTGACTGCGTCATCAATACACCAGTGAATAATTTCGTAACCTTCCGCTTTTGCCTTTATTTCAATCTCGCGCTTTTGAATCTCAATTGAATGGTTATCCAGTTGCTTATGACTGGAGCGGCGAATATAACCGACCCCTTTATTTAATTTGGGTATTGTCATGTTAAAACCTCCGATTTGAAAAATTCGTGGAAAAATAATTCACAAGTTACATAATCATGGTGGACAATTAAATTTTTAATCATCATTTTTGCTAGTAAGCGGCGCTCATGATCTTCTAGATTTTCCCGCAGCATTACTTGAATGAGCCGCACCAATTCGTTAATCTCCCGTAAGCATTCATTTATTTTTTGTTCTTTTTGCACAATATTGTTCAACTTCGACTCTAATGCACGTATTTCTTCTAAAAGTTTTTGGGCTTCATTGCAAGGTTTGGATAGGTTGTATGTGGTGCATAGTTTGTATTCAATATGTCGAATGGCTTGCAAACAAGCTGTTTTATCCTGATCATTGGCTTTTTTTAATGAAGTGAGAAACGAAATGCATTTCTTTTCCAATTCGTTTGTATTAAGGTTGTTTAATGCTTCTGTTACAATTTCATCAATCATCCTGTTAAGTTGTTGAATTGAAATATCGACTAATTCATGGTTTCTGTTGCATAAAAAGTATCCTTCAGTTCCCACTGTGTTCATTTTCAATGACATTTCGCTGTTACAGATGAAGCATATAGGTCGAATGAATACATTGTCTTGCGTTTTCGCTTTAAGTTCATAATATTGCTTTTCTAATTGTTCCAATTTTTTATTTGCACTCTTGTATTCATCGAGTGTGATAATTGCAGGAACATGCGGCAAACGATGATATTCGTTCTGAGTCATATAGTAACCGGCGTAGAATGGTTGTTTTAATATCTTTAGCACATCTTCCACTTTTCGCTTCATTAATTTTTTATATTTGGTCAATAAGGACAGAAATTCTTCAAGGGTTTCAACATTTGCAGCTTCAGAAAATAGCTGTTTAACCAGTTCGCCGCGCTGTTCGTTGATTGAATAAGAACGACCATTCTCTGTTTTGGTAACATTGTATCCGAATATGCGATGGGGAGCTTGTTTTCTTGCGTCAGATGTGCGTTTATTAATCAGATGGCCCTCATGTTGGGCAAAAATAGCATATGCTCCTTCTAAAACAATATCTTTATTAAATTGTGGTGAATTAGAAGCTGTAAAAATCACATTTACGTCATGTTTGATTAGTTCTGAGATAATCGTTAAATACTCGTAGAAATCACGAGCTAAGCGATCACGTTGGTAAACAAGCAGTGTGTCTACTTTGTCCTCTCGTACTAAATCAAGCAATTTGGCCAGTTGTGGACGTTTGTGGAGAGGAAGCTTGGTTGCTGATATACCGTGATCGCAAAGGATTAGCACCTCATCGGGATTATATTGCTCTAAATAACGTTTTGCGGCATTGAGCTGCATTTCTTCACTCTGGTTCTCTGAACTAACGCGCATATATAACACTTTTAATTGTGCTGGTGAATCCGGCATGAATTAACTGTCCTCCTTCTCCACAATTTTTTTGTTTTCCATGCTTCTTGACAACAAGGAAGCTTGTAATAGAACATCTGTGCTTATTTCATTTAAAAGAATCTTTTCGATTAAGCGTTCTAACCATAATCTCGACTCTTTCGGCAATTCCTCGCTAAACGTTACTTTCCCGATTTTTAAATCCGTTTTCATCAGAGATCCTCCCGTCAATTTTTGTTAACAATCATTGACGGGAGCATTCGGTTTTATACACTATTTCATATTTTTTGAGGCGTTATTTTCTTTTAAATGGAATTGCAGTTGTACACTGAGAGTTTTTTCTTTTGCATGTGGACGTTTCTTAATCATAATCCTTGTCTTATGCCCCGGAACTTTCAATTCAGTAAAAGATGGCTTCATTTGTCCTCCACCTCCAGATATAAAACTTTAAAAAGTTCTATGATCCTTTGGGAAAATCCATATTTTGTACAATTTTTCAGGCATTCTTCAAGCCAACTGTAACATTGATTTTCCTCATTCATTGATGCTTTTTCTCCTTTCGCCAATGTTAATAAAAATAAGAAAATCCGCAGAACATGTGCATCAATAAATTGACAGCAACATGCAACCTGCGGATCTCGCTTGTTAGTGGTTAACATGTTATTTAGTTGCTAGGTTCTTTAACGATGTGAAAACCATTTTGTTTTATAATTAAGTTGTCTTCATAGAAAATCATCCTTTCTAAGTGAATGAAATGCTCAGGGTTTTAATCATTAATCATCCTACTTTTAAGAAATTAATATTCTTATAGGTAAAAAGAACTATTTTTGAAATGCGAAAAAAAGCGCTCTATTTAGAGCGATCTTATTGTTGTGTTATTTGTATTTTGCAGACGTTCTCTTCTTCTTTGGCGTTTTAATCGCTGGTTATAAGTGTTTTCACAGGCACTGCGTTTTCTATTAGGAAGAAATGCCACTTCAAGAGACAAATCGAACCAAATCCAATAAGCGAAGGACGTGAACTAACATGGATGATCATAAAGAATACTGCCCGTATTGTGGCACAGATTTGCAAGGGGATCCGATTCCAAAAGAATTGCAGCAGCATTACGGAAATGCCACACATTTCAGCAGAAAAATCGGCATATCCAGTTTGGAAGCAGACCGGGTGATTCGGTGGCAATGTCCTGATTGTAAGGGAGAATGGGAGCGGGAGTAGCAGAGAACGAGAGACAAGGATTGGACTGAATGGGCATGCCGTACATCGAAACAATCCAAAATACTGATGAAAGCCTATCAAGAGGCGGGTTTGGCATGTGATTGGGAGGAAAACAAGGATTGCCCTTCATACAAAGAAATTTTCCATCATTATTATTTTCCTTTTTTTTATAATTGATTGATCCAGCGAAATCAAAGTTTCTAACGCCGATAAAACTATGTATAATTAAGTTTGGAAATAATAAGGAGGCAGCTATATGATTACTGGAGAATTAAAGAACAAAGTCGATAAAATATGGGAAACGTTTTGGACGGGCGGAATTACGAACCCGCTGACGGTCATTGAACAATTTACATACCTCTTATTTATTAAAGGCCTCGATGAAGCTGAAACCCAAAGAGAACAAGAGGCTGCTTTATTAGGAATTGAGTTTGAACGAATCTTTCCTGAAGATAAACAACACTTGCGTTGGAGCAAGTTTAAAAATCTAGAAGCTTCCCAAATGTATGAAATTGTATCTAAGGAAGTATTCCCTTTCATTAAAAGCTTGCATGGCAATAAAAATTCCGCATATGCCAAGTATATGAGCGATGCGATTTTTATGATTCCTACGCCGCAAATGCTTTCAAAAATTGTGGACGGCATTGATAAGCTCCCGATGAAGGATCGCGATATACAAGGGGATTTATATGAGTATCTTCTGTCGAAAATTGCGACAGCAGGGACGAACGGGCAATTCCGTACACCGCGTCATATTATCAATATGATGGTAGAGTTAGTCAAACCAACACCGGAAGATATTATTGTTGATCCGGCCGCCGGTTCCGCAGGGTTTTTAGTCGCAGCGGGCGAATATTTGCGCAAACATCGCAGCGACTTGTTTTTAGTGCAAAGTTTAAAAGAACAGTTTAATAACCATATGTTCTACGGTTTTGACATGGACCGCACGATGTTGCGCATCGGTGCGATGAACATGATGCTTCACGGCATTGAAAATCCGAATATCGAATATCGTGATTCATTATCCGAACAAAACAAAGATAAAGACAAATATACCCTTGTCCTTGCTAATCCGCCGTTTAAAGGCTCCTTGGATTACGAAGCCGTTTCTAGTGACCTATTAAAAATTGCAAAAACAAAGAAAACCGAGCTTTTATTCTTAGCTTTATTCTTGCGAATTTTAAAAACGGGCGGGCGTTGTGCGTGCATCGTGCCAGACGGGGTATTGTTCGGCAGCTCGAAAGCGCATAAAGACATCCGCAAAGAAATCGTGGAAAATCATAAATTAGAAGCGATTATTTCGATGCCAAGCGGCGTGTTTAAACCGTACGCGGGCGTATCGACAGCGATTATGATTTTCACGAAAACGGGCGTCGGCGGAACAGATCAGGTCTGGTTTTACGACATGAAAGCTGATGGCTACTCGTTGGACGACAAGCGCACCCCGATTGAAGAAAACGATATTCCGGACATCATTGAACGATTCCATAACCGTGAAGCGGAGAAAGAACGGAAACGTACGGAGCAGTCGTTCTTTGTGCCGGTGGAAGAAATTCGTGAAAACGACTATGACCTTTCGATTAATAAGTACAAAGAGATTGAGTATGAAGAAGTGGAGTATGAAGCACCGAGTGTGATACTTGAAAGAGTGGAAACGTTGGAAAAAGAGATTATGCAGGGATTACAAGAATTGAAAGAAATGATAGGAAGGTAATGATTGAATGGAGTATGTAAAACTAAATGAATTATGTGAGATTAATATTGGGAAAACCCCTTCTAGATCAAATCAAGCATATTGGGGAAATGGAAACAAGTGGCTTTCAATTTCTGATATGCAAGGTAAATATGTATCTAACACGAAAGAACAGATTACTGATTTAGCTGTTAACGAGTGCAAAATGAAAATAGTGCCGAAAAATACTGTTTTAATGAGTTTTAAGATGGTGTTGCAAAACTAGAGTAAAAACTCGAAGTTATGCATAAGGATGCAACATAACACATGCAGTACATATCGATGAAATCCATACCATCTTGGCTGTTCCAACCCGTCACTCTTTAACTCATTAAATACTCGTTCAATCTCACGACGAAGTCCAAACAGCCATTGGCCAAATCTCGTTTTCAAAAAGACAGGAAGAACCCGGCCATAGGCATCTTTTCGTTCCTCGCTATTGCGGCGGTTGATAGGGGAAATGAATAGGATTCCTGACTGCTCTGCTGTTTGACGAACCTTTTCACTGTCATACGCGGCATCGCCCAATACAAATTCGATATCCCACTGCTTTAAAGAAACAAGCAATTCTGGTGCTACTGCCGCATCATTTCGATTCGCTGTGGTCAACACATGAGATAAAATGATTCCCTCGGC
>Ga0310840_101309_pt1 | contig 10301 bp, 6 predicted proteins | sample SM_ome_8_FD_201304 | JGI IMG/M metagenome (GOLD analysis project Ga0310840, IMG submission 201304) | Sorghum-adapted microbial communities enriched on stacked mutant (SM) sorghum from Joint BioEnergy Institute, Emeryville, California... ...
CGCCTGGCCGCATCCGGAGGCACGGGACGCCGGCGGCCGAAGAGCTGCAGGGGCTCCCCCCGCCTGGCCGCATCCGGAGGCACGGGACGCCGGCGGCCGAAGAGCTGCAGGGGCTCCCCCCGCCTGGCCGCATCCGGAGGCACGGGACGCCGGCGGCCGACGAGCTGCAGGGGCTCCCCCCGCCTGGCCGCATCCGGAGGCACGGGACGCCGGCGGCCGACGAGCTGCAGGAGCCCACCCACCGCCCAATCCCCTGTTTATGGAGTATATACTTTTAATCCGGAGGATCTGGATCCGGATCTTCGACCTGCAGTTGCTCATAACTCGCGACACGTTCGATACGCATGACCCTGCGTTGCCTAAAGTCGGCGTAAATGACAACATGCGTTTCAATATGCGTTTCCTGGGAGCATTTACGTTCGCATTGCAGCTTGTCCTGTTTGATCGGCGATTCCGGAGCTTCCGGAAGACGGAGAATAGTCACACCCCCTCTCCCTCTCTTGCTTTCAACAACGATCCTCCCAGCCTCTTTGAGACGCCGAAGCACCAGCTTGAAAGACGCAATCGGACACCCCCCCAACCGATCCGCCAATTCCTGCTGTGTCCCAGAAAGGATTTTCTCAGCGCAGAGAAGTGACATGAGATCGTTTTCCCATTCGATCAAATGGCTGCGGTCACGTTCAGATCTCGGCTTAGCAGAATCGCCTATAACACGAGTTTGATAAGCAAAGTGTACCCCGGTAAGTCTGCGGATGATCTCGGCTTTCGGCGCTTGTAGACGCGAATTACGATAGACATATTGCACCTTATAAACCGCATCCCGCTGACTGAATGGCTTCTTGCCGGCTGGCGCGCCCTTCGCGCAATAGTGATGATACCAATGCCGTAATACGGCCTCGGCCCGATTTTGACTCCAACCCGATGCTTTCATGGCCAGTGCCAGGTTGAACGCTACAATATCTCGATGGCCAAAGCTGCAGGGCATAGTCAACAAACGTTGAAGCGCTGGATGATTCATGAGTTCATCAGCCCGAATGTTCACGAAACGGCCGCCGGCCGGCATAAACGGATGATTGATTTCTCGCCATTCTTTGAACACTTCGAAAGAATACCGGTTTAACGGTTCAAAATATACAAGCGTATTATCTGTCGGCGTCCGGAAAATTCTGTTCGCGCCAACAGCTGCCAGGTCGCCCCCCAAGTCATTTGCGATATGCCCCATGATGGCTGTATAAAGACGAACAGTCTTTTTCGTTGCACGAATCGGATCCCTAAAGAAGAAGTGGACGTGATATCCGCCGCTCGGTGTTTTCACGATGGCCGTCGGCCGCGGTAGGCCCGCTCGATCGATGCGATCCAAAACATCTTGAAACGATTCCCCATGTACATCAAGGTCAAGAACAAAAGCGTTCAGCCAACGAAGTGCTTCTGTCAGGCGTTTATTTCGATGGTAGTATCCGTTAGGTGTGAAGTAAGTCGTATCAACGGCTGGATCCGCAAGAACAGCATAGAGCGTGGATTTTGTGGCCACGCTGATCATCGACTCTTTACTGCCGACAAAAACCCATTGGCGATCACGATCATAGGTTTTGTTGCCTTTGTAACTTCTCTCGGCAGATCGCTTTGGATAATCTCTCATGTAAGGTCCAAACAGCAGGTCGAAAAAGAGTTCGATCTTCGTAACGATGGAGACTTGTCCGCGATAATACTGCAGCTCTACGGCCATAAGTCCGCCTCCCCAAAAAAGGCAATAAGAAACTAAGCCCTTGATAGTACATTCCTAAAAAATGGAAATAAGGGATAACTGGCTCATGTATAAAGTCCTGGAATTTATGTATCAAGTCCCGATTTGGGACTAAATACCTGTGCAATTTAACATGGCGAATTGACCTTGAATAATCGCTTGGCACGTGATATAGTGATGCGTACCAATTAGGTTTTTTGGCAAAACAAGGGGAGGCCGTCAATCTCCGCTTTTTTGAAAAAGCGTGATGACAGCAAAAACAGCAAAATTCAGTTGTATACAACTGAATGCAGCTAGTCGATGACAGCTTGCAGCTAGTCGATGACAGCTGGCTTTGGTTGAACTGACAGCTCGGGGAAAGCTGACAGTTCGGGAATCCTCCTTGTTTTGTTGGGTAATCATTTGCGGCTGCGCCGCACCTGATCAGTCGATTGGGGGATCGGCTGATCAAGACCGGACTAGTAATGTCCGGTTTTTTTATTTCAACTCTCCATTTGGAGAGAAGAAACCAAAAAAGGCGTACCTACCACGGTTGAACCACCGACTGTAGGTACGCCTTTACAATGAGGGCACAAGATTCCAAGAATAACATACCTGAATCTTACGCCAAACCCTTGCAAATTGAGCATACTTTGATTAAAATATAAGCAGGTGGTTTTTGGTGGGTTCCCGAAGGAACCACACCAGAGCGATCTGCGGGGTAGGATCCGTCAGATCGCTTTTATTTTTTTGTCGTTGTTGGTATTGATTTTTTCGGCGTGTAACTTTTGCCTATTTGGTATTCTAGCACAGCAGAATCGGATTTTAAAGATATAAAGATAGATTTTTCGCGGGATTACGTCAATATTCATCATATCGCGCAATTCTTGTTTAGATGTACCGCACATTCGTTCATCTTTTTGAGCACACGAAAATGGCATTCCTGGCATATGCCGACCCCGCCGTTATAGCCGTCCAAAATGATGAGCCGCGTCACTTTCTCGCAATTGTCACATATCCCCTCTCCTACCGTTACCGTTAAGAGATCCTTACTCATCATATCCCCCCATTTCAGCGTTCTTCTGATAATTTTTCAACGGCAGCCCGAGCTTCTGCCCGGCTGGGCGTCACATATCTGCGCGTATAGTTAATATTGGTGTGGCCGAGCAGCTTTGCAACGGTGTGCAAGCTCTCCCCTCTTTCAACCAGGTCATGTGCAAAAGTATGGCGCAACACGTGCGGCGTAAGATCCGGGATTCCCGTTTTTTCTTTAAGAGAGGTAATATAGTAATATACGCCATCCGTGGTAAGGCGCTTATGTCCTCGCTGCGACACAAATACAGCCTTCGTCGGCAGCTCTCCCCTTTGTTCAAGCCACTCCTGGAGTGCGCGCCTTAAATCACGGTTGATCGGCAAATATCGAGTCTTGCCACCCTTCCCATTCCGGACGCGCAGGATGTCTTCTACAAAGTCCAGATCGTCCAGATCCAGATCAACAAGCTCGTTCTCTCGCAGCCCGGCGTGCAGGAAGACATATACGATTGCTCGATTCCGTGCAAAACGCCACGGGTTTTTTGTTCCCTCTTGGTGATCCACGTAAAAGAGCAGCCTGCTACGCTCCGGCCTATTGAGCCAGCGCGGTTCCTCTTCTTGTTCCTGCAGCTTCTGCGGTTTCAATTTGCGAGCTGGATTGGATGTGATCTGGCCGATTTCTTCCAAGTACGTGAAATACGTCCGGAGACCTTTGATGGTGTTGTTCACGGTCGAAATCTTGTATCTCCGGCTATTTCCTTGTGCATCTTGATAGGTGGCATCTCGAATCAAGTATTGCTTATAATCCTGCAGGTCGAGTGCAGACACACGATCCGGACGATATTCCTCGCCTGATTCACGCACGTACCAGGATTGGAAGTCACTAACTATGTTCAAATATCGAGAAATCGTCCGAGGTGTTTTTCCGTTTTCTTTGAGCCATTGCTCGTAAATCATCAAGAGATTTTGTCCTCCGTATAAATCCATTTTTCTCTTACTAACCGAAGCTTTGTAATACTCTCAATCATTATAGGACATGTCATTCCCCTTCCTAAACGCTTTCTGTATCAATGAATTGTCCAGTTTCCCCTTCACGTCCAAACATCGGATGAGAGTATCCATTGCCGGCATAACTGCCTTTTGATTGCCGCAAAAAGAACGTCTCATACCCTTTTTCCAGTGTGATATAAAGGGTTTCGTGATTCGTCAGCTCAACACGGTCGTATTTGAATGTGCGAAGCTTGAAACCTTCTTGGAGTTTTTCTTTCAAAGCTTTATCGATGATCGGAAATTGTGCAAGCGCGGCTTGTTGAACCGGGTTCAGCTGCATGTACGTGTCTCCTTTCTTAAATCAAGATTCTTTCTTAACATCCGACTGTTCTTTAATGAACTCAACGTATTCAACCAATTTACAATTCTCTCTTTACATAGTAATCCTTCGATTTTTAAACCCATTTTACCACAGTTATCCTTTGAAAAACAATGATTTTCTTTTGTAAAATCAAAAGATAACTTATGTTATCCTTTGTGATTTTAATCCACATTCTCCCCTGCAGCTGCTGGCCTGCCATACGAAAATACGCTGGCAAACCGCCAGCGCTCTCGTTTACTTATTTGAATTTTTTCATATCATCGAGGAATTTCATCCAATCGGCATGAGTGCAGTCCGCATCACGCAATGCTTGTTCAATTTGAGATGATGTCAGCGTACAGTATAGATGCCACCAGATTTTTTGATTGATCGTCTTTTTTTTCATCTTCACCGCTCCCTTTTGTTCTCGGATCGTGCGGCCCGGTGTGGCTGCCGCCGTGGCTCAGACGTACCACAGGGAAAACACATCTCTGGAGTTGCATCGCCCGATCTCCATCTCGGGACCCGGCGCGCCGCTTGCCGGCGTGTTTGGGGGTAGATGGCTCGGCTGGGCAAGGGCGCGAGGATATACCGGACCGGCAAAGCCGGGAGGATATGCCGCAGCGGCCGCAAGGCTTGACCCTTGCCTGGCCGGAGGGCTGTGGTACGCTGAGACGCAAGGCGGCTGAGACATAAAACGAGGGCCGCCGCTCCTGGCGCAGCCGGGAGCGGACCTTTTCCGGAAGCAATTGATGAAAAGGCCCCTTCTCGTCTTTTTTTTCTACAACATTTATCCCAACTATCATGATTATGAACCCCTTTTATCAAAAAAAACGTCCCAGAAGCGATTCTGGCGCTTCTGAGACGATTACGGGATTACTGTACCCGGTGAAGCCGATAAAAATCTGTCCACTTGTCCTTTACGTTCACACGAACCGTTGTTTGCTTTACCGTGCCGTTCGAATACCGAACGAAGAACGTGAAGTCCAAGTATCCATTATGCAGCTGTTCAAGCTTGATGTTTTTGTCTACATTTGGCAAGTCTTGTCCCGGATCGTTGACCTCACCGTACCATACGTTGCGTGCGCTGTTCCGCGCAGTCAGCTGCCGGTTCAGAAGATTATTTTTCAGATACCAGGGCGACTGCGGGCTGCTTGGGATTGCGCTGCCTTGTACTTCCGTCCAAACGGCCGTTGCTGTTACGTTCGATCCCGGTTGGATGACCGTCGTTTGTGCGTTCAGTACGAACCTCTCCCCCGCCCAAAAATCGGAGTCTTTCCGATAATCAGCGTTATATTGAGCTTGGGTGATTTTCCCGGCATCTAGCTGTTCTTTCAGCCAATTGTTGAAGGCAGCTCGATTGTTGTTCCACTCGTCCGTATGAGTTACTTGAGCTGTGATGCCGAGCGGCAACACTTCAACCGTTTTGGTTACGATGACCGGATCTGCCTTGCCGTCATCGACAGTCATCTCCACCCTCCACGATCCGACCAGGAGCATATCCACGCTCGGCCCCGGTTGGTTCGTATAAGGCGGCGCAACCTGATAACTATACGATTGAGCTTGTCCGGACGGCGAAGTGATCTTAAAGCTTACGGTAAGCGTATCGTTGTCCGGATCAGAAACCTGGGCTTTGAAATTCACCGTATCCCCTTCATAAACAGGGTTTGGCGTCCAGGTAAAATCTCCGGTTGGCGGCCGGTTCGTCTCGATGTAGAAATACTTCGGCGCGCTCCAATCGCTCCAATCGTAACCGTCATGCACCCGCACCCGGACGTACATCGTCACTCTCTCCGGCAGATCGACGGTCGGCGCCCAGTTTTTCGCGGCTCCGGACCTTACGCCAGTGTCGCGTTCAAGCGTGCCGTTCGTGCGATAAATCTGCACCTGGTATTGCGTCTGCGCGTCGCCGTCAGCATCCGAGTACGTCCATACGAACGTCGGCCGCAGCACATCAAACTTCGTCGGCTTGGCCGGGTCCGCGCTGGCGGGCGTCGTCACGTTCGCCTGCGGCTTGCGGTTCAGAATCGTCACCGTCTGGATCGCCTGGTCGGTCTGGCCGAGCGAATCCCACACCACTTGCCGAATCCGGAACGTGCCTACCGAATTGAACGTCTTCGTCCAGCTCGTCCGGGATGCGCTCGCAAGCAACTCCGATCCGCCGTTTACATTGGAGATGTAATATTCATGCGGCAGCTTCGTCCGGTCGCCGTCTTCCTTGTCCCAAGCCGTCGAATCGATCGTTACGGCCACGCCGCGATAAGTCGTCGCAGGATTCACCGTAAATCCGGCATGCGGCGGTTCGTTCGGAGCTGGAAGCTCATCGATCGTAATTACTTGCTCGTAGTAATCGCTCCATGCGCCGTACTCGTCTTTTACCGCCATGCCGACCGTATAAGTCCCGGCTTCTCTCGGCACCACCAGCTTTTCCATATGGACGGCTCCGCTCGGCGTAATGTAGTAATACTTCCGTTCAAAAATGCCTCGCGTCGTCTGATAATTCTTCCCGTCTTCGGGCGGAGAAAACTCGCTTGCGCTCGCCCATCTGTCCGGATCGTAACTGGTGTCGTTAAACCTTACGGTTTTGTCACTGTTCAAGGACAGCGTAAAGCGTGCGACAGGCCGCCGGTGGACGATGATGCGCTTGCCGAACACATTGGAAGGCTCGCGATACTCATCGAACACCTTGCTCGGGTAACGGTAGTCCGGATGCGGATCGTCTTTCGCCGACAGCCGCACTTCGTAGAGGCCGACTTTATCGAAATAGATCTGCCCCTCCGAGAACGTCTTATTGTGCAAGGCGGAAAGCCCTTGGTTGCGCATGAACATCGGCGTGTGGACATATGTCCATTGATACGAGCCGGCCGGCGGGTCGCCTTCCGGATCGTTGAACTTGATGTTTTTGTACTGGATCTCGGCCCTTGCGGAACCTTCCTCCCAAATGGCATATTCCGCGTCCCAAATGATTTCATCCGGAACGATTTCCTTTACCGAGACCGGTCCGAAACGGACATACGACTTGTCGCTGAACGGACCAAATTTGCCGGATGTGAACGTGCCGTCCGTCACTTTGAAATAAGGCGCTCCGTTGACAAACAGCTCCAGCTTGTCGCCGGCAAACTTGACCTTGAACAGCACCTTCACCCCATCCTGGAAGGGGTAATTTTGCTGCGCCAGCACCGTCCGGCTCCCGTTCACATACTTGGACAAATAGATGGTGGATCCATTCGTCTCGACCGCGTAACGATTGGCCGCATTCGCTGCCCTGAACGACATGCCGACCAATTCCCGATCGACATCCGCATCATCCAGGGACAACGTAAAGGTGATCTCATGATCCTTGACGTTGTTGGATGAGAGCAATTGACCAAGGGTAAGTCCCGGACCTTGGCGCTCACCCCCAACCGGAACCCCGACGTTCAACCACGGGTAAAAATAAAAGCTATAGGGACTAGCAGTACTTATCATCATGGACAGCAAGATGCCATCCCCGACATATTGCGAGTTCATGATACGCTCCGCAGCGGTAGCCATGTAGCCGTTGTAATCAATCAGGCCTCCCGCGGTAAATGAAAACTGCGATTGTCCGTCCCAGGTATAGCCATTATACCGATTTTGGTTCCATGTGAACTTGATCCCATACGGTGTATAGGAGTACGGCGTCGTTTTCGTTGATCGCATCTGTTTCTGGCCAAAAGCGTCGATATCGAAGTTGGTGCCGTCAAAATCAAAAACCAGATTGGGATCAAGCGTGCGCACAGCGCCGGTATCCATATTTACAGCCTGAAGGACTTTCGTACCGTTCCATTCGTTCGTGTATTTATACGTCCGGACGATAATCTCTTTTTGGGCCGAATTGACAACCATGTCCGGAATATCAACAGCGGTTTCGGAAATATTGGGTTTAAAATCCGTTCCTTCAAGCTTGGTCCGCCATACGAGATTGAAGTCGGGGTCAAACTTCACCAGATACACGGAACCGTAGTCTCTCGACTCCATTGAGCCGTTCATACAGCTGTGTTCTTCATACATATAGGTATTTTCGCTGATATCCTCGAAAGCTAGATCAATGCGATAACCTGCCGTGCACGTAAGGTAATTCCTAGGTTGAGTGGCTTCGGGTTTTGGTAATTTCTTCGTGTTTTTAAGGTTTAAGTGTTTATCATATGTGTCCAATTGATAGACATACGGTGCACTAAAATCCTGATACCAGAGAACCAAATTCCCGTTTCGGGAAAATCCATTGTTCAAGGTGTCATAAAAATAATCGATTCTTTTCTCCAGCCCGTTTGCAATCATCTCGCCCGTTTTTAAGTCATAGGAGATGATCGTTTGCCCTTTTTTCGTATAAATTTCTCCATCACTTTTTAAGCAGGAACAACTCCATTTGGCGATTTGATATACGGTATCCTCCGTTACAAAATACTTGTCTGGCGTAAGGGCAACGGGTGCATAGCTGACACCAGGCTTTCGTTCGTTTTCTTCCACAAATTCAGGAACATCTTTCCAATCCCGAACCTCCGCATAATACTTGATGCTTGGTGCGTTCAAGATGTAGTCATAGTAAGAGCCATCGGGCAGGTCGTGTTTTAAGCCCACAATCGATCCATTTTTCACTTCGAAATTGTATTCATATCGGCCAATTTTACTTTTGTTGAGCGCAAAGAAACGGCCATTATGACTGAAATAGACGTGTGTAGGCGTCGAAACGAAATTCGGTTTATTGGAACTGATGCCGAAAGCTATCGGGGTCCATTCCCCTGTACTGGGATTTGGAACAAGCAATGGCTGACTGAGGGTTTTATTCGGGTCGGCTGCACCGATCGGCCGATAAAGGTTATAGCCATTCTTCCCGTACCCGGCATCAGCGAATGGCGGAAAGAACGCTATAATGCCTGTTGGGTAGTACAGTCCGTTGCCGTATAACCGCTCATTCTTTTTACCGGTTTTTCCGAACAATTCCGTATCACTGAAGCTCCAGCGCATCCGCTTTCCGTCCAGCGCGTTGGTGCTGTTGACGCCCGTCAATGTCCAGTTGAACATTTCAGCCGGCGTATAGACACGCCTGAGCGACAGATCCGGCTGCGGGTTCTTCCCTTCCAATTCGAAGGAGACTTCCGGCGGAAGGTTCCGAACGTCCATCATCGTGACTTCAACCGGATCGGACAGCGTATCGTCGCATTTGCCGTAGTCCTCGCAAACTTTGACGTAGAACTGGTATTTCCCGACCCGGTTCGGCTTGAAGACAGCGCGGGTCATATCCCCCGTCATGTCCGTCCACGGATCATCATCGAAGCCGTTGTTCTCGTCATCGTAGCGCATTTTGTACTGTACGGATGCGATTTTGTCTCCGTCCGGGCTGTACGATTTGTTGTACACGTAGTATGTCTGGCCGCGAATGCCGCGGGGTTCGACTTCGAGCTTGGCGACCGGCGGCTCGTCCGGCAGGACGGTGAGCTCATGCACCGCCGGCTCAAGCGACCGCAGGCCGATGCTGTCGGTGACATAGAGTGTGATGATCTCCTTGCCCGGCTTCGTGTACACATCTTTCAAGTTCGTCCACTCGTCCTTCGAGTGGTCGATCGAACGTCCGACAGGGCTGTAGCTTTTGGCGCTGCTGAACGGCTGCGGCAGCGGCCGGCCTTCCTTCACTTCTTTCGGCCCTTCGATAACGGCAACCGGGTTCGGCGGGATGACCCGGATGTACGTCGTCCTGGTGGTTGTTGCTCCGAATGCATCCCGCATTGTCGCTTTGACCTGGTGATAGCCAATGCCGTTCATGACAATGTTGTGGTATCCGTCGCCGTATTCGGGATAATTTTGCGGGATGGTTTTGGCCCAGCTTGAGCTTTCGGAAAAGTCGAAGCCCAGAAATTCCAGCGGGTCCCCGTCCGGATCATACGGCGTCGGAACGCTCGGGTCATTGATGTAAATCAGGTGCATGACCGTGCCTTCGACAACTTCATGAACCGGCTGGGTCGGGTTAAACGGATAGACGAAACCAATCTCAAATTGGGGAGGATTGTTGCCGCTCGGCCCGTTCACGACCAGCGTATGGGTGGCCGGCTGCGCCGTTCCGCAATCCTTCGTCCGGATCTCCAGTGTAATGATATGGGTTCCGATTCCGATAACCCGCGGATACGTGCTGTAAGAATACGAATGGCTTTCGCTTTGGCTGTTCGCCCAGGATGTGTA
>Ga0310840_101326_pt1 | contig 10126 bp, 7 predicted proteins | sample SM_ome_8_FD_201304 | JGI IMG/M metagenome (GOLD analysis project Ga0310840, IMG submission 201304) | Sorghum-adapted microbial communities enriched on stacked mutant (SM) sorghum from Joint BioEnergy Institute, Emeryville, California... ...
GCACGCCCCAGCCGGAGAACATCTGCTCGCTCATGAGGTGGTTGACCACCGACTCCACCCGGTCGTCCGGCACGATCCCGCTCCACAGCAGATGGCCGATGTTGGAGGTCAGGGTCGGCACCGGTGCTTTCTCCCCGTCCAGGGCCAGGGCGTAGAACCCCTGGTCGGGCAACCAGAAGTCGGCGTTGAACGCCTCCTTCAGCGCCGCCGCGTCGCGCTCCAGGCGGTCCGCCAGGCCGGGGTCGCCCCAGACCTCGCGGGCGAGCCGGGCGGTGCGCAGCCGCGCGTCGTACGCGTAGCCCTGGATCTCGCAGCAGGCCCGGGGGAGCGGGGCGAGGCGGCCGTCCGGGTAGACGATCGAGTTATCGGAGTCTTTCCAACACTGGTTGGACAGTCCGGTGTGCGGGTTGCGGCTGCGGTACTCGATGTAGCCGTCCGCGTCGAGGTCGCCGTACCGTTCGATCCACTCGAGCGCCGCCCGGGCCGAGCCCTCCAGCCGCCGGACGGTCTCGACGTCGCCGGTCCACCGCTCGTACTCGTCGAGGACCACGAGGAACAGCGGGGTCGCGTCGGCCGAGCCGAAGTACGGCGAGTGCGGGCGCTCGCCGAAGACCGCGAGCTCACCGTGGCGCAGCTCGTGCAGGATCTTGCCGGGCTCGGCGTCCCGGAAGTCGTCCCATCCGGTCGCCTGGTGGGCGCCGAGCGCCAGCAGCGTGGTGCGGGCCAGCTCGGGCGCGAACGGGATCGTCTGGTAGCTGGTGATGAGGCTGTCCCGGCCGAACAGCGCCATGAACCACGGCAGCCCGGCCGCCGGCAGCGAGGCGTCGGGGACGGACTCGGGATAGAAGCGCAGCGCCGCCAGGTCGATCAGGCTGCGCCGGTAGACCTGGCGCAGTTCGTGCCAGTCGGTGTCCATTGTGGGCGCCGCGGCGAGCCACTCGTCCAGGCTCGCCGGCATGTCCGGGCGGTGGATGCGTTGCGGCACCGGCTCGTCGCGGGCCGTCCCGACCGTGACCGACACCGTCTGGCTCCACGTGGTCCGGGGCCGCAGCTGCACCCGGAAGGTCAGCGACTGTTCGGTGAAGTAGGCGCCCGGGGCGTGGATGTACGTCTCCCGCCGCCAGACGCCGCCCGGAATGGCGGCGGGCGAGCCGACCGCGCCGTGCGGGCCGCCCCCGAACACCGTCGTGTGGTCGCGCACGTATCCCAGGGTCACCCCGTGGGGCACCCGGTGGCGGTAGAGCTGACCCCGCTTGCTGAGCTCGTCCTTGACCTCGAAGAGGTCGGCGAAGTCGGCGTCGAAAAGGATGGTTATTTCGACGTGTACCTCGTGCTGCCCATGGTTGATCAGCTCCAGGTGCTCCCGCAGGCCGTCGCCGACCACCCGGCGCCGGATCAGCGACATGGCCGGGTTGCGATAGACGGATCTCGTCGGCTCCACCAGGTAGAAGATGGCCTCGTCGTACTCCAGCGACTCGGCGGCGAGCGCGTCCAGCTCTCGACCGTTGAGGCGCAGTTGCCAGCGGGACAGGTGGCGCATGTCGCGGTAGAAGAGGCCGCTGGGGTCACCCACACGGGGGGTGACGTCCCCCAACCGGTCGCTGACGATGAACGTCGAGCCCTTGAGCAGGCTCACCTGCCGGTCGCGCACGCCCGACCCCCCACCTCAGTGTGATGCCGTCCCTCGTGTCCCTTCGTCCACTTCATCGTCGGTCGTGCGATGAATCGCCGCAGGAGACTGCAGGCACAACAAGGCCCGGTCGACGCCTCGGGCGGACCGGACGACGCTCATTATGGTGGTCCGGCGGCCTTCGTTCGCCCAATTCGCCCAAGATGATGTTCGCCGGGAGCTGGGCTCGTCATGATGTCCTGGGGTTCCGGCACCGGGCCGGCCTCCCCGGCCGCGAGCGCGAGAAGTCAGCTCGACCAGTCCGAGCGACGCGAGGACGATCGGGCCGACGTAGGTCAGCCCCCATCCGGGGCTGGGCCCTCGCGGCGAACGGACCAAGGGGTAGACATGGCGTCGACCAACGGACACAAGGTTCACTCAACCCCCTCTGTGCCGCCGAACGGGCGCGGCATCCCACCCACGCATGACCGTGCTCGGGCCAACGGCCGGGCGCCGACCTACGATCGCACCGGCCAGCGGCCGAACGGTGGGCGTCCCGCCGGCGCCGAGCGCGGACCAATGGTCAGCCCGCACCTCATGCGTCCGATGCCCGGGCGGCCGTTGCGCATCGCGATGGTGATGCCACCGTGGCTGGAGGTGCCTCCCGCCGGGTACGGCGGCATGGAGCGGGTCTGCGCGAGCCTCATCGACGGCCTGATCGACCTGGGCCACGAGGTGACCCTCTTCGGCGCCGGGACGCGTACGGGAACCAAGGCGCGGTTCGTGAGCACGGACCCGAACCTGCAGTATCCACGGCTGCTGGAGGCGGTCCCCGAGCTCGTCCACATCGCACACGTCAACCGGCTCCTCGAGCAGGAGGAGTTCGACATCATCCACGACCACTCCACCGTGGGCCCGATCACCGCGCCCATGCGGCGCGTGCCGACGGTGGTGACGGTGCACGACTCCCCGGTGGGCAAGGTCGGGGAGTATCTGTCGCAAATAGACGGCAAGGTGTCGCTGATCGCGATCTCGCACGCGCAGCGACGCGTGGCCCCGCACCTGGCGTGGTACTCCACCATTCACCACGGCATCGAGGTGCCCGGGCCGGTCAAGCCGGAGCCCTCCACCGGGCCGGTGCTCTGGCTCGGTCGGTTCGTCGCTGACAAGGGGCCGGACATCGCCATCGAGGCCTGCCGTAAGGCCAACCTTCCGCTGGTCCTGGCCGGTAAGGCGAACCAGAAGGACGAGTGGAAGTATCTCGACGAAGTGATTCGCCCCATGCTCGGGCCCGACGTGGAACTGGTGCTCAACGGCGAGCGGGAACGGACCGAGACCCTGCTCTACGAGGCCCGGGCCCTGCTGCTGCCCATCCGGTGGGACGAGCCGTTCGGCATGGTCTTCATCGAGGCGATGTCGAAGGGCACCCCGGTCGTGGCCCTGCGGCGCGGCGCGGTCCAGGAGATCGTGCTGCACGGCCGGACCGGGCTGATCTGCGACGACGAGTCCGAGCTGCCCGACGCGCTGCACGACGTGGTCGCGATGGACCCGCAGGAGTGCGCGGACCACGTGCGGACGATGTTCTCGGTGGAGCTCATGGCCCGCCGGTACGAGCGGGTGTACCGACAGATCATCGGCGAGCAGGTCGAGGGCCTCGGGGCGCTCGCCAGCGATCCGTTCACCCGCGACCCGGTGGCTGCCTCGGCCCGGCCGACCCGCCCCTGACCGCGGCGGTCAGACCGGCGCGCCGGGCCCGGGGTAGGGCAGGGCGCGCGGGCCGACCACGCGGGCGCCGCGCGCGCTGACCCGCTCCCGCAGGCCGCGGTCGGCGGTGACGACGAGGCAGGGCGCGGCCGAATCCTCGGCGGCGAGGGTGGCGGTGACGAGATCGACGATCGCGTCGTCGCCGGAGCCGGTCTTCGAGGCGGCCACCACCCGCACGCCGGCGGGCGCGGGCTCCGCCGCCAGGCCGGCCGCGGCCCCCTCCACCACGAGCACCACCTCGACCGGACCGCGGAGGTCGGCGAGGCCCTCGGCGGCCACGCTCGGCAGGACGTCCCGCAGCCGTCGGGCGGCGGCGAGCCGGTCGTGCCACCAGCCGTCGGGGACCGATCCCACGACGTTGGCGCCATCGACGATCACCAACGGCCGCACCGTCGCTACCGGGCCTCGGCGGGCGGACGGGCGGAGCCGTCCAATGCGGACTCGAAGCGGGTGACCGACTCCACGGTCGCGGCGGTGGGGACGCGGGCCAGCGCCAGGATGTCGCCGTAGAGCATGGCCCGCAGGAAGTCCACCACGGTCTCCGTCACGGCCGTGGCCGCGCGGGAGTCCCGGTCGAGGAAGTCGGTGTGACCGCCGTCGATGACCGTGAGGAACGCCTTGGGCCACGGCAGGTAGTCGTAGGTCGCCCGCCCGTGGGCGTACGGCACCACCGTGTCGGCCTCGCCGTGCACGAACAGCACCGGCACGGCCGGGTCGGCGTACGAGCCGCCCAGGCTCGCCCCGGCCAGGACGACCGCGGCGCGCACCCGGTGGTCGCGGAAGCCGGACAGCAACCCCATGGTCGTGTAGCCACCCGCGGAGTGGCCCATCGCGGCGATGCGGTTCGAATCGACGTGGCCGGCGAGCGGGTCGCCCGTGGTGGCGCTGAGGGTCAGCACGGCCGTGATGACCGCCGATGCGTCGGCGGGTTGGTTGATCAGGTCCACGGGGTTGTACTCGGCCGCGCCCTCGCTGGTGTGCGGGTACTCCGGCGCGGCCACGACGAAGCCGGCGGCCGCGATCGTACGCAGGCTCGGCTCGTAGGCCTCAGGGCTGCCGCGCAGGCCGTGGCTGAACAGGACCAGCGGGAAGCCGCCCGGCGGCGTCTGCCCCCGGCCGGCGTCGGGCGTCGCCGCCGGGTCCGACGTCGCCGAGGTGTCGGGCGTCGTGGGGCGGCCGGGCCCCGGGGCACCGGAGGTCGACCGGGCGCGGGGCGCCGTGGCGGTACCGGACGTCGTGGGGGTGCCGGGCGTCGGCGGGGTACCGGGCGTCGCGGGGAAGAGGATGACCGTCCGCAGCGACCGGCCGTCCCGGGTCACGGTGATCTCGCGCCGCTGCACGGCGAACCGCTGGGTCGGGGCGGGACCGGGCTCGATCGCCGGGAGCGTGGCCGGCGCCGGGGCGGAGCCGGTGACCGCGATCGTCGGGCCGGTCTCGGCGACCGGCGTCGCCGGAGCGGTCGCCGACAGCGACGTGCCGGGAGCCGGGGCGCAGCCTGCGGCGAGGACCACCGACGCGAGGGCCGTTCCCGCGACCCCTCTCCACGACCGACCGCTCACCCGCCCAGTCTGCGTGACCGTCGGCGGGCCGCGCCAGCGGCCGAACCGACGGGGGTTCCCGAACGGACGGCGGGCTTGCGGATCACCCGTCGCGGCCGGCGGGGTCGCGGCCGGTGGGTTTCCGGGGCGGTCGGGTGAGGTCGTAGAACCGAACCCCGTCGATCCGCTCGACCCGGTAGTTCCGGTGCACCCACGCGGCGATCTCCTGGGCGGCGGTGCTGCCGCCGTCGTTGGGGAACCAGATGCTGTCGAGGAACCAGTGGACTTTGCCCTCGGCGACGAGCTGCTGGAACTGCTCGAGCGTCGGGAACGGGTCGCTGCCGTTGAACCCACCCAGCGCCAGCACCGGGCGCCCGGTGGCCAACTGGTAGCCGGCCGCGTTGTTGGCCCCGATCGTGGCGGCGACCCAGGTGTACCGGTCCGCGTCGGCGAGCAGGGCCGCCACGATGGCCTCGGTGGGACGGGTGGCGTGGAGCAGCCCGCCGCCGACGCCGCCCGGGGGCCGCAGGCCCTCCGGCTGGAGTTCGGCCGGGCCGACCGTGGGAATCGCCCCCTCATGCGGGGTGGCCGCCGTCGCCACCGACCAGGCGACCGGCGCGGCGAGGCCCGTGACCAGGCAGGCCGCCAGCGCCGCCGCGGTGGCGCGCGGGTTGGGGCGGGACCGCAGGCTCAGGATCAGCAGCACCGCCGTCGCCGTCCCGCCGAATTCCAGCACCGCGGCGCCGAGCCACGGCAGGAACGGCCACTGTCGCGAGAGGACGACCGACCAGCCCACGGTGGCGATCGCGGCCAGGGTGAGCAGCAGGCGGGCCCTCCGGTCGTCCCGGCGCCACAGCAGGTGCGCGCCCATGCCGACCGACGCCCCGATCGCCGGGGCCAGCGCCACGTTGTAGTACCCGTGGTAGATGCCGGACATGAAGCTGAACGTCAGCCAGGTGACGAACAGCCAGCCGCCCCACAGCACGAACCCGGCCCGGGTCCGGTCGGTGCGCGGCGCCCGCCGGGTGTAGCTCAGCCCGACGACGACCAGCCCGAGCGCGGCGGGCAGCAGCCACGACACCCCCGGGGCGAAGTCGAAGCGGAAGAGCCGGTCGAGGCCGGTGGGGCCCCACCAGGTGCCGATGGCCCCCGGTTCCTCGCCGGTCAGCCGGCCCAGCCCGTTGTACCGGAGGGTCAGCTCGAGCGCGCTGTTGGTCTGCGACCCGCCGATGTAGGGCCGGCGCGTGGCGGGGATCAGCTCCACCAGCGCCAGCCACCAGCCGGCGGTGGCGACCAGCCCCAGCCCACCGGCGACGAGCTGGCCGATCCGCCGTCGCAGCGGGCCCGGGCCGGCCACGAGGTAGGTGGTCGCCAGCGCGGGCACGACCAGGAACGCCTGCAGCATCTTGGTCAGGAAGCCCAGCCCCACCAGGGCTCCCACGAGCACCACCCAGCGGGTGGCGCCGGTCTCCACCGCCCGCACGCAGGCCCAGGCGGCGAGCACGAGCAGCAGCGTGAGCAGGGCGTCCGGGTTGTTGTACCGGAACATGAGCACGGCCACCGGGGTCACGGCCAGCACCGCGCCGGCGAGCAGGCCCGCCCCGTGGCCGTACCACCGGCGTACGGTCGCGTAGAGCACGCCCACGCACGCCACCCCGGCCAGTGCCTGCGGGACCAGGATCGCCCACGGGTTCAGGCCGAACAGGCGCACGGAGAGGCTCATCACCCACAGCGCGGCCGGCGTCTTGTCGACCGTGATGGCGTTGCCGGCGTCCAGCGACCCGAACAGGTACGCGGTCCAGTCGCTCGCCCCGGCCTGGGCCGCGGCCGCGTAGTACGCGTTGGCCCAGCCGGACCGGTCGAGGCCCCACAGGTAGAGCAGGGCCGTGGCGGCCAGCAGCGCGGCCACCGTGGCGCCGCGCAGGCTGAGCCATCGGGCGGGTCGGGCGCGGCCGGACGGCGGCCGGGGTGTCAGGGCCGCGCGGAGCGTCGGCCGAGCCGGACGATGCGTCATGGGCTCGTCGGCGGTGACCGTCATTCGGCAGCGTCCTCCTTGCCCCCTCAGTTGGCCGGCGAAAGCCGGCGTTGCCCCCTCAGTTGGCCGGCGAAAGCCGGCGTTGCCCCCTCGGTTGGCCGGCGAAAGCCGGCGTTGCCCCCTCGGTTGGCCGGCGAAAGCCGGCGTTGCCCCCTCGGTTGGCCGGCGAAAGCCGGCGTTGCCCCCTCGGTTGGCCGGCGAAAGCCGGCGTTGCCCCCTTGGTTGGCCGGCGAAAGCCGGCGTTGCCCCCTTGGTCGGCCGGGACCGTGGCCGTCTTGGCCCCCTGGGTAGCCGGCACAGCCGGCGTTGCCCGCCCCTCGGTCAAGCCGGCGCCCCGGCCGCCTGGCCGGCCCTCCATTCTGCTGGCCCAGGCCGCCGCGGGTGGGTGCGAGGCCGGGTGGGTCCTGGGGGCGGGTGCGTGGAACTGGTCACGGGGCCGCCCGGACGATTTCCGCGAATCCGGCCAAGCTCGGGCGAATTGCTGGGAGCATGGGGTGACCATGAGCGAGAACGAGGACCCGTACTACATGGCCAGCGCCGGCCTGCCCGAGGTGGCCGACCAGGAGTCGTACGCCTCCGGGGAGGACGAGGCCGCCCGCGACCTGTCCGAGTCGCGCCCGAGCGAGCTGCCGCCCGATCGGGAGGACGGCCCGCTCGGGCTGGAGGAGTACGGGGTGAGCCAGGCCGAGCGGGAGCGCAAGGAGTCCCTGTCGGCTCGGCTGGCCCGCGAGCTGCCCGACGTCACGCCGGACCGGACGCAGCCCGACCCTCGCCTGGCGCAGGACCTCGACCAGGACGCGCCCGTGGCTGACCTCGACGGGCAGCGGGAGTACTCCGGCCTCAGCAAGCCCGGCACCACCCGGCCGCACCCCGATCCGGCCGGACGGCTCGCGGACGACACCCGCCTGCTGGCCGAGGACGAACCCATCGATCCGCGCCTGGACTCCCAGGTCTCCATGTACGACCGCCCGATCCCCGGCATCGGCGGCGACGCCGACGTCGGCGAGCTCATCCGGCCGGGGGGCGGGTACCGCTCGCGGGAGCCCGACGAGATCGCCGAGGACGAGGGCCCGGCGCTCGGCGGGCTGGGCAACGAGGAGCTGGCCATGCACGAGATGCCGGCCGAGCAGGCCGACCTGGAGGACGCCCAGAGCACCCACGAGCCGTACGTCGTGCTCAACCAGGACGGGGAGCTCGACGGGCCGGCGCCGGACGAGTCGCAGGTGGTCGTCGTGCGCACCGGCGCCGAGCAGCCCTGGGACCCCGAGGACCTGGCCGTGGCCGAGGGGCGCGACCCGACGCCGCGCAACGTCGAGCGGGCCCGCAAGGAGTTGGAGGAGGAAGGCCCCTCGGCCATCGAGAAGACCGTCCCGTAGGTCGGGCGGTCGCGAGGACGAGCCCCGCGGGTCAGGACTTTCGGCGGGGTCGGGAAGGGCTCCGTCCTGACCCGGCTGCGGGTCAGGGCGTCCGTCGTGGCAAACGTCGAGCGCGGCCCTCCGCGTGGCGCCTAGGTTTGCCCGCGAATCTCGGGTACGGTCCGCGCGTGACCGTCGTGCCCCCCACCCTGCACTGTGGACGCCGCTCATGACCGTCGTGTCGGTGCTCAACTACAAGGGCGGCGTAGGCAAGACGACGGTGGCCGCGAACCTCGCTGGCGAGATCGCCTACCGCGGTCGCACCGTGCTGCTCATCGACATGGATCCGCAGGCGAGCCTCACGCTGTCGTTCTACCCGGCGGACGAGTTCGCCAAGGAGTTCTCCGACGGGGGAACGCTGCTGCACTGGTTCGAGGCGATCCTGCACCACCAGGACCCGCGGCCGCTGCGCGAGTTCGTGGTCACCCCGCCCCGGGTGAACGAACGGGTCCGCCGGGGCGGCGGCCGGCTCGACCTCATCCCGTCCCATCTGGGCCTGATCGACATTGACCTGGACCTCGCCGCCTACGTCGGCGGCTCGCAGTTCGACGTGTCGACCTCGGGCTACCTGTGGGTGCACCGGCTGCTCGCCGACGCGCTGGACGACCCGGCGTTCGCCGAGTACGACGTGGTGATCATCGACTGTGCGCCGAATTTCAACATGATCACCCGTACCGCCGTGGTGGCCAGCGACCAGATCCTCATCCCGGCCAAGGCGGACTACCTGTCGACGTTGGGCATCGACTACCTGCGCCGCAAGGTGGCCGAGCTGGTCCGCGACTACAACGAGGTCGCCGGGGGGTCGTCGGAAACCGAGGCCGAGGGGAACGCGACCGAGGCGGGCTCGCCCGGCCCGACCAAGCGCGGGATCACGATCGCCCCGACCCTGCTCGGCGTGGTCTTCACGATGATCCAGCACGCCGCCGACGGCCCCATCCTGGCGGCCCGCAACTACGTGACGCACACGGAGCAGTACGGCGTGCCGGTTTTCCGACAGACGATCCGGGAGAGCAAGACCCTCTTCGCGACCGCGGGCGAGCGCGGCATCCCCGCGGTGTTGCTGCCCAACGCCAACCCGAATGTGCAGTACGAGCTGGTCGAGCTCGCTACGGAGTTCCTGACCCGGATCGCGGTGGAGAGTACGAAGTGAACGCCTCCCACCTGTCCAGGTAGGTTTGCACCATGTCCGACTCGGCCGAGCTGACCCACGACATCCTTCTGCGCGTGGCGGAGTTCCTGCGCAAGCTGCCGCCGGACCAGTTGGAGGAGCTCGCGTCCGGAAACGCCCAGCTGCAGGTGGTCAGCCGGTCGCCGGTCGAGGCGGCGCGCCGGCAGCGGCTGCCCGTCCGGCAACGGACCCCCGTGGTGGAGATGCCGCGGCCGATCGAGCAGATCGGCGCCGACCTGGCGAGCTTCACCGACCGGGCCTCGGCGGCGGCCTACCTGGACGAGCTGAAGCTCAGTGTGGCGCAGCTGCGCTCGCTTGCCGCCGGTCTCGGCATCGCGGTCTCGAGCAAGGCCACCAAGCTGCAGGCGCGGGACACGATCATCCAGTGGACGGTCGGCCGGCGGGCCGACGCCGCGATCCTCGCCCGCCCGGGGGCCCGCCGCCTCTTCTGATCCCGCCCTCGGGCCGGACCCCGTGGCCGCCTGGTGCGGCGCCTCGGTGTCCCCGTGGCCGCCTGGTGCGGCGCCTCGTTGTCATGGTCAGGACAACCCGACGGCGACGGCGAGCCCGGCGCCGAAGACGACCAGCGGCGCGACG
>Ga0310840_101369_pt1 | contig 9785 bp, 9 predicted proteins | sample SM_ome_8_FD_201304 | JGI IMG/M metagenome (GOLD analysis project Ga0310840, IMG submission 201304) | Sorghum-adapted microbial communities enriched on stacked mutant (SM) sorghum from Joint BioEnergy Institute, Emeryville, California... ...
GGGAGGACTATCCACATGTGGATAATCTGGCTCGGCCGGACGGAAAATGATCCACATTTTTGCAAGGCTGATGCTGACCTTCTAGCAACAATGCCGAGTTATTATAAGCTTTCGAAATTCGGGTTTATTTCTTTTGCGTTTGCGAATGCCAAAATGATGCTTGAGAAGAAACACATTGCATGTCATTGCTTCGGACGGTTTATGTCGGGGGAGATGGGCTTCGGATCGTTGTTGCACTCACTCATCCTGATCGTCTATTGGGTTCCTGTTTTCATACAACCCGCAAATTATATGAATATGCTATCCACCGTTCAAGATGTTGGTTCGATCGCTATCATTGTCATGGGAGTTTTATGTTTGGCCAGTACCGGAATGATTGCACGTCTAATTGATCAATTTGGAGGGTGAGTCCATTGGTGCAAAGCCAACTTGCCTTATGGGTGATCGTCTGTATTCAAACATCGCTTTTGGGTGTGTTAGCCGTACAATTTCGCAATCAAAAGAAAGGAAGTGGATTGCCGCCTGGAATGCGCATTCCAAATGTGCCGATTTCAACGGCGAACGAAACACAATACTTGCGAAACATTGCCGGGGAGAACAAGATTTCATTTATATTGGTTGCTACTAAGGGATGCCAATTTTGCGAGGCCGTATTGAAGGAACTCGCAAAACAGTACAACGACCAAATGACGCCGATTCGAATTTTATATTTTGGTAATATAGATGAGAAATTACATCTGCCCTCCCAGATTCCGATATACAACATTGACAAATTTGCAATCAAACGTTTGAAAGTGAACAGATTCCCCGTTGGATTTATATTGGATGACAACTCGGTCATCTTGCGCCGCGGTATTGTTACCGTGCAGAACTTGCGGTCCTGGCTATTTGTTCGGAATCAGGATTTTCCTGATTTTACAGGTGAATCGGCATGAATCAGGGGGAAACCCGCCGGCTATCACGGGGGACATTGCGAAACGTCGCAAAGGCGTTTTTGCTCGGGTGGAAAGCGCATCCTTGGCTGGTGACTGTCTGGCTCATCATTATGTTAATTTTGGCAGTGATCCCTACCGTTCAAATATGGCTGCATAAAACGTTGATCGATATGGTTGCAACTTTATCCATGGGGCAGGGGTCATTATCCATTGTTATCCTGTCATTATTAATTTATTATGGATCAAATTTCATGTTAGTCGTTATAACGGAATATCACAGCTACATTTATACAGTCGTTCAACAAGATGCCAATCTGCGGATGAAGCATGACTTTTTGAAAAAAGTAAATTCCGTCCCCCTTCAACACTTTGAAGACCATGAATTTTTCAATCAAATGACGTTGGCCCAAAATGCGCTGAACATGGGATGTTTCGATGTGCTGAAACATTTGATTCAAGCGGCGAAAAATTTTCTGACAATTACGAGTGTTTTTGGAGTATTGGCTTACGTCAGCTGGGTTCTCCCCTTGGGATTAGTGGCATCTACAATTCCTGGCATCTTGTTTTTGATTGTTGCGAAGAAGAGACGCTTCCATTTCACGATTCACAGTACCGAACAAGGACGTGAGATGGATTACTTATACAGATTATTACAGATGAAAGAATTTGCGCGTGAAATCAGGATATTTCAATTGGCGGAACATTTGATCGAGAGATGGAAGCACATTCAATCCCATTTTCGGTCGTTTCAACTGAAGAATCAAAAACAAGAAGCGCTGGGCGCCTCTATCGGTTCCATGTTCACGACATCTGCCGCCATTGTCGTTGGATTGTTATTAATCAGGCATATCAAAGACGGGTCGATTACAATTGGCAGTTTTGTAGCATTGATTTCCTCGGTGCTGCTCATACAAGGGTTCATGGGTAGCCTTGGCGCTTCATTGATGCAACTATGGGAGTGTCTATTTAATCTAAATCATTACTTTTCATTTTTAAACAAGAAAATTGAAGTGCACCAAGGTGTCCTTCCTTTTCCAACGCCTCGCTTTCAAGTACTGGAAGTTCAAAATGTCAGTTTCAGATACGGCAACCACAAAGAGAGTATCCGGAATATTTCACTTCAGATCAAGCAAGGTGAGAAAATTGCGATTGTAGGGGAGAACGGCGCCGGCAAGACTACGCTGGCCTTATTGTTATTGGGGCTTTATTCTCCGACTCAGGGGCGAATATTGATTGACGGAGTGGATATTCGGGAAATCGATCGTGATTCATTCCTGTCCAAAGTCACCTGCGTGTTTCAAGATTTTGTGCGTTACCGTCTGACATTGCGAGAAAATGTCGGATTCGGACATCTTGAAGACATCGAAAATGATGAAAAAATTATTGGCGTTCTTGAAAAGGCGGGTCTGCATTCATTGGCAGATCAATTGCCGAGGGGACTGGATACAAAGCTAAGCAGTCAATTCGATTCAGGACGTGAACTTTCGGGCGGACAATGGCAGCGGGTTGCTATAGCCAGAGCCTTAATGAAAAACGCAGAAATCGTTATATTGGATGAACCTACCGCTGCGCTTGACCCGCAGACGGAGTTGGACATCATCATGCAGATGCACCAGATGGCAAGTGGGAAAACCAGTATTATCATTACACACCGACTAGGCCCGGCTCGATTATGCGATCGGATTGTGGTGATGAAACAAGGCCAAATTGTCGAAATCGGCAATCATCAGGAGTTGCTGTTATTAAACGGGGAGTATGCCCAAATGTACAATGCCCAATCGCAATGGTACCAGGACGCTGAACTTGAGCTGGAAGGAGTACGCTGACGGTGATTCTGGAAATCGAAAACCTCAGCAAAAGCTATTCGACGCATACCAAGACGACCTACGCCATCCGAAATCTCAACTTGACCGTATCGCGTGGAGAATTTGTGGTGGTGATGGGGAAAAGCGGCTCCGGAAAAACGACGCTGCTTCAGCTGATCGGGGCGCTGATTGAACCGACGGAAGGAGAAATACGGGTCGATGGGCAATCGCTTCAAGAGATGTCCGTTGAACCTTATGCCACCCAATATCGACGGGAGAAAGTGGGGTTTGTCTTCCAATTCTTCAATTTGATTGCTTCCATCAATGCCGAAGACAATGTCGCCATGCCTTTGCTGCTTTCGGGTGTAAGAAAGAAGGAAGCTTATGACAAAGCGAGAGCGTTGCTGAAGAGCGTCGGGCTGTTTGACAAGCGGCATCAGTATCCGCATACGCTATCTGGCGGAGAGCAGCAGCGCATTGCCATTGCGCGGGCCCTGGTACATGATCCTTGCATACTGCTGGCGGATGAACCGACGGGCAACCTGGACTCGGTTACAACCGCTCACATTTTGTCACTGCTGGTCCGGCTCCGGAATGAGCTTCAGCAGACGATCTTGTTGGTGACGCACGATCCGCAGGTTGCGGCGTATGCGGATCGGGTGATTTTGCTGAATGACGGCAGGTTGGTATTCGATCATGTGAACGACAAGGAATGCGGCCATCATGAGAGGGTGTCAACCATTGTAAACCTTCAGCTCGCTTCCCAAGGAAAAGGTTGATGCGTCATGGCGATCTTGAGGCTCACATGGAAGATGCTTCTTGCCCAGAAAAGCAGGTACTTCTATATGCTGCTCGGTGTTGTGCTGGGAACAGTGCTTTTGACCAGCGTCGTGCTGCTTGGCGAGATGCTTCAGGCTTCCTTGAAACAACAACGGTTCGATCAATATGGCTATACCGATGTGATGGTGGGATACAGGGCAGACGGACGAGGACTTGCACCGGAACAAATTGATGAGATCACGAGCAGCCCGATGGTGCGGCGCCATGCGGCGGTTTTGGCATCGCCGCGGGTGCCCGGATTTAACCCTGACTTTTATGTCGTGGGCACCGATAATTCCGACATGGCCAAAGCGTTTTACAAATTCACGCAGGATTTGCAGCCGTATGAAATGGTGGTGACCGAGCGGCTGGCCCGACGCTGGGATGTCAAATTGAACGAGCGTGTCGCCATTCCGGGGCTTTCCGATTCACAGACCTGGCTGATCAAAGAGATTGTTTCCGACCGTTATGGGCCCAATGGTCCAATGCCAGACATAGCCATTTTTCATTTGCAATCGTTGCAGGAAATGCTCTCAGACCGTCTCAGGGTCAATCTTCTGTTGATTGAATTGGCGTCGGACATGGACAAGCAGCGGTTTTCGCAGTTCATAACGAACCAGGTCGACTCCGCGTTGGATGTTGAAATCATCGGTCAGGGCGATGAGGGGAGAAACATTGACAGCTTTGTGGCCACGGGAACCGTGATGGGCATGATGGTGCTTATCGCCAGCGGTTTTGTCATCTTGAGCAGCCTTTATATTACGGTGCGGCAGAGAAAGAAAGAGCTGGCTCTTCTTCGCATGATCGGCGGAAGTCCGGAGCAATTGAAGACGATGGTCATCGCGGAGGCGGCGATGCTTGCCGTCATCGGAACGCTGTCGGGTTCGCTGCTGGGGATACTTGCCACAAAGCTCACAATGAACGGGTTGGCGCGTTATTTTGAGCTCCCGCCGGCATCCGTGCCTGTCCCCTATGTGTACGTTGCGGTCACCGCGATTTTGATTGCGTTATTCATTCTCATCATATCCCTGATTCCTGCCTGGCAAGCCTCGAGGATTTTGCCTGTTGAATTCCTCCATGAGACGTTTGCCGCCAATGTGCAGCCCCGAAGCATCCGGAAATGGGCGATGGCCGGGATGTTGATGACGGGTTTGCTGTCCGCGGCTGCAGGCAGATGGGCAGATCCGGCAAGCGCCTTGCGCGTGCTGTCGTATATTGCGGCAGGCTTCATGATTTCCGGTTCGATCTATTTATCGATGCCGTTCTGGATAGCTCCTTTGTTACAGAAATTGTCTCCGTTTCTTGAGCGCGTCATGGGCATCGAATCCCGAATGGCGGTCCGGAACTTGATTTTCCACCGGGCGCAAAGCACATTGGCCATTGCGTCCATCGGATTGTCCATGACCTTGATCTTCCCGGTTATCGCCATCTTCACATGGGTGGAAGAGCGTGCGGAGCGGCAAATCGAGGCGAATTACATCTCGGACATGTTGGTGTGGAGCAGCAAAAGCATGCGTTCCACGCTTCCGCTTGAAGTGCAGGAAGACTTGCAGCGAATACCCGGTGTTAAAACGGCTATTGCGTCCAGCACTCACCATGTCTTGCTTCTGAAAGACTATGACTTCTCCAGAAGCAATCCGAAGTGGGTGAAGGAGAAGTCGGCTCTTTCCCCATTTTACACCGATGAACATCATAACCCTGTCCCGCAGCGGGAAGTGGTCAACTATAAATTGGTACAGCTTCGCCCGCTTGTAGAGGAGCTTCAATTGCCGGTACCGCAAAATATCGACTTGGAAAATTCAGGGTTCATGACGGCTCGTTACGCCGACATGCTGGGAGTCCGTGCCGGGGATACACTGGACCTCATCATTCCCAGGTTCCCAATCGAGTCTTCACTCCGGATGCAAGTGACAATCGCCGGTGTATTGGAACGGTTGTACACGAACGAAGACATCCTGGTCCTGGATTGGAACAACGCTGCGCTTAAGGCGGTCGAACAGCCCAAAGTGCGTCACATCTTGCTATATATCGATCCGGACCGGAGGGAACAGGTCGAGCAGCATCTGCAAATGCTGCAAACGGGCAAGTACGGTGAAATTTATTGGAGCGACAAGGAAACCGCACTCAAAGAACTATCGAAGCAATTGTCCCAGCGCATGCTGGTCATCGGAGCCGCCTTTATGCTGCTGTTGATGTTGGGGCTGAGCATCATGGCCAATCATCTTTCGGCGATCTTTCTGACAAAACGCCGCGAAATGACCATCCTGCGCATGATCGGTGCAACCCGGAATCAAATCCGGAAAATGACGGTCGTCCAGTCCGGGTTGTTTGGGGGGATCGGCGCCGTGATGGGAGCGGTCACAGGATGGCTCATTGCGTTTTTTCTTTCCCGAATCGACGGAGGGCATGTTCTCGATCCGATAACCAAACAGTTCTATCTTGTAGCCTGTGTGCTGGTATTCATATTAGGCTTGTCGCTGCTGTTGGGAAGGAAAGAAGCCAGAGCGGTATCCGATTTTCATAATGATAATCTTCGAAACGAATAGCAATGCCGGCATGGCCAGGGGCGGCGGTTGGCACGTCTGAATGCGGCGCCTATAATAGAGGGCAGAGAGGAGCGAGCAATTATTCCGCAAATCCCACAAGAAGGTCGACATCGGCGCCTCGCGGGTCGAAGACGTCCGCCGGCGGCTTGCGCCCGAAATCGCCGCGGCCTGCTGCAACTGCCGATTGAGCAGCCCGTCTGCCGGCGCGAATATGGGCTTGCATGGCCGGTGAAAAGGTATCTCTCGCTGGCGGCGCGGAAGTTCATCGATTTCTGACGGCGCATTTCGCCGGCGGGAACAGGATGTCCATAATCGAAAAGGAGGGCGCGCATGAACTTTAATCTGGAGGAAGCGTTGGAGCTGCTGGAACGGACACCGCGGACGCTCGAAAGCCTGCTGACGGGGCTGTCCGAATCGTGGCTGGCGTGCCGCGAAGGCGAAGGGACGTGGAGCGCGTCCGAAGTGCTCGACCATTTGATCGAAGCGGAGAAGAGCAACTGGATCCCCCGGATGGAATGGCTGCTTCGGCACGGTGAGGAGCGGCCGTTTCCGCCGTTCGACCGGTTCGCCCATCTGCGCAAGCCCCCCGGCCGGACGCTTGAGGAGCGGCTGGCCGAGTTCAGGGAGCTCAGGGCCGGCAGCATAGCCGAACTGAAGGCGACGGTCGAGCCGGAGCGGCATCTCGGGCTCAAGGGACTGCACCCGGAATTCGGAAGCGTGACATTGGGCCAGCTGCTCTCGGCCTGGGTGGTGCACGACCTGACCCATCTGTCCCAGATCATCCGGGTGATGGCCAAGCGGTACCGCGACGACGTCGGCCCGTGGGTGGCGTATTTGAAGATCTTGAAGCAGTAGCGATGAAAGGGCGGGTTGCCGCCGCCGGGGCCGAAGCGATCGTATAGGTATGGAGGACGTCATCCGCCTGACTTCTTTTTCTGCCGGGCGTAATATTCGGCCGCCTTCTGACGGTTGCCGCACAATTCCATGCTGCACCAGCGCCGCCTGCCGCTCTTCGAGGTATCGACGAAATGCAGGATGCATGATGGGTGTTCGCACTTCCGAATCCGGTCCGGCGAATGGCTGGCCAGCGTGTCGGCGATGGATTGGATCACCGCATGGCTTGCGCGGTCGGCAGGGCTCCGGCCTTCGTGAACCAGCCGGAACCCGCCGTCCCGCCGTTCCATTCGCGCCTCAATCTCCAGGCCGCGCAGAACTTCCGCAATGTCCGCGCAAGTCCGGTCGGACAACCGTCCGTTCCGCTTCAGATCCGAGATCGCGCCGGCGCAAAGATCACGCAGCCGCATGAGCGCGGGGAGAACGGCGGCCAGCATCCGGCCGGCCGCATGTTTATCTTCGGGGGCTTCCGTCAGCAATCCGTTCGACATAAGCCATTCGACCGCGAAACGCGGATCTTCGAGTCCGTCCGTCCGCTTGCCGTCCCGCATCATGACGGTGTTCGCCAGATTGATCCACAACGCGCCGCCGAGTGTCATGGTCCTGTGCATGGGATTTCTCCTTACAGCCTCAGAATTTCCGCAGTTCCGATCATGTCCACCCTTATTTTATTGGCCGCAGCCGCTTCAAGTCGAGCCGCAATATCCGCCGTCTCGTGATAGATCGGGGGATGGTGCATCGTGCCGTAGTGGATGGGAACTAGCGTCTTTGCATCGAGAATGACGGCGGCGGCGACCGCGATGCGAACCCCGGCCCATGGCAAACGTTGCAGAAGCATGTGCATTCCTCCCCCATGCAAATTGATATAACCATTATAATAGATTATTAACGGTTATATTGTGGGGTTATCATACCACACCAACTATAACCTGTAAATATTAATTTTAAAAGTTATAACTGCGGTCGGAAGACCACATTAATCAATTCTTTCATGACGAATCTGCAGCAATGGTACCCGGAAGACCGCGAGAAATCGGGCATCATCCATGGTTATGGAGGCGTTGCCTCCATTCGAAAAGAACTGCGCATTCGAAGCGCCGGAAACAGATAAGAAAAAGGTTTCTAAATCAAAGGTAATTGACACATAAAAAAACAAAATAGTAATATTTTAGGAGAATACACTTTAATTTAGGGGGGATTTTATGAACCTGAATCCGTGATCATCAACTGATGAAAATGCGAGAAAAAGCAGGCAAATACACCCCCGAAGGCGAATGACATAAACAAGATAACATTCACCTGCGGGGTGTCATATGAAAATCAAGTTCGTCCGCTCCAAGAAGCTTATCCTTTCCACTCATGCCGGTCTTGCAACCGTAGGGGCATTGCTTGCACATACCAGATTAACCAAACGTTTAAACCATACACGCCTTTCGGAGATGGAGAACCCCTATCATTCTCATGCCGACGTGATGAAAAGTTACATCGGGCTTCTCTGCCAAGGCAAGAGTGATTTCGACCATATTGAGCCGTTTCGGAACGACGATGTATTTCCGATCTGTTTGCAACTGCAAAAAGTGCCCTCCAGTCCGACGCTTCGGCAACGCCTGGATCGTGCTGCGACAGAAGCGGCGGGATGGAACGAGATTCTTCTGGAGGAATCGGCCGATCTGATTCGCCGCGTCCAGGCGCCGCTTACCGGTGTTCAGGCCGGTTCGGTCGTCTGCGTACCGCTGGACATCGACGTTTCTCCCTTTGACAATTCCGGCACCCGAAAAGAAGGCGTCTGCCGCACGTACAAAGGTTTCGACGGCTACGCGCCCATATTTGCTTACCTGGGCCAGGAGGGTTACGGCGTCAACGTCGAACTGCGGGAAGGCAGCACGCATGTCCAGAACGGAACGGCTGCTTTTTTAACCCGGAGCATCGCGTATGCGCGGCGCGTGACGGATCTGCCGATTCTCGTCCGCATGGACGCGGGAAACGACAGCATCGACAATTTGCGCGTATGTCACCGTGAACAAGTGGACTACATCATTAAAGCCAACCTCCGCAAGGAACCGAAAGAGCTGTGGCTGCGCATCGCCGAATCCTCGGGCATTTGCTGCCAGCAGCGTGAAGGCAAGAAGGAGTATGTCGGTTTCATCGAGTTTACGGAAAAAGGATTTGACCGACCGCTCCGGCAAGTCTTCCACGTGATTGAGCGAACCATTGATCGGGATGGGCAAATGTTGCTCGTTCCGGAGATTGAAGTGAACGTGTACTGGACGTCGCTTCGCTGCGGACCGTGGCGGGTCATCGAGTTATACCGGGATCACGCCACCAGCGAACAGTTTCACAGCGAAATCAAGACGGATCTCGATCTGGAGCGGTTGCCGGCCGGGAAGTTTGCAACGAATAATCTCGTACTGCATGCAGGCGTGTTTGCCTACAATCTGCTACGTATCATCGGTCAGGAAAGCCTGCGCAAAGACGACGCGCCGATTCGCGGCAACGTGCAGCGCCGCCGAATCCGAACCGTTATTCAAAACATCATCTACATGGCTGTCCGGCTTGTTCGACATGCGCGCTGTCTATACTTTAACTTCGGAAAGCACAGTCCCTGGTCATCGGTGTTGGAGAGGGTTTACCGGGCGTTTGCATGACACGGACATGATGCAGGAGACGCTTTGGAACGACCTGTCGTCCGCCAGGTCTGTTTGGCATTCATAGATTTGAATTGACAAGCTATGATGCGTCCTTCTGCCATCGTAAAAAGCCAGTTCTTATGACCATCACAGAAAAAA
>Ga0310840_101389_pt1 | contig 9662 bp, 13 predicted proteins | sample SM_ome_8_FD_201304 | JGI IMG/M metagenome (GOLD analysis project Ga0310840, IMG submission 201304) | Sorghum-adapted microbial communities enriched on stacked mutant (SM) sorghum from Joint BioEnergy Institute, Emeryville, California... ...
CCTCCGGCTTCCTTCAGATTCGGCCTCGCGACCGACACCCTTGCCCTCGGCTAATGGTAGGCGCTCGCCAGCCCCCATTCCGGACTTTCACCGTAGAGATGACGCCCATGCCGGGCGTACAGCAAAAGGCCGGACAGGATTCGCATCCTGACCGGCCTTGTTTCGTTCCCGATGGCGCAGCATTCCGATAGCATCACTCGTCGTCTTCTTCCGTTCCGGCGTCCGCCGTCCCGTTGGCTGCCGCGCCTTCCGCTTCGGCTTTTTTCGCCGCCAGATATTCTGCCGTCATCCGGTCGCGCTCGCGGCTTTTCGCCTTCAACCGCTCGATCGCGGGCTGAATCAGCAAATCCACTTCTCGTTGCACCGTATAAGCCAGGTCGTATCGTCCCTGCGATTCCAGGTAAGAGCCGACTTCCATGAGCGCGTTGTAGCGGTCGAGCTCGTCCCGGGTCAGCAGTCCCCGCACTTGTACGCTGCAGTGCCGCATCAGAAGAATTTCCCTTTGCGCAGCACGAGCGGAATGCCGCCGATGATGAACAGATAGCGCAGGTCGATGAGCTTCTTGAGCTGGGCTGCCGTCCAGCCTTTGTACTTCTTGCCGAAGGCGATGCCGATGGCTTCACCTTTGCCCAGCGAAGCGACCGTGCCCTTGTGTTTGTACTCGAACTTCTTCAGCGCCTGGTTGCGGATGGAGGCGACCAGGTTGTGCGCCACGGCCACGCCTTGCTGCATGGCGATCTGCGCCGTCGGCGGGTACGGGCGGCCTTCCTCGTTGAACACCAGCGAGTTGTCGCCGACGACGTAAACATTGTCATGCCCCGGCGCACGCAGATATTCGTCGACCTTCACGCGGCCGCGCATCGTCTCGAAGCCGGCTTCCTCGATCAGCCGGTTGCCGCGGATGCCGCCGGTCCAGATGACCGTCTGCGCCTTGATCTCCTCGCCTTCGCCGACGATGACGCCGTCCGGCTTGCACTCCTTGATCGGCGTGCCGATGCGGAACGTGACGCCTTTCTTGCGCAGCACGTCCATCGCATATTCGACGAGCTCCGGATCGAAGCCCGGCAGCGCGGTCGGCGCCGCTTCGATGTTGATCAGCTTCACGAGCTGCGGATCGACGTCGAATTCACGGCAGAGCTGCGGGATGCGGTCGGCCAGCTCGCCGACGAACTCGATGCCGGTGAAGCCCGCGCCGCCGACGATGAACGTCAGATAGTCGGTGCGATGCGGCTCGCGTTTGTACTTCGCGAACTGATACTCAATATGTTCGCGGATCAGACGGACGGAGTTGATGCTCCGGATGTTCAGCGCGTACTCCTTCAGGCCCGGAATGCCGAACGTCTCCGGCTCCCCGCCGACGCCGATCACGAGGTAGTCGTAAGACAGCGTGCCGTCCTCCAGAATGACCTTGCGGTCCTGCGGCCGGATCTGCACGACCGTCGACTTCACGAAATCGATCTTGAACTCGTCGATCAGCTTCGAAATGCTGACGCGTGCATTCTCCGGACTGTCCGTTCCTGCGGCCGGCATGTGCAGGTGGGTGGTAATATAATGGTAGTCATGCTTGTTGACGAGCGTCACGTCCGCTTCGTTGTAATTGAGTTGCTTCTGCAGACGAAGCGCCGTCATGACGCCCCCGTACCCGGCGCCGAGAATGACGATCTTCGGAATGCTGCTCATGTTGGGCTCCCTTCCATTCTTGGTCGTTGATCATTACCGGGATATTGTGAAAAATTACACAAACAAGACCGGCCATCAAGGGTTTCATGCCTAGCTTGCGTCAATTCAAACGCCCTCATGTATGCGCTCGAACAGATATCGGACACAATACCCGTAACATACATTGAAAATGATAGCAGTTTTCAGAAAAAGTTCAAGAGCAAAACCTACGAATTCTTTTAGAACTCCGTACAAAAACGACAGACGAAGGACGCGGGAACAGGTATAATGTAAAAATAACCGCGCAGATGTCGAAATTATCCAATCAGCCTGGAGGTGCCGTGTGATGTCCCAGCAAACCCATCCCAATCTGACCGACATCGTCATCGTCGGCGGCGGTCCCGTCGGCATGTTCGCCGCATTCTACGGCGGCATGCGGCAGGCGACCGTGAAAATCATCGAGAGCATGCCGCAGCTCGGCGGCCAGCTCTCCGCGCTCTACCCGGAGAAAGAAATCTTTGACGTGGCGGGCTTTCCGCGCGTGAAGGCGCAGAAACTCGTCGACCGTCTCCGTGAGCAGCTCGATCTGTTCAAGCCGGAAATCTGTCTCGAAGAAAAAGTGCTGAACGTGCGAAAAATCGAGGAACGGCTGTTCGAAGTGACGACCGACCGCACCGTGCACCACGCGCGCGCCGTCATCATCACCGCCGGCGTCGGCGCTTTCGAACCCCGGAAGCTGGAATTGCCGGGAGCGGAAGCATACGAGGGCGTCAACCTGCATTATTTTGTCAATGACATGGAGAAATTCCGGGACAAGCGCGTCCTGATCAGCGGCGGCGGCGACTCCGCCGTCGACTGGGCGCTCATGCTCGAGCCGATCGCATCCTCCGTCACGCTGGTGCACCGCCGGGACAAATTCCGGGCCCACGAGCACAGCGTCGAGAAGCTGAAGGCGTCGAGCGTGAACATCATCACGCCCGCCGAGATCGAGGCCCTGTCCGGCAGCGGGCGGATCGAACGCGTAACCCTGAAACATGGCCGCTCCGGCGAAACGACGGAGCACGAGGTCGACGCGGTCATCGTCAGCTTCGGCTTCGTCTCTTCGCTCGGCCCGATCGAGGAATGGGGACTTCAGATCGAATCCGGCTCCATCGTCGTCGACTCGCGCATGGAGACGTCCATTCCGGGCATTTTCGCCGCGGGCGACATCGTCACCTACCCCGGCAAGCTGAAGCTGATCGCCGTCGGTTTCGGGGAAGCGCCGACCGCCATCAACAACGCGAAAGTGTACATCGACCCGACCGCGAAGCTGTCTCCGGGCCACAGCAGCAATATGAAATTGTGACGGCTGGACATCCTATGTGACGGGGTGATGGCCATGCCGCCGATCTGTCCCGTGTGCAACGGTCTCGTGCCGCTCGTCTTCGACTGTCCCCGCTGCGGCCGCTCCGCCGAGGACGCCGGGCGTGCTTCCGACGCGCTCGGGCCGTACGCGCCGTACGAGCCCGGGCACGAAGAAAGCCGCATGCGCGGCTCGATCGAAGACATGATCTGTATTCACGCGGTTCACTGCGCATCCTGCGGAACCGATGGCGAAGTCACGATTGTCCTGCGGCCGTGAACGCCCGGATCTATTACGCTCCCATCCGGACGGAAACAGGCTTCAGCTTGCGCCGGGACAGTTCCGCTGCGAGCATGCGGATGAACGCGGGATCCAGTTTCTGTTCAACCGCCGTATAATAAGCTTCGAGCAGCAATTCGTCCGGAAGCTTGTTCATGCTCGGGTCATCCTTTCAATGCTTGTGTCATCCTCATCTTAGCATGTCCATTTCCAGCGGAACAAGCGATCCGGATATCCACAGCGGACTGTGTATGAATTGTGCGTTTCTTGTGGGCAGACGTCGAAAAATGCGCCGTTGCTATGGGGATGTTGTGGATAGAGTTATACACAGCATGTGATTTGCGTCTGCCCTATAAAAAAGTTTGATGCATATTGATTTCCAGATTAGCAAATCCTATTAACCTCATTAAATATCTGGCAAGATCAATGCGGCCGCGTGTTCACTTCGAAAATCCAGATTTTCCCCGAGCGGTCCAGACCGTAGTCGAATCCGAGCTGGCCGATTCCGGGATACCGCTGTTCCAGCACGGCCGTCGCCGTGTACGTGAGCGAACGCATCTGCCGTTTCTTGACGGCCGCCAGCCGAGGAGACAGCGAGCGGCTGATGCCGACGGAAGCCGGCAGCTGCGTGCCGCCGCGGCACAGGTTCGTGACGAACAGCCCCTTGCGTGCCAGCCGGCCGACGATCGCCCGGATTTTCCACGCGCCGCCCTCCTTCACGATCTTCACCCGGTAATCGATCGGCCGTCCGCCGATCGTCGCGAGCGGGATGCAGCGCTGGATCAGGTAGCGGCGCCCGCGCCTGAGCCGACGCAGCGCCCGAAGCAGCCCCGCGAACGAGCGGTACGTGCGTTTCGACGCGCCGACCGTGACGGTATATCCGCGTCCGCTGCGCGCAATCTTGGCGACGCCGAGTCCGCCGGTGCCGCGCTGCGGCTTGACGACAACGCTCCCGTATTGCGCCAGCATCCGGCGCAGATTGGCTTCGGTGAACAGCCGCGTGTGCGGAATATGCGGAGCGATTCCCGGATGCGATTTGAGCGCAGCCGTCTTTGCCCACTTGTTCGCCAGTGTCCTGCCGGTACCCGCTTGCATCGGCATCGCTCCCCTTCCACTTGTACTGCTGCATCATATGCCGGGAAGACAACTCCCTCCTGGATAAACACCCCGCCTCGTCCAAAATGTGCGGATGTCGTTGATTTCAAGCCTTGCGGAGTGGTACCCTGTCAGTACCATGACTTGACGGCTGCCCCGGTACTTCCGGATTCGCCGGCAAGGCCGGGCAGACGGTCTTCACGCAAGGAGGTGCCGACATTGATACCAATCGACGCCGAAACGGTTCAGGCCCGGCTCGAGGCATTGAAAGGACGCGATCTCTATCTTCACCTCGAGTCGACGACCGGCGCATACGCCACTCATCACGACAGCAGCAGGCATCCGTCGTCGGCGTTCGTCAAGAACGCCGTCATCCGCTATGAACGGGGTACGATATCCGGCAGCGGTCCGTACCGCGTCGGACTGAAGATGGCACACGGATGGGTCTATTGCGAGGGACTGACGCACTACGAGGAATCGGAGACGGAGCGGCTCCTGCTGGCAGGCCACAACAGCGAAGGCAAGCTGGCCGTCGCCCTGCAGTTGTCTCCGAGCCCGTTCTGAGAGGGGAGAGGTGCTTAGATTATGGAAAAACGCGTTCTTGCCGTTTTCCCGCATCCCGATGACGAATCGTTCGGCGTGTCCGGAACGCTGGCCATGTACGCCGCCTCCGGCGCCGAAGTCGCATACGCCTGCCTGACCCTCGGCGAGATGGGCCGGAACATGGGTTTTCCGCCGTTCGCGAACCGCTTGACGCTGCCCGGGTTCCGCAGGCGGGAACTCGAGGAATCGTGCCGGGCCATCGGCGTCCGGGACCTCAGACTGCTCGGTTTCATGGACAAGACGATCGAATTCGAAGATCCCGAGCTGCTCGATGAGCGGATCGGCGCGGTCGTACGCGACGTGAAGCCCGAGCTCGTCATCACTTTCTACCCGGGATATGCCGTCCACCCCGACCACGACGCATGCGGCGCCGCCGTCGTCCGCGTGATCGGACGGATGCCTCGCGGCGAACGGCCGACCGTGCATTGCATCGCCTTCTCGCACGGCTGCGAGCGCGATCTCGGCAAGCCCGACGTCTACCGCGACGTCCGGCCGTACCTGAAGCAGAAGTTCGATTCGATCCGGGCGCACCGCTCCCAATTTTACGTGCCCGGCATATCGGACGGCGGCAAGCGGATCACCCGCGAACTGGAAGAGCGGTTCGGAACCGAGCGATTCTGGACTTATCGGTTTGATTGAGGAACCGTGCGCTTTACAAGAGCCCGGCCGCGGCGATATAATACGGCCAACCGATCCGGAAGGAAGGCATTGGCGATGATGGCGGTTTCGCTTTTCAGGTTCGGGAATGCCCGCATCCATCATCATTAATCAGGCGTTTGACTCGTGCGGAACAAGCTCCGCAGGGCAAACGCCTTTCGGCGTTGGACCTGCGGGCTCATACGGGACGGTGAAGCCGGTCAGGTGCAGCGCGCATCTGGATCGGCTTTTTCAATTTCTCATGGGAGACGGAGGTTGGCATGGATGGAGTTTATGTACCGCTGGCCCGCGGAGAAGGAGCGGCTGGAGGCGCGCCTGGCGGCCCGTCGCGGACTGTTCGACCGGAAGACGCTGGAGGGCGTGCTCGATCTGTTCGACGATGTTAAACGAAGGGGCGACGCCGCGGTGCTCGACGCGACGCTGAAGTTCGACGGCGTTGCGCTCGGGCGGCTGACGCTTGACGATGCGCATGTCACCCACTGCATTTCGGCCTTATCCCCTTCGCTCAGGGAGGCCGTGGACACGGCGATCCGCCATGTGCGCGAGGTCAACCTCGCCCTTTTGCCCGAATCGCGGGAATTCGGCATCCGCCCCGGGACCGTGGTCGGCGAACGCGCCGTCCCGCTCGATGCGGTCGGCATCTGGATTCCGTCGCGCAAGGGGCCGCTGCTCTCGACGGCGATCATGCTCGTCACGGCCGCCCGGGCCGCCGGCGTCGGCACCGTCGTCGTCGGCATGCCGCCGCGTCCGGACGGGCTCGCCGACCCGGCCACCGCGGCCGCGGCGAAGCTGGCCGGCGCGGATCGGATCGTCGTCGGCAACGGCGTCGCCGTCATCGCGGCCTTCGCCTGCGGCACGGCGTCGATTCCCGAGACCGACGGCGTCTTTGGTCCCGGTCCGGGGGGCATCGCCGCCGCCATGTTCGCCGCGATGATGCGCGGCAAGCGAAGCGCGCCCGGCATCGGCCCGTCGGACTGCGCCGTGCTGGCCGAACGGACCGCCGAATCGCTGCGGCGGATCATCGCCGAGTCCGAACCGCCCCGGCGCGGCTACCTGGAGGCCGTCTTTGGCCCGTCCGGGCGCGGCGCGATCGTCATTGCCTCCGATCTTGACAGGGCCTGCGCGTTCCTGAACGATTACGCGCCCGAGCATCTGATGATCGTGTGCGAACCGGAGACGGAACGGGAGGCGCTGAAGCGGATCCGGCACGCGGGTGAGATTTTGCTCGGGCCCGACACCCCCTTCTCCGCCGCCAACTACGGCATCGGTATCACCGCGGTCCTGCCGACGAACCGCTTCGCGCGCGCATACTCCGGCGTGACCGCGCGGGACATGATGAAGGTGTCCACCATCGGCCGTCTGAACGAAGACGCGCTGCGCGGCATCGCTCCGGTGATCCGCGAATTCGCGCGCTGCGAAGGATTGTCCGCCCACCAGGCAGCGGCGGATATCCGGCTGCGGCGGAAAGATCTCCGCCCGTAAGCGCGGCCGCCTTCCTGCTCGTGCTTGCTTCGGGGTTCCTGCACGCGGTCTGGAACCTGCTCACGAAGCGCAGCGGCGATAAGAAAACATTCCTGTGGGCCGCGCAGTCCGTCTCCGCGCTGCTCTACCTGCCGTGGACCTGGCATGATCTGGCCCGGACGGAGCTGACGTTGTCCGGCTGGCTGTTCCTGCTGCTGTCGGTGCTGCTGCACGGCCTGTACATGCATCTTTGCTGGCCGCCGCCTATGAAGCGGGCGATCTGTCGCAGGTCTATCCGATCATGCGCGGCGCGAGCCCGCTGCTCGTGCCGCTCGCCGGCGTCCTGCTGCTGGGCGAGCCGCTGACGCTGCGGGGATGGCTCGGCGTTCTGGCGATCATCGCCGGCATCGCGCTGTTCAGCGAAGCCTCGCCGCGTCCCGGCGCCATGGCCCGATCGCGCAAGGCGCTGCTGCTCGCGCTCGCGGTCGGCCTCGCCATCGCCGCCTACATCGTCGTGGACAAAATCGCGCTGAACCACGTCACGCCCGCCGTCCTGATCGAAGCGACGAACATCGGCAACGCGCTCGTGCTGCTGCCGGCCGTCCTCCGGTCGGGCCGCGTCAAGCCGGAAGTCCGCCGGCACAAATGGACGATGCTGATCGGCGGCGCGCTGATGCCGTCGGGCTACCTGCTGTTCCTGTTCGCCCTCTCCCTCGCGCCCGTGGCGGTGCTTGCGCCGATGCGCGAGATCGGCACCGTCTTCGGCGCGGCGCTGGGCATCGCCGTGCTGAAGGAGAAGGGCGGCGCGCGGCGGCTGCTCTCGTCCTGCCTCATCACGGCCGGCGTCATCGCGCTCGGCATCTCCGGATGACGATCCGGCAGCCGGCATGTCGATTCATTGCGACTTCGACGAACCGGGCATATACTAAATGTACATTATCGGGCGCATGAACAGGCCGTGCGCCGAAGGAGGCGGCCCATATGGGCGATTTCCATCATCTCGCGCACGTCAAGGAACAGGCGGCATCCCGGCGCACGTTGTGGATCGTGCTCGGTCTCACCCTGTTCTTCACGATCGTCGAAGTGATCGGCGGCATCGTCTCGAAATCGCTGGCGCTCCTGTCCGACTCCGCCCACATGATCTCCGACGTCGCCGCCCTGGGGCTCAGCCTGCTCGCGGTGCAGCTGGCGTCGCGCAGGCCGAATTCCCGCTACACCTATGGCTATCTGCGGTTCGAGACGATCGCCGCGCTGCTGAACGGCCTCGCGCTGTGCGCCATCTCCGTCGGCATCTTCATCGAAGGCGCGCGCCGGTTCGTGACGCGGCCCGAGATCGACTACGGCATCATGCTGACGATCGCCGTCATCGGCCTCATCGTCAACATCGTCCTGACGATCGTCCTCAGCCGCAGCATGAAGGAAGAGAACAACCTGAACATCAAGAGCGCGCTGTGGCATTTCATCGGCGATCTGCTCAGCTCGATCGGCGTCATCGTGTCGGCTGCGCTCATTTACTTCACGGGCTGGCATCTGTTCGACCCGATCATCAGCATCATCATCGGCGGGATCATTTTCGGCGGCGGGGCGAAGATCATCCGGCAGTCGTTCCGCGTCCTGATGGAATCGGTGCCGGAGGGGTACGAGCTGGAGGAGATCCGGAAGGATATCGCGAAGGTGGAAGGCGTGCTGGACGTGCATGAGATGCATTTCTGGGCGATCTCGACCGACCACAACATCCTGACCGCCCACGTCTTCATCCGCGCCGACATCCAGCCGTTCTGCGTCATCCTCGCGATCAACGAGATGCTGAAGGAAAAATACAAAATCATGCACGCCACCATCCAGACCGAACACGCGCAGATCCATCCGCACGGCGAGTATGGCAGGCAGTTCCTCGAGGACCGGAAGCCTCGGGAAAAAGAACTCGCAGGGACGACGTAACGCGGATACCGCGTTACAGACCCGCCCGGAGCGGCTCGCCCCGCGCTGTAACGTGGATACCACGCTACAGAACAGCTCGGGTCGGCTCGCCGCACGTTGTAACGTGGATACCACGCTACGGCACCGCTCGGGGCGGTTCATCGCACACTGTAACGCGCATACCACGCTACGGCACCGCTCGGGGCGGCACATCGCATGCTGTAACGCGGATACCGCGTTACAGACCCGCCCGGAGCGGCTCGCCCCGCGTTGTAACGTGGATACCACGCTACGGCACCGCTCGGGGCGGTTCATCGCACACTGTAACGCGCATACCACGCTACGGCACCGCTCGGGGCGGCCCGCTCCACGCTGTGACGTGAATACCACGCTACGGCCCCGCTCGGGGCGGAACGCCTCACGCTATAACGTGAATACCACGCTACAGACTCGCACGGAGCCGCTCGCCGCACACTGTAACGCGCATACCGCGTTACAACCCCGCCCCATGCCAGACTCATAAGAAAAACGCCTGACGGCGTCCTTTAGTTCGTGCGATTTAGTTCATACGTGCAAAATAGCCGGCTGTAGGGAACAATCTACACCCGGCTTATTTTCTTACATCGCTTATCCTGTACTCGTAACC
>Ga0310840_101393_pt1 | contig 9628 bp, 10 predicted proteins | sample SM_ome_8_FD_201304 | JGI IMG/M metagenome (GOLD analysis project Ga0310840, IMG submission 201304) | Sorghum-adapted microbial communities enriched on stacked mutant (SM) sorghum from Joint BioEnergy Institute, Emeryville, California... ...
ACGACGAGGCCGAGCGCGTCTATCCGGACGTCAACGCGGCCCGGGTGGACGTGCTGCTCGCCGACGGCACCCGGCTGACGCAGCGGGCCGGCGTGTCGGCGACCTCCAGCCAGGGCTGGGACGTCGCGGAGCGGAAGTTCCGCCGCATCACGGCCGGGCTGCTGACGGCGTCGCGCCAGGAGCAGCTCCTCGCCGCGGTCGCCGCCCTCGGCGACGGCGACCCCGTACGGCGCTGCCTCGACGCCATAGTCATCGACTCTCTTCCACAAAGGACCGCCGCATGACCGACACGCCTTCCGACAGCTTGCCGTTCCTGCGTCGCAACGCCCGGGCGACCAAGCCACGCCAGGTCGGCATCACCGAGGTACGCGGGCCCTACTACGACACCTTCGGTCCCTCCTATTTGGAGGATCTGCTGGTGGCCGCGGGACCGTACGTCGACTGGCTCAAGATTCCCGGCCCGTCGATCGCCCTGCTGCCCCGACCCGCGCTGCGGCGCCTGAGCGAGCTCTGCCGGGCCCACGACGTGCTGCTCAGCGCGGGCGGCCTCGTCGAGCTGGTGGTGACGCAGGGACCGGACGCCGTGGACCGGTACTTCGACGCCATCGGCGAGCTCGGGTTCGACATCGTCGAGGTATCGGCCGGCATGATATCGATGCCGACCTCCGACTACCTGCGGCTGGTCCGCCGGGCCAAGAAGACCGGGCTGAAGGTGAAGGCCGAGGTCGGCATCCAGTTCGGGGCCGGGGGCACCTCCGACGCGGCCACCCTGGCGGCCGAGGGAACGGGATCGGTGAGCTTCGCCATCCAGCGGGGCCGCGCGGCCCTGGAGGCGGGCGCGGACATCGTCATCCTCGAGTCCGAGGGCGTGACGGAGTCGGTGACGACGTGGCGGGCCGACGTCGTCTCCGCCTTCGTCGAGGCGTTCGGCCTGGAGCGCCTGCTGTTCGAGGCCGCCGACCCCCGCGTCTTCGAGTGGTACATCAAGAACTTCGGCGCGGAGGTCAACCTGTTCGTCGATCACCGCCAGGTGCTGCTGCTGGAGAGCGTGCGGTCGGGCATCTGGGGATCGCACTCGTTGTGGAACCGGGTCGTGACCTACAAGGGCTAGCCGGTTCCCGGATACGTGAGGAGAGGACACCAAGTGACGGACCTTGTGGTCATCGGCGCCGGAAACGCCGGCCTGTGCGCGGCCCTCGCCGCCCGGGAGGCCGGAGCGGCGGTCACGGTCGTGGAGTGGGCGGAGGCGGATGCGTACGGCAGCGACTCGTACTTCTCCGGCGGGCTCTTCCGGATCGCGTACGACGACCTGAGCCAGCTCGAGGAGATCGTCGGCCCGCTGGACCTCGGGGACGCCCGTGGCCTGGATGAGCACCGGTCGTACACCCAGGCCGACTTCCTCGCCGACTGGGGACGGGTCACCAACTACCGGTGCGATCTCCAGCTCGCCGACCTGGTGGTGTCCCGCAGCTTCGAGGACCTCAAATGGCTCTCCGGGCACGGCGTGCCGTTCCGCTCGCCCATCGTGGTCGACGAGACCGGCCACGCCCGGCACAGCCGGCCCGGTTGGCACGGTGGTTTCGTGGAGGTCAGCGGGGCCGGGGTGGGCCTGACCGAGGCGCTGCTGCGGGCCGCGGGCAAGGCGGGGGTCGAGATCGTCTACGGCGTGCAGGCCCGCGACCTGAGCTACGACCCGGATACCCGGACGTGGACGCTGGTGGGCCGTCGCGGCGACGGTTCGACCACGACGTTCACGGCGGCGGCCGTCGTCATCGCCAGCGGCGGCTTCCAGGCCGACGTGGAGTGGCGGACCCGGGCGCTCGGGCCGGGGTGGGACCTGGCGAAGGTCCGGGGCTGCAAGTACAACACCGGCCTGGGCATCCGGATGGCCCTCAACGAGGGCGCGGTGCCGTACGGAAACTGGTCGGGCTGCCACGCCGTAGCGTGGAGCGCCGGCTCGGGCGAGGCCGGCCGGGCGGACGCCAACCACGTCTTCGAGCGGGAGAGCTACCCGTTCGGGATCACCGTCAATATCGAAGGCCGGCGCTTCATCGACGAGGGGAGCGACTTCGGGGCGTACACGTACGCCAAGTACGGGCGGGAGATCCTGCAGCAGCCCGGCCAGGTCGCCTGGCAGATCTTCGACCAGCGCGCCGTCGACCTGATGACGACGGAGTACCGGTACAAGAATCCGGAGGCCGCCCGGCTGCAGGGCGACACCCTGGAGGAGCTCGCCGACCGGCTTGCCGCCCGGGGCGTCAACCGGGACCAGCTGCTGGCCACCATCGCCGAGTACAACGCGGCGGTCGACGAGTCGGTGGAGTTCAGCCCCTACGTGAAGGACGGCAAGTCCACCAAGGGGCTGCAGATCGAGAAGACCAACTGGGCGACGCCGCTGACCCAGGGCCCGTTCCTGGCGTTCGAGGTGACGTGCGGCATCACCTTCACCTTCGGCGGCCTGCGGGTCAACGAGAACGCCGAGGTGCTGGACCCGTCCGGCCAGCCGATCACCGGGCTGTACGCCTGTGGCGAGGCGGTGGGCGGCCTGTACTACTTCAACTACCCGAGCGGAACCGGGCTCACGGCCGGCGCCGTGCTCGGGCGGGCGGCCGGTACGGCGGCGGCGGGGTTGCGGTCATGACCTCCGATCCACAGTGGCCGGACGCGCTGTACGCGCGGTTACGGGCCCGTGGCACCACCCAGTTCTGCTACGTGCCTGACTCCGGTCACCGTCGGCTCATCGAGCTGGCGCACGCCGATCCCGACGTCCGGGCGATCCCGCTGACCTGCGAGGAGGAGGGCGTGGCCATCGCGGCCGGCGCCCACCTCGGCCTGGCCCGGGCGGTCCTGCTGATGCAGAGCAGCGGGGTCGGGAACTGCATCAATTTCCTGTCGCTCATCCAGCACTGTCGGTTCCCGCTGCTCACTCTCATCACGATGCGCGGCGAGTTCGGCGAGCAGAACCCCTGGCAGTTCCCCATGGGGCGGGCCGTCGTGCCGACCCTGGAGGCGATGGGCGTGCAGGTGCTGCGTTGCGACCGGGCCGACGACGTGCTCCCGGTGGTCGACGCGGCCGTCGGCATGGTGGACCGCGGTGGGCGCGCCGTCGCGGTGCTGCTCGGCCAACGCCTGATCGGCGCCAAGCGGTTCGGACCGGCGGAGGCGAAACCATGAGCATGCCACGATTGCCCCGGGGCCAGGCGGTGGCCGACCTGTTGGGCGACCACACCGACCTGCTGATCGTGACCGGGCTGGGCAACGCCGCCAACGACGTCGCGGCGCTGACCAACCAGGGCGACCACGTCTTCGCGATGGACGGGGCCATGGGCGCCGCGGTCAGCGTAGGGCTGGGACTCGCCCTGGCGCAGCCCGGCCGCCGGGTCGTCGTGGTCACCGGCGACGGCGAACTGCTCATGAACCTCGGCGCGCTCGCCACCGTCGCCGTGCAGCGGCCGGTCAACCTGACCGTCGTCTGCCTCGACAACGGCGTCTACGGGCTCACCGGTGGCCAGCGCACCCACACCGCCTACGGCGTGGACCTCGAGGCGGTGGCGCGCGCGGTCGGCTTTCCGGTGGCGGTGACCGTCCGCGAACCGGCCGAGCTCGCCGCGGCGGCGGCGCTCGTGCGAGCCGACGGGCCGGTGTTCGTGCGGGCCATGGTCGAGCCCGGCGACACGCCCTTCGACCACCTTGACCGCAACGGCGAGAGCATCCGGCTGCGCTTCCGGCGTGCTCTGGCCGCCGATCCGACGCTGTCGTAGCGGACCCGGGGGTGAGGAGAAAGATGGACCGGCAGATGCTCATCGGCGGGACTCCGGTCGCCGGGGCCGGCGAGTGGCTCGAGGTACGCAACCCGTACACCAACGAGTGTTGGGCCCGGGTGCCCGAGGCGACTCCGGAGCAGGTGGACGCGGCCGTGGCCGCGGCCCGGCAGGCGTTCGACAGCGGCGTCTGGTCGCGGCGGCCACCCCGGGAGCGCGCGGCGGCGCTGCACCGGCTCGCGGCGCTCGTGGCCGAGCACGCCGACGAGCTGACGCGGCTGCAGGTCAGGGAGAACGGGAAGGCGATCCGGGAGCAGGCGGCCCAGACCCGCGGGCTGGCGGCCCACCTGACCTTCTTCGCCGGCGTCGCGGAGGATCTGCGCGGGCACACCATCCCCATTGGTGAAGGCGACTTCGTCTACACCGTGCGGGAGCCCCTGGGCGTGGTCGCCGCGCTGACTCCCTGGAACAGCCCGCTGGCGCTGCTCATGTGGAAGATGGCGCCCGCCCTGGCCGCGGGCAACACGATGGTGGTCAAGCCGTCGGAGGTGACCCCGGTCTCCACGCTCCGGCTGGCCGAGCTGGTGAGCGAGGCCGGCATACCCGACGGCGTGTTCAATGTGGTCACCGGCGGCGCCGCGGTGGGCGCACGGCTCGCCGAACACCGCGGGGTGGACCGGATCGCCTTCACCGGCTCGACCGCGGCCGGACAGGCGGTGGCCCGGGCCGCGGCCGGGAGCCTGGCTCGGGTCTCGCTGGAGCTCGGCGGTAAGTCGGCGAACATCGTCTTCGCCGACGCCCGGATCGACGCCGCCATCGAGGGCGTGGTTGGCGGGATCTTCGCGGCCGCCGGGCAGACCTGCATCGCCGGCTCCCGGGTGCTGGTCGAGGAATCGATATACGACGACTTCGTGGCCCGCCTGGTCGAGCGCGCCGGCCGCATCCGGCTCGGTGACCCGATGGACTGGGACACCGAGGTCGGCACGATGTCCTGCCGCCGTCAGTACGACAGCGTGCTGCGCTACATCGATGTCGGTCGTGCCGAGGGCGCGACGGTGCTGGCCGGGGGCCGGGCTCGGGACGGCGAGGCGCTGTTCATCGAGCCGACGATCTTCGGCGAGGTCACCAACGACATGCGCATCGTGCAGGAGGAGATCTTCGGGCCGGTCGCGGTCGTCCAGCGGTTCGGCTCCGAAGAGGAGGCGATCGCGCTGGCGAACAGCACGCGCTTCGGCCTCGCCGCCGGCGTCTGGACCGACGACGTCCGCCGGGCCCACCGGGTGGCGGCCCGGCTGCGGGCCGGAACCGTGTGGGTGAACACGTACCGCAAGACCTCCTACCTCGTCCCCTTCGGCGGCATGGGCGACAGCGGCATCGGCCGCGAGAACGGACGCGACGCCGTCGACGAGTACACGGAGGTCAAGGCCGTGTGGCTGGGCCTCGGCGACGGCGTGGCCGACCCCTTCAACCCGTTCGCGGGGGTGGCGCGATGACCGACCCGATCCTGTTCATCGGTCTCGGCGCGATGGGGACGCCGATGTCCCGCAACCTCGGGGCCGCCGGTCACCCGGTCGTGCTGTGCGACCTGCGGGAGCAGCATGCGCAGGCCCTGGCGGCCGAGCGCGGCGTGGCGTGGGTACCGCTGGCCCAGGCGGGCACGGTCCCCGCACGCACGGTCATTCTCATGCTGCCGGACTCACCCGCCGTCGAGTCCGTGGTGTCCGGGCTGCTGACCTCGCTGCCGGCGGGGGCGCTCATCATCGACATGAGCTCGTCGTTGCCGACCTCGACCGTGGCGCTGGCGCAGCGGGCCGCGGAGCACGGCCTGGCGTTCATCGACGCGCCCGTGTCCGGGGGAGTGGCCCGGGCCGTGACCGGCGAGCTGACCATCATGGTCGGGGCCGACGAGGCCGAGTTCGAGCGGGCCCTACCCATTCTCGCCTCGATGGGTACCGAGATCACCCGGGTCGGACCGGTCGGCGCGGGGCACGCGATGAAGGCCCTCAACAACCTGCTCTCCGCGATCGGACTCGTCGGCGCGTCCGAGGTACTGGCGATCGGGGCCAAGTTCGGCCTCGATCCCAAGGTCATGCTCGATGTGCTGAACGCGTCCACCGGGGGCAACCACGCGACCCGGGTCAAGATGGAACGGTTCGTGCTGTCGCGGGCCTTCGACTCGGGCTTTGCCCTGTCACTCATGGTCAAGGACCTGCGCACCGCCTTGGAGCTGGCCCGGGCCACGCAGACCCCGTCACCGATGTCGACGCTGTGCCTGGACCAGTGGACCGCCGCCCACCGAGCCTTAGGAGACGACGCCGATCACACTCATATAGCTCACTACGTCGAACGCCGGGCCGGTATCGAGCTCCGGCCCGGGCCGCCCGCACCCGCGGCTGTGCCGCATCAGGTTCCCGCCGATTCGAAATCCGAGGATGCCGAGATGACATCGCAGGACGAAGTTCAGGAGTACATCGACTCGATGGCGCGCAGCCGCGGGTACGTACTGAACTATCACAAGATCATGGCCAAGCACGACTACGAGACGCTCAAGGCCGCCAACCAGCTGGTGCACGCGGCCTACCTCAAGGAGCGGACCCTCGACCGGCGTACGAAGGAACTGATCTTCATCACGAGCCTCACCGTGATGCGGGCGACGAAGAGCCACATCCAGAGCCACATCAAGGTGGCCCTCGATCTCGGCGTCACCCCGATGGAGATCCTCGAGGCGATCGAGATCGCCCTCCCCGAGGCCGGCGTCGTGGCCTTCCAGCACGGCTTCGACGCGTGGGCCGAGGTGGTCGGCGCCGACGGGATCGAGCCGCGGGTCGAGGCCTTCAACGCCAGCGCCGGCTGACCGCCGGCCCCGGGGACCCGGGACGGACGCCGCCGGCCCGGGCCGGGCGAGGAGTTCGCTTGCTGCGAACACGCCGGGTGTTCCCGGCCGTCGGCGACTTATCGTGAGGCATGGCCGCGACTGACCCCCCTCGCGACGCGAAGCCCGACGCCACCCAGCCGCGCCCGCCCCGGCCGGCCCGGGAACCCCTGTGGCGCGATGTGCTCGGCGAGCACCTGCGGGCGTTGCGGCACGCGCGGGGTGAGACGCTGGCCGAGACCGCCGGCCGGGCCGGGGTGTCGCCCCAGTACCTCTCCGAGGTGGAGCGCGGTGTCAAGGAGCCGTCGAGCGAGATGATCGCCGCGCTGGCGGGCGCCCTGGGCACGACGCTCGTCGACCTCACCGCCGGCGTCACCGAGCGGCTGAAGGCCCGCTACGCCCTCGCGGCCGAGCCGGCCCGGTTCGTCGAGCGACCGACGCGTGTGCGTAACCCCATCCGGGCCTCGCTGCGCGTGGCCGCTCCGGCCCAGGGTCGCACCCGCCGCCGCGGCCCTCACGTCGTGGCGGCCTGCCGCTCCTCGATGACCAGGTCGATGAGCCCGTACTCCTTGGCGGCTTCGGCCGTGAAGACCCGGTCGTGGTCGGTGTCCGCGCGCAGCCGCTCGATGTCCTGGCTGGTGTGCCGGGAGAGTATGCGTTCGATCTCGGAACGGACGCGGACCACCTCGTCGGCCTGAAGGATCAGCTCCGGGATCGAGCCGCGACCCTGGGCGATGGGCTGGTGCAGCACGATCCGGGCGTGGGGGAGCGCGCAGCGCTTGCCCGCCGCGCCCGCGGCGAGGAGGACCGCGCCGACGCCGATGGCCTGGCCGACGCAGGTGGTCGCCACCTGGGGGCGGATGTACCGCATGGTGTCGTAGACCGCGAGCATCGCGCTGGGGTCGCCGCCCTCACAGTTGATGTAGAGCTGAATGTCCCGCTCGGGGTTCTCCGCCTCGAGGAAGAGCAACTGGGCGACGAGCGCGTTCGCCACGCCCGCGTCGACGGGGGTGCCGAGGTAGACCACGCGTTCGGTGAGCAGGTGCGAGTAGACGTCCATGATCCGCTCGCCCCGCGGGTGGCTCGCGATCACGTTCGGGATCATGTAGGTGCTCATCAGGCGCTCCCTTCGGACGGCAGGCCGAGACCGAACGGCCGGCGAGGACGGAGCGAGATCTCGTCGAAGCTCTGCACGATGCCGTCGATGAAGCCGTAGTCGCGCGCCTCGGCGGCGGTGAACCAGCGGTCGTGCAACGAGTCCTCGAAGACGCGCTCGAAGGGCTGCCCGGTGTCCTCGGCGATGAGGCGCAGCACCGTGTCCCGGGTGTGGCGCAGGTCGTTGGCCTGCAGCTCGATGTCGACCGCGCTGCCGGCGATGCCGGCCGATCCCTGGTGCATGAGGACGCGGGAGTGGGGCAGTGCGCGCCGCTTGCCGCGCGTGCCGGCGGAGAGCAGGAACTGGCCGGCGCTGTACGCGATGCCCAGCGCCAGCGTGGCCACGTCGCACGGGATGAGCTTCATGACATCGCGGATGGCCAGCATCGCGGGCACCGATCCACCGGGCGAGTGAATCCACAGCGCGATATCCGCCGAAGGATCCTGGGCCGCCAGCGAGATCAGCTGCGTGGTCAGCAGCGTGCCGTTGTCGTCGTCCAGGACGCCGTCGAGGACCAGCACGCGCTGCTCGTACAGCTCGCGCCGCACGCGCTCGCTGAACAGCGGAGCCTTTGCGTCGTCAGTCATGCCGTCCACTGTGCTCGGCCCGCCCCGGCCGTCGCCATGTTCTCTGCCGACGGCAGATCCGCTCACAGCAGCGCGAGCCGGTGGTGGGCCAGCGGGCTCGGGCCCTGGGGCTCGCCGTGGGCTCGTGTCGGAAGCGCCGCACTCTTTTCGATGAATGCGCAGGCTGATCGATGTGGGCGAACAGACCGTCCTTTGTGGATGATGAGGGGATGATCTCCTGGTTCGCCGCCCAGGAGAGCGCTCTTCGCCGCAGAGGTCGGCTCGCGGCCGCACCGCGTTGCGGCTGCCCGCCGAGCGGGATGCCGGCGTCCCGGTCTTTTTCCGAGCGATGGAGGACCGGAACTGCCCAGGGGCGGAACTGATGCCAGGAGTCGGCCGGGTGCTGCCACACTCGGCCGACTATCACCCGGAGTCGACCGCGGTCGCCCGGCGCACCCTCCACGATACGGCGTCTGCGGTTCGACTCCCCAACCACCACGGAGTCGACCATGCCCAAGACCGCACATCTCGTGTCGTCCGGGGCGCGTATGGGGCCGTCACTCGCGACCGCCGTCCGCGGATCGACTCGCCCGCACCTAATCCGGGGGCATGGCCCGCAAGCTCGACGTGGCGATCGGGCTGATGCACCGGCCGGCGGTGCTGTTCCTCGACGAGCCGACCGTTGGTCTCGACCCACAGTCGCGCGCCGAGATGTGGGAAGAGATCGAGCGGCTCGCCCGCGAAGAGAAGACCACCGTTGGCATCACCACCCACTATCTCGACGAGGCAGACCGGCTGGCCGACCGGCTCGCGATCATCGACCACGGTCGACTCGTGGTCGAAGGATCGCCCGAGGACTGGGGCATCGTCGCCGGTCGGCTCGGGCTACTGGCCGTGGTGGCCGTCGCCTTGGCGTTCTTCGCCGTGTCGGCCTTCCGCGCGTACCAACGGTCCATCTAGGACGATTGCGCCTAGGCGCGGCCGCAACCCGCGCCTAGGCGCAATCGCTGGCTCAGGCGACGAAGCCGGGGTCGGCGACGATCTCGACCAGCTCGTCCGGGCTCAGCAGCGCCGGGCCCCGATCCGTCATGGCCGTCACCACACCACCCTCGGGGAAGGCGACCGTGACCAGCAGGAACGAGTCATTCCCGGAGTGGCGCTCGGCGATCGAGACCGCCGTGCCGCCCGGGCCCGGCCGGTCCTCGCAGGTGTCCTGACCCGACACCGGGGGCGTGGCGGTCGGCCATTCGCCCGCGCAGCCGCCGAAGAGGCG
>Ga0310840_101403_pt1 | contig 9532 bp, 10 predicted proteins | sample SM_ome_8_FD_201304 | JGI IMG/M metagenome (GOLD analysis project Ga0310840, IMG submission 201304) | Sorghum-adapted microbial communities enriched on stacked mutant (SM) sorghum from Joint BioEnergy Institute, Emeryville, California... ...
CAGTGCCCTCGCTCATCAAAAAAGATGCGTTTCAAGATGTTCGTCTCCATATCCTAACCTTACCAAAAACAGAAATAAGGCGGAAGACCTGCCTCCACCCCAAAACTTATAAATTCTATAATGTCAAGAAAGGCCACCCCAGGCGGGATGGCCTCTTGTTTATTGGGCTGCCGTATCTGCTCAGACCAATGCGGATGCGGCCATGTCTTTGTCCTGATGACCGGCTTCGAGCGCGCGCCGGAACCGCTGCAGTCCGGCAGCCGCAACATCCGCGGTGAGACCCGCCTGTTCGACGGCCTCCATCACCAGTTGGGCGTCTTTGAACGCATTCGCGACCGAAAAACTGGCCGTGTAATCGTCCGCAAGGATTGAAGCCGCTTTGGACTGAAAGAACGCGCTGTCCAGCGGTCCGCCTTTCACGATGTCCGCCACCAGCGCGGGGTCGACGCCGAGTCCCTTGGCGATCGCCAGACTTTCCGCGGCGCCATGCGTCAGCGCGAACACCCAGCTGTTCAGCGCAAGTTTGAGACGGCTGGCGGCCCCGATCTGATCCGACACCCAAACGGTCCGTTTGCCGATCGCGTCAAACACCGGCTGCACGGTGTCCCGATCTTCGGCCGGGCCGGATGCGATGACGACAAGCTGCCCCTGTTCCGCCGGCTGACGGGAGCCCTGGACGGGCGCGTCATACAACCTGAGCCCGTGCTGCTTGGCGAAGCCGGCCAATTCCTCGATCGCGTTGACGCCGACCGTGCTCATCTGAATCCAGACCGCACCGCCGGACAAGCCGGATGCGGCGCTTTCCATGACATCCAGCACGGCCGCCCCATCCTTCAGCATCGTGATGACGATATCCGCTCCTTCCACAGCTTCACGCGGCGAATCCGCCACATCCAATCCGGCCGATGCCAGCGTCTCCGCCTTGGCGCGCGTACGATTCCACAAGCGCACGGAGAAACCATGCTTCCGCAAATTCCGCGCCACGGGTGCGCCCATGATGCCGGTGCCAAGTACGGCGATCGTTTTGTGATACAATTTCGTTTCTGCGTTTGACATGTTGCAAACCTCCTCTTGGGTATGGTTCTGTAACATTCGTTACAAAACTCTGCAAAAAAATGCCTGCATGGCTGTGCAGGTTTTCGAACTGAAAGGAAATACGGGCTGCTCAAAGCACTTGAATGGCGACATCCACGACATCTTGCAGAAGCTGCCGACGGTCATGTCCGAGATATCCTTTGCTCAATACTCGCATCCCTTGTACCGTGTTCAAAATGAAGCGGGACAGCGCGCGAATATCCCGGTCTGCAGCAATTTCGCCGGTTTCCCGGGCATGCGACAACGCTTCGTATAAAGCCGATTCCAGGTCATTCAAATTTTGCGCCACAATGGCGGCTATCGACGGATCATGGCTGGCAAGCTCCAAGGCCGCGCTGGCGGTCATGCATCCCAGCCCTTTTTCTTCGCTGAGCTCTTCGTCGACGACATCCATCAACAGACGCCTGATGCGCTCTCTGACCGGGCCCGGGCCGGACAGCACCGCAATTTTCTCCGCCTTGAGCTCCTGATACCGGCGAAGCGAACGCTCATACAGTTCGTGTTTGCTGCCGAAGGCGTTATAAATACTGCTTCGCCCCAGTTCGGTGCCTTCCTCCAAATCTTGAATCGAGGTCGCGGAATAACCGCGCTGCCAAAAAACTTTCATGGCTGCATCGATGATATCGTCCGGATCAAACGCTTTGGGGCGCAAAGATTCACCTCCTGACCCCTTTTTGAAACGATCGTTGCAAAATAAACCATACTGCTTTATCCTCACGCTGTCAAGAAGCGGCCTGAGTCCCGCAATGTTCAGGACCTAGGCCGCTCAAGTCACAGTTTACTTGGCCGTGCATTCCCTGCACGAAATTGTCAGCGCCCGGCGACCGTCACAGCGAGAGCTCCCACGTCTCCCCGATCAACTCGGGGCCGAAGCTGCGGTGCGGTTCCTGTTTGACCAGCACGAAGCCGGCCTTCTGATAGATGTTTCTCGCCTGTACAAGCACGTGGTTGGTCCACAGCACGAGTTTCTTGTATCCCTTGCGCCTTGCGAACCGGATGCACTCGTCCACGAGGCGTTTGCCCAATCCCAATCCGCGGGCCCTCGGGTCGACGAGCAGCAGGCGAAGCTTGGCCGCTTCATCGCTCTCCTGCACGACCATCACGGAACCGACAATCTGCCCGTCCATTTCCGCGATCCAGCAGCGTTCCCGGTCGGGGTTGTATCGGTTGATGAAATCGGAGCAAATCTGCGCAACCAGCGCCTCGAAACGCTCGTCCCAACCGTATTCCTCCGCATACAGACGTCCGTGCATATGGACAATCCAACCCATATCACCGGGTTCGTGCTGGCGCAGCACATAAGGCTCGGAATACTTCAATCCTTCGCCGAGCAGTTGTTCGATCGTATTCATCGCTTGAATGAGCCGGTTCTGATCCTGCTCGGAGAGATTGCCCAGCATCTCCCCGATCTCTTCTCTCGAACGTTGGTCCAACAGCGACGCGGCTGCTTCTCCGTCCGGCGTCAGGCGAAGAAGCCGCTGCCGCCCATCCGACGGAACTTGTTCCTTCCGGATTAATCCCTTCTGCTCGAGACGGTCCAATATGCGGCTGAGATATCCGGGATCCAGCCCCAGATCTTTCGCCAGTTCGGCGGCAATGACCTGGTCCCGATTCGCGATTTCATAAAGGATGCGCGATTCGGTGAGGGAATACGGCGTATGCAGCAGACCTTCCCTCAACACGCCGAGCCTTCTCGTGAAAAAACGGTTGAACCGCCTTACAGCAGCGACCCGGTTCTCGAAATCCGAAGCCGGCACCGCCATCCCTCCTCAACGTCCGCCAAATATTGCCTTTTATAAATAAATATATGACAAAAGCAACTATTGTCAACCAGCCATTCCTCTCCGTCCGTATAAAAAAATTTATAGCACCCACAAAACCCCTTTTATGACACTGTCCCGTTGGGTCAATCGCCTGCAAAATGCCGCAACCGCTGATCCGGAACGGTTTTTCTCCATCACCGGACGCCGCGGAATTGGAAGCTGATATGCAAGCAGACAAGCTGAGCCAGGCAGCCAAACAGTTCTTTATATCTATATCTTGCGGGGAACGATTCCGGGACAATGGAAATATGTTTTTTATTTTATTTGAGCCACATCGCAGGGAGGCTGAATATTGAGCTTAAGATCGGGAAGAAACGTCATACTATGGGCTCTGCTTCTTCTGTTCAGTTCCGCCGTCTGCCTCACAGACCGGGCGGAAGCCGCAACGTCTTCGGACGACTTCAAGGATTTGCAGGATGTGGATGCCGCGATTAAAGCCAAGCTGGATGCGCTGATCGCCGCCGGCATTTTGTCGGGGTAAGCGAGAACGAGTTCGGACTCGACAGGCCGGCGAGCTGCAGGACATCTACGCCCATGACCCGACGCCGAGGACAGCGGCCCAGCTTCAGGCCATCATCGATGACCTCAACACCAGTGAATATGTAATGGCCATTGTCCACTATCTGAGCAACGGTCTGGAACGCCCGGAGCTGAAAACCTTCACGCTTGCCGGCATCGAGGGCGTGGACGAATCGAACGTCGACGAAATTATCGACGCCCTGTACGAGGAACAACAGACCAGGCTGTTCAGCATCCCGCTCGGAACGCCCATCTCCACGAAACAGGATATCCAGGATTTCATTGACCAGTACCTGGGGTTGGGGGGTTAACCGGAGCAAACCTGTGCCAGGGCATATGCCTTGGCACAGGTTTCATTTCCGCCGAGAGCAGATCATGCTTCCGGATTCCATGCCGGATTCCAGACGACTTCCCACACATGACCGTCAGGGTCCTGAAAACAGCCGGCATACCCTCCCCAGAAGGTATCGCGTGCCGGAACGGTAATCACGGCACCGGCTTTTTCGGCCTCTTCCATGACCCGATCCACTTCCTCCTTGCTGCTCACATTATGACCCAGCGTGAACTCGGCAGGGTTGGGCTGCGTCTGCTTGACGTTCGCATCAAGCGCGAGATTTTTCCGTTCGAAAATGGCCAGCCGCAGACCGCCTTCCAGATCAAAGAATGCGACAGCGCCATGCTCAAATTCTTGTCCCACAATGCCTTCCGTCGGAAACCCGAGCCCATCCCTGTAGAATTTGAGGGATCGCTCCAGATCGTCAACTCCGATCGTGATGACCGTCAGCCGAGGTATCACGCAGCATCAGTCCTCTCCGGCTATTCTGCACGAGCGGCAAATCGCCGAAATTCCCGTGTTCCTAATCCATTCAACAAATGGATGGCGTTTCCTTCCCGCCATTTGGTCTTCCGCTGGATCTCGTCCTGCATCGACCGCAGCTTCCCCGCAAGTTGCTCCAACTCGTCCGAAAACGGAAAAGCAATGTGCCTGTCCCCCGGGGACCTTACGCACATTGCTTTTCGTCTTGGTGCCAGCCTTTTAACTGCGGGCAAAGATTTTCTTGTCGAAGAACACCAGCACTGCGAACAGAATGATGGCCAGGAGCAGGACGGACGCCGTCACAATAAACAGCAGCGTGGTGAACGTGTTCTCGATCTTGTAGTAGATCAGCATGCTGAGCGGCATCAGTCCGCCGCCGATCAGACTGGACCAGGCTTGCAGTTTGGCCGTCCGCTTCATGCCGATTTCCTTAAAAATATGGTAGAAAATACCATAAGCAAAAAGACTCAGCCACCCGACCACCAGGATGTGAGCGTGACCCGGCACCATCGTATAATCTTTCCTCCCGGCCAAATCCGATCCGATCATTGCGCCGATCAACGCGTATACGGCCGCGATACGGATGAGCCACTTGCCATAATGCTGCATCTTCTCACTTCCTTTACCCGCAATCCGTAACATTGCCATGCTCGGCTATTTGAAAATTCAAATGCCGCTCTTATTATACAACACTCTGGTTTAAATACCCTCTTTACATCCCGGCATGAGACTGCTGCGATTTCAGCACCCCGGCGGTTTCGAAGGATTGCACGAAATCGAGCGCCAGCAGTTTGTCGCACACATGAAGCAGATTGCGGGTGCGCGGCTTGTGCAGCTTGATCCGGAGCGTCCGGATGTCGTCCTCATCCTGATCGTCACCGGGGGCTTCCAGCGACATGCTCACGATCAGAAGCCCTTCCTTCTCGATCAGATCCGTGATTTGCGCGACGCTCCCTTCCGCGCGGGTGATCCGCAACGTGATTTCGTTTCGGCTGCGCTTGCTGTGGAGGCTTTTCTCAAGCCGGTTCAGCACCAGCAGGATGAGGATGACCAGCACCGTGACCAGCACCGCTTCATAAAAAAAGCCCGCTCCCACACACAGGCCGATCGCCGCCACCACCCAGATGGAAGCGGCGGTCGTAAGCCCCGAGATGCTCAAACCGTTGCGGATGATGGCGCCTGCGCCAAGGAACCCGATGCCGGACACGACTTGTGCCGCCAGACGCGCCGGGTCCATGCGGACATTGAATTCGCTCGCGAAGTCGCCGAATCCGTAAATGGACAGCAACATGATCATCGTGGCTCCGACACATACCAGAATGTGCGTGCGAAGACCGGCTGCATGGTTGTGCCACTCGCGTTCCAGTCCAATCAGACCGCCCAGCACCAGCGAAAGCAAAATCCGCAGCGATGAGTCCACGTAGGAAATATCCCACAGACCGGTTTCAATCACCTTCATGGCAGAGCCACCTCCTTACGACCCAATGATTCTACTTCAGCGACACCTCGGCAATGACCGGATAATGATCGGACGGATACCGTCCTTCATATAGCCCCCGGTCGATCACGACCGATTGGACCTGCCAATCCGGGGTCAGAAAGATGTAGTCGATCGTTTCACCGGTGTCGCCGCCCTTAAAGTGGTGGACCGTCCCCCCGACATCCCGGTTTGCCGCTTGCAGAACGGAATAAACACTTTGATAGCCTTCCTGCACCAGTCCCGTTACGGCGGCGTGTTCCGGCGTCACGTTGAAATCGCCCGTCAAGGCGATCGGAAGACCGGTCTGTTCGCGCAGATTCCGCATCCGCTCCCGAATCAGCTGCATGCCCTTCCGCTGCGCTTCTTCGCTGACATGGTCCAGATGCGTGTTGAACATGGCGAATTGATCGCCCGCGCTCGACTTGAACGCCGCCCAGGTGCACATGCGCGTGTGGGAAGTGTTCCAGCTCATCACCCCGAGCTGCTCCGGATTCTCGGACAAGCTGAAGTTCCCCGACCGGACCATTTCCCACTTGCTCTTCTTGTAGAAAATCGCGGTATATTCGCCTTCGGTTCCGCCGTCCCGCCCTTCGCCGACCCAGGTGTATTCCGGCAGCAGCGGCTCCAGGTCCGCAAGCATGCCGTGAAGCCCTTCCTGAACGCCGATGATGTCCGGATCATGCTTCTTGATCGTCTCGGCAACCGCCTTCGTACGGTTCGGCCAGGCATTGTCCCCGTCGGACGCCACGTTGACTCTCAGGTTGAACGACATGATTTTTAATTGCATGAGGTGCCTCCACTCCGCGTTTGTCTGTATCGGATGTTCGGAATCAATTTCGGATCGGTTTACTTTTCCTTGCTGCCTCTGCCGTAAACGAAGTACATCGTAATGCCGGACATGACCATCAGCACGACCGAGTAGACGAGCGTCATGGCACGGGCGATAATGCCCGCTTCCGCGTCCGTACTGTTCTTGATGACAACCCCCAGCGTCTGGTACACGGGGTGATACAGGAAGACCGTCAGATCGTAATCGTCCAAAATTTTAATGAAGTTCAGCGCAAGGACGGCCAGCGTTGACGGCAGCACGATGGGCAGCAGCACCCTGCGGAACGTATAGAACGGTCTTGCGCCCATGTTCCGCGCGGCATCCTCCAGGTTGTTGTCCAGGCTGAAGAACGAGGCCTTCACCATGCGCATCGTAAACGGAATGTGGATGATGACATAACCCAGAATGACGATCCAGTGCGTCCCGGTCAGCACCGTGTTCCCGACGATGAGACGGGGGATGTTGAACGCCATCACAAGACCGATCGCGATCAGCGTGCTCGGCAGAATCCACGGAATCAGCAAGGAATATTCCAGCGCCAGCGCAAGCTTGCTGTTTTTGTACTTATGCAAAATTCTCGACGCGTACAGCGCGAGGGCCACGACGCCGATTGATCCCGCCGCGGCATACAGAACGCTGACCAGATACGGTTTCAGCGCGCTCATCGAGGTGAACAGCCGGGCGTAATTTTCCAGCGTGAAGCTGTCCCAGGTGATGGTCGACGTCGAGATGCTCTTGGCATCGGTGAACGAGAACAGCAAGATCAGCGCGACCGGCGTGATATAAATCAGGAACAGCACGTAGCCGATGATATGCACGACGACATTGGCGAACTTGTTGTTGATCTTCTGTTTGACGAGCGCGGATTTCACTTTGGAAACGGACATGTAGTTGCCGCGTTTCTCAAACTGAATCATGATCGTCAGCAGGATGATCGTGGCGAGCCCCAGCACGAGCGCGAGGAGTGCCGCCAGATCCTTGGACGTCTGGCTCTTGGAGAACGTCAGGATCATGGGCGCGATCGTCTGGAATTCCGGCCCGCCCAGAATGAGCGGAGCCGACATGGCGCCGAGTCCCGTCAGGAACGTCAGGATCGTCAGCGCGAAGATCGTCGGTTTCAGTACGGGAAGCACCACGCGCCACAAAATATAGAAAGCGCCGGCCCCCATCCCTCTGGCAGCTTCGACGGTCTGATAGTCGACCTTGCGGATCGCATTGCCCAGGAACAGGATATGGTTCGATGTGCAGGCGAACGTCATGACGAACAGCACGGCCCAATAACCGTGAAACCATCCCCGGTCCATGGACGGGAACAGGTTGGCCAGCACGTTGGTGACGAGTCCATTCTCACCGTAAGCAAACTTGTAGCTCGACGCCACAACGACCCCGTGATACAGCAAAGTCGTGAAGAAGCCGAGTTTCAAAATTTTGGCGCCCTTGATATCGAAATATTCGGTCAGCAGCACCAGCGCGATGCCGACCACATTGACCGTGATCATCAGGGACACGGCCAGAATGAAGCTGTTGGTCAAGCTGTTCATGGCGCGCTTGGAGGACAACAGCTTTTCCACGGCATCCAGCGAGAAGTTGCCGTTCTTGAAGAAGATCTCTTGGTAAACATTCAGATTCGGAAAAATGAGAAACGCGATGATGAACCAGGCGATGAGCACAAAGAGCAGAAGCTGCCCGTAATTTATCGACCCGAACTTGTTTTTCAATGTTTGTACATTCAATTTCCTCGCTCCGTCCGATCGTATTGCATAATATCCGCGAGCCTGATATATACATCGGTTTCCGTGCCGACTTCGAATCCGATCTGCCCGTTTTCCTTCTCGATCGTTTTCATCCGGCTGCCGCCGCCCATCTCCAATACATACTTGCTGTACAACCCGTAATATTCGCGATCGACGATTTTGGCCTTCAGGCGCACGACATCGTCGCCCGGGATCGGCGTCAGATTCACTTTTTCATTCCGGATATAGGCGACTTTGCCGGGCGGCACATGCGCTTTCAACGGACTGCTCTCGATCAGCTCCGGGTCAATCTTGTTGATGTCGCCGATGAAATTGCATACAAACTCCGTTCTGGAGTGATTATAGATTTCGTAAGGCGTGCCGACCTGTTCAAGATTGCCGCTGTTGAACACCGCAATCCGATCGGACAGCGTCAGCGCTTCTTCCTGATCGTGCGTGACGTAGATGGTGGTGATGCCGAACTGCTTCTGCAGCTCTTTCAGTTCGTTCCGCAGCTGTACGCGCAATTTCGCATCCAGATTGGAAAGCGGTTCATCCAGCGCCAGAATGGACGGTTTCAGGACGAGCGCCCGGGCAATGGCCACCCGCTGCTGCTGTCCGCCCGACAGTTCGGACACCTTCTTGAACAGCTGCTCTTCCTTCAGGTCGACCTTGCGGGCGATATCGCGCACATCCGCGTCGATTGCCGATCTGGCCGCCTTCTTGACCTTCATGCCGAAGGCAATGTTCTCGTACACGGTCATGGTCGGAAACAGCGCGTAGTTCTGGAACACCATGCCGATGCCGCGCTTCTCGATCGGGACATGCGTAATGTCTTTGTCCTTCAGGAAGATGTTCCCGCCCGAAGGGGAAATGAACCCCGCCAGCGTGCGAAGAATCGTCGTTTTCCCGCAGCCGGACGGCCCCAGAAACGTGAAGAACTCGCCTTCCTTGATTTCCAGATTGAAGTTCTTGATGGCATGGAACGATCCGAAATGAATCTGGATATCTTTAAATGTGATCAATGCGCTCACCATGCTTTGGCTTAAATTGTAAGAGAGAGAACTGCATAGCCTGGACGAGAGCCATGCAGTTCCCGATTGACGCTGGTTCAGTTGATGATCTGCAGTTCGATTTTCTCTGCCCAGAGGTCGATATGCTCGGCAATGAACGACCAGTTGAGCGGCTGCGCCTTCATGTTGCCGAACAGCTGCTTGATGTGGTCCGGCGCTTGAT
>Ga0310840_101410_pt1 | contig 9470 bp, 10 predicted proteins | sample SM_ome_8_FD_201304 | JGI IMG/M metagenome (GOLD analysis project Ga0310840, IMG submission 201304) | Sorghum-adapted microbial communities enriched on stacked mutant (SM) sorghum from Joint BioEnergy Institute, Emeryville, California... ...
AGGCCGGGGTGGACGGGGTGAACGTCTACCACGCCACCGTGCCCGGCAGCTTCCAGGAGGTGGCCGACCGGCTGTTCCCGGTGCTGCGCGAACGCGGCCTGATCGCCACCGACAAGTCCGGCACGCTGCGGCACAAGCTGTTCGGCCGCGGCGACCGGCTGCCCGACACCCATCCGGCCGCCGCCTATCGGGGCGCGTTCGCCGACAACGACCTGCTGGGCGGCGTCGGCGAACCCGCGGCGGTCGGGGCCGGAGCCGGCCCGGTGTAGCTCCACCCCGCCACCCCCCTTGCGCCGAGCAGACGCGTACACCCCCGAATGGGGCCCGTTTCAGGGGTGTACGCGTCTGCTCGCGGCGAAAAGGTCACCGTGGCTCACGCCACTGGGGTCCTATCGTGGCTCACGCCACTGGGGTCCTATCGTGGCTCACGCCACTGGGGTCCTATCGTGGCTCACGCCACATGGGCCACAGGGTCGGCCCGTCGGGCACCTTGATCTCGCCGGTCACCCGGAACCCGAACCGCTCGTAGTACGGGACGTTGTCCGGGTTGCTGGACTCCAGATACGCCGGGCAGTACTCGGCGTCGCAGCGGTCCAGCCGGGACCGCATCAGCGCGTGACCGTATCCGGCGCCGCGCACCGTCGGATCGGAGCCGATCACCGCGAGATACCAGTGCGGCTCCTCCGGGTGCTGTGCCTTCATCAGCTCCATCACCTGCTGGGCGCGTCCGACGTTGCGGCCCAGCGCGCGCAGGAACCCGGGCATCATGACCAGCTCCTGCAGCCGGGTCTGCTGCCACTTGCCCGGCGGATCCCACAGCGCCGCCGCGCCGGGCTGCTCGCCGCCGGCCACCTCGGGGGCGCCGGTGCGCAGGTAGTGGTGCCGGATCATGGTGGCGAACATCCGCGGCAGCGCCCGCTCACGCGCCGCCGTGTCCGGCACCATCCACGTCATCACCGGATCGTGCTGGAAGGCACGCGCCAGCACGCGCGCCATCGGCCGCAGGTCGCGGCGCTGCGCCGCGACCACCGGGATGTCAGCCACGGGTGATGTAGGCCTGCAGCTGCTCCTGCTGCGCCTCGAGCTCCTCCATCCGGGTCTTCACCACATCGCCGATGCTGACGATGCCGACCAGCCGGCCGTTCTGGAGCACCGGGACATGACGCACCCGGTTCTCGGTCATCAGCCGGGTGAGGCTGTCCACCGAATCCTCGGGACTGCAGGTCACGACCATGCTCGTCATGATCTCCGAGACCGGCTGCGTCAACAACTCCGCGCCGCGCCGCTGCAGGGCCCGCACCACGTCACGCTCGGACACGATCCCGACCACCCCGTCGGGCGATACCACCACCATCGCCCCGATGTTGTGCACGGCCAGCTCGGTGAGCAGGCCCGCCACCGATGTCTCCGGGGTGATGGTGGCCACCGCCGAACCCTTGTTGCGCAAAACGTCCGCGATCCGCATCGCAGCCTCCAGTCGTGATCTATCTCACACCAGGCTAGGTCGGCGGAGCGCGCAGCGAAAGGTTTCGGCGAACCCGGGCCGGCTGCGAGCCGTTTCGCCCGCTCCGCTCCCGGCTGACGCGCGCGTCAGGTATACCTGGCCCATGATCGAGGTCACCCTGCTCGGGACCGGCAGCCCGGTTCCCGACGCCCGCCGGGCCGGGCCGTCAACGCTGGTGCGGGCCGGTGACCAGACGTTTCTGGTCGACTGCGGCCGCGGGGTGCAGCAGCGGATGGCCGCGGCCGGAACCTCGGCGAGCGCGTTGACGGCGCTATTGCTGACCCACCTGCACAGCGATCACATCGCCGACCTGGGCGACCTGCTGATCACCCGGTGGATCACCACCTTCGGCCCGGATCCGCACCCGCTGTCGATCATCGGCCCGCCGGGCACCGCCGAGGTGGTCGAGGCCACCTTCAAGGCGTTCGGCCACGACATCGGCTACCGGATCGCCCATCACGACGATCTCAACGCCCCACCGCAGGTCCGGGTGCACGAGCACACCGACGGCGAGGTGTGGAACCACGGCGGGGTGACGATCCGGGTGGCGCCTACCGATCACCGCCCGGTCACCCCGACGATCGGGTTCCGGGTCGAGTTCGCCGACGCCTCGGTGGTGCTGGCCGGCGACACCGTGCCGTGCCCGAGCCTCGACGGGCTGGCCCAGGGGGCGGGTGCGCTCGTGCACACGGTGATCCGTCGCGACCTCGTCGAACAGGCGCCGATGCAGCGCATCCGCGACATCTGCGACTACCACTCGTCGGTGGAGGAGGCCGCCGACACCGCCGAACGCGCCGGGGTCGGCATCCTGATCCTCACCCACTACGTGCCCGCGCCGCAGCCGGGTCAGGAGGACGAGTGGCGCGCGTTGGCCGCATCGCGGTTCGACCGGCAGATCGAGCTCGGCGACGACCTGCACCGGGTCCTGGTGCATCCGGGCATGGGCGTCAGGCCGGCCGGCTGAGCCGCGCACCCGGGCGGCGCCGACTCAGCGGAGCCCGCATCCGCTCAGCGCGCCGCCCCGGCCAGCGCCTCGCGTCGATTCCGGCGGCGGGTCGGCAGCAGCGCGCCCGCCACGATCAACCATCCCAGCCCGGCCAGGCGCGCCGCCGGCAGCATCGGCGACAGCACCGGCCAGATCAGCACCAGGGTGGTCAGTTCGGCGAGCGCGGCGATGGCCAGTCCCGCCCAGGCCACCGGTCGCGGCAGCAAACCGATGATCAGGCCCGGCACGGCGATCCCGGCGATCAGCAGCCCCAGGCCGACCACGTGCCACGGCCCGCCGCTGAGGAAGGCCAGGTAGCACAGCGCGCGCACCAGCGGGCGGTCGCCGGCGACCTCCGGTCGCGACAGCGTCCAGATCAGCAGCGCCGACAGCGCCAGGCCGGTCGCGGCGAGCAGGCCACCGGCCAGCGCGATCGTCGACCCCGGCGCGGTGACGCCCAGTTGGCGCAGCCGGCTGCCGGCGGTGGCCGCGTAGATGGCCAGCGGGATCGATGAGCCGAACACACCGAACGCGATCACCCGGCCGGCCAGGTCGGCACCCGTCGACGTAGGCCATTATCGCGGTCGCCGATCCGTACGGCAGCGGCATCACCCCGTGTAGGCCGACCCCCACCGCGATACCGGCGACGAGCAGCCCGACCGAGATCGCCGCCAGCGGCGCGAGCGGCGGCCCTTCTGCGTCGGCCGTCGCGTATTCGTGTCAATAACGGAATCATTCATACTATGAACGGTATTGCTGATCTGGATGTAGCACAATACGATTCGCCGGTCTTATGTCTCGATCATTCCTGATTGATACGATTTCGGGGTGTCCGCGAACCCGCCCGACGGCGACAACGTTGCGTTCCTGTTGTCACAACTCGGCCACTGTTCGGCCACAGTGTTCGCCGACCTGATAGCCTCTCTCGACCTGACCCCTGCGCACGCCGGAATCCTGCGCGCGATCGCCGCCGAGCCGGGACGCAGCCAGCAGGCGCTCGCCGAACAATTGGGCCTGCAGCCGAGCCGGCTCGTCGCCTTCGTCGACGAGTTGGAGGACCGCGGCTATGTCGAACGCCGGCGCAACCCGGACGACCGCCGGCTGCACGCCCTTCATCTGACGCCGGCCGGGCGCAGGATCACCAACCGGATCGGCGAGTTGGCCCGCCGCCACGACCGGATGATGACAGCGGGGCTGGATGCCCGGGAGCGCCAGACGCTGCGCGAACTGTTGACGAAAGTGGCCGAGCACCAAGGCCTGACCCCCAGTGTGCACCCGGGCTACCGCACCCTCGGACGCCGCCGCGCTAAGCCAGCCGGGTGATCTCCACGACGACGTCGAGATCGGTGGAGCCTTCGCCCCGGTAGATCCCCTTCAACGGCGCGACGTCGGCGTAGTCGCGGCCCACCCCGACGCTGACGTACTGTTCGGTGATCTCCGAATCGTTGGTGGGGTCGTAGTGCCACCAGCCGCCGGTCCAGGCCTGAATCCAGGCGTGGCTCTGCCCGTCGATGGTGTCCCCGATCACCGCGTCGCGTTTCGGGTGCAGATAGCCCGACACGTACCGGGCAGGAATTCCCATACTGCGCAACAGGATCAGCGTCAGATGAGCGAAATCCTGACACACCCCCTTACCTTCGCGCAGTGCGTCCAGACCCGATGAGTGCACGCCGGTGGTGCCCGGCACGTACGCCAGTTCGCCGCGCACCCAGTGCGCCGCGGCGATGACGGCCTCGTGCGGCTTGTGGTCCTTGGCGATCCGCTGGCCGACCCGGCGGATGTGTCTGCTGTCCGGCGTGTAGCGCGTCGGGGTGAGCACCTCGTCGAACCGGTCGATCACCGGCTCGGACCGCAGGTCGGCCCAGTCCACCTCATTCTCCGGGGGTTGGGCGGGCTCGGTCTCGACCACCGACGACGAGGTCACCTCCAGCTCGGTGTGCGGGGCGTGCAGGTCGAAGGCGGTGACCGCGGTGCCCCAGTAGTCGGTGTAGCGGTAGGTGCGGGTGGCCGGGACGGTCTCGACACGGTTGAGGATGACGTTCTGCCGGGAGTCCGATCGCGGTGTCAGCCGGGCCTCGTTGAACGACGCCGTCACCGGTGACTTGTAGGCATAGCCGGTGGAGTGCACCACCCGCAGTCGCCACATCTAGATCTCCCCCTCTTCGATCACCAGCGCCTCGGCGCGACCGGCGGCGCGGCCGGCGTCGTGCCACGCCACCCACGGCGCAGCGTGGAAATACTGCAGTGCCAACGCTTTTGTCGTCGCCGACCCCGTTGCCGACCGCCGACGAGATGACCACGTTGCCGGCCCGGGCGGCGTTGAGCAGTCCGGCCACCCCGAGCACCGAGTCGGGGCGGAAGTGCACCGGGTCGAGGAACGCGTCGTCGATACGGCGGTAGATGACGTCGACCTGGCGTTCACCGGCGGTGGTGCGCATGTAGACGGCGTTGTCACGGCAGAACAGATCGCGGCCCTCGACCAGTTCCACGCCCATCTGGCGAGCCAGCAGCGAGTGCTCGAAGTAGGCGGAGTTGTAGACGCCAGGGGTGAGCACGACGACGGTCGGGTCGGCGACGTTGCTGGCGGCGGCGTTGCGCAGGGCCCGCAGCAGATGGGAGGCGTAGTCGCCGACCGCCCGCACCCGGTGGGTGGCGAACAGGTTCGGGAACACCCGCGCCATGGTCCGGCGGTTCTCCATGACGTAGGACACCCCCGACGGGGAGCGCAGGTTGTCCTCGAGCACGCGGAAGTTGCCCTGCTCGTCGCGGATCAGGTCGATGCCGGCGACGTGGATGCGCACCCCGTTGGGCGGGGTGATGCCGGCCGCCTCGCGGTGGAAGTGCTCGCAGGAGGTCACCAGCCGGCGCGGGATGACGCCGTCGCGCAGGATCTCCTGTTCGCCGTAGATGTCCTCGAGGTACATCTCCAGGGCCTGAACGCGCTGTTTGATGCCCTTCTCCAGCCGCGACCACTCAGCCGCCGAGATCACACGCGGCACCAGGTCCAGCGGCAGCGGGCGTTCCTGCCCGGACAGCGAGAAGGTGATGCCCTGGTCGATGAAGGCCCGGTTGAGCGCGTCGGCGCGGGCCTGCAGTTCGGAGGCGTCCGACGGGGCGAGTTCGGCGTGGATGCCCTTGTAGGGGGGCCCGCACGTTGCCCTGCGCGTCGAACATCTCGTCGTACGCCTGCGCGTAGCTGCCGACCCGGTCGTAACCGTCGAACACCCCTTGATGACCTCTGCGTCTGGACCTGGTTCGGGACGGGGACTCGGCGGGTAGGGTTCGCGGGCTCACCTTTCACATGCTGCCCCAACCTCGGCGTTTCGGCAGGCCGGCGACCTCGCTTTGAGCTTTGGCGGGCTGCGCTGGTAACCTGAATCGTCGCTGCCCGCACGACGGGCGCCCTTAGGCTTTGTAACCCACCCGGATTTTGCGAAGGAACTGACGCGTGGCCAACATCAAGTCGCAGATCAAGCGCAACCGCCAGAACGAGCGGCGCCGCCTGCGCAACAAGTCGGTGAAGTCGTCACTGCGGACGGCGGTGCGTCACTTCCGCGAGGCCGTGGCCGCCGGGGACAAGGAGAAGGCCGCCGAGCTGCTGCACTCCACCTGCCGCAAGCTCGACAAGGCGGCGAGCAAGGGCGTGATCCACAAGAATCAGGCCGCCAACCGCAAGTCGAAGCTGGCGCACGCCTACCACAAGCTCGAGCTCGCCAAGAACTAGAGCACCCCGAGGACCACAGCGCCGTGTATCGGCCGCCGGTGCGCCGGCGGCCGTTCCGCGTTTCCGGTGTTGCTGTGCTGGGCCGGTGCGACAGCCCGGACCGGTAGCGCCCGACCGGTCGCGTCCGGTCAGTCGGCCGCCAGTTCGGCCACCCGGCGTACCGCGGTCTCCAGTGCGTAGTTCGCGTCGGCGGCCGCCCCCTTGACATCGGCGTTGAGCGCCGCGACCAACCGCATCGCCTCGGCGATCGAGGCGCGCGACCAGCGCCGCGCCTGTTTCTGTGCCTTCTGCACCCGCCACGGCGGCATGCCCAGCTCCGAGGCCAGCCGGTACGGATCACCCGACACCGGCGCGACCCGGGCGATGGTGTGCACGGCCTCGGCCAGCGCGTCGGCCAGCACCACGATCGGTTCGCCGCGCATCATCGCCCAGCGCAGCGCCTCGGCCGCGCCCGCGACGTCCCCGACCACCGCCTTGTCGGCGATGTCGAACCCCTTCACCTCCGCCTTGCCGGAGTAGTAACGGCGCACGGCGGCCACGTCGACCTCTCCCCCGGTGTCGGCCACCAGCTGCGAGCACACCGACGCCAGCTCGCGCAGATCCGAACCGACCGCGTCCAGGATCGCGGCGATGGTGTCGTCGCCGACCTTGGCCTTGTGCGCCCGGAACTCGGCGCGCACGAAATCCGCGCGTTCCTTGGGTTTGGTGATCCGGGCGCACGGATGCACCTGTGCGCCGAGCTTCTTGAGCTGATCGGCCAGCGCCTTGGCGCGGCCACCGCCGGAGTGCACCACGACCAGCACGATGCCGGCGGGCAGGTCGGCGGCGGCATCGGCGATCAACTCGACGGCCTCCTTGCCGGCCTCGGCGGCCGACTCCAGGATCACGACCCGCTCGTCGGCGAACAGCCCGGGGCTGAGCAGCTCGGCGAGTTCGTGGGTGCTGACCTCACCGGCGCGCAACCGGTCGACCGGAACGTCGTCGCTGCCGGCCTGTTTGCGCGCGGAGCGCAGCACCGCGGCCACCGCGCGCTCGACGAGCAGTTCCTCGTCACCCAACACCAGATGCAGGCGGGAGTCGTCGCTCACCCCATGATCGTGTCATGTCCGACTGACGGCCCGGACACCGTCCACGCCAGCACGGTGACCAGCGCGGCGACGGTCACCCATCGGAGCCGGGGCCGGCGCCGGCTCAGCACCGCGACCGCACCGAACACCGCGACGACGGCCACTCCGGCCGGACCACCCGGCACCGCCAGCGCGGCACCCGGAACGCTCGCGGTCCAGTGCGCGACCCGCGACAACCACCACAGTTCCGGCCCGGTGAACCGGATCAACAGTTCCGCGCCGGCCGGCCACAGCGGCTGCAGCGCCGCGGCGGCCGTGCCGGCCACGGTGATCGGCGGGATGACCGGTGCGACAGCGAGATTGGCCAGCACCGCGACCAGGCTGACCGTGCCCGAGATCCCGGCCACCAGCGGTGCGGTGACCAGTTGCGCGGCGGCGGCGACAGCGAGCGCGTCGGACAGCGGTTTGGGCCAGCCCCGGTCGACCAGGCGCCGCGACCACACCGGGGCGATCACCACCAGCGCGGCGGTGGCCGCGACCGACAGGGCGAATCCCACGTCGACGGCCAGTTCGGGCGCGGCGAGCAGCAGCACCAGCACCGCGGTCGACAGCGCCGGCAGCGCCTGGCGGCGGCGGTGGGTGACCATCGCCAGCAGGGTGACGGCCCCCATCACCGCGGCGCGCAGCACGCTCGCCGAGGGTTCGACCACGATGACGAACGCCAGCAGCGCGACGGCGGCGAGCAGGGTGGCGAGCCGCGGACCCACCAGCCCGGCGGTGAGCAGCACGGCACCGCACACGATCGTGACGTTGGCGCCCGACACCGCGGTCAGATGGGTCAGCCCCGAGCGGCGGAACTCGGCCCGGGCCGGGGCGGGCAGCGCGGAGGTGTCACCGAGCACCAGCGCCGGCAGCATCACCGCCTGGTCGGGCGGCAGCGCATCGCGGGCCGCGGCGATGAATCCGGTGCGCACCCGTTGCGCGGCCCGGTGCACGGGTGCGGCCTCACCCCACGTCGGGGCGCCGGACGCGGACAGCACGGCCACCGACAGATCGTGGCGGCCGGGCCGGCCGATGCGGGCGCGGATGCCGACGGGCCGACCGGCCGCGACCCCGGCGAACCGGTCAGCCGATCCGAATACCGTCACCCGGCCGGTGCTCTCGTCACCATCGACGCTGCGCAGCGTGGCGCGGAACATCGCCCGGCTCCCGCCGGCCGGTCTCGGGCTCTCACTGGGCATCACGACGACGGCGGCGACCGAGCCGTAGCGTCCGGTGATCGGGTGGTCGTGCAACGCCTCGACCCGCAGGCCGACCGCGATCGTGAACGCGGCACCCACCACCGCCACCGCCGACACGATCGCGCCGAGCCGAGGCCGGTCGTCATCGCGGCACCGCCGCGCCAGGTGCCCCACCGCCGCAACCGCGGCGACCGCGGCGGTCGCCGCGACCACCGAGCCCACCCAGTGCCACCGGATTCCGGCCGCGGTGACCGCCCAGCAGGTCAACGCCGCCGGCACCAGCCGCAGATCGAGCGGTGCCCCGCTGTCGTCGGCCACCGGTGTCACACATGAACCAGCGCCCGCAGCTTCTCCAGCCGCGCCGGCCCGATGCCGTCCACCTCGGCGAGCTGTTCGACGCTGGTGAACCGGCCGTGGGCGTCCCGCCAGGCCACGATGGCCGCGGCGGTGACCGGCCCGATCCCGGGCAGCGAGTCGAGCTGTTCGACGGTGGCGGTGTTCAGGTCGAGGGTGGTGGTTCCGCCGGCGGTGCCCGCCCCGGTCGCGCCGGCGGCGTCGGGGGCGCGGCCGGCCGGGGCGGCCTCAGCGGGGGTGATCGACGACCCCATCACCGCCGGCTGGCCGGGCGGTGGTGCGATGCCGACGACGATCTGCTCACCGTCGGCCACCCGGCGGGCCATGTTCAACCCGACCAGGTCGGCACCGTCGAGCGGACCGCCGGCGGCGGCGAGCGCGTCGGCGATCCGCGCGCCGGGATCGAGCGTGACCAGCCCCGGTTTGTGCACCAGCCCGACCACGCTGACCACGACGGGCTGAGCCGGATCGCCGGCCGGTCCCGGCGCCCGGGCAGCGGTCGACGAAACCGGTTCGACCGGCGGCAGATGGGCCGACGCCACCGCGGGCGGCTGGTCACGCATCAGCGTGAACAACGTGACCAGCACCGCGAACG
>Ga0310840_101416_pt1 | contig 9426 bp, 7 predicted proteins | sample SM_ome_8_FD_201304 | JGI IMG/M metagenome (GOLD analysis project Ga0310840, IMG submission 201304) | Sorghum-adapted microbial communities enriched on stacked mutant (SM) sorghum from Joint BioEnergy Institute, Emeryville, California... ...
TCGTCGCCAGTGCTCGTACCTGACGACCCCGTCTCATGTCAGCGCGACACGCCGTACCCCAAAGGGAAGATCGACAGACGTATCTGTCCCCCGACGTGCTCACCGGTTCTTCAACAGGCTCTCAGATCACTCCCCGCACGGATCGTCGTGGGCGTCATCGTGGCGGCGGTGCTGGCCGCGATCGGGTGGTACGCGTACGAGGCGGTGCGGCCGGGCCGGGTGAACCTCATCCGCCCCAGCTATGCGTTCGACCTAACTGACCGCGAGCAGGTGGCCGGCCATGCCGACAACATCTTTATCGCCCGTGTGGACGGGATTGCCGGCGTCGACGCCGACCGAGGACCGAGGACGATTTTCCGCGTGACCGTGGTGGAGAACATCAAGGGAAACCTCACCGGCACCGTGCTCGTACGCCAGCTCGGCGGCAAGGTGGGCAAGGACGTCTGGGTGGTGGAAAACGACCAAGCCCTCGCCGTCGGCAGCACCTACGTCCTGGCGACCAAACAGTCCCTTCAACAGCAAGGCGCTCAGGTCCTGCTAGCCGGCCCGCTCGGCCATGAGATCGTGGCCACCTCGGTCGACCGGCAGGCTGCCCTGACCGTGTGGCGCGACGCGGTACGCAACCAGCGGCGACCCGCTACCGTTCCGGACTGACCGACTGGCGTGGCCCGCTTCGCGATGATCATCGCGAAGCGGGCCACGCCGTGCGATGCGAAACTCGGTCAGGCCGAGTCGAGCACGGCGATTGCGCAGGCCTGGACGGTGGTCAGCACGCGCGTGGCCGTGGCGAGGTCGTCGGCGGGGAGGTCGCCGATCTGCCTGGCGCGGTGCGCTGCGAGCCGAGGCTGCCGGTGATCGCCGGTACCTACCCGCGTGGCGTGCGGCCGTCCTCGGGCCCGGGGGGGCAGACCGCGACCGTCGGCGGCTCGATCCGCTGGAGATAGGCAGCCAGGAGATCCTCCTGTTGCTCACCCGGCGACAGGTCGTCGTAGTCGTCGTATCTGTCACCGATGGGCACGACGAGGGCCGCCCGCCCCGGATGTGCCGTCTCCTACCCTCCACTGACCCGCCGTCCCGATCGGGCGCCGATGAGGCCCGCCTGCGGCCAGATTTTGCTGGGACAACGCCGGTAGTTCGGGACTTTCGGCACTGGTCGGGCCGCGGGGAGGCCTGCGAGCATCCCGCCAGCCGTACGGGAGGCCCGTACGCGGAGACGACTGGGCAGCGGCAGGAGGAGCACCGTGGACGACGGCTTCCGGACCATCATCGAGCCGTTCCGGATCCACTCCGTGGAGCCCATGCGGATGCTCAGCCGGGCGGAGCGGCAGGAGCGCCTCGCCGAAGCCCGGTACAACCTGTTCGCGCTGCGCGCCGACGACGTGCTCATCGACCTGCTCACGGACTCCGGCACCGGGGCGATGTCCAGCGAGCAGTGGGCGGCCGTCCAACGCGGCAACGAGGCGTACGCCGGGGCGCCCTCCTGGTACCGGTTCGAGGCGGCGGTCAAGCAGCTGTTTCCGTTCCGGCACATCCTGCCGACGCACCAGGGCCGCGCCGCGGAGAGGATCCTGTTCAGCGTGGTCGGCGGGCCAGGCCGGGTGATCCCGAACAACACCCACTTCGACACCACCCGCGCCAACGTCGAAGCGACCGGCGCGGAGGCCGTGGACCTGGTCATCCCGGAGGGGAGCCAGCCGCGCACGGAGCATCCGTTCAAGGGCAACATGGACGTCGCCGCGCTGGAGGCGCTGCTCGCCGAGCGCGCAGACGACGTGCCGCTGGTGATGCTCACCGTCACCAACAACTCCGGCGGCGGCCAGCCGGTGAGCATGGCGAACGTACGCGCCGTGCGCGAGGTGTGCGACCGGTACGGCAAGCCGCTGTTCCTGGACGCCTGCCGGTTCGCGGAGAACGCGTGGTTCATCAAGACCCGTGAGCCGGGCTACGCGGACGTGCCGGTGGTGAACATCGTCCGCGAGATGGCGTTGCTGGCCGACGGCATGACCATGTCGGCCAAGAAGGACCCGCTGGGCAACATCGGCGGTTGGCTGGCCTTCAACGACGACTGGCTCGCCGAGCAGTGCCGCAACCTGGAGATCCTCACGGAGGGCTTCCCCACGTACGGCGGGCTCGCCGGTCGCGATCTCGACGCGATCGCCGCGGGCCTGCGCGAGGCCGTCGACGAGGACTACCTGCGGTACCGGATCGCCTCCACCCGGTACCTCGGCGAGGCCCTGCAGCGGCTCGGCGTACCGGTGGTCGTGCCGTTCGGCGGGCACGCCATCTTCATCGACGCCCGCGAGATGCTCCCGCACATCCCGCCTCTGCAGTACCCCGGTCAGGCCCTGGCCTGCGCGCTCTACCTCGAAGGCGGCGTGCGCTCCTGTGAGATCGGTACGGTGATGTTCGGGCGCCAGGCGGACGGTTCGGAGAAGCCGGCGCGGATGGACCTGGTGCGTCTGGCGATACCTCGTCGCACGTACACCCAGAGCCACATGGACTACGTCATCGAGGTCGTCGAGCGCGTCGCGGCCAAGGCCGGCGACCTGGTCGGCATGGAGATCACGTACCAACCCGAGCGGCTGCGCCACTTCACCGCACACTTCCGGCCGCTGCCGCAACGCTGACCGGCCCAGGTACGGGTCAGCGGGTCAGGTCACCATCCCCGGCGCGTCGAGCGAGATCCGAAACCGCTCCAGGTGCTCCAGGAAGCGCAGGTTCGCCTCCCAGCCGTCGACCTGGGGTGGCACGTCGCCCAGCCACACCGGCTCGGTCTGCGGGTGGGCGGCCAACTGGTGGCGTACCCCGCCGCGGCTCACCACGATGCAGGCGTGGCGGTGCCGGGAGGCGAGCACGCAGAGCCGACCGGCCTCCAGGTGGAACGCCGAGGCGTCGCGCCTGCCGGACAGCGGGTGCCAGGCAATGACCACGTCGAACTCCCGGCCCTGCAAGCGGTTCGCTGTGTCCACAGTGACCTGACCAGTTGCTGGTCCAGTGTCGCCGTCGGCGGTGAGCGCGTTGAGCGCGGCGAGCACCTGCGCGGCCTGGTCCCGGTGGGTGACCCCGACCGCGATGTCCCGGGCGGAGAGCCGCCGCTCACCCCGTTCGTCACGGATCTCGGGCGCAGCCCGCAGCAGCCGCGTGACGAGCGCCGCGATGACCGCGGCTGCCTCCGGGTCGGTCGGCGGCAGACGGGCCTCCGGTAGCTCCAGCAGGCCCCAGCCGTAATCCGCGGCGACGTGTAGCACCTCGTCGAGCGGGTCGCGCAGCCGGCCGAGCGGCAGGCGCAGCGCGCGATCCTCCGGCACGCTGCCGGCGACGAACGGACGGGTGTAGAAGGCGTCCGCGACGACCCGCGCGGCGCTCGGCGGCAGCCGCCAGCTCACCGGGAGCGCCACGACCGGGGTGTCCGGGTGGTTGCGCAGAATCGTGCCGGCCGCGGTGTCCAAGGGCCAGGTCGTGTACGAGCGCAGCGCACGCTCGTCGGCGATGGTGAACGGCGCGAGCTGACCGGGGTCTCCGACGAGCAGCAGCCGTTGGAACAGGTCCGCGACACGGACCAGGGCCGTCGAGGACATCTGGTACGCCTCGTCGATGAGAGCCAGCGGCCAGGGCTCGCGGTCGCCGGAGACGAACGCCCACTTGGCCGCGGTTCCCACCAGGATCGGGCAGTCGGCCAGGTCGGCGAGCCGGGTCGACGCCCGTACGCCCGGAGGGGGACCTTCCGGCGGTGGCGCCCAGTCGGTGCCGTGCAGCCGTCCGACGACGGCGTCACCGGGCAGCTCCGCGGCGATCGCCGCCGCGAGGTCGTCGGCCTGGTTCCGGGTCTGGCAGACGATCGGCACCTGCATGCCCCGGCCGCGCAGGCCACAGCGACGCTGCGGACCAGCGTCGATTTCCCCGCCCCCGGCGGGGAGTCGACGACGATGGTACGGGCGGTTCCGGCGACGAGCGCGTGCACGCGCGCGACGGCTTCGGCGTGGCTGTCGGCGCTCATCTCTCCACCTCGGCTGGCACGTGGGTCCACGGCAACGTGTCCGGCAGGTTGTCGGGGTACGTTTCCGACGGGCCGAACGGCGCGAACACGACCGAGGCACCGACCGGCGGCACCGCGGCCTCGGCCTGCGCCGCGTTGCGCCCCATGCCCGACTCGACCCGCAGCACCACGGTCCCATCAGGGTGGGTGGACAGGACCTGTGCCTTCAGTGCGTTGTTCGTGGCCAGCCACAGCTCGACGCCGGGCGGCCGGTAGAACGGCACGGCGGGGGTGATGTGCAGCAGTGGGCGGCGACGGCGACGGCCGGTCGTGGGGTTGATCACGAAGTGGTCGATGTCGCGAGCCGCGACCGTGCCCGCGAGGGCGTCGCCCGCCGCCACGTGCCCGGCCATGATCAGCGGGTCGTCGAGGACCATCTGCCGCTCCAGGGCGGCGGTGCGCCGCTCCAGCTCGGCCAGGAACCGGAACGAGCGCAGCGGGTCGAGCCGGCGACTGAAGTGGGCGGTGCCGGCTGCCACACGGTCGAGGTGGAGAGTCCACTGTGCTCGGTCGACCTCCCACCGCGATGGCACGTGTGCCGCCTCGGGCAGCGCCCGGACCAGCCCCACCGCCCGCCAGGTCGCCTGCCACGCCGGCCGCAGCGCCGCGGCCGCCGCGTCCCGCAGCGACGTGGCGGCCAGATCCTCGTCCGCGCCAGCACCGCGCAGCCGGCCGTACGCCTCGATCGCGGGCTTCAGCTCGTCGCGGTCCCACCGCGGGTCGCTCACCGGACCGGCCGGCGGCAGCGCCTCGGCGTCGAGCGCCGCCGTGGCCGCGTCGACGCCGTCGGGCGGGTCCACCCACGCGAGCAGCGCATGCAGATTGGCGTCCTCCGTCGGCAGTTGCCCACTCTGCCAGTGCGTGCCGAGCAGTCCGGTGCCGGTGCACACGACGGACGACCCAGGGATCACGCGCCTGGTGGCGAACCAGGTCAGATGCGCCCCGGCCACCGGAAGCAGTGGGTCCACCGGGTACTCACCGTCGGGGCGCAGGTAGCGCAGCGAGCGGCCCAGCATGTCGCACAACCAGTGGGCGGTGGTCTCGTTCGGCACGATGAGCTGAGGCGCTTCGACGCACAGCTCCTCCTCGACCGGCCCGCCGCGCGTGTTGCGGACCAGCCGCTCGCGCTCGCCGTACCCCGCAAGGTAATCGGTGAGGAAGGCGGCGAACCGCGCCAGGACGGCGAACCGCAGGGTGCGGTCGCGCGGCTCGCCTACGACGAGCACGTGCATCCGGTCGGGGTCGGTGCCGTAGCAGAGGGCGACCGGGGCGCCGGGCTCACCGGCGAGGTGGTAACCGGCGACGACGAGCGGGCGGGCCGCCAGGTGAACATGCCGGAACGCCGTTCGTGGCACCGCGCGGCGCCGGGCGGCAGCGACGAGCATCTGGTACGTCCGCAGGTTCTCCACGGGTGACCTACCGGGTGGCGAGGGCGAGGGCGGTGGCCGCACGGCCGAGCTCGGCGGCCACCGCACTTTCCGCGGCCGTGACCGGGGTGCGCTCGCCGTGTGCCAGCGCCAGCGCTTGCTCTACTGTGGATACATCTCCGCACACGTTGGCTGCCAGGCTACCCAGCCTGGCGACGCTGCCGACCGCGTTCGCCTCCGCGCGGCAGAACGCGAAGAGCGGGCATCCGACACAGCCGTCGGTGAACCGGGAGGGAAGGACGGCGAGCGCGTCCGCCGCCTGCGCGGCCGCCTCGCGGCTGGGCTCACCGGTACCCGGCTGCCGTGGATGCGGCAACTCGACGCCCTCGGGCACGTGCCGGGCGAGCGCGTCGAGGCGCGGGAAGTCGTCCAGGTAGCGGCGCAGCCGTCGCGCCTGTGGCGCGACGTCGAGAATCTCGCCGGTGGCGTTCAGAGAGAAGTTCTCCGGCAGCACCAGCAGGCCGTGCGTGGAGACGCGCTGCGGGTCGTGGCCGAGCCGGACGACCAGTTCCCGGGTGGCGAGCACCTGCACCGCGGTCTGGCGCGCGGCAGCCGAGACCTGCCCGGGTTCGGCGAACCCGTCGACGCACGGGAACGAGCGGATCTCCACCGGATGCAGCGGGCCGGTGGCTGCGTAGGCGACGGCGTCGGGCTCGACCGGCATCGGCACGCCGCCGATGGCCAGCTCGAGGATCGGGCTGCGCAGCAGATTCACCGCCCGGTCGTCACCGTCGAGCATCTCCCGCACGTAGCGGCGGGTCAGCTCCGCCCTGAAGGCCGTGTCACTACGCCGGAACTGCATGCTCACCTGCGACGCGGACAGGTCCTTCTCCCGCGCCGCCGTCACGGGAAGGCCGAGCAGCTCACGGACGAGACGCAGCAGAGGACCCATGTCATTGTCGGTGACCAGCCTCTCGAACTGCCTGGCGCGGGCGAGCGCGAACGGGCTCTGCCCCGCGGGCGGACAGCCGACCAGGGCGGCGAGATCGTCGATCGGCACGCACGCGGCGTCGACGACCTGACGGCGTACGCAGCCGGGAGCGTCGAGCAGGCCGGCGATCCGGCGAGCGCTGAGCGGCACGGCCGGGAAGCCGCCGCGGAACGCCGCGAGCCGGTCCTGCGCGGCCAGCAGCCTCACGCCCGCTCTCCGGCGGCCTTCTTCCGGGCGATCGTGAACCGCGCGCCGAAGAGCTGCTGCTCGTCGTCGAGCTGGGCACGCGCCCGCTCGGCTGCCGCCTGCCGCTCGGCGGCGTCGGCGTCGGCGAGCTGGGCCAGCTCGGCGGCCACGGCCTTGCGGATCAGCGGGAGGTTCAGGCCGCGGGCCCGTTCGATTGCGTCCGGCACCGTGCGGGCCAGCCGCCACAGCAGCCGCTCCACGTCCTTGACCCAGCTGGACCTCGGGTTCGCCGCGGCCTCGGCGGCGAGTCGGTCGATGATGTGCAGCATGTCCACCCGGTGGCTCGCCGGTGCGACGATGCGTAGCTCCAGCGGCCAGCTGGAGAGAGCGAGCAGGCCACGCACCGGCGCCATGCGGTCGTAGGTGAGCGCCGGCACGACGTAGACCGGGCGAGCGGCCGTCCGCTGTGGACCGCCCGGCTGGTGCGCCGTGGACCAGGAGCGGTGCTCGTCGCGGCGCAGCGACGCGAGCCTGGTGGGGGCGAGCGGTTCGCCGAATCGGGCGCTCGCCACGTCGCAGATGAGCGACACGCCGGCCGGCCGGCCGAGCAAGTTGAGCACCTGCGCCACCCGCTCGCGCACCGGCAGCGTGACGTCGTACCGCGGCGCATCGCCCGCCATCGCCCGTTGCAGCAGCCGGTTGCGCCGCCGCTCGGCGACGGACAGTTCGGCGAGCAAGCGCTCGGCGGCGGCCGCGTCGCGGGCCTCGTAGGCCTGCTGCAGCTCGCCCTGCAGGGCGGCGACCCGGGCGAGCACCTCGCTGATCTCGCTGTCCGTCATGCCGGCAGGCTACCAGTTCTTCCAAGAGTTGCCAGTGTCAGCTCGTACATCAGTTCGAGCATGGGTGTGTTGAGCGAGTATTCAAAAGCGGAGTGTCGAAATCCACCAATCAGTCACTTTTCGCGCTACCCGTAGATCCATTTGTTGCATGGTGCTCCACACTTTGCCAGCATCTACGGGGATCAACGGAGGGTATAGCTGTGTCGGTCACGACGGAATCTCGAGGCGCGACGGGGGACCTGCCAGACGCCCTCAGGGCGCTGTGGGGCAAGACCGATCGAAGGTACAAAGGGGACGAAGCACAGCGGCCGTGGCACCCGCTGGTAGCGCACATGATCGATACCGCGGTGGTGGCCGCGTGGTTATGGGACCACTGGCTGCCGCCCGCCGTACAGCGGCTGTTCGGGCCGGACAGCGGGCACGGTCGGGCGATGTTCATGTGGCTGGCCGGGTTGCACGATCTCGGAAAGGCGTCGCCCGCGTTCCAGTGCAAGAACCCCATCCGCGCGCGTGGGGTCGAGGACGCGGGCCTTCCGGTGACCGCGCAGGCGGTGCATGCCGGGGCCGCGAAGCACGCGCTGGTATCCGGCATCGGCTTGGTGGACCTGCTGCGCGACCAGGGCTGGGCGCGATCCCAGACCCTGTGGCCGGGTCTCGTGCTCGCCGGCCACCACGGCGCGTTTCCGGACGCCGACTGGCTGAGCCCGAAGTGCCGGCCGGACGCGCACCTGCTCGGTGAGGGTGCCTGGTACAAGGCGCGCGCCGCATTGGTCGACATGATGACTGACCTCGTCGGTGTCGCGGCGATCGAGCACTACCGCGAGCAGGCACCCCGACTCGCCGCGCAGCTCGTGATCTGCGGCGCGGTCATTCTCGCCGACTGGCTCGCCAGCACCGAGGAGTTGTTCCCCTACGTCGGGGACGATCTCGACGGCTACCGCCTGCGCGCAGAGCGCCGGGTGGCGGGCGGGCAGATCCGCGACGTGCTTGGACTGCGCCACGTTTGGATGCCGACACCGGAATGCGATGCTGCACTGCTGTGCGGCCGGCGCTTCGGCCGCACACCACGAGCCGTGCAGCGCGCAGCGGTCAGCCTCGCGGCCGCCGCGGATCGACCGGGGTTGCTCCTCGTCGAGGCGCCGATGGGAGAGGGGAAGACGGAGGCCGCGCTGCTCGCAGCCGAGGTGCTTGCAGCCCGCTTCGGCCTGCAGGGCCTCTTCCTCGGCCTGCCGACACAGGCGACCGCAACCACGATGTTCACCCGGATCAGTGGCTGGCTACACACCTTCGAGTCACCGCCGACGGTCGCGCTCGCGCACGCAAAGGCGATGCGGCAGGAGGAGTACCGAGCACTGATTCGTCCGTCTTGTGTGGATGACGATGGCGATACGCAGAGCGGGCTCAGTGCGTCGGAGTGGTTCAGCGGCCGGAAGAAGTCGCTGCTCGCCCCGGTCGTGGTCGGCACGGTCGACCAGGTGCTGATGGCCGGAGTGTCGGCGAATCACGTTGCGCTTCGCCATCTCGGGCTCGCCGGCAAGGTAGTCGTCGTCGACGAGGTGCACGCATACGACGCCTACATGTCCGTCCTTTTGCGTCGGGTGCTCGCCTGGCTGGGACAGGCGGAGGTGCCGGTGGTGCTGCTGTCCGCCACGCTGCCGTCGGCGTCGCGACGAAAGCTGCTGGCGGCGTACGCCGGCGGTGAGCTTGTGGAGAGCGAGCCGGAGGGTTATCCGCGACTGACCTTCGTCGCCGCGCCGCAGGTGCGCCGCACCGTCAGTGTGTTCGGCGCGCCGCGGAAGCAGGACATGGTGACCCCGACCGTCGTGACAGAGACAGCGAGCCGGTCGCTGACCGCGTGGGTAGCGCTGCGCCCCGAAAAAGGGATCTACTGCCGTTCTCGTGGGTCGGATTTCATGTTCGTCTGGGGAGGGGTGGGCATAATCCTCCGCGTTTGAGCATGGTCATGGCGATGAGCGCGTTGGCTGACCGGTAGCCGTAGCCTTGGCG
>Ga0310840_101422_pt1 | contig 9376 bp, 9 predicted proteins | sample SM_ome_8_FD_201304 | JGI IMG/M metagenome (GOLD analysis project Ga0310840, IMG submission 201304) | Sorghum-adapted microbial communities enriched on stacked mutant (SM) sorghum from Joint BioEnergy Institute, Emeryville, California... ...
ATGATCGTTGATCAATGGCCACACCTCCTATATGTAATCTAGTATGGAATAAGCAGTAGCAGAGTTCAACTGTGAGTATGGGGAGGAAGTTTACAAAATAACCGTTGACAAGCAGCCGCGCGGTGTCGACTTTTGCACCGTTGCCAACAGACAGGGGCATGCCAACAGTGAAATTTGGAAATGATGGGAGTATGCCTTTCCTTTTGCTTTGTTTCTCTTTTTTGAAGGCTGTATGGTTGTAAAGAAAAAACATTGACAAAAATAGAAACGGAACGTATAATTTTATTCGTTGCCTTGAGGTGATCATATGAAATGGACGGTTCAACAGCTTCGTCGTTTTCAGCATAAGGAAATGACGATTGACGAGACGATCGATGTGTCTGATTTAAAGCAAATCGACACGTTGATCCGCGATATTTCACTGGTCCGTGTCCAAGGAAAAGCGGACATCGGTTCGACAAAGTTTACGTTTCACTTGACGCTGTCAGGGACGATGGTATTGCCGTGTTCCCGGACGCTCGTTGATGTGGAATATCCGTTTTCCATCGAGACAACGGAAGTGTTTTTGGCCGACGGTGGTGACTTTGTCGAAACCGACGACGATATCCATGTCGTAACCGGGGAAACCATTGATTTGAATCCGATTATTCGTGAACTCATTTTGCTTGAAATCCCGTTGCAACTCATTGCTAATGATCCGGACGCTGACGGAGCGCCGCAGCACGGGGAAGGATGGGACGTTCTCTCGGAAGAGCAATGGGAGAAGGCGATGGAAGAACAAGCAGAGAACAAAGTCGATCCTCGTCTAGCAGGGTTGGCCAAGTTTTTTGAAGAGAAAAACAAGGAATGACATTTACCGGCGTTGCCGGTCGATGGCGCCGGCGAAATGCGCACCGTCCGGCAGCTGCCTTGTTTGCCGGCCGACGGGCGGCTCGAACAAGCGGCCGCCCGCTTGCTGGCATCGATAAGCTGAATGTGCCAGACAAGGAGGTGGGAACGATGGCAGTACCTTTTAGAAGAACATCGAAAACGAGAAAAAGACTGCGCCGTACACACTTTAAACTGCAAGTGCCAGGCATGGTTCAATGCCCGAACTGCGGTGAATGGAAGTTGGCGCACCGTGTCTGCAAAGCATGCGGAACGTACAAAGGAAGAGATGTCGTCAACAAATAATCGCCGACATCACGCGAAAGGCTGTCCGAAAATAGGGCAGCCTTTTTATTATATGGAGGAAACAATGCCGTTTTGTCCGTGGACTCGTTTTTTCGTCACGGGGCAGGAAAACGGCGCATGCATGCCCAATTTATCATACGAAAGGGGAGACATGGTATGGAAGCCATAGTGGAGCATTATAACGGTATCGCGCTGTTTACGATTTGCCGCCCCGAAAGGCGCAACGCGATCAACTTTGCTGTGATGCATGCCCTTGAACAGGCAATGGAGCAAGCGGCGGCCGATGACAAAGTGAAAGTGTTTGCCATTACCGGCGCCGGCGACGAGGCCTTTTGTTCCGGCGGCGATTTAAGAGAGTTCGGACATTTGCGCGGCGCGGAGGCAAAACAAATGCTTAGGCGCATGGGGGAGTTGTTGTACAAACTACTGACGTTTCCGAAACCGACAGCAGCGCTTGTCAACGGAACGGCAATGGGAGGGGGCTGCGAGTTGGCGACCGCCTGTGATTTCCGCTTTGTCAAGGAGGGGAGTCGAATTGGGTTCGTTCAAGGCCGGCTTGGTATTACAACCGGCTGGGGCGGCGCGTCCATGCTGTTTGAAAAGCTTCCGTATGCGCGGGCACTCGACTTGTTGTTGCGCGCTGAGCCGATGGCGGCTGAGGAGATGGCAATGTGCGGCTGGGCTGATGCGGTTCTGTCGGCGGATCGTTGGTGTGAACAGTGGCAAGCGCGGCTTGCTCCCTATACAGCGCGGTCGCTTGCTGTCTTGCAAGCCTATAAGGCTGTGGCAGGCGAAAAATGGCGAATGACTTGGTTTCGTGAGCAATTTTTCGCCGAAATCGATCGGTGTGCTGGGCTTTGGGGATCGGCTGAGCATGAACAGGCATTGCGTCCTTTTTTGCGCAAGAAGTAATTTTTTCCTTCTACCGTTTCTATTAGCCGCATACATATAATGACAAAGCGGCAATAAGGAGGGGAAGGAGATGACGGGAGTACGCCAAGACGCATGGACGAAAGAAGAGGATGAACTGCTTGCTAACGTCGTCCTTGAGTATATTCGTACAGGCGGCACCCAACTGGAAGCGTTTGCCGAAGTAGGGCGGCGCTTGTCGCGGACGGCCGCGGCATGCGGATTTCGCTGGAACTCATATGTTCGCAAGCAGTATAAAGAGGAAATTGAGCAGGCGAAACAGGAGAGGAAAACGAGAAAAAAAGAAACGGCATCCGAAAAAGATGGCAGGGGGCAACCGGAAATGGAAGCGGCGGTTGAGAGTAAGCTGTCATGGGCGGAGGTGTTGGCCTTTTTGCAAGCTGAAGGGCAAAAGGCGCGCGAGATCCGACGGACAGCTGATGAAAACCGGGCGTTAAAAAACGATATGGAACAGCTGCAGCAAATGGTTACAAAATTACAAATGGAAAAAGAAGCGCTGCAAAAACAGCTGGCGGCTGTTCAAGAGGAGTATAAAACCCTGCTCACCATTATGGAGCGAGCGCGAAAAATGATGACAGGATCGGAAAAACAAGCGGAACAAACAGCAGCTGAGGGTGTCGGTGAGGGATAAAAAGCTGGCTTTTTAGCCGGCTTTTTTTCTTAACGGACTAAGAAGACATTTGCTAAAATAAGGCTAGCGTGACTGTGCTAGAAAGCGGGGGAGAGGCATGAACATTGGCATTGTCGGCGGCGGGGCGGTTGGACTGCTACTTGCTGCCTATCTCGGGCAGCGCCACGAGGTAACAGTTTATACGAGACGCTTGTCTCAAGCTGAGCAGCTTGCCAAGTGTGGCGTTGCGCTGAAAAAAGATGGGAAAACAGAGGTTGTAGCGGTTCGAGCGCAGCCGTTTGCTGGGGCGGAGCTCGTTGAGCCGCTTGTGTTCGTGACCGTCAAACAATATGATATCGCAGCTGTTTGCGCACAACCCGATTCGTTTCGCTGCGTCCGCACGCTTGTGTTTTTGCAAAACGGCATGGGCCACATTGAAAAGCTATCCGCTTTTGCTGATAAAAACGTCATCGTCGGTGTCGTAGAGCATGGCGCACTGAAGCTTGACGACCGGACGGTAGTACATACAGGGGTTGGCAAGTTAACGCTCGCATCGTTGTACGGAGCTCTTGCTATGGCCGCCGAATTGTCTGGGGACAGTGATTTTCCAATTGAATGGGCGGATGATTGGGAGCGGGTTCTTGTCGACAAGCTCATCGTTAATGCGGTCATCAACCCGCTTACGGCGCTCTTGCAGGTAAAAAACGGGGCACTCCTTGAGGTGGCGCCGTATCGGGACATGATGGCGCAGTTGTTTGATGAAGTGAGACAAGTGTTGCCGCTTCATAGTGCCGAGCAGGCGTGGCAACGCATTGTCCATATATGCCGAAGCACGGCGGACAACTATTCGTCAATGTATATGGATGTGGCAAACGGGCGCCGAACGGAAGTCGATGCGATTTTAGGCTATGTGTTAAGGCAAGGGGAAGCGCGCGGGGTGGCGTTGCCGCTCGTCCGTTTTGTCTTTTGCGCGTTGAAGGGGAAAGAAGGGGGGAACGCGGATGGGTGATTGGCTCGCGTCGATACTGGCGACATTTGTGACGTTGCCGCTTTTCCTGTTTTTGCTCGTCTATTTGGGAGCGCGTTTGTTTGGGGGGCGGAAGCGGGCGGCATTTTACGCCGCGGTCAACGTTGCGACCGCGTTTTTTATTGCTGCCGTCTATGTTTTGCTGACCGTGTTGTTTGGAAAATCGTATTTTATTCATCTCCTTCTCTTTTTGCTTGGACTGCATGCCGCCATCGCGATCGGGTATTGGCGGAAAAAGGCAGATTTTCGCCTAGCAGCGGTGTTCCGTCTATTTTGGCGGGCGTGTTTTCTCATTTTTGCTTTCCTGTACGCCGGACTGCTCGTGTATGGCATGATGGTGCGTGTCGCCGCCAGCCTTTGAGCAATGATTTTTCTTTCTTTGCACCGAACATGCTATACTCATGAAAGAATACATAGGAAAGGGAGTTTTCGTCATGGAAGTTCGAGAAGTTCCGCTGCCGGCGACAACGAAGTTGGCGGCTGATTACATAACCGGTGCATTCCCAGCCGAAAAAGGGTTTGGCTATGCACGGACCGATGATGAGGCGTTTCGCCGGCGTCTGATTCACTTGCAAACAAGGACATATGACCGACATGGGCTGGCCGATTACTTGCAAGCCTATCACCGCCGTTTTTCAGCCAGCGCGGCGACGATGAACAATATCGATAAGCTGCGCGATGAAAACAGTGTTGTCATCGTCGGAGGGCAGCAAGCTGGACTGTTGACCGGCCCGCTTTATACAATTTATAAAATCATTACGATAATCCGGCTTGCCAAAGAGCAGGAGCAAAAACTTGGTGTACCGGTTGTGCCGCTGTTTTGGATTGCCGGTGAAGACCATGACATCGCCGAAGTCGACCATGTATATGTCGTAGAGGACGGCGAAGTAAAAAAAGTGGTGTATCCGCACAAATTGAAAGAAAAGCAGATGGCCGCCGATGTCCCTCTCGATCGCCAGCTTGCTGACGCGTGGATTGAGCGCGTCGTCAAAACATATGGGGAAACGGATGTGACGAATGAACTGCTTTCATTTCTCGCGGCGTGTCTGGACGATTCCCGCACGTTTGTTGACTTTTTTGCCGCTATTGTCCTGCGCTTGTTTGCCGATGACGGCTTAGTCGTTCTCAACGCTGGCGATGCATCGGTGCGCCCGCTTGAGCGCCGTTTTTTTGCTGCGCTCATTGATCGCCATCGCGATGTGACGTCAGCCGTGCTGGCCCAGCAAGAGGCATTGCGCGCGCTTGGATATGCACCGCTCATTGAGATCGCACCGAATGCGGCCAACTTGTTTTATTACGATGGCCGTGAGCGCTCTCTTTTGCACTATGATGAGGAAAGCGGGCTGTTTCGCAATAAAACGGGGAGTGTCGCCTTGACGAAGCAACAGTTGCTCGAGCTCGCTGAAGCGAAGCCGGCCTGTTTAAGCAACAATGTGGTCACCCGCCCGCTCATGCAAGAATATTTGCTGCCGACGCTCGCCTTTATTGCCGGGCCTGGGGAGATTGCCTATTGGGCGGAATTGAAAGAAGTGTTTGCGTTGTTCGGAATGGAAATGCCGCCAGTTGTGCCGCGTTTGCAGGCGACGCTTGTCAGCCGTTCACTGCAAACGGATCTGGTCGATATCGGTCTTGAGGCGGCCGATGTATTGTCCGGGCGCCTCGAGGCGGTAAAGCAGCAATGGCTCAAGGCAACCGCTGAGGCGCCGCTGACGGAGGCGTTTGCCAAAGCGAAAGCTGATATTGAGGCGGCACATCGGCCATTGCGTGAGCTTGGCGTGGCCATTGACCGCGGATTAGAGGGATTAGTGGCGAAAAATGCCGCCATCATTCAGGCACAAATCGAGTTTCTTCAGCAAACGTTGGAGCGGGCGTTGCTACGCAAACATGAGGTTGAATGGCGGAAATTTTGGCGTGTGGAAACGTCGCTGAGGCCGAACGGGGCGCCTCAGGAGCGGGTTTGGAACGTGTTTTACTATGTGAACCGTTACGGATTTGATTTTGTAGAAAAACTTTCAGCGATTAGCAACCCGGGAAACGGGATGCATAAAATTGTATATATATAAGGCTTTTTCAAAGAAAAAGTCGAAAAGAAAAATCCTGTTTCGAGCAGGATTTTTTTTTTCTTGAAATGAATAGTAAAAAAACAACCAAAATCGGATGGGAATAAAAGTAAAGGATCGATTTTTAAATTATGGTTCATATTGGTTTTGTCCGACAAAAATAAACAAAAAGGGACGCTTTTTTACAAAAAAAGCTAAAATTTTGTTCATCTTTGCGATATAATAAGGAAGCGGCCACTGGCCGATGCAAGTGCGTTCGGAAGCAACAAAGGTGGTGGACATATGTTTCAGCATACAACTGTGTTGTTAAAAGAGGCAGTCGATGGGCTGAACGTCCGTCCAGACGGTGTCTATGTTGATTGCACGTTAGGCGGCGGCGGCCATAGTGAATATTTACTCTCCCGTCTTTCAAAACGAGGAAAACTGTTTGCTTTTGATCAAGACGAGACCGCCATTTTGCACGCGAGCGAGCGGCTCGCCCGTTACCGTGAACAAGTGCAGTTCATAAACCGGAACTTCCGGTTTTTGCAGGAGGAGCTTTCAGCCCTTGGCATCCACGCTGTTGACGGGATATTGTTTGACTTAGGCGTTTCGTCGCCGCAGCTCGATGAGCCGGAGCGCGGCTTCAGCTATCAGCATGATGCGCCGCTTGACATGCGGATGGACCGCAAGCAGCGGCTTACAGCGGCGGAGATTGTTAACCGCTGGCCATATGAAGAGCTTGTCCGCATTTTTTTCCGCTACGGCGAAGAAAAGTTTTCAAAACAGGTGGCGCGCAAAATTGAAGAGGTGCGCCGTAAAAGACCGATCGAAACAACCGGAGAGCTCGTTGAAGTGATCAAAGCGGCGATCCCGGCACCAGCGCGCCGCAGCGGTGGACATCCGGCCAAACGCATTTTCCAGGCGCTTCGCATCGCTGTCAACGATGAGCTCGAGGCGTTTCGCGAAGCGCTCGAGCAGGCAATTGAACTGTTGGCGCCGGGTGGTCGAGTGAGCGTCATTACGTTTCATTCGCTCGAAGACCGTATTTGCAAAGAAACGTTTAAAAAAGCAAGCGAAAGCCCGCCATTGCCTCCGGGGCTTCCGGTTCTCCCCGATGATTACCGTCCCGTGCTGAAAATCATTACAAAAAAACCGGTTGTTCCTTCTGCTGAGGAGCTGGAACGAAACAACCGCGCCCGTTCGGCAAAACTTCGTATTGCTGAAAAACAGTAACGTGTGCGAATGATGGAAAAGAACGAGAGGAGAAATAGGAGGGGAAAGCTGTGAACAATTTGGCAGTTAAAGTAGTGCGTGAACAAAAGCGTCCGGCTGCACCGCCGAGCCCGAAGCCGCAGCGAAAACGTCGTTTTCGTCTCACATTGGCCGAGAAGCTGTTGATCGTCTCATTTTTGTTATTTGCCTTTTATGTGGCGGTTCAATTTGTCTCAAGCCAAGTGCAAATTTATGAGCTGAATAAAGACATACAAAAATTGGAGACGGCCATTGATGAACAGAAAAAGGAAAATAATGACTTGTACGTCGAAGTGCAGCAGTTGAGCTCGTACGAGCGCATTTTGCAAAAGGCGAAGGAGCTTGGGCTGTCACTGAACGAAGACCATGTGAAAGTTGTAAAGGAATGATGGAGAATGGAAATGAAAAAACATTCCAACACCCATCGAGGAGCAGGGATTTTGTTTATCGTTTTCAGCCTGCTCTTTTTTCTGCTCTTTGCCCGTTTTATCCAACTGCAATGGACCGGAAAAGCGGACGGTCATGTGTTAGCCGCGAAAGCTGAACAGCAGCATAAACAAAAGCGAGTGATCGAAGCGAAGCGCGGGACGATTTTCGATCGCAACGGCACCATTTTGGCGCAGGATGTACCTTCATATACGGTCGTGGCCATTTTGGATCCAGAGATGACGACCAACCCGGAACGTCCGCGTCATGTTGTCGATCCGGAAACAACGGCGAAAAAGCTTGCGCCGTTGCTTGGTATGGATGTCAAGGACATGGAGCGCATTTTAACGAAAAAGGCCAAGCAGGTCGAGTTCGGCTCCTACGGCCGCAACATCAGCTTTGAACTCAAGCGAAAAATTGAAGCGCTCGATTTGCCGGGCATTGCCTTCATCCGTGATACAAATCGGTTTTATCCGAATGGCACATTTGCTTCGCACGTGATCGGGTACGCACAAAAAAATGCGGAAAACGAAACAGTGGGCAAAATGGGTGTGGAAAAATGGCTTGATCGATATTTGCGCGAAACAGACGGCTATGTGTCATTTGCTGGTGATGTGAACGGCTTTCGCCTGCCGGAGGCAAAAGAACGTATCGTCAAGCCAGACAACGGGGCGAACGTCTATTTGACGATCGATGGAAAAATCCAAACATTTTTAGAAGACGCCATGAATAACGTTGAGAAGCAGTACAAGCCGAAGAAAATGATCGGTATCGTCGCTGATCCGAAAACAGGGAAAATTTTGGCTATGGCGACCCGTCCGAGTTTTGATCCGAATAAGCGCGACATTACGAACTTTTTGAATGATGCCATTTCCTATCCGTACGAGCCAGGGTCGACGATGAAGGTGTTTACGCTCGCGGCGGCTATTAATGAAGGGGTATATAACGGCAAGGAAACGTTTCGTTCCGGAGCGTACAAAGTTGGGCCAAACACTGTTCGCGACCACAACGATGTCGGCTGGGGAACAATTACATTTGACGAAGGAGTGCAGCGTTCATCGAACGTCGCTTTTTCCATTTTAGTGAAAGAAAAGCTCGGTGAAGATCGATTTTTGCAATATTTGCATCGCTTCCGCTTCGACCAGAAAACCGGCATCGATTTGCCGAACGAGTCTGTTGGGCAAATCCGCTATCGCTATCCGATTGAACGAATAACGACAGGATTTGGCCAAGGGACGTCGGTGACGCCGATTCAGCAAATTCAAGCAGCAACGGCAATCGCTAATGATGGAAAAATGATGAAGCCATACATCATTGAAAAAGTGGTTGATCCGGACAACGGCAAAGTCGTTCTTGATCATGAGCCGACTGTAGCCGGTGAACCGATCACTGCGGAGACGGCGCGCCAAGTGCGCGAGATTTTAGAGACGGTTGTCTCGTCGGAACACGGTACCGGCCGTCCGTACCAGATCGATGGCTACCGTGTCGCAGGCAAAACAGGGACGGCGCAAATTCCGTCGGCCGCCGGCGGCTACATGACGGGCCGGGAAAACTATATTTTTTCGTTTTTAGGTATGGCGCCGGCTGACGATCCACGGCTCATCATGTATGTAGCCGTTCAGCAGCCGCGGCTTGATGTAACGGAAACCGGGGCAGCGCCGGTGTCGCAAATTTTTACAACGGTGATGAAAAGCAGTTTGCAATATTTGCATATCGAGCCGGTAGAGAAAAAACAGACAGAGACGAAGAAGGCGGAACGGCGCGCGCTTGACTCGCTGATCGGTCAAACCGCCGTCTCAGCGGCGGAACAGCTGAAAGAAAAAGGATATGTGCCGGTTGTCATCGGCAACGGTAAAAATGTTGAACGGCAGCTTCCGAGCGGTGGGGAGCGCGTTCTTCCAGGGGAGCGAGTCGTGC
>Ga0310840_101433_pt1 | contig 9316 bp, 5 predicted proteins | sample SM_ome_8_FD_201304 | JGI IMG/M metagenome (GOLD analysis project Ga0310840, IMG submission 201304) | Sorghum-adapted microbial communities enriched on stacked mutant (SM) sorghum from Joint BioEnergy Institute, Emeryville, California... ...
GGGGCGCGCGAAAGTCGGCGACCGCCCGGGCGGCCGTCGAGCCTGTGACCCCGGCCGGCCCCGAGGCGGGCGCCCCTGAGCCGGCTGGCTCGGAGTCGGCTGGTTCGGTGCCGGCTGGTTCGGCGCCCGAGGCCGAGGTCGTCCCGGTGTCGCCCGCGGTCGCCGGCGTCACCGCCTCGCCGGTCCCGGCACCCAGCGCGGCCACCGTCGCCGCCACCGTGGCGGGTACGGCGGCCAGCCCGACGATCCCGGTCAGCCCGGCGGCGCCCACCAGTCCCGCGCCCACCAGCCCGGCCGTTCCGGTCAGCCCGGCCGCGCCGACGAGCCCCGCGGTTCCCGCCACTCCGGCGGCGCCGACCAGCCCGGCGCCCACCGGCCCGGCGGTTCCGGAGCGCCCGGCGGTGCCGAGCAAGGCCACGACCACCGGACGGTCGGCCCGCGGCCGCACGGGCGCGAGCAAGCCGTCGGGCCGCAAGCCCGAGCCGAAGCGGCCGCTCCGCTCGCCGGCCGAGACCGAGTCGATCCGAAACGCGTTGACCGAGCGCCTGAGCGACCTGCGGGCCGAGTACGACCAGACGATCTCGGAGATCGCCGAGGCGCAGCGCGACCGGTTGACCGACTCGGCCGGGGACGACCAGGCGGACACCGGCACCAAGACGTTCGAGCGGGAGCAGGAGCTCTCGCTGGCCAACAACCTGCGCGAGCGCATCGACCAGGTGGAGCGCGCCCTGGACCGGCTCGAGGACGGCCAGTACGGCTGGTGTGAGCGGTGCGGCAACGCGATCCCCGTGGAGCGGCTCGCCGCGTTCCCGTCGGCTACCCTCTGCGTGTCGTGCAAGCAGCTGGAGGAGCGACGGTGACGGGCGACGAGGGACGCGCGCGCGGGGAGGGGCCCGCATGACGCTCCAGGAGACGCCGTCGGTCCGTCCGGTGGGACGGATCCGCCACGCACGGACGGCGTACCTGGTGTTGCTCGGCGTGGCCGCCCTGCTCGTCGGCCTGGACCAGTGGACCAAGTACCTGGCCATCGAAGGCCTGGGCGACGGCTCGGTCGTGCGCATCCTCGGCGGGCTCGTCTACCTGGACCTGACCTTCAACCCGGGGGCGGCCTTCAGCATCGGCACCGGGCTCACCTGGGTCTTCCCGATCGTCGCCATCGCGATCAGCGTCGGGATCCTGTGGTTCACCCGGCAGCTTCGGTCCTGGCCCTGGGCGGTGGCGTTGGGCCTGATCATGGGCGGGGCGGTGGGCAACCTCATCGACCGCCTGTTCCGGGAGCCGGGCCCGATGCGGGGCCATGTGGTCGACTTCATCAGCGTGTTCGCCCCGGGCGGCGAGAAGTTTCCGATCTTCAACGTCGCCGACTCGGCGCTGACGGTCGGCGTCGTGCTCGCGATTGGATTGGAGCTGTTCGCTGTTCGCCGCGACGGCACGCGGGTCGTCGGAAAGCGTCCGTCCGGCGAGGCGTAGGCGTTCGGGCGGAGCGGTGGGTGGCAGACAGTAGTACGGAGCAACAGGACCGGCGGGCCCTGCCCGTCCCCGACGGACTCGCGGGCATGCGGCTGGACCAGGCCGTGGCCCGCCTGTTCGGGCTGTCGCGGACGGTCGCCGCGGCCCTGGTCGACCGCGGGGACGTGCTGGTCGACGGGGTGGCGCGGGCGAAGTCCGACAAGCTCGGCGCCGGCGCGTGGCTGGAGGTGACGCTCCCGCGCCCGGCCGCCGCGGCCGAGACGGCCGTCGTGCCCAGGGCCGTGGCCGGTCTGTCCATTGTGTACAGCGACGTCGACATCGTGGTGGTCGACAAGCCGCCGGGCGTGGCGGCGCACCCGAGCCCGGGCTGGACGGGCCCGACCGTGCTGTCCGGCCTCGCCGCCATGGGGCAGACGGTCGCCACCAGCGGCGCGGCCGAACGGCAGGGCATCGTGCACCGGCTCGACGTCGGCACCTCGGGCCTCATGGTGGTGGCCAAGAGCGAGCGGGCCTACAGCGCCCTGAAGCGGGCGTTCAAGGCTCGGCAGGTCGACAAGATCTACCACGCCGTGGTGCAGGGTCACCCGGACCCGCTGCGGGGCACGATCGACGCGCCGATCGACCGTCACCCGACGTCGGAGTACAAGTGGGCGGTGGTGTCGGGCGGGCGCGAGGCCATCACCCACTACGACACGCTGGAGGCGTTCCGGGGCGCGAGCCTGCTGCAGATCCGGCTGGAGACCGGGCGGACCCACCAGATCCGCGTGCACATGGCCGCCCTGCGGCACCCGTGCGTGGGTGACCTCACGTACGGCGCCGACCCCTCCCTCGCCGAACGGCTGGGCCTGAAGCGACAGTGGCTGCACGCCAAGGAACTCGGCTTCGTCCACCCCGGCACCGGTGACCCGGTCCGTTTCGAAAGCCCGTACCCGGACGACCTCGCCGAGGCCCTGCGCATCCTGCGGTCCTGGTGAGGCGGCACCGTCGGAGCGCGGCCGACGCCCAGCGCGCACCCGGTCAGCGCGCGAACGTCCGGAGCGCGCCGCCGGTCCCCGCCGACGGGGGCGGAGGTGAGCCTTTCGGCCGCGATTTCCCGACGCGCAGCTGCCGTGAACCGGACGATCCGCGACGCCGGAGGGCCGCAGGTCAGCCGGTAGGCTGGTGCTGCCGGGGTAGCGGGCTGTGATTGTCTACCCGCAACCGAGTTCGACAAGACGACGGGCTGGAGAGGGTCAGCGTGGGGACCGACACCGGGTGGAGCCGGGCCGCCGGTGAGTCGTCGGGCCGGTGGCGGACAATCCTCGAACGGGCCGCGGGCCGGGCGCGTGTGCCGGGTTCCGAGCCCGAGCAGCCGGCCCAAGCGGCCACGCCTCCGCCGGGAGCCTATCCGGCGGCCGGCCAGCCCAGCGGTCAGTACCCCGCCGTCGGCTACCCGGCCGGAGCGACCGGCTACCCGACCGCGCCGCCGGCCCAGCCCGCCACCTACTCCGCGTCGTACGCCGTGCCGGCGCAGCGCGCCGGGGCGCCCGCGGTGCTCGGCATCGTGCCGACGCCGGGGAGCGCGGCCGAGCGCGCGGTGGCGATCCTGCGGCGCAAGCTGGACCAGCCCCGGGTGATCGCGTTCGCCAACCCGAAGGGCGGCGTGCACAAGACCACCGCCACCGTGCTCGCGGCGGCGGCGATCGGGGGCGCGCGGGGCCGCGGGGTGGTCGCCTGGGACGACAACGAACTGCGCGGCACGCTCGGCTTGCGGGCCGGCAGCGCCCGTCACGCGCGGACGATCCGTCACCTGGTGGCCGAGCTGGCCGAGGTGGAGCTGAACACCGGGCCGGCGCTGGCCGCTCGCATCGACGACTTTCTGCGGCACGCGTCCGACGGCACCTATGACGTGCTCGCCGGGGAGGAGGATCCCCGGTTCGCCTGGCGGCTGGACCCGCCGACCGTGCGCCGGGTGCTCGACCTGCTCACGCGCACCCACGAAGTTATTTGTGTCGATACTGGGAACAACGTGGAGAGCGGCAACTGGCGCACCATCATGGAGGCTGCCGACCAGCTCGTGATCACCACGGTGCCGCGCGAGGACTCCGCGTTCAGCGCCGACTGGATGATGGACGTGCTCATCGAGGCGGGGCGGGCCGATCTGGTGGCCAACGCGGTGACGATCGTCTCGATGACCACGCCGCGGCCCGGCCCGCTGCAGGACGACCTGGTGCGCCACTTCCGCCAGCGCAACCGCGCGGTCTGCGTGGTGCCCTACGACCCGTACCTCGAGCGGGGCGGCTTCATCGACCACACCGCGCTCCAGCCGGCCACGCGGGAGGCCTGGCTGATGGCCGCGGCCGTGATCATGGAGCCCTTCGGCACATAGTCGGCGCGGCTCCTGGGTTTCTTCCCGTTTCGCCCGTAGCATCGCCATCGCGATCACGCTGTTCGCAACGTGTGTTCGAGTGGTCGTGATGGGAGGGAGAGGCAGCTGTGGGTGACTCGTTCGTCCACCTGCACGTACACACCGACTACTCGATGCTCGACGGCGCGGCCCGGCTGAAGCACCTGCTCGACGAGACGGTCCGACTGGGCATGCCCGCCCTGGCCATCACCGACCACGGCAACCTCTACGGCGCGTACGACTTCTACAAGCAGGCGACCGCGGCCGGCATCAAGCCGATCATCGGCATGGAGGCCTACCTCACGCCCGGCACGTCCCGGTTCGACCGGACCCGGGTGCGCTGGGCCGACGGCGGGGAGAACGACGTCTCCGGTGGCGGGGCGTACACCCACATGACGATGCTGGCGGCCGACGCCGAGGGCCTGCGCAACCTGTTCCGGCTCGCCTCGCTGGCCAGCCTCGAGGGCTACTTCTACAAGCCCCGGATCGACCGGGAGCTGCTGCACCGCTACGGCAAGGGGATCATCGCTACCACCGGCTGCGCCAGTGGGGAGGTGCAGACCTGGCTGCGCATCGGCGACTTCGACCGGGCCTGCGAGGTGGCGGCCGAGTTCCGCGACATCTTCGGCCGGGAGAACTTCTACCTCGAGCTGATGGACCACGGCCTGCCGATCGAGCGGGGCGTGATGGAGGACCTGCTCACCCTCGGCAAGCGGCTCGGCCTGCCCGCGGTGGCCACCAACGACCTGCACTACACGTACGCCTCCGACGCCGACACCCACGAGGTGCTGCTGTGCGTGCAGTCGGGGTCGACCCTCGCCGATCCCAAGCGGTTCAAGTTCGACGCCCGCGACTTCTACCTCAAGTCGCCGGCGGAGATGCGCCAGCTCTGGGACGGCACGGTGCCGGGGGCGTGTGACGCCACGCTGGAGATCGCCGAGCGGATCGGCGACTACGGGGAGATCTTCGCGCCGCGCAAGCTCATGCCGCAGTTCCCGGTGCCCGAGGGCGAGACCGAGGAGTCGTGGCTGCGTAAGGAGGTCGCCCGCGGGCTGGAGCGCCGCTTCCCCGACGGCGTGCCGGAGGAGCACCGGCGGCAGGCCGAGTACGAGCTCAACGTCGTGTGCCAGATGGGCTTCCCGGGCTACTTCCTCGTGGTCGCCGACCTGTGCCGGTACGCCAAGTCGCAGGGGATCCGGGTCGGCCCGGGCCGCGGGTCCGCCGCCGGTGCCCTGATCGCCTACGCCCTGGGCATCACCGAGCTCGATCCCATCAAGCACAAGCTGCTGTTCGAGCGCTTCCTGAACCCCGACCGCGTGTCGATGCCCGACATCGACATGGACTTCGATGAGCGTCGGCGGGGCGACATGATCCGCTACGCCACGGAGAAGTACGGCGAGGAGCGGGTCGCGCAGATCATCACCTACAGCACCATCAAGGCGAAGGCCGCCATCAAGGACGCCTGCCGGGTGCTGGGCTACCCGTTCTCCCTCGGGGACCGCATCACCAAGGCGATGCCGCCGCCCGTGATGGGCAAGGACATCCCGTTGTCGGGCATCTTCGACCCGAACCACCCGCGCTATCCGGAGGCGGCCGAGTTCCGGGCGCTGTACGAGGCCGAGCCTGACGTGCGCAAGGTGGTCGACACGGCCAAGGGACTGGAGGGCCTCAAGCGGCAGTGGGGCGTGCACGCGGCCGGCGTGATCCTGTCCCGGGAGCCGCTGCTGGACGTGCTGCCGATCCAGAAGCGGGAGCAGGACGGCGCGATCATCACCCAGTGGGACATGGGCGCATGCGAGTCCATCGGTCTGCTCAAGATGGACTTCCTGGGCCTGCGCAACCTCACGGTGATCGACGACTGCCTGGAGAACATCAAGACCAACCGGGGCATCGACCTCGAGCTGGAGAAGCTGCCCCTGGACGACAAGAAGACCTACGAGCTGCTCGCCCGGGGCGACACGCTCGGCGTGTTCCAGCTCGATGGTGGGCCGATGCGGGCGCTGCTGCGCTCGATGGCGCCGGACAACTTCGAGGACATCTCCGCGGTCCTCGCGCTCTACCGCCCGGGTCCCATGGGCGCCAACGCCCACATCGAGTACGCCGACCGCAAGAACGGCCGCAAGCCGGTCGTGCCGATCCATCCCGAGCTGGCCGAGCCGCTGGCCGACATCCTGGACGAGACCTACGGCCTGATCGTCTACCAGGAACAGGTCATGGCCATCGCGCAGAAGCTGGCCGGGTACTCGCTCGGCAAGGCCGACCTGCTGCGCCGCGCGATGGGCAAGAAGAAGAAGGAGATCCTCGACAAGGAGTACGTGCCGTTCCGCGACGGCATGCGGGCCAACGGCTACTCGGACGAGGCCATCAAGACGCTGTGGGACATCCTCGTCCCCTTCTCCGACTACGCCTTCAACAAGGCCCACACCGCCGGCTACGGGCTGGTCTCGTACTGGACCGCGTACCTCAAGGCGAACTACCCGGCCGAGTACATGGCCGCGCTGCTCACCAGCGTGGGCGACGACAAGGACAAGTCCGCGGTCTACCTGGCCGAGTGCCGCCGCATGGGCATCAAGGTGCTGCCGCCCGACGTCAACGCGAGCGTGGCCCGGTTCTCCTCGGTCGGCGACGACATCCGGTTCGGGCTGGCCGCGATCCGCAACGTCGGGGCCAACGTGGTCGAGGCGATCATCCGCGCCCGCAAGGAGAAGGGGCCGTACACCGACTTCTACGACTTCCTGCGCAAGGTCGACCCGGTGGTCTGCAACAAGAAGACCATCGAGTCCCTGATCAAGGCGGGCGCGTTCGATTCGCTGGGCCACCCCCGCCGCGGGCTGCTCGCGGTGCACGCCGACGCCGTCGACTCGTTCATGGAGGTCAAGCGCAACGAGGCGGCCGGCCAGTTCGACCTGTTCGCCGGCATGTTCGGCGACGACCCGCAGCAGCAGGTCCAGGTCGCGGTGACCCCGCCGATCCCGGACGGGGAGTGGAGCAAGCAGGAGCGGCTCACCTTCGAGCGCGAGATGCTCGGGCTGTACGTCTCCGACCATCCGCTGCGGGGCCTGGAGCACGTCCTGAGCCGGGAGGCCGACACCTCGATCGCCCAGCTCAGTGAGGAGGGCGTGGTCGAGGACGGCAAGGTCGTCACGCTCGCCGGCATCCTCACCGGCGTCCAGCGGCGTATCACCAAGCAGGGCAAGCCGTGGGCGTCGGCGATGCTCGAGGACATGGACGGCGGGGTCGAGGTCCTCTTCTTCCCCAGCACGTACGAGCTCGTGGGCCAGTACGTCGCCGAGGACGCGATCGTCGTCGTGCGGGGCCGCATCGATCGCCGCGACGAGCAGGCGCGGCTGATGGCGATGGACCTCAAGCTGCCCGACCTGACCGCCACCGCCTCCGGCTCGGCCAAGCCGATCGTGCTGCAGCTGCCGCCGTCGAAGTGCACGCCGCCGCTCATCAAGAGCCTCAAGCAGGTGCTCGCCAGCCATCCGGGCTCGGTCGAGGTTCACCTGCGCCTGCTCACCGGGGAGTCGCCGAAGCTGTTCCGGCTCGGCCCCGACCGGGTGGCCCACACCCCGGCGCTCATGGCGGATCTCAAGGAGCTGCTCGGCCCCAACGCGCTCGCCTAGCCGCTCGGCGAGCGGCGCCCCTGCGCCCCGGCACCCGCGAGCAGCGCCAGCCCGGGTCGCCGACGGTCGGCTCACCGGTGTCGTGGGCGGCTTCCGGACGGGATCGGCGGGTCAGAGCTCCGGGTCGCCGGGCTCGGTCGGGTCCGTCGGGTCCGGGGACGGGTCGGCCGGCGAGGGTGACTCACTCGGCTCGGCCGGTGGCGAACTCGGCTCGGCCGAGGGCGACGGCGGAGTCGGGCTGGCCGGCGGCGGCTCCGGCGGGGCCGGGTTGCTCGGGAATGGCCAGGCGTTGGGCAGGCATCCCTGCAGGCCGAGGGTCTGCTGCTGCATGACGGGGGCGAGCTGGCCGCGGCCCGGGCAGCTGCGGTGCTGGAAGCCCAGCCGGTGCCCGACCTCGTGGTTGATCGCGTACCGCCGGTACGTGTCGAGGCTGCCGGTGAAGGCGCTGGCGCCGTGCAGGTAGCGATCGGAGTTGATCACGACGGGCGCGCCGGCCTGGCAGTTCGTGTAGGGCACGCCGCCGATGCGGATGTCGACCACCGACCGGCACAGCTGGTACGCCGTCCACGGGCTGGCCAGGTACACCGTGAAGCTGGCCGAGCCGGCGACCCGCCGGAACCGCCGCTCGCCCTTTCCGGTCCACCCGCGCGGGTCGCCGAGCGTCGCGTCGACCAGGGCGGTGAACTCGTCGAGCGACACCGGCAGCCCGACCTCGACCGCCACGCGGTACGTCCAGATCTGTCCGCCGGAGCCGAACGTGGGACCCGCGCCGGCGTACTGCCACTGTCCCGAGCCGGCGGCCGGGTTGCTGCCCACGACGACCGGCGCGTCTCCACCGGCCGGCGTCTCCGACGGTTCCGGCGTCGCCGACGGCTCGGGCGTCTCGGAGGGTTCCGGGGTCGGCGTCGGGCTCGCCGCGGTGGCCGTCGGGCGGCTTTCGGCGCCCGTCAGCTGGCCGGCCTGGTCGGTCGTCTCCGCTCCGCGCACCCACAAGCCGACGATGGCCATGGCCGCGAGGAGCACGACCGTCGACGCCGTCGCCACGAGCGTCCTCGGCCGGGATGCGCCACCGAGGCTGATGCGGCGGAGGAGTCGGTTCACGTCGGGAGTGTACGGAGGCGGGGGAGCCGACGGCGGGCCCGCCCGGTGCGGCAGGATTGGCCGGTGACCGCAGCACAGCCGTGGGGGAGTGACGCCGGCCCGGTCCTGGCGGGGCGGCCCCCCGACCGCCGGCGACGCCTGGCCGGCCCGATCGTGGTGGCCGTGCTGGTCGCGGTGGCGCTCGGCGTCGCCACGGGCCAGGTGTGGCGCCTCGTCGCCCCCCGCGTGCCGATCGTCAAGCTCGAGCAGGGCTACGCCTACGCCGAGGGCCAGCCGGAGCAGGTGGTGGCGGCCGACGGGTGGTTCGGCCTGGTGGGCTTGATCGCGGGTGTGCTGGCGGCGGTCATGGCCTGGCGGGTGCTGCGTCATCGGCGCGGGGTCGTGGTCCTGACCGCGCTCGTGCTCGGTTCCCTGGTCGGCGGGTGGTTGGGCTGGTGGCTCGGGGTGGGGCTGGAGACGGCCTCCTTCGAGGCGCGCGCGGCCGCCGCCCCGGTCGGGGCCACCCTCGACGCCCCGCTGTCGCTGCGGGCCACCGGGGTCGACCGGAATCACCCGTGGCCGGTCGAGCTCAGCGGCTGGCAGGTCACGCCGAAGGCGACGGGGGTTATGGTCGCCCAGGCGCTGGCCGCCGCCTTCACCTATACCGTGCTGGCCGCGTTCGCCACCGATCCCGAGTTGCGGCCCGATCCGCCCGAGCTGTCGGACGAGGGCTTCGACGAGCCCGGACAACCGA